>Ga0114967_10000528_pt1 | contig 32777 bp, 29 predicted proteins | sample M_130628_MF_Meta_FD_92639 | JGI IMG/M metagenome (GOLD analysis project Ga0114967, IMG submission 92639) | Freshwater microbial communities from Lake Montjoie, Canada to study carbon cycling - M_130628_MF_MetaG | ecosystem: Environmental > Aquatic > Freshwater > Lake | place: Lake Montjoie...
AGATATCTCATCTAACAGGGGATTATTACATTTATGAAACGTACGCTTTTTTCAAGGGTGTTCGAGTACCTGCTAGTTCGATGTATATCGTAACGAGTGAGGGAGTAGTACTTGTCGATACCCCTTGGCATGAAGCCGAAGTTGAGCCATTACTTGACAGTATTGCTAAACGACACCATGAAAAAGTTGTCTTGTGCATCGCAACTCATTCTCACGACGATAAAACGGGGGGGCTTGATGCTTTACGAAAACATGGAGTTAAAACATACTCATCTAAACAGACATTGGATTTATGCAGAAAAAATAAACAGAAGGAGGCGGAGTTTTATTTCACTAAAGACACCACTTTCACCGTAGGGAATCATACCTTTCAAACGTATTATCCAGGTGAGGGACATGCCCCAGATAATATGGTGGTTTGGTGTGCTGAGGCAAAGATGCTTTACGGTGGCTGTCTAGTAAAAAGTACCGAAAATAGTGACATTGGAAACATTGCGGATGCTAATCTCAAAGAATGGCCCTCATCTATAAAAAAGGTCATGAAAAAATATCCAAATCCAAAATATGTTGTGCCAGGACATTATAGTTGGAAAAGCAACAAAGGCTTAAAGCACACCTTAGAGCTATTGCAACGATACAACAAGCACAAAAGCCAATAATTGGAGCGATATTATGATCAACCAAGCACAAAATTTTTATTCTCGTTGATCGAAGCCCAGAAACTTTGATCAATGAGTTCTATTTTATTTCAACTTGTGCTTCATCTCCTCAAACCCTTGATAATTAAAGTAATTACTACTACCTTTGCAATCCCTGAATCTAGGGAATAAATAAGTAATGTTTAATTTAATATCAAGCAAGTGAATACGTTAAGTTACAAAACTGTCTCAGCCAACAAAAAGACCGTCAACAAGGAATGGGTAGTTGTTGATGCTCAAGGCGAGATTTTGGGGCGCTTGTCTTCTAAGATCGCAATGATGATCCGAGGAAAACACAAGCCATCGTTCACCCCGAACGTAGACTGTGGAGATAATGTAATTGTTATCAACGCAGACAAAGTAAAACTGACTGGAAACAAATTCGAAGAAAAAGAATATGTTTCTTACACCGGCTACCCAGGCGGTCAGCGTTTTATTTCTCCCAAAGAGTTAATGGCTAAACATCCTACCCGTGTCATTGAAAAAGCGGTACGCGGTATGTTACCTAAAAGTATTTTGGGCAAAGCGTTATACAAGAACTTGTTCGTTTATGCAGGTTCTGAGCATCCACACGCAGCTCAAAATCCTAAAACTATTTAGTTATAATTTAAAGGAGAAAAAGAAATGTCAGTAACCAATACTTCGGGAAGAAGAAAAACAGCCGTTGCCCGCATCTATCTAAATGATGGAAGTGGCAACATTACCGTAAACGGTAAAGATTACAAAACATATTTTCCAACATTGCCATTGCAATATATCGTTACTCAGTCAACAGAAGTTTCTGAGTCAACTGGAAAATTTGATGTTATTGTCAATGTAGCAGGTGGTGGTGTAAAAGGACAGGCTGAAGCCGTTCGTTTAGCTATTGCCAAAGCGATTGTTGAGCTAGATCCAGAGAAAAAACCAGCATTGAGAGCAAAAGGTATTATGACACGTGATGACCGTATGGTTGAGCGTAAAAAACCAGGTCGTAAAAAAGCCCGTAAGAAATTCCAATTCAGTAAACGTTAATCTCAGGAGAACCAGACAATGGCAAGAACAACATATCAAGATTTATTGGATGCAGGTGTACATTTTGGTCACCTTACCCGCAAATGGGATCCGAAAATGGCACCGTACATTTTCATGGAGCGTAACGGCATCCACATTATCGATTTAAATAAAACCATGACCCGCCTAGAGGAAGCGGCTGCAGCAATTAAGCAGATCGTGAAATCAGGTCGTAAAATTTTATTTGTTTCGACTAAAAAACAAGCAAAAGACATCGTAGTAGAACAAGCAAAATTAGTAAATATGCCTTACGTAACCGAACGTTGGTTAGGTGGTATGTTAACGAACTTCGCGACTGTACGTAAGTCGATCAAAAAGATGTCAAACATCGATAAGATGACTAAAGACGGTACGTTTGATGTGCTTTCGAAGAAAGAAAAGTTGATGATTCAGCGTGAGCGTATCAAGTTAGAAAACCTTCTAGGAGGTATTGCTGATTTGAACCGTCTGCCTGCTGCATTATTCATTATTGATGTAAAAAAAGAGCATATCGCTGTTTCTGAAGCATTAAAATTGAATATTCCTACTTTCGCAATGGTGGATACAAACTCAGATCCTTCCAACATTGATTTCCCTATTCCTGCGAATGATGACGCAACTAAATCAATTGCACTGATTACTGATATTATTATCACGGCAGTGAAAGAAGGTTTAGAAGAACGCAAACGCGATAAGGAAGAAGAAGCTGAGAAAGAAGCTGTTGCCGCAAAAACTAAAATAGACACTGAAGGCGATGCTGTTGTTGAGGTAAAATCAGAACATCCTACAAAACGCGCGCGTAAAGTGGTTGTAGCAGCAGAAAGCGCAAAAGCTAGTGAATCTGCGGAATAAGTAGAATTACCTAGATCTCCCTATAAAAAAGAGATTTATATTTAAAAAATTAACAATTTTCTCAGCTGTATTCGATTCATTGGATGTAGCTGAGAAGCTAAAAACACACAAAATGTCTACATTACAAATTTCAGCAGCAGACGTAAATAAATTGCGCCAACAAACTGGTGCTGGCATGATGGATTGTAAAAAAGCATTGACAGAATCGAATGGAGATTTTGAAGCTGCTGTTGATTACCTCCGTAAAAAAGGTGCCAAAGTAGCTGCAAGCCGTCAAGATCGTGAGTCTAATGAAGGTGTGGTTATTGCGAGAACTACAGAAAGTGGAAAACGTGGTTTCATCATTGAATTAAACTGCGAAACTGACTTTGTAGCTAAAAACGCAGATTTTATTGGTTTTGCAAATAGCATTATCGATTTAGCTATTTCCCATAATCCTGCTACCGTGGCAGATCTTTTAGCTCTAGACTTAAATGGAATTCAAGTATCCGATGCGATTTTAGATCAAACAGGTAAAATAGGCGAAAAAATCGGTATTTCTAAATACGAGGTTGTAGATGGAGAGAAGGTAATTGCTTACATCCATGGAAATTATCGATTAGGCGTTTTAGTTGCATTAAATGCGAACGTAGCGAACGCTGAAGAGGTTGGAAAAGATGTTGCCATGCAAATTGCAGCAATGAATCCAGTAGCACTTGATAAAGGTGACGTAGATGCGCGTACGATCGAACGTGAATTAGAAATTGCAAAAGAGCAAATTCGTGCCGAAGGAAAACCAGAGGCAATGATCGAAAAAATTGCAGCAGGTAAGTTGAATAAATTTTACAAAGATTCTACCTTATTGAATCAAGAGTTTGTTAAAGATCCGTCTAAAACAATTGCTCAGTTTTTGAATGATGTACAAAAAGATCTAACAGTTACCGCATTTAAACGTGTTCAACTAGGAGCTTAATAAGTACTAATTACCATGTTTTACTAAAGCATACATCAACTTGGGCTTGCCCCTTACCCCTCTATCTTTTTCATGAAAACTAAGGAACTTCAGTTTATATATATTCCTGGCACCATCTTGAATCACATAAAATCGATCTGCTCTTACGCCTATTGTTTCTCTAAGTGAAGAAGGCATGGTTATTCGCCACTTTGTACCTTGCTGCCCGATCGTTGCTAAAATTGAGCGTGCTTAAATTCGCTTCCTTAAAATCGTTGTAGGCCACGGTACTTGTCAAAACCTCAGCGACCTGAACACCACCTAGATGATTTATCATCACAAAATCTGAAAAAACATATGGAATAACACGATCTCTATTATTCCTATGATAGGTGCTTCGAGTCCATATAAAATCCCAGTCTTTTTTCGCTGGTTCTATATTGACAATACCCTTATCAAAAGATACATACGTAAAATGATATGTTGTGTTCTTCTCAACTACCAAAGTCTTATAATTATCGTCATTGATTTTAGCGTACGTGACTGTGTACCTTTATCGGAATGACGTAATACACGTATTTTCGTTACATTATCCACTACTGGGTCACCACCGCTACAAACTATATAAACCTTATTATCATCCTCACTCGCTGAAATTTCTTTGATTACAGTTTTGTCAAGATCACCAGATGAATCATCTATTAAACTCAATAGTGCCCTTCCCTTGACCTAGAGCTAGGTCGCTAAGATGAATTTCAGAAGGCTTTACGCTATTCAAATCGGTTTTATGCGTCATCATTGCAGATGTTCCAGTCATATGATTAATCATGATGCGAAATTTATCTCCATTATAAAATGCTAAATCCCAACTGGCACGAGCCACTGGGTTTAAAGTAGGACCACTCAAGCCAATAAATACAGCATTAAAATCTGCGGCCCCACCACCTCCTCCATCAAGCATCGGCATTTCGCAATCTGGTGGTGAATGACAAACTACTGTACGAAGTTTTGTTCGATATGAGCGATGTTTATAGCAAAAAAAATGGACACTTGGGAAGGAAAATTAGGCCAAAATTAAAAAGATCATTTCACAGTATCTGAAAGCGTAATCGTACGTTATAATCAGGAAAATGTTGATATTTTTGCCCCTATGAAATATAAACGTATCCTATTAAAATTAAGTGGTGAAGCATTGATGGGTGAGAAACAGTATGGTATAGATATCGATCGTGTGGCTCAATATGCGCGCGATATTAAGGCTGTACACGATAGCGGTATTGAAATTGCACTTGTCATTGGCGGGGGGAATATTTACCGAGGTTTAAGTGCCGAAAAAGCAGGAATGGACCGTGTTCAGGCAGATTATATGGGAATGCTTGCTACCGTCATTAACAGCATGGCTTTACAGGATGCACTCGAAAAATTGCAAGTAAAAACACGCTTGTTAACCGCCATCAAAATGGAGCAAATATGTGAGCCCTTTATTCGCCGTAGGGCTGTACGTCATCTTGAAAAAAGACGTATCGTTATTTTCGGAGCAGGTATTGGAAACCCTTATTTCACAACAGATAGTGCCGCTTCATTACGCGCTGTCGAAATTCAAGCAGACGTGGTGATGAAGGGTACACGGGTAGACGGTATCTATACCGCTGACCCACTAAAATACAGCGATGCTGTACGCTATGACGAAATTACTTTTCAAGAGGTTTATGACAACAATTTGAATGTGATGGACATGACTGCATTTACGCTTTGTCAAGAAAATAACTTGCCCATTATTGTTTTTGATATGAATAAGCCTGGTAATTTTATGCGTATTGCTAAAGGAGATCCAATCGGAACATTAGTGAAGGGTTAATACAGAAAAGAATACTATTTTTGCCAATCGAATGCAAACCACATGAATGATATTATAAAAAAACAGCTAGAGGATGCCCGATCACATATGGAGAAGGCCATTGATTTTTGCGATAGCGAATTAGTCAAAATACGTGCTGGCAAAGCAATGCCGTCCATGTTAGATGGTATTATGGTTGACTACTATGGAACTCCTACGCCACTGAGCCAAATTGGAACCGTAAACACGCCCGATGCACGTACCTTAGTCATACAACCTTGGGAAAAGTCGATGCTTTCGGTCATCGAGAAGGCGATTATGGAATCTAATATTGGTTTGAATCCACAAAATGATGGGGTTATTATTCGTTTGAATGTTCCACCATTGACGGAAGAACGTCGTAAAGACTTGGTGAAGAAAGTAAAAGAAGAAGTTGAAAAAGGTCGAATTGCCATCCGAAATATTCGAAAAGACGCGAACGAAAAAATCAAAAAATCAAAAACGGATGGTTCTTCCGACGATGAAATAAAGGTGGGTGAAGCCGAAGTGCAAAAACTGACAGACGCAAACATTATCAAAGTTGATAAGCTTGCCGAGATTAAAGAAAAAGATATCATGACTGTTTAGTCCAATTAGTAATATTTTTATTAAATACAAAAGGGAGTGGCGTCTATAAACACCATTCCCTTTTTTTATCTCCCCACCCATGTATCAGCTGATCAAACCACTGCTCTTCAAATTCGATTCCGAAAAAATGCATCATCTGGTTATCTCGGGTTTAAAAAAGATGAATCGTATTTGGGGCATAAAAGATCTAGTAAAGGCGAATTTTCAATTGCATGACCCTCGTTTAGAACGGGATATTTTCGGATTAAAATTTAAAAACCCTGTTGGATTAGCTGCAGGATTTGACAAAAATGCCAGCTCGATAGAAGAACTTGCCCAGTTCGGTTTCGGATTTATTGAGATAGGCACCGTTACTCCACTGCCCCAACCAGGTAATGAAAAACCAAGAATGTTTCGCTTGCCAGCGGATAAAGCGATTATCAATCGCATGGGATTTAATAATCAAGGTGTGGATGTCATTGCAGATCGCTTAAGTCGTGTTAAACGTAATGGACTGATCATCGGAGGAAATATTGGCAAAAACAAATCAACATCCAATGAAAATGCTGTTAACGATTACACCACCTGTTTTGATCGATTATTTGATGTAGTGGATTATTTTGTCGTCAATGTTAGTTCGCCCAATACACCCAATTTACGCGAATTACAAGAGAAGGAACCTTTAAAACATATCCTCAACACCTTGCAAGAGCACAATCGAAAACATCCTGTTTCTAAGCCTATCCTACTTAAAATTGCCCCCGATCTCACCCATTTACAACTAGATGACCTAGTTGACATTGTTCAAGAAACCAAAATCGCAGGAGTAGTTGCTACGAATACGACCGTTTCTCGAAAAAATTTATTTTCTGATCCATATTTAACGGCCCAAGTTGGTGGTTTAAGCGGACAACCTGTCAAACATCGGTCTACAGAAATCATTCGCTATCTGGCTTCAAAATCGAATAAATCATTTGTTATTATTGGGGTCGGCGGTATTCATTCTCCAGAAGATGCACTCGAAAAATTAGACGCAGGCGCCTCATTGATCCAACTATACACTGGTTTTATATATGAAGGCCCATCATTGATTAAACGGATATTGACAAAATATTTGAAACGCGTGGATTTGAAATATAATTAGTGGCGCTGCTGCATATTGTCCCCCTCCGCATGTCGTACTAAAGCCTGACTTTTAAATTCCTCAAACTTCATATTGTGTTTTAGTACTTCCACTAATTCAGAGGGGACTACTTTAGTATGCCGAATATTGAAAAAATCAACATAATTGACACCTAGCTCTACGGCTGCATATTGAATTACAAATGCCACAAACTTAGTAGAATGAATGGTCGAATCTGAGTCTTTCTCTACGTATTTCTGAAATTCATGCCTTAACACATCTGGTGTTTTAGGAGGGATCAATCCTTTAAAAAAAAATTTAGCCGGCGCCTCGTCTTGAATCGCTGTCCGATTATACATGCCATCGGCCACAGTTGCTATTTTTTCTGCAAATAGCGGATCTTTAGGGCGGAATATATGGTACTGTTTATGATCCAATAGATGTCCTGCCCATTCACGGGACAAAGTACCAGCTCCAGATTCATCCCTTCCATTGGAATGGACAAGCCAATCCCCTCCAAGCCCTGCGATGATACCTCCATGCACAAAGTTTGCATACTTGATCGTGCCAGAAAGTTTCTGAGCATACCTAATTAACTTATCTTTCGTACTATCGTGTCCGATGAATACATCCCCTGGCTGTACATACACATGCGTGACTGTACTTCTAACTTTATTGTCATCTTTCATTTTTGATCTATCTCTCCATTAGACGCTAAAAAAACCATTTGCTAAGCTTTAAAAGCGATCAATTAATTAATCTTTATTTAATAAAATTTAATAATAAATTAATTTAAGTATTTTTATATACAAATACAATAGGTTGGTCATAAATAAAATAGGAGCATATGATAAATGTTTTCATCAGATCTTTTCTTATTATCTGAATCAGTATAAGAAGGATATTCAGATAAAAGGGATAGCAACGTAAAACGCAAACGATATTTTATCCCCTTCATACGGGTCTTGTCCTAAAATAGGTTCACAAGAAAGTAAATGCATTTTAAGACAAGGCACTTCACACGGCTAGCAGAAACCATTGAAAAAATCAGAAAATAAATCCCAATAAAACTCCCATCAAGATCAAAACAGGCGTTTTGATCTTCGTAAGCGTCAGTGCTAAAAAAGTAAACACAACAGTTCCAATAGATAAGATGTTGAAATCAACTGGTTGCAACAAGAACAGAAAAGCCGCTCCCATAAAGCCTACTGAAACAGAATTGACGCCCGATAAAGAATTTTTAATTCGCGTAATTTTTTTCAGATCATTCCAAAAAGGAACGATAAAAAGGATCAAAATCAAGCCAGGTAAATTAATCCCCAAAACGGCTACCAAACTTCCTAGCATCTGACCAGATACACCCCACCCAGCATTTTTCATTGCCATACTCCCCAGAAAAGATGTAAACGAAAAAGTAGGTCCAGGTAAAGTTTGCTGTAAAGCAAATCCTGATAAAAATTCCTGAGAACTGAGATAATGCTTCATTTCCACAAATTCTGTGAACATAAAAGGAATAAGCACTTGCCCTCCACCAAAAATTAAAATACCATTTCTATAAAAATTTTCGAACAAACGAATGGGTAAGCTAAATGGAGATGACCGGCTTATTAATGCCCCTAGCACTGCAAAAAGCAGCAGTATCCCAACGAAATAGCCGATTTTTTTAGGGTTCGTATTAGAGAATAGTTTGAACCTCAATCGGCTTTCTATTAAAGGGGTTTCAATAGATGACGAAATGACGCCTCCTAACAAAATTAAAATGGGAAACACGTACGCATTTTTCAAAATAAGACATGTGATCAATGAGGCAATAGCTAACCAAACTGCTATTTGAGTTTTTAAAATCGTTTTCCCTGCAGTGTACGTGGCAAATGCAACAATACCTACGGCTATCGGTTGAATAAACTTCATCACATGCTCAAACTTATCTTTTTGATCAAACAATGAATAGCTTATTCCAACGAATCCCATAATCATCGCCGAAGGCAAAATCCAGATTAAAAATGTGATGATAGAAATCGGCAAACCTCCTACTTTATAAGCGATGCCCATCAGTGTTTGTGTAGACGAAGGCCCAGGTAATATTTGGGTTAAAGCATTCAGCTCAAACAACTCCGCCTCTGTAACATACTTGCGTTTTTTGACAAAATCACGGAGCATAATACCAACATGAACTTGAGCTCCGCCAAAAGCGGTGAGGGAGAACCAAATAACATCCCGTAAAAACAGAAGTCGATTCTTTTTCGAACGACTTATTTTAGTCGTCCTCATAGTCTAAACCAACAATAGCATTATAAACACCTTGCAATTCCGAGAGGGCATGCATATCTTTTTTATTTTTAGAAATTTGAATTCCGGCATAATATATTTTTATTGCATCTTCTTTCCGGCCCAGTAATTCGTATAGTTTACCCAAATGGTAATAAGTACCCACATAGTTTTGATGATTATTAACCAGACCTTCATAATAAAATAATGCCGTTTCTAGTTTATTGTTTCGAAGATATTCCGTTGCCAAAGCGTACTGTAAAAACGGATCATTGGGCTCTTGTTCTAAAAATTTCAAGAGCTGCTCCAATCTACTATCGTTTTGCATGATCTATAATATTGGTCTACAATTTTTAACTACTTTTGTGGGAGATATAAAACGATATGAAATCATCATGGATTCGTATTCACAAACCAGATTGAACATGAACCTTCATAGCCCTACCGATACTAAAAACACAATAAATACCACCTGAAAATTATCTAAAATCGCGGGGAAATCAAGTCAATAGGTCTCCTTAAATATCTATTATATAAAAAACAAAAAGATAACGAATATGAAAATTTTAGTTTGTATAAGTAACGTTCCAGATACCACGACAAAAATAACTTTTACCAACGATAATACCCAATTCAACACTGCAGGAGTTCAATTTGTCCTCAATCCGTATGATGAAATTGCGTTATCACGTGCAATCGAATTATGTGAGGGAGGGAAGGGCACAGTTACAGCAATTCATGTTGGCGAAGCAAGCAGTGAACCAACCATACGTAAGGCACTCGCCATTGGAGCCGACGATGCGGTACGTGTAAATGCAGCACCTCGCGACGCCTATTTTGTTGCCCATCAAATCGCTACCTATGCGAAAGACAAAGGTTTTGATCTGATACTAACTGGTAGAGAATCGATTGATTATAACGGCTCACAAGTGGCAGCTATGATCGGAGAATTTTTAGATATTCCATCCATTTCTATCATTAAAAAACTTGATTTTGACGGAACGGCAACATCCATTCAACGTGAAATAGAAGGTGGAAAAGAAGTCGTAAATACACCTACTCCACTGGTGGCAAGCTGCGCAGAAGGTGTAGCCGAACCTAAAATACCAAACATGCGAGGCATCATGTCTGCTAGGACAAAACCGTTGCAGGTTATTGATCCTACTGAACTCACACAGCTTTTAACATTCAAAAAGTTTACCACCCCTGCCCCACGAGGTACAGTAGAGATGGTATCTGCAGACGAGATCACCAAACTAGTCAATCTACTACACTCCGAAGCAAAAGTCATTTAAGCACATTCAATCAATAAAAAATATGTCAGTTTTAGTATATGTAGAAAATATTGGAGGGAAGTTTAAGAAATCTACCTTCGAAGTAGTCTCTTATTCAAAAGCCATCGCAGATAAATTAAATACCGAATTGGTGGCTATTTCGATAGGCGATGTAGATCAAGAAAGCCTAAGTAGTTTAGGTAAATATGGAGCCTCCAAAGTGCTTCATGTTACAAACGACAAATTAAAATCTTTTGTTAATCAAGCATATGCCTCTGTGATAGCCGAAGCTGCTAAAAGTATACAAGCCAACGTGGTTACTTTGGCAAACTCTTTTTCAGGAAAGGGTTTAGCTCCTCGTATCGCGGTAAAGCTAGAAGCAGGTTTAGTAGATGGAGCAGTTGAGCTACCTAACACAGAGAATGGCCTATTTAGTGTTAAAAAAACTGCTTTTTCAGGTAAAGCCTTTGCTTTTGTTGAGATTAGCTCTGCAATAAAGGTGATCACGTTAAACCCCAATTCATACCCCGTTCAAGAATCTGGCACAGCAGCAACCGTAGAAAAATTTGCTATTGAAAATAAAGAAACCGATTTCAGAACGATCATCAAAGAAATTGTACGAGCAACGGACAAAATTTCATTACCAGAGGCAGAACGTGTAGTTTCGGCAGGCCGAGGTATGAAAGGCCCTGAAAATTGGGGAATGATTGAAGAATTAGCTGATGTACTCGGTGCTGCAACAGCCTGCTCAAAGCCTGTTTCCGATGCTGGATGGCGCCCTCACGAAGAACACGTTGGACAAACAGGTATTGCAATTAGTCCAAATTTGTATATTGCCGTAGGTATTTCTGGAGCTATACAACATTTAGCGGGCGTGAGCTCATCCAAAACTATCGTTGTAATCAATAAAGATCCAGAAGCTCCTTTTTTTAAGGTTGCGGACTATGGTATTGTAGGTGATGCATTCGATATAGTGCCGAAGTTAATAGAAGCCATCAAGGCATACAAAGGGGGTATATGACAAATCTTTATCCTGAGGCCAACCATTAAAAGTTGAAACTAACATGAGCTGCTGCTCACAAATACGATAACTAATTAGCTCATGATAGCTTCATGACTATTGAAACTTAGCGCAACGACTCTTGAACGCCTAATAAAACAGACAATAGTGAAAAAACTTAGCGAAGCCATCTACTGAGTATTATTGGAAAACAAACAATAACGAAGAAACAAATCAACCACGTGAAAAAATAAATAATTTGTATATTATATATCATTATAAACGCTATTTGCACACCAAAGGAATTGTTATCGACACGAAAAAAACTACGATGAGTGCTCTTTTTGCCTAGAAAGTGTGAGTGGTACTCATCGTGGAGTGACCGAAGCTTAAAATAGAGCGCCTTTTAATACACCTAAGAGTAAATGATGAAAAGCGATTCGTAGCAAGGTTGACGTCTTTTCAGTGCCAAATAAAAGCAAAAACAAAAGAAACGTAGCGGAGTGATTTTTTTTGCCATTGAAAAGACAAAAAAACACCACGGAAAAACAAATTAATATACATGAAGAAAATCAATTTAAATATTGTTGGACTATCCTACAGCCAAACACAATCTGGTGCATATGCCTTAGTTTTGGGAGAAGTAAATGGTTACCGACGTTTACCAATTATCATAGGAGGCTTCGAGGCGCAAGCTATTGCAATAGAAATTGAAAAAGTAACCCCAAGCCGGCCATTGACACACGATCTATTCAAGTCTTTTGCTCAATCATACCATATCAATATTCAAGAAGTGATCATTTACAATCTGATCGATGGTATTTTTTATGCAAAGCTTGTATGCATCGACAACAACAACAAAGCGATTGAAATTGATGCCCGCACTTCTGATGCCATCGCACTTGCCGTTCGATTTGAATGTCCTATCTGCATCTATGAATTTATCCTTGCCACTGCAGGCATCGTGATAGAAGGAGCTGATTTTGTTCTTTTAGACGATATAGAGGCTCCCGTAGAAGAAACAATAAGTACCACATCTTTGAGTTATTACTCATCCTTACCTGATGAAGAGCTAAAAACTAAACTACAAGAAGCTATTTGGGAAGAAGCCTACGAAAAAGCTGCCAAAATCAGGGACATACTTTCTCGGAGAAAATCTGCTTAAAAGTTCCCCATATTTTAATAATCTCAATCTTATTTCTAAGTTTGGGCCAAATTAGAAATAAAACTCTTTATATGGAACGGTTCACTGGCCTAATTGGCATCATTCTCATTTTTGCAATCGCATATTTAATGTCCAACAATCGAAAAGCAATCAACTATAGATTGGTATTTTCTGGGCTAGCGATTCAAATAACGCTGGCCCTTTTTATTTTAAAAGTTCCAATAGGCAAAGAAATATTTGTTTGGCTTGGGAATGCCGTCACTAAGGTGGTCGGGTTTTCGTCGGTAGGAGCGGATTTTGTGTTTGGGGTATTGGTAAAAAAAGAATCACTGGATAAAGCTTTTGGACCGGGTAATAATTTTATATTCTTTTTTCAGGTCGTTCCTACCATCATATTTGTTGCCGCATTGGTTAGTGCTGCTTATTACCTAGGCATTATGCAGCGTATTGTTAAGCTATTTGCCTTTGGTGTTTATAAAATAATGGGTGCTTCAGGATCTGAAGCTGTATCAAACGTAGCAAGTGCTTTTGTTGGACAAATTGAAGCGCAAATCATGATTAAACCTTTTTTGCGAGGCATGACTATGTCAGAACTTTTAGCTTCCATGACGGGGAGTTTAGCTTGTTTGTCAGGGGCTATCATGGCTGTTTATATTGCTTTGGGGGTTCCTGCAGAGTATTTAATAGCTGCCAGCATTATGGCAGCTCCTGGGGCCTTAGTTATTTCCAAAATAGTATGGCCCGAAACAGAAATTTCTGAAACTAAAGAAAAAGTGTCTTTAGAAATTAAAGAGACGAATGCTAACAACATGATCGATGCCATTGCCCATGGTGCTGGAGAGGGCTTAAAAATAGGGATGAATGTTCTTGCCATGCTGATTGGATTTATTGCCATCATTGCTTTGTTAGATTACGTGTTAGGCAAAGTTGGCCTAGGACTTGGAAATCTAGGATTGTCTTTGGCCTTTGTTGGAATCGATATCAATACATTAAGCTTAAATCAAATATTGGGGGCTTTGTTTTCCGTTTTTGCTCGAGTGATGGGAGTACCCTTACAAGACATACATGTTGCAGGATCACTCATGGGTACCAAAATGGTCCTCAACGAATTTGTTGCCTATTTAGATCTTACAAAAATTAAAGATGTGATCCATCCCAAAACCTTAGCAATTGTCAGTTTTGCACTTTGTGGATTTGCTAATTTTGGTTCTGTGGCTATGTTGATTGGGGGAGTTGGTGAATTAGCCCCAACACGCCGAGCAGACTTAGCAAAATTAGGGATTAAAGCTTTAGTATGCGGCACATTAGCTTCTTATTTATCAGCAACGATTGCTGGAATCTTGATTTAAATCATTTAACCCATTAACTAAAAGAACGCTCTCCAAACAGAGGGCGTTCTTTAGTTAATAACAATTCCGATAAATTGCACCAAAACAAAAAAATGTTGAGAGTAGCTATCAATGGCTTTGGACGAATTGGACGAATTACTTTCCGCACCTTATTGCAAAGGTCAGGTATCGAACTTGTCGCTATTAATGATTTAAGCGATACTGAAACGCTCGCTCACTTACTGAAATATGATTCAGTTCATGGTTGTTTTCCAGGAGAGATTATATCCCAAGCAAATAGCCTGCTGATTAATGGTAAGTCTGTGAAAATTTATGCTGAAAATAATCCGCTAAATCTCTCATGGAAAGACCTAGCGATTGATCTGGTGATTGAATCGACGGGCAAGTTTACGACCAGAGAAAAAGCATCACTGCATCTGCAAGCTGGCGCAAAGCAAGTAATCATTTCAGCTCCATCGCCCGACAAAGACATCCCAACCGTCGTAATGGGTGTGAATGATTCGAAGCTTGATCTCCAATCAGCTATTTTATCCAATGCTTCGTGCACAACCAATAACGTAGCACCAATGGTGAAAATTCTGGACGACAACTGGGACATTGTGAATGGATATATTACAACTGTCCACTCCATGACAGGTGACCAAAACCTTCACGATGCACCCCACAAGGATTTGCGACGAGCCCGAGCTGCATCGGCCTCCATCATCCCCACAACAACAGGGGCGGCTAAAGCCATTACCACCATTTTTCCTCACCTAGAAAGCAAATTGGGTGGAGCTGGCATTCGAGTACCCGTACTCAATGGTTCGCTGACCGACTTTACCTGCATCCTCAAAAAACAAACCTCCGTTGACCAAATAAACGCTGCTTTTAAATTAGCTTCTGAAGGATTTCTAAAAGATATTCTGGAATACACCTCAGATCCCATTGTTTCGGTCGATATTTTAAATAATCCGCACTCCTGCATATTCGACTCAAAATTGACTTCTATTGTAGGAGGGCTAGTAAAAGTAGTAGGGTGGTATGATAATGAATTCGGTTATTCCAGCCGTCTAGCGGATTTAGTTGAACGAATAGCGGCCTCACCTCAACCCTTTTCGAAGGAGAGGGCGTATTAAGTATTATCAATGAACGCTTCTTCATCCCCACACCGATACTTTATAGAATTAGCTTTTAATGGATCCGCTTACCATGGTTGGCAAATTCAAAAAAATGCTGTTTCTGTGCAGGAAGTTCTAAATAAAGCATTGACTACGCTGCTAAGGCAAAACATAGAAACAATTGGGTGCGGGCGAACAGATACGGGAGTACACGCCACGCAACTTTATGCACACTTTGACTCAAATACAGAGATAGACAGCACTCCGACAAGCTCAATGCCCCTATCTTTCATTCGTCGTGTCAATGCAATACTACCACGCGATATTGCCGTAAAACGCGTCATCCCTGTACCCCCCGACGCGCATGCCCGTTTTGATGCCACTTTGCGTTCATACGAGTATCATCTACACTTCCATAAAAATCCTTTTTTGGATGGCTTTTCATGGCTATTACGCGACGAACTACTTATAGAACGGATGAATCAGGCTGCCAAAATTTTGTTTGAATACCATGACTTCAGCTGTTTTAGTAAATCAAATACGCAAACCTTTACCAATAACTGTGTCATTTCAAGAGCTGAATGGGTGAAAAGTACGAATGGTTTAATTTTTCATATTTCTGCAGATCGATTTCTACGAAATATGGTTCGGGCAATTGTCGGAACACTCATTCGCGTCGGTCGTGAAGAAATAAAACCCGAAGAAATGCACCGTATTATTGAAAGCAAAAATAGATCCCAAGCAGGAACATCTGTCCCTGCTTATGGCCTATATTTAACAGCAATTATTTATCCGTACATTCAAAAACAGAACCAATAAATAGATTTAGATATGGCCAAAGCGACTGGCAAAGCGGTTGACATTAGTTTACTAAGACGTGTACTCCAATACACCAAACCATATAAAAAGATTCTTTTTTATTCGGTGGCCTTGACAATCTCCCTTGCAGCACTGGCTCCATTACGTCCATTATTGATCGAACATACACTCGATACATACATTATTGAAAATGATAGTACCGGATTGCTGAACATGGTTATTTTGATGATCGGGTTATTGATCCTACAAGTTCTCATGGGATATTTTCACACGTATTGTTCCAACACATTAGGCCAATCTGTTATCCGAGATTTACGAACCGATACGTTTGATCATATTACTTCATTACGCCTAAAATACTTCGATCGCACCCCTATTGGCCAGTTAATTACACGAACAGTTTCTGACTTGGAGACTATCGCCGCCATTTTTTCGGAAGGACTGATCGTACTGATTGGTGATCTTCTGCAAGTTTTTGTCATTATGGGCGTGATGCTATATACCGATTGGGAGTTAACAATGATCGTTTTAATTCCGATGCCTTTTCTGATCCTTGCTTCAATCGTCTTTAAAGAGGCGATAAAATCTGCTTTTCAAGAGGTCCGCACGCAAGTATCTCATCTCAATACTTTTTTGCAAGAACACATCACCGGAATAAGCCTCATCCAATACTTTGCTCGCGAAAAGCAAGAAATGGATAAGTTCAAACAAATTAATGCGCAACACCGTGATGCCAACATTCGCTCCAACTGGTATTATTCCATTTTTTTTCCGGTTGTAGAAATTATATCAGCCATCTCAATGGGTTTGTTGGTTTGGTATGGATCTAAGTTGATTCTATCTAATCAAACATCTCCGGGGGTTATTGTTGCTTTTTTGATGTATATCAACATGCTATTTCGCCCCATACGCGAATTGGCAGATAAATTTAATACCCTACAAATGGGAATGGTTGGTGCCGAACGTATATTCAACGTATTAGATACCCATGAGCTTACCGAAAATCATGGGACTCATCACCCTAAACTGCTGCATGGGGATATTTTGTTTGAACACGTTTGGTTCGCCTATCATGACCAAAACTGGGTATTAAAAGATATTTCATTTCACATCAAACCTGGCGAAACCCTAGCACTCGTAGGTGCAACAGGTGCAGGCAAATCATCAATCATCAACATTCTAAATCGTTTTTATGAAATCAACAAGGGATCTATTCAGATAGATGGATTGGATATACGTGAGTACACGCTTGAATACCTCCGTTCAAAAATAACCACCGTTTTACAAGACACATTCCTTTTTTCTGATTCGATAGCCAATAATATCACTTTAAATAACCCTCAAATCACACGAGAGCAACTAATCGCCACAGCAAAAGAAGTAGGAGCGCATGACTTTATCGAGCGTTTACCAGGAGGATACGATTACAATGTGATGGAACGGGGTGCCACCCTGTCGATAGGCCAAGCGCAGTTGATCTCTTTTATACGAGCCTTGGTTTACGATCCTAAAATATTAGTACTCGATGAAGCGACCTCATCCATTGATACTGAAACAGAGGAGCTCATCCAAAATGTACTCCACAAACTCATGCAAAAGCGCACCTCCATCATCATTGCACACCGCTTATCGACGATTCAAAATGCAGATAAGATCATTGTATTGGATCATGGCGAAATTAAAGAAATGGGGTCTCACCAAGAACTACTAAAACTGAATAAATACTATAAACGTCTCTATGATTTACAATTCAATTCAGAAGGGATAGCTAAAACGTTCTAAAATAGCAATGTATGACAAATATGACTCTCTATGATTGTCACACCGTGCTGTCCGTAGAATTTTCTACAGATTAATCAAAGGGAGCTCTATCTCCTCGTAAATAAGTACTCAATCCACGCTTCAAAAACAAATTATTCATTTATCTTCACCCAAATAAAACCCATAAAATCATGCGAAGACTCCTCATTTTAAGCGCAGCCTTTTTGCTAACAAGCACGTTATTGCGCGCACAAAATAAAATTTCTGAAGGGATTATTACCTACTCCGTAGAATGGCAATTGCCCGAACAGATGCAAGAAATGGCCAACAATTTTCCATCAGACATAAAAGTGTACTTCAAAGGTGATTCATCCAGTACAAAAACAGAATCACAAATGTATTCGAGTAACTCTATTTTATATCCTCCCAGTAATTTTGAACAAATACTACTCGAGATCCCACTAATGGCCAAAAAATACTCCGTGACTTTTACCCCTGAAGATCAGAAAAAAATGGCTGATAAAATGCCTCAATTAGAATTGAAATCAACATCGGAGACTAAAAAAATAGCAGGCTATCAGGTTCATAAATACACTGGCATAGAGAAAAAAACCAACGAACCCTTCGATGTATGGTTTACAAAAGATGTTGATATTACACCAAATGCGCTTTCTCGTTTTTATGACAAAAGAGAGGGATTTCCTATTGAATTTACAGCCTTCTTAAATGGCCTATCCCTCAAAGCCTCTGTAAAAGAAATTAAACCTGGTCCGATTCCCAAGGAGTCGTTCAGTGCCAGCAAAGATTATCAAGCAATCACGCTCGACCAATTAATACAAATGAGTGGGGCTAATTAATAGCCTCACTCAAACCCACATGAATATCTCATTTTGACAATTTTAAAAGCCATTTAATTTTTTATCTTTCATATTTACAGCTATTTTTCATAGCTTAGCATGCTAATACTATCCGTATTTTTCCCTAAATGAGACAACTCAAAATCACACAATCCATTACCAATCGCGAATCGCAGTCGCTCGACAAATATTTGCATGAAATTGGTAAAGTAGATTTAATTACAGCCGAAGAAGAAGTAATTCTTGCTCAAAAAATCCGGGAAGGTGACCAAGTCGCTTTAGAAAGATTAACTAAAACCAATTTGCGTTTCGTAGTTTCGGTAGCCAAACAATATCAAAATCAAGGACTAACACTAGGCGACTTGATTAATGAAGGAAACTTAGGCCTTATCAAGGCAGCAAAACGTTTTGATGAAACCAAAGGATTTAAATTTATTTCCTACGCGGTTTGGTGGATTCGTCAATCCATCTTGCAGGCAATTGCAGAACAATCGCGTATTGTACGTTTGCCTTTAAATCAAGTTGGTTCATTAAGTAAAATTAGCAAAGCCTTCTCTAAGCTGGAGCAGGAGTACGAGCGTGAGCCATCTCCAGAAGAACTAGCAGACATTTTAGAAACGACAGTCGATAAAATATCTGATACGCTGAGTAATTCAGGTCGTCATGTTTCGATGGATGCGCCTTTTGTCCAAGGTGAAGAAAATACATTGTTGGATGTTTTGGAGAATAAAGATCCAAATACAGACAGTAACTTAATCAATGAGTCTCTCTCAGAAGAGATCAAACGATCACTATCTACACTAACAGAGCGTGAACGTGAAATTGTCGTTTTGTTTTTCGGACTAAGCACCAACCATCCTTTATCATTAGAGGAAATTGGAGAAACATTTAGCTTAACACGCGAACGTGTTCGACAAATAAAAGATAAAGCACTCCAGCGTTTACGCCATACTTCGAGAAGTAAAATTTTAAAATCTTATTTAGGGTAACATTTCATGAAGTGGTAAGTTTAAATAAAATAGAAAAGATTGGGCCATCACCCGATCTTTTCTATTTTTGAGCTATCCCAAAATCATCCCAACCTTATGTTAGATAAGTACGAAAATGAACTCAACTCTTGGGTCGAAAAAGAAAAAAAGCAGTCGATATAAACCATGTTATAGGTAAGCTTTGGTTTGATCGTTCGATCGAGCTCGTGTTTTTCCACAAACCTTTGTTCGATATTGGGAGCACCAAGGTTTTAGCACATCATCAGCATGCTAAAAAAATTACAAAAAAAGATATTTCTGTTTTCGTAACGTTAACTTTAGCTCATGCTATTGCTAAATCCAATATCGCTCCTTCTCGCATCGATATTGGCAGACTTGCATCAGAATGGCTCGAATCTGGTACCGATATTTCTTCGGCCGACGATTTTGTTATCCAGAAGCTTAGTCATCACGTATGTAAAGAAAAAACTAATCCTCATCCCAAAGATGTAGTCTTATATGGCTTTGGTCGGATTGGTCGGATTGCAGCTCGAGAACTCATATCTCAAGCTGGAAAAGGAGATCATTTACGCCTACGTGCTATTGTAACACGTAGCTATAGCGATGAAGAATTAACCAAAAGAGCTGAGTTACTTCGAAATGATTCTGTTCATGGTGCATTTAGTGGTACAATCATTGAAGATTTCGAGAACAAAGCATTAGTTGTCAATGGGCAGATGATTTTTATGATAGCGGCGAAAAGCCCTCAGCAGGTTGACTATAAAACGTATGGTATTTCCAATGCAATTGTGATCGACAATACAGGAATAGTAAGAGATCGCGAAGGGCTAAAAAAACATTTGGAATCGGATGGTGCTGCAAAAGTATTATTAACGGCTCCTGGTAAAGGCGACGTACCCAATGTGGTCTTTGGAGTTAACCATACTGATCTTGATCAAAAAGAAACTATTTTTTCAGCTGCCTCGTGCACAACCAATGCCATTGTACCAGTATTAAAAATCATTGAAGATACTTTTGGAATAGAGAAGGGACATATTGAAACTGTTCACTCATACACCAATGATCAAAATTTGTTAGACAATTACCATAAAATGTATCGTCGTGGACGCTCCGCCGCACTCAATATGGTGATCACAGAAACAGGGTCCAATAAAGCCGTTGCCAAAGTGATTCCCCAATTAGAGGGAAAACTTACTGGCAATGCGGTACGTGTTCCTACTCCAAATGTTTCTTTGGGGATATTGAATTTGGCCCTAAATCAAAAGACCACAAAGGAAGGGCTCGAGAAAATTTTAAAAAGTGTTTCCTTTTCGGGAGATTTAATGGAGCAAATTGAGTATTCTGTATCAAATGAGTTAGTATCAAGTGATCTGATTGGAAATAGTCACGCTGGCATTGTAGATGGCCCTGCTACCATTATATCTAATGACGGAAAATCAATTGTACTATACATTTGGTATGACAACGAATATGGGTATACCCATCAGCTTATCCGATTAGCAAAATCTATCACTCAAGTTACTCGGCTGGCTTACGATTAGATTGTTTGAGTACAAATGTAATAGTACGTATGTGTAGTCAGCCAGTGCACTTCCAGAAAAAATCCGATTTGATCTTCAATCTCTTTTTGTATAATTTACCCTTTCTGAATACTGTCCATTATAATCTATACATCTACCCATTTCTTTACGAGTAGCACTTGTTCGAATACCTTTATCTTCTGGCTTGAGTTCGATTGTTAACCATCTATTCCTTAGCTCGAACTCAGAATAATTTACAAACACTAATGCATGATTGGTTAAAAAATGCTCTTTTAGGGCTCTGTGCAATGTTATTTGCTAGCTCTGTTGAAATGAGTCCAGTAAAATAAAAATATACTTGTATCGTATTGTTTTTATCTACACATTTGCTATGCAAGCATAGTTTAATAATGCAGTCAAAACAAACAATAGATTATTTCCTAAAGATAACGTGGCAGAGTATTGCCAACAGTTATAATCAAATAGGTGCTGAGTTTGAGATCACCCAGGCTGTCGGGTATATGCTTATTAATATCTACAAAGAAGGCACAAGTGTTTCTCAAATAGCTTCTCTTCTTGGTGTAAAATCCACAAGTCTTTCGCGCATGCTGAACAATATGGAGCAGCAAGGCCTTGTATACCGCGAGGTAGATCCCAACGACAGACGCTCGGTGAAAATATTTCTAACAGAACGAGGCAAACAAAAAAGACAGATCGCAAAAAAAGTAGTACAAAATTTTAATGAGTATTTGAACATACACATTAGCGAAAATGAACGTTTACAACTAACAGAAAGCCTGAAAAAGATTAATCAGTTGACCCTAGCATATAAACCTAAAGAATAATGAAACGAACTATTTCAAAAGTAGCTGTACTAGGCTCGGGAATTATGGGATCCCGTATTGCCTGCCATTTCGCCAATATTGGCGTTGAAGTATTGTTGCTTGACATGGCCCCTAAAGAATCACCCGACGAGCAGCCTACAGGTGTAACGGTCGCAATCGCGAGCAAAGCCGTACGCAATCAGATTGTGAATGCTGCGTTAGAGACGGCTGTCAAATCGAATCCATCACCCCTTTTCAGCAAAAAAGCACTCAGCAAAATTACAACAGGCAATTTTGAAGATAATATGCCCGATATCGCGTCTTGCGACTGGGTTATCGAAGTGGTGGTTGAAAGGCTAGATATTAAGAAAGTGATTTATGATCAGGTGGAGAAGTTTCGTAAAGCCGGGACCTTAGTTACCTCCAATACGTCAGGTATTCCAATTCATCTGATGGCTGAAGATAGAAGTGAAGATTTTAAGGCCCATTTCTGCGGAAGCCATTTTTTTAATCCACCGCGTTATTTACGTTTATTGGAAATCATCCCAACGCCACAAACGAAGCCTGAAGTAGTTGATTTTTTAATGCATTATGGTGACAAATTTTTAGGAAAAACTACGGTTCTGTGTAAAGATACAGCCGCATTTATTGCCAATCGGGTTGGTGTTTATTCGATGATGGCATTGCTTCATTTGGTCGAAAAAATGGATTTGACGGTTGAGGAAGTAGATAAATTTACAGGCCCAGCTTTGGGTAGACCTAAATCAGCTACTTTCCGAACCTCCGATATCGTAGGCTTGGATACGATGATCAATGTGGCTGGAGGCTTGTATGCGAATCTTCCGGATGACAAAGCGCATGAGTTATTTACGTTACCTGATTACGTAAAAAAGATGCAGCAGAACAAGTGGTTTGGAGATAAAACACAACAAGGGTTCTACAAAAAAGTGAGGGGCGAAAATGGTAAAAATGAGATCCTTGCTCTTGATTTAAAAACATTAGAATATCGCCCACAACAAAAAATAAAATCAGCCACTTTAGAAGCGACTAAACCTATTGAAAACCTTTGCGATCGCATGAAGGTTTTTGCAAAAGGCACCGACAAAGCAGGAGAGCTCTTTCGGACCTCATTTTTTGGTTTATTCGAGTATGTATCGGATCGTATTCCCGAAATATCCGATGAACTATATCGTATTGATGATGCTTTACGTGCAGGTTTTGGTTGGGAGCTAGGTCCTTTTGAGGTATGGGATGCTTTGGGTGTGAAGGATGCGGTTGATGGCATGCAGAAATATGGGAATAAAGCCGCCCCATGGGTGCAAACTATGTTAGATGCTGGTCATCAATCATTTTATAAAGTGGAGAATGGAATTCGGAAATATTACGACATCCCAACAAAAACATACAAACCTATTCCTGGTACCGATTCACTTATTATTCTAGAGAACATCCGCCCTACAAAAACCATATGGAAAAACGCCGGAACCACCATCACCGATTTGGGTGATGGTGTTATTAACTTGGAGTTTCATACCAAGATGAATACCATCGGCGGGGAGGTTATCCAAGGAATTAATAAGGCAATCGATTTGGCTGAGAAAGATTACCGTGCATTGGTGATTGGAAATGACGGGGCTAATTTTTCAGCAGGGGCCAATATTGGAATGATTTTTATGGCTGCTGTTGAGCAAGAGTGGGATGAAATTAATTTGGCCATCAAAGCTTTTCAGAATACGATGATGCGTATACGCTACTCATCCATTCCCGTAGTGGCGGCACCACATAATTTGGTATTGGGTGGTGGTTGCGAGTTGTGTCTCCATGCGGATCACGTTCAAACCAATGCCGAAACGTATATGGGGCTGGTCGAGTTTGGGGTCGGACTAATTCCTGGTGGTGGTGGTACCAAAGAATTTACGCTACGTCTTTCAGATGAGTTGCGCGAAGGACAAATTGAGCAAAATTCGCTGAGAGATCGTTTCTTAACGATTGCAACAGCAAAAGTATCTACTTCTGGAGAAGAAGCACATGAGCTAGGCTATCTGCAAAAAAACAAATATAGTTTAAGTATGAACCGCAGTCGCTTAATTGCCGATGCAAAAGCAAAAGCCATCGAACTGGTTGAAGCAGGCTACACAACACCTGTTCGGCGAAAAGATATTCGTGTGTTAGGTAAAAGTGGATTGGGTATTGTCTATGCAGGAGCAAATACCATGTTTGCAGGGAACTATATTTCAGAACATGATCAAAAAATTTCGCAAAAATTGGGCTACGTGATGTGTGGGGGAGATCTGTCGGCACCCGCTTTAGTGAGTGAGCAATATCTCCTCGACCTAGAACGCGAAGTGTTTTTATCGCTTTGCGGAGAACGTAAAACACAGGAGCGAATACAATCTATTTTAACGAAGGGGAAGCCACTACGTAATTAATATTGGGGGATGAGTGGATTGTTGGATTTATTTTTTGTGTTCAATTTAACAATTCCCTTATTACTGTCCTTAGCGTTAAGCGTTAGCATCTCTATGGATTAACGAATAAAAAGGAGCCTTTTGACTCCTTTAAGCATAGAGTATTCAACTTTCGGAAGGTGGATGCACAAAAAACAAAAAATATCGATTAAAAATTAACGGAGGGGCTGTAATACGCTCTACTCAATACTAAAAATATGGAAGCATACATTATAGCGGGCTACCGTACCGCCGTTGGAAAAGCACCACGAGGTGTATTTCGTTTTACTCGTGCAGATGATTTAGCTGCTGATGTTGTTAAACATTTAATGGCATCAGTTCCCAATCTGGAAAAGGAACAAATAGATGATGTAATCGTCGGGAACGCCACTCCAGAAGCTGAACAAGGTTTAAATATTGCACGAATGATTTCTCTAATGGGGCTGAATACAGATAAAGTGCCTGGAGTGACTGTGAATCGCTACTGCGCATCGGGCTTAGAAACGATTGCTACTGCAGTGGCTAAAATACGTTCTGGGATGGCTGAATGCATTATTGCTGGGGGAGTGGAGGTGATGTCGGGAATGCCTTTTGGAGGATGGAAGATTGTTCCGAATTTAGATGTCGCTACCAATCACCCGGATTGGTATTGGGGGATGGGACTCACGGCTGAAGCGGTTGCTAAAGAGTATGCCGTTAGTCGGGAGGATCAGGACGAGTTTTCTTTTCGCTCGCACCAAAAAGCAATTAAAGCCCTACAGAGCGGTGCACTTAAAGAAGGGATCGTTCCTATCACTGTAAAAGAAACGTATTTGGAGGAGCCTGCCGAGTTGTTGCAAAGTGTGTATGCTCACGATGGCTTTATGACGGCTACAAAGAGACAAATTAGTCCTCAAATACTAAAAAAGAAAATACGTGAATATGTGGTTGATACAGATGAGGGGCCACGTGCTGATACTACATTAGAGAAGCTCGCAAAATTAAAACCTGTTTTTGCAGAAGGGGGCTGTATAACGGCAGGAAATTCATCCCAGACCTCGGATGGTGCTGCCTTTGTTTTGGTTGTTTCAGAAAGTATGCTTAAAAAGCTGAACGTAGAGCCTATTGCTCGTCTGGTAAGTTATGGCGTGGTAGGTGTTCCTCCACGAATTATGGGTATTGGTCCGATTGAAGCAATTCCTTTGGCATTAAAAAAAGCAGGATTGAAACAGGATGACATCAGCCAAATTGAGCTTAATGAGGCGTTCGCTTCACAGTCATTGGCCGTTATCAGAACATTAGGTTTAAATCCAGAAATTGTTAATCCGCATGGTGGAGCTATTGCACTAGGGCATCCATTGGGCTGTACGGGAGCAAAATTAACGGTACAGGTGATGAATGAATTACGTAAACGTAAAAAGAAATACGGCATGGTCACGATGTGTGTTGGTACTGGACAGGGAGCAGCTGGCATTTTTGAAATGATATGAAAAATATTTTTAAATTTAAATGGGCGTGTTAGCTATACACGAACAGATTTTACCCAAATGATGACATTCGTAGAAAAACCAAAAACAATGAGCAAAGCAATTAAAGGCGGAGAATTTATTATTCGAGAAACCTCCTGCGATGATATTTTCATTCCTGAAGAGTTTGATGAGGAACAACTCATGATCAAAAAAACCTGCGAGGATTTTTTAGAAAGTGAAGTCTTTCCAAATTTAGATCGCATTGATAAACTGGAAGCGGGTTTAATGCCACATTTAATGGACAAAGCTGGAGAATTGGGTTTGCTAGCCGTTTCTATTCCTGAGGAATATAGTGGGTTTGGTAAAAATTTTAATACATCCATGTTGGTCGCTGATGTGATTGGTGCTGGTCACTCTTTTGCGGTTGCATTGTCGGCTCATACGGGTATTGGCACCTTACCTATTTTGTACTATGGGAATGAATCTCAAAAAGCGAAATATGTTCCCAAATTAGGCACTGGCGAGTGGAAGGCTTCCTATTGTTTAACTGAACCCAATTCTGGATCAGATGCCAATTCTGGTAATACAAAGGCCAAGCTAAATGCCAAAGGAACTCATTATCTGATTACAGGTCAGAAAATGTGGATTACCAATGGTGGTTTTGCAGATATTTTCATTGTGTTTGCCAAAATCGATAACGATAAAAATTTGAGTGCATTTATTGTAGAAAAAGATTTTGGTGGAATAACCATGAATCCCGAAGAACATAAGATGGGTATCAAAGGGTCGTCCACGCGCCAGGTGTTTTTTAATGACTGCCCTGTTCCGGTAGAAAACTTGTTATCGGAGCGTGAGAACGGATTTAAAATTGCAGTCAATATTTTGAATATAGGTCGGATTAAATTGGGGGCCGCAGCTATTGGATCTTCCAGAAAAGTACTCGATCAGGCAATCAATTATGCCAATGAACGTATTCAATTTGGCCTTCCAATTTCTAAATTCGGAGCAATTCGATATAAACTAGCCGAAATGGCCACACGCAATTTTGCGCTGGAAAGTGCGGCCTATCGTGCCGGTCAGAATATTGAAGATGCCTATGAAGCTTTAGTGGCAAAGGGAATGGATTCTTCAAAAGCAAAATTAAAATCAACGGAGGAGTATGCCGTGGAATGCGCTATACTAAAAGTGTGGGGTTCCGAAATGTTGGATTATGTGGTGGATGAAGGCGTTCAAGTGTATGGGGGCATGGGATATTCTGCGGAAGCACCAATGGATCGCGCTTATCGCGATAGTAGGATCAATAGAATATTTGAAGGCACCAATGAGATTAATCGTATGCTCATTGTAGATATGTTATTAAAACGTGCCCTGAAAGGAGAACTTGATCTGATGACTCCAGCACAAGCTGTTGCCGGAGAGCTCATGTCCATCCCTGATTTTGGAGAGGATGATGATGCACTGTTCTCGACCGAAAAAAAAGCACTAAAAAATCTTAAAAAAGCTGGATTGATGATTGCAGGTTCAGCAGTTCAGAAATTAATGATGACTTTGTCTAAAGAGCAAGAGATTTTAATGAATATCGCTGATATTATAGGCTATGTGTATGTCGCAGAATCAACCTTGTTGCGTGTAGAGAAATTAGTAAAACAGCGCGGGGAGGATGTATGTCAGGGTCAGATAGAAATGATGCGTATTTATTTACATGGAGCAATCGATCAGGTGGCTTTGGCTGGTAAAGAGGCGTTAAATTCATTTGCCGAGGGAGATGAATTAAGCATGATGTTGGTAGGCTTGCGTCGATTTACTAAAACTGGACCATTCAATATTAAAAATGCACGTCAACGTGTGGCAAAGCAATTGATAGATGCGAATAAATATTGCTTTTAGTAAGAGTCGATCTTGAGAAGTGATCTTCTGTCGGATAAATTATAATACTCCATAAAAGTGTATTTGCTGTAAAATAAAAGACTGCTCATTGTAGCGGTCTTTTTTATGGGCGTAATTTTCGTATGATAGGCTTAACTTTGAAATCCCAAATTTATATACAATAACTTTAATCTTAACTTTTTTTCAAATTAATGAATTATCTAAAAAGAACCCTCTTTCTCGCATGTCTCCTCATCCCCTGTTTAAGTTTTGCTCAAAATCGTCAACCATTCGTTGAAACCGTTGGATTAAAAAATAAGTGGGTGGATGCTATTTTTAAAAAAATGAGTCGCCGTGAGCGGATTGCGCAATTGTTTATGGTGCGTGCACATACCAACAAAGGACAAGCATTTGAAGATTCCATTGCCAAGGTGATTCAAAAGCAACGCGTTGGTGGCTTGGTGTTTTTTCAAGGAGGAGCAGGCCGGCAGGCTGCTTTGATTAATCGGTATCAATCACTATCAAAAACACCCTTACTCATTGCCATGGATGGCGAGTGGGGTTTAGGAATGCGTCTCGATAGTACGATATCTTATCCCTACCAAATGACATTGGGTGCCATCCAAAATAATCAATTGATTTATGAGATGGTAAAACAGATCGCTTCTGACTTTAAGCGTCTGGGAATGCACGTTAATTTTGCCCCTGATGTAGATATCAACAATAATCCTAAAAATCCAGTGATTGGTTTTCGCTCTTTCGGCGATGATAAATACAATGTGACAGTAAAGGCTGGAGCTTATATGAAAGGCTTGCAAGATGAAGGTATACTAGTAAGTTTAAAGCATTTTCCTGGACATGGTGATACGGATGTAGATTCTCATCTGGACTTGCCACAACTACTTTTTGATCGCAAGCGTCTGGATTCACTCGAGCTATATCCTTTCCGCGAATTGATCAAGCAAAATGCATCTGGTATTATGACTGCACACATCCATATACCGGCCATGGATACCACAGCTCATTTGCCTGTAACCTTATCCAAACCCGCCATCACAGGTGTACTTAAAGGTGAGCTTGGTTTTAAAGGCTTAGTTTTTTCGGATGCGATGGAAATGAATGGTGTTGTCAAGTTTTTTCACGATGGAGAGGCAGATGTACGGGCAATTATTGCAGGTAATGATCTGGTAGAGCTCTCTCAAAATACCAAACGTGCAATCAAATTGGTTCGTAAAGCCACTCGTCATAACAGAATTACTTGGGATCAAATCAACGCAAGTGTAAAAAAAGTACTTGCTGCAAAGTATTGGCTTGGGTTGGATCACTCTAAACCAGTATCTACAGAAAACGTGGTAGAAGATTTAAATGATTCGGATGCGTGGATGTTAAACCAATGTTTGGCAGATGCAGCAGTCACCGTTTTGAAAAGTGACAGCCTCATTAAAGCCTTAGATTTCAAAAAAAGTACGGCAATTGTGAGTTTAGGTGTCGTGTCGTCAAGCATGTTTCAAGCTGCGTTAAAACCCAAGTTTGCGAATGTAGAAACATTTATTTTGCCCAAAGATGCCTCAGCTGTTGATATCGCTAGTTTGAAAAGCCAGTTGAAGGATTTTAAGCAAATCGTCGTGAGTATCCATGACATGCGCCGCCGTCCGTGGAGTACATTGGATTACAGCAGCGACCTGAAACTATTGATTGCTGACCTTGCTAAGATGAATAGCATTTTATGTGTGTTCGCGAATCCGTATACGCTCGCTGGCTTGCCTGGTGTTGAGCAATTTAAAACCATTCTGATGAGCTACCAGCGAAGTGATGAATTGGAAAAGGCATCTGTCCAGGTGATTACTGGTCAATTAAAGGCTAGTGGAAAATTACCAGTCACGATCAATTCATTTTTTAAATATGGGGACGGGATGTAATTGATAGCACTGGGGTCGAAAGACTCTTTCCCATTCGCTAATCCGTAGAAAAACTCTATGTATAGTTGGGATGTGTATTGCATTGGTAATACTTGAATCCAGCAAATATTAATATTTATTAACCTGTTTGATTATGAAACTACGTATTTCTTTCGCTTTAATAATGAGTGTCATATTTCTCTTGTTGACGTCCTATGTAAACTTTGATAGAGCAAATAGTGAGATATTGGGAACCAATGAGGATCTTCTGCAGCAGAAAAAGTTAAATGTGAAATTGAAAAAAGAATTTCATGTAGGTTCTGAAGATATTACTTCTTCTTGTGAAGGAAAAGAAGTACTACAAAAAGAATCCCTGAAGGATAAATACTTCAAGGTTGTTCTAGATACACAGCTACACAATTCGCTACGGGTTGAGGTTAATGGTGTAAAAATTTTTGATAAAAAAACGAATAAAGTGCTTCAAGAGATATGCGATTTAGATTGCGAAAATCGCGATGTAAACTGTATATCTCTTGGGGATTTCAACTTTGATGGGTATGTAGATTTCTCCATATTTGAAGCGCAGTATGCTGGGGCAAATACTTCAAGCCTGTATTTTTTATATAATCCTAAAAAAAACCTTTTTTATGACAGTGGTTTCAAAGGTACGTCGCTAATGTTTGACAAGAAGACAAAAACTGTTCACGGGACTAATCAATGTTGTGCGGGAACTTCTGTAGAGGAAACAATATACAAAATCCTTAATAATAAGATGATTTTGTTAAAAAAGAATTGCTATAAATGGGATGATAATAAACGTCGCAGAGTCAAAACAAGGTGCGATAATTGAAGAGAGTTAATAAGCTTGTTTTCTCTGGAGAATTTTAAATTCAAACTGTCCGTAGAGACCTGGGCTCTACGCAGAGATAAACAGAAAGGGAAGTCGTTTTTTAAAAACAACATGGACGGGCAAATACGTAATAAACATCAGAAATACAACGAAAACTTCCTTAAAGCATTAGCTCGTCTGAACGAAAATCAGTGCAAAGCTGTGGAGACAACAGAGGGGCCAGTATTGGTGATTGCTGGGCCTGGTACTGGTAAAACACAAATTTTGGCTGCCCGTATTGGGAAAATATTACTCGATAGCGATACCCAGCCTCATAATATTTTGTGTCTAACGTATACTGATGCTGGGGCTGTAGCCATGCGCAAACGCTTGTTCGACTTTATTGGTCCGGAGGCCTATCGTGTGCACATTTATACCTTTCATGCATTTTGTAATGACATTATTCAAGAAAACTTAGACTATTTCGGCAAGTTGGAGTTAGATCCTATTTCTGATTTGGAACGTATCGCGCTTCTGCGCAAATTGGTCGATCAGTTTGATCAAGATCATCCATTGAAACGTTATCATGGTGATGTGTATTACGAGGCTAGTCGTTTGCAAAATTTATTCTCTGTGATGAAGCGCGAAGATTGGACGCCAGATTTTGTCAATGAAAAAATAGATGATTTTATTGTTCTGATTGCTGATTGCGAGCCCGATTCGGCTTATTACAAAGAATATAAATACAGTCGGAAATACAAGGATAAGGAAGCGGGATCACTAAAACCAGCTTTTGTTGCATTAAAAGAAAAGTTGGAAAAGCTTCGTGTCGCTGTGTATGAGTTTCCTAAATATCAGCAATTGATGAAGGATGCAGGCAGGTATGATTACGATGATATGATCCTCTGGATACTGAACGCGTTTAAAACAGACGAGCAATTTCTGTTGAATTATCAGGAGCGTTACTTGTATGTATTGGTCGATGAATATCAGGATACCAGCGGAGCGCAAAATGAATTGATTCAACTTCTGATCAGTTACTGGGATCAGCCCAATATTTTTGTGGTTGGTGATGATGATCAATCGATATTTCGTTTCCAGGGGGCCAATGTTCAGAATATCGAGGAGTATAGCGCACGTTATGCCCACGATTTATACTGCGTGATGCTGACCGATAACTATCGCTCGAGGCAACCTATTTTGGATGTAGCGAAGGTGCTTATCGATCATAATACCGAGCGGATTCATTTACCTGGACTTAGTAAAAATTTAGTTGCCAAAAATGAACAGTTTGGGAATGCGGTCATCCAGCCTGAAATTAAATCCTATCCATCACCATTCCATGAGTTTGCAGCCATTACGGAAGATATCAATCAGTTGATAGAAACTGGTGTAGCCCCACAGGATATTGCGGTTATCTATAAAGAACACCGATCTGGCGAGGAGTTAGCACGTTATTTTCATTTGAAGGGTATTCCTGTCAATACCAAACGTAAAGTCAATATTTTGCAAGATCCCTTTGGACAAAGGCTGATCTCCATTCTGCGCTATTTAGCAATGGAAAATGACTCGCCATACAGTGGAGATGCACTTTTGTTTGAGATGATGCATTATGATTTTTACAAGATCGAACCCATTGATATCGCCAAACTTAGTGTAGAGGTTAATACGCACAACTATCAGCATAAAAACAAAATATCTATTCGGAATCAAATAAATGAGCTAGCCAATAAAACGAACCCAACCCTGTTCGATACCGAAAGTTGCAGGCAAATCAAGTCTTTGAGCATCCATCTGGAACATTGGATCAAGGGGGTCAATAACTGGACGGTCCAAAATTTGTTTGAGAAAATGATGGCCGAAGGAGGGATTTTAGCTTATATCCTAAAATCGCCCAATAAAACCTGGCTAATGCAGTTACTTTCCTCACTTTTTAATTTCTTGAAAGAAGAAAGTGGAAAAAAGCCTGATTTAAAATTAAAAGAGTTTGTATCGCTCCTAGATTTACTGCAAGAAAATGATCTTCCGCTAGAACTTCATCAATATATTTTCAATCAGCAGGGGGTAAATTTTCTGACGTGTCATGGCTCCAAAGGGCTTGAGTTTGAGTATGTGTATCTGATCGGTGCTACTAAAAATGTGTGGGAGAAAAAACGAAAAAATCAATCGGGCTATAAGATGCCTGATACTATTTTCTCTTCGTTGCCATCTGCAAACGATGAAGAAGAGCTTCGGCGTCTATTTTATGTAGCACTAACGCGTGCGAAGAAACAACTGCATATATCCT
>Ga0114967_10000529_pt1 | contig 32769 bp, 31 predicted proteins | sample M_130628_MF_Meta_FD_92639 | JGI IMG/M metagenome (GOLD analysis project Ga0114967, IMG submission 92639) | Freshwater microbial communities from Lake Montjoie, Canada to study carbon cycling - M_130628_MF_MetaG | ecosystem: Environmental > Aquatic > Freshwater > Lake | place: Lake Montjoie...
CTTCGGCTGCCGCACCCCGGACGGCAGGTTCGATCCGGAGAAATTCCGGCAGAACGCGGCCTCCGAGCAGGTGAAGATGATCGAGCTCAAGCTCTCGCAGGGCGCCAAGCCCGGCCACGGCGGCGTGTTGCCGGGGGCCAAGGTCACCGCGGAAATTGCGTCAGCGCGGGGCGTTCAGATTGGCGAGGACTGCATTTCGCCGGCCGCCCACTCGGCGTTTTCCACGCCGCTCGAAATGATGGCCTTCGTGGGTCAGTTGCGCGAGTTGTCCGGTGGCAAGCCGGTGGGCATCAAGCTCGCGATTGGCCATCCCTGGGAATGGTTTGGCGTAGCCAAGTCCATGCTGCAGACCGGCATTGCGCCAGACTTCATCGTGGTGGACGGCGGCGAAGGCGGCACCGGTGCGGCACCGCTCGAATTCAGCAATCACGTGGGCGCGCCGCTGCGCGAAGCGCTGATGCTGGTGCATAACACGCTGGTGGGCATCAATCTGCGGCACCAGGTGAAGGTGGCCGCGTCGGCCAAAATCGTCACGGCTTTCGATATCGCGCGCTGCATGGCGATGGGCGCCGACTGGTGCAACTCGGCGCGAGGCTTCATGTTTGCCTTGGGCTGCCTGCAAGCGCAGACCTGCCATACCGGACATTGCCCGACCGGGGTGACCACCCAAGACCCGCAGCGCATGCGGGCGCTGGTGGTGCCAGACAAGGCCGAGCGCGTGTATCAGTTCCATCACAACACCCTGCATGCCTTGCAGGAGCTGGTGGCGGCCGCAGGACTTTCGCATCCCAATCAACTCGGGCCGGAGCACATCATCCGGCGGGTGTCGTCCACCGAAGTGCGCTCGCTGGCCGCGTTGCATCTGTGGCTCACGCCGGGCGAGCTGTTGCGGGCGACGCCTGACCATCCGGTGTTCAAAGTGTTCTGGGAAGTCGCGCGCGCCGAGACCTTCGCCCCACCAGACTATGTGATTCGCTCGCATCACCCGGTCGCCGCCTGAGGCCATGAGCCTGCGCCTGTTCCTGGATTCAGCCGATGGCGCGCAGTGGCGCGAATGGTTACCGGGCGGACTGCTGTTTGGCGTGACGACCAATCCCACCTTGCTGCAGCGCGCGGGCGTGGCGTGCTCACTGCCCGCACTGCGCGCGCTCACCGAACAAGCGCTGAGTCTGGGCGCGCAGGAGATTCATCTGCAGGCCTGGGGCGGCACCGCCGCCGCGTTTTACGAGTGCGGCACGGCGCTGGCCGCGATTGCGCCCACGCAGGTGGCCGTGAAACTGCCGATCACCCGCGCGGGCACCGAGGCCGCCGCGCGCCTGCTCGCAGAGGGCACCCGAGTGACGTTCACCGCGTGCTACGACGTGAGCCAAATGCTGATCGCGAGCGCGCTGGGGGCTGACTACGCTGCGCCTTATCTGGGGCGCATTGGGGATGCGGGCCGCGACGGCCACGCCGAAGTGATTGCCATGCAGCGCGCCGTCGAAGGGCTGGGATCGACCACTCGCGTGCTGGTAGCGAGCTTGCGGGAGACCCGCGATTTGAGCCGGCTGGCCGCGGCAGGCTTGCATACCTTCACGCTGTCACCGGCCTTGCTCGCGGCGCTGTTCGAGCAACCGGAGACGCTGGCGGCCGCGCGGCAGTTCGAGCTCGACGCCGGCGCTTAACCCCGGTCTCACGCTTCCGCCTGACCTCGATCAGGCCCATCCCAGCCCAGTTCCCTATCGTTCCTTGCCACGACATGGAGTGCGCCGCAGTTTCGCGCGCGCTGGTCATTCGTTGCGATCGAACGAGGAGTGCGCCGGATGTTCATCAAAGCTGCCTGTCTCACCGCTGTCCGGGGTCTTGGCCTTCTGGTCGCATCGTCGGTGCAGGCCGATGGGGATTACGCCGCGATCAAAGGCGGCGGACGCTTTCTTCAGCACGCGAGCATGTGCGAGACCGTTGCCGGCGCGCCCCTGCCGAGGGCCCGTTTGGCCGGCGAGTTCGATGCTGGCTCGGCGGTTGGCGTCACCTTTGGCAAGTATTTGCAGCAGAACCTGCGCACCGAAGTGGAAATGCAATGGCGCAGCAACGCGCTCGATTCCTTCGGCGTGCGCCGGGACGGTGGACTGGGCGCGGCTTTGAACAAACCGGCACCGAATGGCCAACGCTGGCGCACCGGTGGCGATCTCGAAGCCATCGCGTTTAGGGTTAATGCGTTTTACGAAGTCGATTACGGCCTGTTACGGCCCTATTTCGGCGCCGGCGTGGGGCTGGCGGATCTCAAGCTCAGAAAAAGCCGGCTGACCGGGATTGGGGCTCAGTCGCTTGCCCGACCCGCCGCGCTGGCCGACGACAACACCACGGTGCTGGCCTATCAGGCCGGCGCTGGCGTGGCCCTTCCGCTCAGCACCCGGTGGCCTATGGCGGTGGATGATGGCTACTCCGCGAGTGGGGACGTGGCGTTTGATCTGCAGGCCGGCGCAGGTGGCTTACACAGCGAGTAAGGCAGCCACAATGTGATTGCGAGCCTGCGTTACGATTTTTGAGTCGGCGCCCTTATTTCGCGCGTTGCCGTTCGCGATAGTGGCGCGGGGAGCAACCCGTCCAGGTTTTGAAGGCGCGCGAAAACGCGCTGGCGTCGTCAAATCCCAGCGCGCGCGCGATTTCTTCGTTCTGCAGTCCGCTGCGGCGCATCAGTTCCTGCGCGCGTTCGAGCCGCACTTCCGCCAGCAGCGCGGAGTAACTGGTGCCTTCTTCATCCAGCCGCCGCTGCAGCGTGCGCTGGGTGAGATGCAGCGCGCTCACCACCGCCGGCAGCGCTGGAATGGGCGTGCTGGCACGCAGGCGACTGCGCACGACGTCGGCATAGGTGAGCGGTTCCTGCATTACCGCGCTCAGCCGTTGGCATTGATTGGCATAGAAACGATAGGACATCGCGTTCGCCTGCGGCGGCGGCGTATCCCACACGGCACGGGGAAAATGAATCTGATTGGCATCGGCATCGAACGCCAACGGGCAGCGGTAGTAGCGCTCATAGGGCGCGCGATCCGGCGGCGGCGCGTGGCGAAAATTGACCCGTAGCGGATTCAGCGTCGCGCCCAGATTGTGTCGAAACAGCGCCAGCGTGGCGGCGGTGTCGCGCTCCACGAAGAATCGCCCCAGATCGCCCACGTCGCCATTTTCGTGAAAGGCCACATATTCCTCGTCGCCAGTGCGCCAGACCGTGAGTTCGATCGCGCCCCAGCTGAGTTCGGGCCAGGTGGGCACCGCATGCAACAGTTCTCGCATCGTCGGCGCGCAGGCTGCGGCCAAACCAAGCACGCCGAAGAGGGCGAGGTTGTAGCGCATACCGACCTCGAGTCCGGCCGACGGCAGCGCCAGCGCGTCCAGCGCGAGGCGAATGAATTTCAGTTCCTGGTCGAAGCGTATGCGGTAGCTGGGTTCTTCCAGCGCGAAGCGCGGGATATCCGTCGCGAGCAGCAGGGGCATGATGTCGTGGCCGCGCGCTTCCAGCACTTCGATCACGGGCGCGAGTCCATAGGCTAGGCGCAGCGGGCGCAACATGGCACTCCCGAACAGATAGCGCGGCGGCGTCGCGCGGCGGCGACGTGGGTGGGGGGTGTTGGCCAATCGAGATTCCTTTGCGGCTGGCGTCAAATGCAAAGAAATTTACATAATCTGTCATTCCCGGTCGACCGGGCGGTGCGGAGACTGAGACCCCTTAACACAACGACCGTGGCGCGCGAACGCTCGGCGACCCCATAAAAACGGCGGAGGTCCTCATGAAATTCATGTTCTTTTTCTATCCCGCGATCCCGGCCACGATGGACGAGCGCGAAAAGCTCCGCCCCATCGCCGCCCGCACCGACCGCTTTCAGCAGATGCTGGAGGAAATCGTTGAGCTCTCGCAGATGGCCGAGGACCTCGGTTTCGAGGCGGTGTGCTATCCCGAGCATCACTTCCACACCGAAGGCGGCGAAATGGGCAGCCTGCCGCTGCTGACCCAGCACGTGATCAACAACACCAAGACCATCAAGGCCGGCCCGATTGGTTACGTGTTGGCGGGCTGGGATCCGCTGCGCCTCGCGCTCGAAATCGCCTGGCTCGACCAAATCTGTAAAGGCCGCACCATTGCCGGCTTTGCGCGCGGCTATCAAACGCGCTGGCTGAACCAGATGGCGCAGAAACTCCATGTGGCGGCCTCAAACATGCACGACAAAGACGCGGCGCCGGACACCGACGCCATCAACCGTGAAGCCTTTCAGGAAATTTTCGAGATCCTGAAGCTGGCCTGGAAGGACGAGGGCTTTCGGTACAAGGGCAAGCACTACCAGTATCCCTTCCCCTACGAGACCGGCACGCCGTGGGCGGCCGCCGATTGGACGCGCAAGTACGGCGCGCCGGGCGAAATCGACGATAACGGCTTCATCCAGCAGATCAACGTGGTGCCGAAGCCCTTCCAGCGTCCGCATCCGAAACTATTCCAGGCGTTCTCGCAAAGCGAAAGCACCATCCGCTGGGCCGCGCGCGAAGGTCTCGTGCCCACCATGTTGACCGCGGATCCGCCGGCGCTGCGCGCGTTTGCCGAAGCGCATGTCGACGAAGCGCAGAAAGTGGGTCGCGACCTCAAACTCGGTGAGAACATTGGCGTGTTCCGCGGCGTGTATATGGCCGATGACAAGCAAACCGCACGCGATCTGGCCATGAAAGGATTGATGGGCACGGGCTGGCCGGGTTGGGCGCACGACTTCGGCTTTACCGACGCCTTCCGTCTGCCCGAAGACGACATTAAATATCCCGGCCAGCGCCTGCCGGTATCCGAAGTACGGATTGAGCGCTTTGAGCAGGCGCACTTCTGCCTGGTCGGTAGCCCGAGCGACGTGCGCAAGGAAATGGACCTGCTGGTGGAAACCTGCAATCCCGAGTACTTCATCTGGCAGGGCGATCAGGGCTATCTGCCGCTGGACGACTGCAAGCGAATGCTGGAGCGTTTCGGCAGGGACGTGATGCCGCACTACCGATAAGCGTCGTCGGGCGCGGCCGGCGGGTTTACCGCCGGTCGTGGCCTACGCTCAGCAGTTCACCTCAGCGCGCCGCGCGGCGATCCAGCCTAGCAGCGGCGCCGCCAGTTCGACACCCAGCGCCGCATAGCGCTCGTCAGAGCGATCAAGCAAAGCCAGTAGTGCCTCGCCTGCGGTGGCCATTCGCTCGGCCATTGCCTCTGGCGTGAGCGCGACCCGTAAGACACCGAGCGCGCCGCGCGTAATGCGGGCGGCCTGTTCATAACCGAGTTCAAACAGCATCTCTACCCACAGCCCGGCGTAGACCCGCGAGGCGTTGGTGAAGCATTCGGCGTAACCGCCATCGTGCATCTCGCGCCCAAACGCCGCGATGCCGAGCACCTGTTGTTCGGTGCGACTCAGCGGGCGACGGAGAGACGCCGTTTGTAGGGCCAGCTCAAAGGCCACCATCAGGGATTCGGCCTCATAGTGGTCGCGCAGCGCGAGGAGCTGGTCGGTGGTTTCACCGTGCCAGCCGTCTAGAAACTCCACGGCTTAGCGCGCGTCCGCCACCGGGCCCTGCGTGGCGACTGCGAAACCGGCGACCCATTCGGGGATGGCGTGGTAGAGCGCCACCTGGGGCGCGGGTGCGTTGAGCGCCTGCATCGCGGCGGTGGTCGCAATCCACGCGCGAATTTCGTGCCCGCCACGGCCGCCGTCGCGCGAAATCTCGGCATCGGTGTAGTGAGTCATGGCAGCGAAATCCTGCGCTTCCAGCGCCGCCAGAAACGCCCGGTCCCAGACCGGATTGAGCGGCACGCCGCGACTGGTGCCGGCCACCTGCTTTTGGGCCTCCTCCAGCACCCGCGCCTGCCGCGCGGCGCGGGCCTCCGGCGACACCGTGCCACCGGCAATCAGCCGTTCGCGGACTTCCGGCGGCGCGCCGTTCAGCGCGGGCACCGGCGGGTCGTGAGAAATGCCGCCTGAGCCGAGTATCAGCACGCGCTTGTTCAGCGTGCCCACAAACTCACCCAGCGCCCGGCCCAACGCCGCCACGCGCGGGAGCGGCGGTCGCGGCGCGGCCGCGCAGTTGATGAATACGGGCAGCACAGGCGGCAGCTCGGACCAGTTGAACAGCAGTTGCAGCAGCTGCGTGTGGCCGTGGTCGACTTCCATCCGATGCGAAATGGCGAGGTCTACGCCCTGCGCGTGGGCGTGAGCCGCGGCCGCTTCTGCCAACACCGGATCGCTGGGTAATGCCCCGGCCGGCGTGTTCCAGTCGCCGATGGAAGCGCTCTCGGCACCGATACAAAACGACGGCATGAGGCGATAGAAAAACGCGTTGAAGTGGTCCGGGCCAAACGCCAGCACCAGTTCCGGCGCGAAGCGCGCGACTTCCTCGCGCAGACGGCCGAAACACGCATCCACCTCGGCCTGCACTTCGGGTGCGGGGGGATTGTGGTCTTTCAGCGGCGTATGCGAGGCGGAAATCGCGAGCACGCTCATGCTGGCGCGCCCAGAAACTCGAGATGAATGCGGTTGAAGGTGGGCGCGTCTTCAAACTGCGGCCAGTGACCGCAACGGGCCATGCACACGAACGAGGCGTTCGGGATCAGGCGGGCGATTTTCTCACCCACATCGACGGCCGCAGTGGGATCCTTGTCGGTCCACAGCACCAGCGTCGGCGCTTGAATCGCCGCCCATTCGGCGTCGGTCAGATTATTGCGCTGACGAATCTCCGGCTCCTGCAGACACAGGATGAGCGGCATGGCTTCCAGCATGCCGGGCGCTTTGTACACCGCCTGGCGGCAGGCGACGAGGTCGTCGGTGACGCTCGCCGGATCGGCCATCAGCCATTCCAGACGCGTGCGCACGGTAGCCCACGCGGGATTCTCGACCGCCGCCATGGTGAGCGTTTTGATCTTGTGCATCACTTCCGGATTCATGGTGGCGCCGCCGGTGGTGTTCAGCACCAGACGATCGACCCGCGCGGGGTATTTGAGCGCGAAGCGTGCCGCCACCCAGCCGCCCAGCGATTCGCCGGAGATGTGCGCCTTCGCGCAGCCCAGCGTGTCCAGCACCGCGCGCAGATGCTCCACATAGTGAGCGATTTCATAGGGCTGCCTGGGTTTGTCGGAGTAACCGTGCCCGACCATGTCGATGGCGTAGGTGTCGAAGTGCTCGCCGTGCGCGATGAGATTGCGCGTATAGGCTTCGGCGTGGCCGCCGGTGCCGTGGAGCAGAATCAACACCGGCTTGCCCTTGGTGCCGGCGTGCAGGTAGCGGGTGCGCACGCCTTCCGCGGTCAAATAGCCCTGCTCGAAGCTGCCCGTGCGCAGATCGCCCCAGAAACTCAAATGTTGATGCTCGCTCATAAGCGCCCCATGAATTGTTGTAGGTGGTCCAGGTAGTACTGCTTACGGCCGTACTCCCGCTGGATGCCGGCCAGCAGCGCGCCGCGCTCGCCGGCGTAGTTCATTTCGTAGAGTTCGTGACGCGCGCCAAATTCGGTGCCGCAGAGATCCCACGCCAGTTTGAACAATTGCGCCTTGTCTTGCCCGTTGATGCCGGCGCCTCGGAGCGAGCGTTCAAGGTCTTCGCTGATCGAGGTGTCGAACTCGGACAGACTCACCGGCATTTGAATGAGCCCGCCGCCGCCGAGTTTACGCAGCATGCCCACCAGTTTGGGATAGAACACCGGACCGAGCGCGCGGCCGGCCTGCAGCGCGAAGAGGTCGGGATACATCAGCCCGTTGTCCGGGTCGCGCGTGGCCTGTTCTTCGGCCGACCGCGTGGTGCTGCGGACCACTTCCAGACAGGCCACCGCCTCGCCCAGCACTTCCAGGATGTCGGCACGCGCTGCGATCCCGGCCGCTTCCGCCATCTTCACCAGCACCGCGTAGACAAATCCGAGCTTCACTTCCAGTCGCGTGTTGGTTTGATGGGCGGTGAGTTCCCGCATGCGGGTCTCGCGATACATGCGGTTGAGCAGCGTGATGTCTTCGTGCAGGAACACGCGATCCCAAGGCACCAGCACGTGGTCGAATACGACCGTGGCGTCCATTTCGTCGAACTGCGAGGACAGCGGATAGTCGTGACGCTGACCGGGGTGCGCGAACGACGGACGGCAGAAGGTTTTGAGTCCTTTGGTGTTCATCGGAATCGCGAACACATTGGCGTGCGGTTCCTCGCCCGGCTGGAACGTAGGCGGGAACGGCCACACCAGAATTTCGTCCGCATAGGGTGCTGCGGTCGCGATGCGCTTGATGCCGTGCACGATGAGACCGTCGCTGTTGCGATCGACCACGCGCAGGCAAATCGCCGGATCGCTTTGCTCATGGCGCAGCTTGCCTTTGTCGAGTTGGGGGTCGAGCAGGGCGTGGGTGAGAAACAAATCGTGGCGCGCGCAGAGTTGATAGTAGTTGATCATCGCGTCCGCGCGTTCGGCCGAGAACTCGGCAAAAAAGCTGCGCTTGGCCGCCAATGCCGTCAGCATCACGTTCAGAAAATCCGGGCTGCGGCCCATCATGCCGCAGGTGGATTCGGCCCAGATTCGATAGGCCTCGCGCTTGTGTCGCAATTGCTCCTGGGTGCGGGGAAACTCGTAGGCGCGTCCGATGCGTTCGCCCAGCTCCGGGCAGTCAACGGTGAGGGTGTCGCGATAGCGCTCGTCGTGCTGCAGGTCGTAGAGTCTGGCGAGTGAGGCAATCGAGGCCTGGAATTGCGGGAAGGCGGTGACGTCTTCGATGCGCTCGCCGTTGTAGTAAACCTCGCGGCCGTCGCGCAGGCCTGCGATAAATTGTGCTCCGGTCCGGACCGCCATGACGTTCTCTCCTGTTGCGGGTGACGACTTCCACCACCCTCTATTTGTATCAACACTTACCCATCGCGCGACGCGAGCGCTGGTGTCGCTGTCGTGCGATGAAGCTAATATATTAGTATGCCAATTAAAGCACCTCGCCTCTCATCCCGGCAAGACGAGCACCGTTGATGGCCAGAAAATCCTCCCCCAGCTTTCCTGTGCGACCCGGCCGGCGCGCCGCGTCATCCGGCACCCAGCCGTTAGCGCAGGGCGCCTATGAACATCTCATGCAGCGTTTGCTTGAAGGCGAACTAGCCCCCGGCGACCGACTGTCCGTTATCGATCTTTCTGCGCAGTTGGCCTGCAGCCGCGTGCCGGTGATGGAGGCGCTGAAACGGCTGGATGCAGAGGGTTTTGTAGAGATTATTCCGCAGGTGGGCTGTCGGGTGGCGCAGCCGGAGGCGGCCGAGGTACGGGATTTTTTCGAGCTATTTGCGGCCGTTGAGGGTTGCGTGGCGCGGCTCGCCGCCGGTCGGCGGGATGATGACGAGGTGCGCGAATTCAAGACGCTGTGCGCGCGGATCGACCGCGAATTGAAAGAGGCCGGCGGGCCCGAGGCGCGCGACCCGCGCTATCGTCGATTGAACCTTGAGTTTCATTCCGCTATCCACCGTATGGCCCGCGCGCCACTGGCCTGCGCGGTAGCCGCCGGCATGTGGGATCGCAGCGATTTTTTTATCAAGGTGGCGTTCGGCTCGCTGTACTTCAATCGCCGCGTCCGCCAAGCCCATCTCGCCATTCGGCGGGCTATCGTCGACGGTGACCCGCCGGCCGCGGAGTCTGCCATCGCCACGCATTTGCGTCAGGTCGGCGCGGCGGTGGCGACCCGTTTGGGTAGCGACCTTACTGATTAATCTGAAAGTCGAGGTAAGCCTTGGCTGAGGCTTCCGGCGCTTCCTGCATCGGCACGTGGCCGGTGTTCGGCATCAGGAACACGCGGCTGTTGGGCAGCATGTGATGCAGAATCTCCGCGCCCGAATAATGCAGCAGGCGGTCTTTATCGCCCCACTGAATGAGCGTCGGCACCGGGTTGCCAATTAACGCATCCTCCAGCGGCGTGGCCGAGGCAAATAGCTCATCAAACAGTTTGCTGTGGAAGTCGCAGTCGACGATGGCCCGCTTGGCCAGCGTTTTCACCACCGCGCCCGGAATGTAGCTGGGGGTGGCGACGCACATGCGCAGAATGCGCTGGAAGTCGGCGACCGATCGAATCAACAGCGGGTTCTCGCCATTTTCCAGCATGGCCTGCAGGTCGCTCTTGTCGGCGCCGGCGACGCCGGCCGGGGCGAGCAGCCAGAGGCTCGAGATTTGTTCGGGATAGCGCGCGGCGTAGTGCGCGGCCAGATAGCCGCCCATCGAATTGCCTGCGATATGAAACTTCTTGAGACCGACAGCTTTGCAGAAGGCCGCCAGGCGGGCGAGTTGTTCGTCGAGCCCATAGCGCGCGGTCGGTATGCGGCTGCTCGCGCCAAAGCCCGGCAGGTCGGGAATGACAAGATGAAAGCGCGAGTTCAGATGGGTGGCCAGGCGTGGCCAGGCGTCGCAGTCGGCGCCAAAACCGTGAATGAGCAGGAGTGGATCGCCCTGCCCCCCTTCGAGGTAGACGATGTCGTGGTTGTCGACCGTGACGGTTTTGGTGGTAAGGCCTGCGGCTTTGCGCTGCAGATTGATCAGGAATTGGCTCACGGCCTGCGGGAAGGCGAAATAAGCGCCGACGCCGCAGGCGAGTAAACCCAGAACAAATGGCAACAGCATTCCCGACTCCGACGGTGTTGTGTGCCCGCAGACTACACGGCCAGCGGCATCTCCGGCAGTAGCAGGTGCGACGCGCAATCCTCGCCGTGGAACACTTTCTGTAGTGCGGGTTCCAGCACGGTGGCGACGTGTGCGAGTTCGCCGGTGTTGGGATTGCGGTCATAGCGCGGGAAGTCACTGGATGTGACCAGCACGCGCAATTGATGCCCGGCCTTGAACAGCATGGACGTTCCCCACAGATCGATTTCGACGCGCAGGCGCGCGTTCGGCTCTACTAGCTCACGCCGTTCGCCGTCGCGCAGCGACAGGCGCAGCACGCCATCGCAGACGTTAAACGTGCGCCCGTCCGGATGCACATCGCAGAGTTTCAGCATGAAATCGGTGTCGCGCCCGCTGGTCGCCACATACAGCACGGCGCGCAGCGCGCCGGTGATTTCGAGATCCTCCTCGAGCACCGCGGAGGTGTACTCCAACACATCGCGCCGCCCTCGAATGCGCGCCTGATCGACCGGCCCGGGCGTGTATTGGGTGGGTAGCAGCAGCGTGCCGCCGCAGGTGGGGCAGGGGTCGTTCGGATCGTAAACATAGCTGCGCGCCGGGGTGCCGCTGGCCACCCGCTCGCGCGCCAGACTGCCGTCGCCGTTGAGATACCAGGCGCGGGTTTGCGCCCGGGCCGGCGGCCATTCCTGCTCATCGCGCCAGCGATTTTTGCCCTGCACGAATATTTTGACCGGCGCTTCCGCTTCGCCCGCGCCGTCTTCTTTCAGCCAGCGGTCGAACCAGCGCAACTGCAACCTGGTGAGGTCCTCTTTCATGTCGAGGAAGAGCCCGTTGGCGCGGAAGCCAAAATCCACCTCGCCCACCACGTTATGGAACATCGCGTGCGCCCAGGGGCCGATGATGAGCCGGCTTTCCTTGCGGGCAACATCGCTACCAGAGTGCTCGCGCATGGACTTGAAGTGCTGGAGGTCGCCCGCGAGCAATAGATCGTGCCAGCCCGCAATCGACAGACTCGGTGCGGTGACCGAGGCGTGCCGTCCACTCACCAGCAGATTTTTCGTCCACGCATCGGGCTCGGCGTGGCGCAGCATCTCGAAGAAAAACGGCACAAAGCGCTCGTCGCCCGGTCGGGTCGGTGAGAATTGTTCCAGCGGTAGCTGGCGCAGTACCGTTTCAAAGTCGTCCATGTCGTCGACCAGTTGGCGCAGCAGCGGGAAGAACTCGGCCGGATCGGGGCGTCCCCGAATGAGCGCCGTCGGCCCAATCGCGCGCATGCTCCACATCGCCAGCAGGCCGATGTTGAGCGCGCCGCCGCGCCAGAAGTGGTTGTGCCAGAAATCGCAGGGCGCGGTGGTGGGCGACAGCGCCTTGAGCGCGGGATGTCCGCTGGCGGCGGCAAGCCATGAGGTGCCGCCCATGTAGGAAAGTCCGTAGCAACCTACCGCGCCGCTCGACCAGCCTTGAGCCGCCGCCCAGGCGACGCTGTCGTGGCCATCGTTCAATTCATCCCGGTAAGGAAAGAAGGTGTCGCCTTCAGAGGCCCAGCGCCCGCGAACGTCCTGAATCACCACCGCATAGCCCGCCGCCGCCGCACGGACCGGATCGAGCGTCATCGCGGTGATGGGCCACAGTTCGCGGTTGTAGGGGGTTCTTTGCAGCAGCACCGGGTGCGGGCCCGGCGCCTGGGGGCGGTAGACGTCGGCTCGCAGGACGACGCCATCGCGCATCGGAACGGCAATGCTTTTCTCAACAATGATGCTCATGAAGAGGGGCTCCTGTGGGTATCGGGTTGCTCGATGGGGCGCGTGCTCATGCCGAGCAGCGTCTCCATGTCTTTGCGGTGCGCATCAACCAGCGTCAGCCAGTCTTTGAGAAACAGCAGGCCGCCTTGGGTAACGGTATACATGCGGCGAGCGGGCCCATCGGTGCTGGTGTCCCAGTCGGATGCCACCAGCCCCATGCGCTCCATTTGGCGGAGCGTGCGATAAATCGAGCCCTTGTTGTAATCGCCATAGCCGGCGTCCTCGAGTCGCTGTACCAGGTCGTAGCCATAAGCCGTCCAGCCCTGAAGCAGGGCGAGGAGGTGGGCGGTCAGCATGTCGCCGCTTGGCTTGAACCCGGCGAAGGCGTCGGTTCTCTGCATTCTCTGGTCCTTCGGGTCTGCATTGCAGCAATTTTGCGTTGACACCTAGGTGCGCATCGCCTATATAAGGTTTCGTTAGTGTGCACTGCAACATGCTATGGCACAATCCAATCACTTACAGGAGTTAGTCATGACCACAGCCCAGACCCGCAAGACGCCCAAAGATGACACCGCGCCGGCCGCCGCGATTTCCAGCTATCTGGAAACCTTGAGCGCCCAGCACGAAAAATTTGCCGAATCCATGAAAGAAAGCCGCGCCCGCGCCCATCGCTTCGCCGAAGAGATGAGCGAAGCCCTGCTTGCCGGGCAGCGCGACATGCTCGGCATTGCGCGCCAGTTCGTGGGCAATCCCACCGACATGGGCGCCAACAGCAAGGCCATGATGGAACTCGCCACCGCCGCCCAAGAGCGCTCGCTCTCGCTCGGCAAGTTCGTGTACACCGAACAGGCGCAGGTGGGTGCCGAAGTGCGCAAGTTCTGGGAAACCTCTTTCGCCAGCCAGCCGAGCTTTATGCCCAGCATGCCGGCGATGCCGAACTGGTTCCCCAAGTTCCAGTAAACCTTGTTTGATCCTGCTGGCATCCGTGAACCCCGTGCCGGGGTTTGCGGATCCTTCTGAGTGCAAGCGGCGAGATCCTATGACTTCAAGGCAATTCGAGGACGACGAAGCCCGGCCAGCCGAGGCGGACTACGACAACCCGTTTGCCCATGACCCGTCGGTAGAACTCACCACCACTCCGCTCTGGCGTGAAGCGGGCTGGGGGCTCGATTGGGTCAAACTGCGCTGGTCCTCGGTGTTTTACGGTGCCGGCTTGCCCCGGGGCAATCAGGAACCCGTGCTGCTGATTCCGGGTTTTATGGCCGGCGACGCCCTGATGCTTGAACTGCATCGCTGGCTGAAACGGATGGGCTACCGCTCCTATCTGTCCAACATTGCCTGGAATAACGATTGCCCGGATCGCACCGCGAAAATGCTGGCCCAGCGCGCGCTGCGCATCAAGCAGGAAACCGGCATGCCTTTGCGCCTTATCGGCCATAGCTTGGGCGGGATGCTGGCCAAGAGCCTGGTGCAAGATCATCCCGCACTATTCGACCGCATCATTACCCTTGGCTCGCCGTTTCGCTCGATGGTGAAAGCCCATCCGGCGGTGGTGGGAATCTGGGACCAGCTCAAGCGGGCGCAGGGCGGGCTGATTGGGCGCAATCTCCATGCCTCCTGTGGCACCGGCCACTGCATGTGTGCTTTTGTTCGCAATATGCTGGACCCCAAGCCGCGCGCGCAGGTGGCGCAATTTGCGGTGTACTCGCGCCACGACGGCGTCGCCGAATGGACGAGCTGCATCGAAGAAGACGAGCGCAACAACACCGAAGTGCAATGCACGCACATCGGCATGGTTTTTCATCCCGAAGTATTTCGGGCGATCGCGCAGCGACTGGCCCAGCCGCTGACCGGCTCTCGCCCGGCGACAGACGGAACGCCCAAGCGTTCCAAGGAGGAACCCGATGAGCGATGACGACCAGATGAATCCCGTGCGCCTGTGGCGCGAATGGTTTGTGAAGTCCGAAAAAGCCTGGAGTCAGGCCATGACCGACGTCATGGGGGATGAGCGCTTCTCCCAGGGCATGGGGCGCTACATGCAGGAAGCCCTGCACACGCACCGCATGTTCAGCGAATCCATGGCGCAATATCTGGCCAATCTGAACCTGCCGTCGCGACAGGACATCCTGGACCTGAGCGACCGCATGGGGCAGGTGGAAGACGCCTTGGCTTCGGTACAAGTCGAGTTGCGTGAGTTGCGCACGAGGTTGGCCCAGGGCGTGACCGCACTTCCGGCCACGAGCGCAGAACGTCCGAAACCGGCGCGGACCAAACGTCCTGCGGAGCAAGCCTGAGATGGCGAGTAGACGCGCGCCGGCGGCGCGACCTACCGCCGCGCCTGTGATCCCGCAGGAAGAAATTGACCGCCAGGTAGAACGGGCCGTTGAGCGCACCCTGGCGCGCAACATCCCCGGCCTGCGCATGCCCACGCCCGACCTCGATCTGGACGTGGGGCAAACCCCGAAGGAACTGGTCTACGCCCACGAGACCATGCGGCTGTACCACTACAAGCCGATGCTGGACGAGATCTATCGCGTGCCCTTGCTGGTGATCATGTCGCCGGTCGCCAAAGGCTACATTCTTGACCTCGCGCCCGGGCAAAGCCTGATTGAATATCTGGTGCTGCAAGGCTACGACGTCTACATGATCGACTGGATCGCGCCCCGCCGTGAGCATGCGGCGCTGGGCATCGAAGCCTATGTCGCCGACATGATCGGCGAAGCCGTGGCGCGGGTCGCCGAAGATTCCGGCGAAACCGACCTCACCATGGTCGGCTATTGCATGGGCGGCATGCTGGCCTGTCTGTACACGGCGCTCTATCCGCGCAAGCTCAAAAATCTGGTGTGCTTCACCACGCCCATCAACGCCGACGGCATGACGCTGTACAAGCAGTGGGTGAATTCTCGCGCATTCGATATCGATCGTCTGGTGAGCGAACTCGGCGTCATTCCCGGCGAAATGATTAACGCGTCAATTCAGGCCCTGCGCCCGTTTCAGCGCAGCGCCAACCAGCTCCAGTTGCTGAACAACGTCGACAACGACGCCTTCGTCAAAGCCAATTTGCGCTTCGACCGTTGGGCCGCCGACCAACTCCCCTTGACCGGCAACCTCATGCGTGAGTTTGTGCGCGACTTTTTGCGCGCAAACCAGCTCATGACGGGCGATTTCCATGTGGGTGACAAAGGGATTGATCTGGGTAAAATCCGGATGCCCTTTCTGCACGTCGCAGCGGAATACGATCACATTGTCCCCACCGCCGCCTCCAGCGACCTCATCGGTCTGATTGGCAGCAAGGACAAGCAGGAGATCGTGGTCAAGGGTGGGCATGTGAGTCTGGTTGCGGGCGGCAACGCGGTGTATCGATTGTGGCCGCAGCTCGATCGCTGGCTGGCAATCCGTTCGGTTTAAGGCGCGCAACGTGCTCGTGTCCGCCGCCTTTCAGTTTCAATTTACAAAAGCCCGAGGAGAATCCCGCTGATGTCCAACGCTCGTGTTGCTGAGGCATGGAAACACTATCCCTTGCATACCAAGTTGCAGGGCAAGCCTTTCACCCTGCGTCCCATGACCTTGGACGATGGCGAAGCGCTGCGAGCGTTTGCTCTCGAGTTGCCGCCGCATGATTTGCTCTTTATGCGACGCGACATCACCAAGCCCGAAGGCATCGGCCGCTGGCTGGATGCGGTGCGGCGCGGCGCCATGTACACCATTCTCTGCGAAGACGCGCATGGCATCGCCGGCTATTCCTCGTTACATCTCACCGAACTGGACTGGTCGCAGCACGTGGCCGATTTGCGGGTAGCCAGTGCGCACCGCGCGCGCGGTCTCGGGCTCGGCCGACTGCTCACGCGGGAAGCTTTCAACATGGCGCTCGCGCTCGGCATCGAGAAAGTGGAAGCCCGCATGACGCCGGACCAGCAGGGCGCGCGGGCACTTTTCCAGGAACTGGGCTTTCAGCCCGAAGCGCTCCTGAAAGACGAAGTGAAAGACCGCGACGGCGAGTACCACGACCTGCTCATCATGGCCTGCAACGTCGAAGTCTTCATGGCCCAGCGCCGGGCCTTTGGCGTTACCGGTTAATCTACTTTTGCGGGCGCTCCTTGCCTTAGCACGAGCGCCGAATCCACGCCTCTAGGGCATTCGCGGGGAGCGCGCCGCTCTGGCGTGCGACCTCCTGCCCGTTCTTGAACACAATCAAGGTGGGAATGCTGCGGATTTCGAAGCGTTGCGCGATGTCCTGCGCGTCATCAGTGTTAATTTTCATCAGCCGAGCTGCGGGTTCCAGCGCCGTCGCCGCTTGTTCAAAAGCCGGCGCCATCGTTCGACAGGGGCCGCACCAAGGCGCCCAGAAATCCACCACCACCGGGATGTCGTTGGCCTGCACGTGGCGGGTAAAACGGGCGCTGTCCACTGCCAGCGGATGCCCATCAAACAGCGCCTGGCGGCAGGCGCCGCAGTTGGGTCGTTCCGCAAGCCGCGCGGCAGGTAGCCGATTGGTTTTATCGCAGTGGGGGCAAACGAGATGCAGGGTATCGGTCATGGCGTGTCGATCGGCTGAGTCATAACAGCCGACATGGTGGGCGAGCGCTGGATATTCAAGACCTGCGACTTTTTTCGAGGCAAAAAAAACGAGGTACCCGCGACAGGTACCTCGTTGTCAGTCTCACTGGGAAGGTCGTTGTTGTCGTGCTTTAGCCCTGGAACTTCGGCATCACTTCCTTCGCAAACAGACTCATGCTGGCGCGAATGTGGTGAGGCGCGAGGCCGGGCAGGGCGGTGGCACACACCATGTGGGTGAGGCGACCGGCCTTGGTGTAGGCGTCGATCATTTCGACGGCATCCTTCGGCGTGCCGACGATGGCGTCCTCGCCGAAGAAGCTGAAGGCTTGCTTGCTGATCATTTCGTCGACGCTCGGAATGCCCTCGCCGGCCTTTTCATCGCCCGGCTGATCGCCCGCTTCGGCGAACCACTTTGCATACTGGGTAGCCATGAAGTGCAGCGGCTTCGCCGCCAGTTCCCAGGCCTGCTCGCGGCTGGGCGCCACGTACACCGCACGCAGCTGCGCGATGTTGAAGTTGCGCGGGTCGCGGCCGAATTTCCGCAGGTTCTCGTCGTAGATCTTGTCCATCGCGCTCGGCCCCACGGCTTGGAAGTGGAAGCCCATGCGCGCGGCGCGCTCAATGGCCTTCGGCGCGATCGCGCCCATCCACATCGGCGGATGCGGACGCTGCAGCGCCGGCGGCACGATCTGGATGTTCTTCAGCTTGGTGAACTTGCCGTCGATCGTGACCGACTCGCCGGACAGCAGGCGCTGCACGATTTCAGCGCTTTCAGTCATACGCGCGCCGCGTGTGGCAGCTGGAATGCCCTGATCGTCGAATTCAGCCGGACGGTAGCCGAGGCCCACGCCAAGCTCGAACCGACCGTTAGAGATGAGGTCGACGGTCGCGGTGTCTTCGGCCAGACGAACCGGGTTGTGCAGCGGCAGCAGCACGAGGAAGGTGCCGATACGGATGCGGGTGGTGCGGGCGGCGACGGCACCGGCGATGGGCAGCAGCGAAGGCGAGTATCCGTCGTCCACAAAATGGTGTTCGGTCAGCCAGGCGTCGTCGAAACCCATGGCTTCGGAATCGGCGATCAGGTCAAGGTGCGTGCGGTAGAGTTGTTCCCACGGCACGCGGGCAAATTCGGGGTTGCGGAACGGCCAGAGGATGCCGAAGCGAAGACTCATCTGTATCTCCCTCACAGTGGATTGGGCAATTAGTATTGTTCGAGCGCTCAGGACGTTACACTCGCCCTTCGTTAAGGGCAAGTCAGCCGCTCACAATCGCGACGCCCCAGCATCGCCCAGAAAGTAGCCATCCCCACCAGTGCTCGGATACCGCCATATCTTCCACGCCGGCAATCATGCCGATGTGCTCAAGCACGCGGTGCTCACGCTGACCCTGCAGGCCTTGCTGCGCAAAGAAAAGCCCTTCGCTTATATCGACACCCATGCCGGGGCCGGGCTTTACCCGCTGGACGATCCGCGTGCGCAGCGCACCGCCGAATACGTCGATGGCATCGCGCGCTGGTGGGAGGCGCCGGTGACCAGCCCCGTGCTGGCGCCGCTGATGGACATCCTCCGCGCCGAAAATCCCGACGGCGAGTTGCGCCGTTATCCGGGCTCGCCGGCGATTGCGCGGCATCTGCTGCGCCCCGAAGACCGCATGGTGCTTTTTGAGCTGCATCCCGCAGACCACCAGACGCTGGTGGAAGGTTTTGGCGGCAGCGCCGGTGTACGCATTGAGCAGGTCGATGCGTTTGCGCGCCTGAAAGCCTATGTGCCGCCCCAGGAGCGGCGCGGGGTGGTGCTCATCGATCCGCCTTACGAACTCAAAAGCGACTACGCCAAAGTGGTCGAGATGATCGCCGATGCGCATCGACGCTGGTCCACCGGGGTGTTCCTGCTGTGGTACCCAGTGCTCTCCAAGCTGGCGGCGCAACGTTTTGTCGAACGTCTGGCCAGCACCGGCATTCCGCGCCAGCTCTGTATCGAATACCTGCCCTTCATCGACGACGCCGCGGCCAATCTGCTTGGCTCAGGCATGCTCATCATCAATCCGCCCTTCAAGTTGGATGCGGCCCTGGCCGATTTAGCGAAGGTGCTGAGCGAGGGCGCTGCCAGTCATTGTCGGGTGCGGTGGACCGTGCCGGAGTAGCGTCCTGCGCAAGCCCCTTGGAGGAGGAATAGGTGCTGGAGTCGCAAACCGAAGGATCGCCGCAAGACTTGAAAGACCGGGTCGCCACCGAGCAGGTCACCATGGTGTTGCGCATGGGCGCTCCGGGAGGATTGGCCTCGGCCGTCGTCTGTCTCATTTACGCCAGTTTGATTTTCCCTTACTTCCCCAAGTGGCAGGTGGCGCTCTGGGTAGTCTCTTCGGTGCTTATCTGTGCGATCAGGGCGGGACTGGCGTTCGCCGCCCGCAAAACAGGGCCGCTCAGGCCGTCCGGGCGATCGCCGCTGTTGTGCATCCTGATTGGCGCCACCTCGGGTTTGTGCTGGGGCGTGGCGGGGATTTTCTTCCTGCCCATGGACCAACCCGACCTCATGTTCCTGCTGGCCATGCTGCTCGCCGGCATGCCCACCGGCGCAATTTCCAGCCTGGGCAGTTTTTTCCCGGCTTATCTCGCCTACGTCGCTTGCTCGGTCTTACCTTTCTCGCTCAACGCGATGCTGAGCTTTGAGCATTATGCCGCGCTGACTAGCCTGGTCGGGCTGATTTTCTCCGGCTTCCTGCTGCGCATGAGCGCAATCAACAACGCGAACCTGCGCGAGAACATCGCCCAGCGCCTACGACTTGAGGCGCTGGCCGGGTCGCTGGGCAAGGCCCGCGACGCGGCGGAAAGCGCCAGCCGCGCCAAGTCGAGCTTCCTCGCCAATATGAGCCATGAAATTCGCACCCCGCTGAACGCGGTGGTGGGGATCAGCGAACTGCTGCAGGACATTACCGATAGCCCGCGCACGGTGGCCTACGCCGGCACCATCCGCAAATCCGCGCTGTCCCTGCTGGGCGTCATCAACGACGTGCTCGACCTCAGCCGGATTGAAGCCGGCGGCCTTAGCTTGCGGCCCGAGAGCTTCTGCGTGCGGACGCTACTGAACGAGATCCTGGACATGTTTGTCCCGGTGGCCCACGGCAAACAGCTCACGCTCAGCCTGCAGATCGCGCCCGTCGTGCCGGAATATGTATTGGCCGATCCGGTTCGTCTGCGTCAGGTGTTGGTGAATCTGCTCGGCAATGCGCTCAAATTTACCCAGGCGGGAGACGTGCGTGTGCAGGTGGACAGTGCGGCGACTGACGGTCGCCATCGGCTGTCAGTGGCGGTGGCCGATACTGGCGCGGGCCTCAGCCCCGAACAGCAGATCGCGATCTTTCAGCCTTTTACCCAAATCGATTTGGGGCACGTCAACGCGCAGGGCGGAACCGGCCTCGGGCTCACCATTACCGCCGAACTCGTGAGCCTGATGGGCGGGCAGCTCAAGCTTGAAAGTACGCCGGGTAAGGGCTCGGTCTTCGTGGTGGAAATCCCCGTGACCGTGGTGGATGCGACGGCCATGCCTGCGGCCATCCGTCCAACGCCCCCGGTTCGTCGCACGGATACGCCCCGGGTATTGCTGGTGGAGGACAATCCGGTAAACCAGCTGGTGGCCTCCGAAATGCTGATGTCCCTCGGCTGCACGGTGCGGGTGGCGGGTTCGGGTCAGGAAAGTTTGAGTGCCATGGCCGACGAGCCCTTCGATCTCGTCTTCATGGACTGCCAGATGCCTGAGATGGATGGCTTTGAGGCGACGCGGCGCTGGCGACTCGACGAAGCGCTCAGGGGCAGCGCACGACTGCCGGTCGTGGCGCTGACCGCGAACGCCATTCTCGGCGACCGCGAAGACTGTCTGGCGGCGGGGATGGACGATTACCTGCCGAAGCCGGTTTCCCGCGAACAACTCGCCGTAGCGCTCAGGCGATATGTCGCGGAAACGGACCCGCTTACCGCCTGAGGCAGCCACGGGCGATGCAGGCACCGCCCGTGCTTGAGGTCAAAACTTAGAGTCCCAGACGGGGCTTCAGCCACGCCGCCATGCGGCTGATTGCCAAATCGGCTTGCGGCAGATTGCCCGCGCAGATTTGGAAGATGTGCTGCATTTCCGGGTAAATCTCGAGCTTCACTTCAACGCCGGCATCCAGCGCGCGATGCGCAATGCGGATCGAGTCGTCGAGTAGCACTTCTTCGTCGCCCACCTGGATGTACAGCGGCGCGATGCCTTTGAGGTCCGCGCCGAGCGGCGAGGCATAGCCGTCGGCAGCCTGGCCGCCCAGGAACAGTTGCGCAATTTGCTTGATCCCGGCTTCGGAAACGCATTTGTCGACCGCCGCGCGGCTCTGCATGGTGCCGCCGGTAGCGCTCATATCGGCCCAGGGCGAAATGGGCACCGCGCCGGCCGGCTGCGGCAGGCCTTCGTCGCGCGCTTTCAGCAGGGTGGCAATCACCAGACCGCCGCCGGCCGAGTCACCGGACAGCGCGATATGACCGGGCTTGATGCCCTGATCGAGCAGCCAGCGGTAGCTCGCGAGCGCGTCATTCACGGGCGCCGGATGGACATGTTCCGGGGCCAGGCGATAGTCGACGACCAGCGCGCGGCAGCCGATGGCCTTGGCGATATGGCCCGCCATCCGGCGATGGGTCGCGGCGGAGCAGAACACATAGCCGCCGCCGTGGGTGTACTGGAGCACGCGATCGGTGGCGCAGCCGGCCGGGGTCAGCATGAGCGCGGGCACGCCGTTGGCGTTGACGGATTCGGTCGCGACATCGGCAGGTTCGGTGGTCATGTCGGCGAAGACTTCCGCGTCTTTGCGCATGTCGGCCAGCGTCGCGCTGGGGTTGCTCAACACTTTTTCGTTGAACTTCTGATAGGCATCCCGCAGGTCCTGGGGCGTACGAATACTCATGACTCTCCTCCTGATGGCCCGACGGCCGATGGCTTTTTGGTATGAGAAAAGGGCGCCCGGCGACTGGAAAATCGGGGCCGGCCGCCGCGCGCGGCTCGCCGGATGATATAGAAGGCCTCCGGGGCAAAGAAGCGCCGGTTATCATTCAGCCTCGACCGCCCACCGTTCGCCCCGAAAGGAATTTCCCGTCGCCCGCAAAGCTCCCACGTCGCAACGTCCCGCCTCTCGCGATTTGCGCAAGCTCTCGCTGCTCTGGCGTTTTGTCCGCCCGCATCGGGCGCGCATTCTCGCGGCTGCCGTCGCACTGATAGTGGCGGCGGGTAGCGTGCTCGCCATCGGGCAGGGTTTGAAGCTGGTGATCGACCGCGGCATCGCCGCCGGCAATCCCGGCATGTTGAACGAGGCTTTGGTGGGCTTGCTGGTGGTGATTGTGGTGATGTCGTGCGCCACTTTTGGCCGTTACTACCTCGTGACCTGGCTCGGTGAGCGGGTAACCGCCGATCTGCGGCGCGCGGTGTTTGAGCACATCCTCAAGCTCTCGCCCGCGTTTTTTGAAGTCACGCGCACCGGCGAAGTGATCTCCCGCCTCACCAACGACACCAGCGTGATCGAAACCGTGGTGGGCTCCTCGGCCTCGTTCGCGCTCCGCAATTTCTTGCTGATGCTGGGGGCGTTTGGGCTACTCGCTCATACCTCCTTAAAGCTCACCGCGCTGGTGCTCATCGGCGTGCCGGTGGTGTTTTTGCCCATCATCATCGCCGGGCGCCACGTGCGCCGACTGTCGCGCGCGAGTCAGGATCGACTGGCCGAGGTCGCGGCCTACATCGACGAAACCTTCCACGAAATCCGCACCGTGCAGGCCTATGTGCACGAACCCGTCGATCGTGCGGGTTTCGGCGCGCGGGTCGAGAGCCAGTTCGACACCGCCAAGCAGCGCATCCTGGTGCGCGCGGCCATGATCTCTGCCGTGATCCTGCTGGCCTTCGGCGCGATCGGCGTCATTTTGTGGGTGGGCGGGAACGACGTCGTTGCCGGCAGGCTTTCGCCCGGCAATCTCTCGGCCTTCGTGTTCTACGCCGTGCTGGTCGCGGGGGCAGTTGGCGCGATCGCCGAAGTGATGGGTGAATTGCAGCGCGCCGCCGGCGCGGCGGAGCGACTGCTCGAACTACTCGCCACCGAGCCGGAAATCGTGGCGCCGGAAAAGCCCAAGCCTTTGGCGCTGCCGTCCAGAGGCGCGCTCAGCTTCGAGAATGTGAGCTTCCGCTATCCCACGCGCCCCGACGCACTCGCGCTCGATGGCCTGACGCTGAGCGTGGCGGCCGGCGAGAAGCTTGCGCTGGTCGGGCCTTCAGGCGCCGGCAAGACCACCCTGTTCCAACTGCTGTTGCGCTACTACGACCCGCAATCCGGTGTCATCCGCTTTGATGGCGTGCCGACGCGTGAACTCGAGCCCTCGGCGCTGCGGGGCGCGATTGCCATGGTCTCGCAGGACCCGGTGATCTTCGCCACCTCGGTGGCCGAGAACGTGCGCTATGGGCGGCCGGAAGCCAGCGACGCCGAAGTCGAAGCCGCCTGCCACGCGGCCTACGCCTGGGAGTTTATTGAGCGCCTGCCGCAAGGGATTCATACCCCGCTGGGTGAGCGCGGCGTGCAGTTGTCGGGCGGGCAGCGTCAGCGTTTGGCGATTGCCCGCGCGGTGCTCGCCGACCGTCCGCTGCTGTTGCTGGACGAGGCCACCAGCGCGCTCGACGCGGAATCCGAGCGCCTTGTGCAGCGGGCTTTGAGCGAACTGATGGAGCAGCACACCACGCTCATCATTGCCCATCGACTCGCCACCGTGCAGAACGCCGACCGCATTGCGGTGCTGGAACACGGCCGCCTCATTGAGTTGGGCTCGCACGCCGAGCTGTTGGCGCACAACGGGCTTTATGCACGACTCGCGGCGCTGCAGTTCATCGAATAAAGCGGGCTGACAGGAGTCGCGCCGGGGTTTTATCCTGAGCGCGTCGGCATTCACTCAAAAACCAACGAGAACGGGGAGAACAACATGGATTTTGGATTTGTGTTTATGGGGTCCTGTCAGGTGACGCCGCAGGTGAAGCACGCGGAAGACCGCGGCTACTCCCACGGCTGGCTTTACGACTCGCAGATGCTGGGCAGCGAGGTCTACGCCTCGCTCGCGCTGTGCGCGGCCGGCACGCAGAAAATTATCCTCGGGCCCGGCGTCACCAATCCCAAGTCGCGCATCGCGCCGCTGACCGCCTGCGGCATGGCGACCATCAACCAGATCGCGCCGGGCCGCGCGGTGCTGGGCATTGGCACCGGGAACACCACCCGCCGCACGCTCGGCATGCCGGCGGCCAAGCTGGAAGAACTGCGCGAACACATCGAAGTGTGTCAGGGCCTGTTCAAGGATCAGGTGACGGATTACTCCGAGGGCGACCGCCATCGCAAGATCAAATTCCTCAACCCCGACATGGGCTATATCAACATCGAGGACGAGATCCCGGTGTACATCGCGGCCAGCGGACCCAAGGTCGCGCAGATGGCGGGCGAGATTGCCGACGGCGTGATCCTGTTCGGCGCGGTGCATCCGTCCATCGTGAAATGGATGGTCGACAACGTGAAGATTGGCGCCGAGCGCGCCGGCCGCGACCCCAGCAAGATTTATATCCTGTCGATGACCGCTTTCTATCTCACCAAAACCGAGCAGGAAATCGAGACCCGCACGGTGCGCGAAGCGGTGGGGCCGATGGTGGCGTCGAGCAGCAATATCTTTGCGTTGTCCACCCACCACGATCCAAGCCTGCTGCCGTCAGATCTGCGCGACGAAATGGTGAACTTCACCAACGTCTACAAAGATCCGGAAGCGCCGGTGGAGACGCGTCATCTCAAGCTTTACAGCGGCTATTTGCAGAAACTGCGCCCGGAGCACGAAGCGCTGATGACGGAGAAAATCATGCGCGCCACCACGCTGGTGGGCACGAAAGATCAGATCATCGATTCCATTAAACAGATGCAGGCCGCCGGCGTGCATCAGGTGGCGGTGCAGCCGATTCTGGATACCGACGCGACGATCGACCAGTTCGCCGACGAGATCATGCCGGCGTTTCGCTAAGTCTTGAGGTCTTACATCCCGCCGCGCGCATCGGTCGCGCGGCGGGGATTTCTTCACGGCAGGATGGCGAAGGCCCGCGCCGGAAACCCGAAGCCGTTCTCCACTTTCGGCCAGGTCACCACAATCACCGCACCCGTCGCCGGCACCTGATCGAGATTGGCCATCACTTCAATCTGCCAATGGCCGTTCTTGAGAATCCAGGTTTCGGAATCGAGCGTTTCTTTGGTGTCGGTATCCAGCGACTCGTGGCCAATCGCGGTCACGCCACGTTGTTCGAACAGGAACTTGATCGCCTCCAGCGACCATGCCGGGAACGGATAGCGCTTGAAGCGTTCGGGGTTCGCGGTCCAGTCCTTGTACATGTCGGTGCGCAGCGCGGCGAACGCGCCTTTCGGCACCTGCCCATGCGCTTTCTCCCAGGCCTTGATGTCGTCCACGGTCAGGGCGTGATTAGGATCCTTCGCCAGCAGCGGGGTTTCGTCGAACACCACCAACTGCAGGATCATGTCTTTCAGCGGCAGCTGATCCATGGTGATGCCCTTGGGGTCGAAGTGACCGGGCGGATCGATGTGCGTGCCGTACTGGCCCACCATCGAATAGAACGTCGTGCGAAAGCCGTCCTTCTCGATGGTGTAAGGCTGGTGGGTTTTCGGGTCCGCAGCGGCCGACATCGTCGCCTGCCCAAAGCCTTTCCAGACCGGCGTTTCGGGACTGAAGCTGTGGGTGAGGTCCACAAATTTCTTGCTGGCGATGATTTGATACGCATCCGCCAGCGTGCCGGCGGCCAGTGCCGGGCCGGTGCACAGCAGGGCACCGCCGAGCGCGGCGAGTTTCAAGAAGCGATGCATCATGGTGGTGACCTCCTCAGCCGCGCGGCGGGTTGTGGTCAAACTTGGGCAGCGCCGGATCGAGCGTCAGCCAGGGTTGCGCGGTGGCACACCAGAGCTGCACCTGCGGCGCGAGGCTTGAGACGTCGTCCAGCGTGCCGGCTTTAAGGAACGCCACGCCCGGCGCCACATCCACGAGCGAATACAGCGGTGAGCCGCAGTCGCCGCAGAAATGGCGCTGCACCGCCCCGCCGCTCATGCCTTGGGTTGCAAACACTTTGGGGGTGCCGGTGACGTTGAGAGCGGCCATGGGCACGCCCTGAATGATCGAGAACGACGTGCCGGTCTGCTTCTGGCAGTCGCGGCAATGGCACACGCCCGTCATCACGGGCGCACCCTCGTAGCGGTATTGGACTTTGCCGCACAGGCAACTGCCGGTGGTGTCACTCATGGGAACCTCCTGTTGAGAGAACGATATCGAAAAAAGCGCGGCCCGTAGGCCGGCCCTATGGTCCCTGAATCCCGCCTTGCAGTCACGGCGGCAGGGGGGCCGCCGACTGCATTGCGCCAAGCCTTATCGGTGTCTCGCTCACACCACCTCGAAGCCCGCGTAATCCCGTTTTTTCACGTCCGTACAGGCTTCGATGTAGGCCGGCAGACCGCCGATGTAGGACAGCAGCCGATTCGGCTTGCCCTCAATATTGCTGCCCGTGTACCAGGATTTGGTTTTGGCAATCAGCGTCTGGTTCGCCAGTTCATCGTGATGGGCCAACCAGCGCTGCTCGGCTTCAGCGGACGGCTCAATGGAGGTGCGACCGTGCTGGCACAGATGGTCGATGCACTCGGTGATCCACTGCACCTGATGCTGGAGGCAGCTCGGCGCGTTACAAAAAGCGGCAGCCGGCGCATAGGGCGCGTTGGTGGTGAAGAGATTCGGGTAGCCGTGAATCTGTAAGCCCATCGTCGTGCGCACCTCTTTCTTCCACTCCTCGCGGAGCGACACGCCGTTGCGGCCCCGGATATCGATGGCGGTTAAGCCACCGGTCCCGGCATCGAAGCCGGTCGCCAGCACGATGACGTCGAGTTCAATCTCGCCGGCGGCGGTGCGAATGCCTTTCGGCGTGATGCATTCAATGGGCGTGGCGCGCAGGTCGACCAGTGCGACATTGGGGCGATTGAACGCATCGAAATAGCCGTTCTCCAGCGGCACCCGCTTGGTACCAAAGCCGTGGTCGCGCGGAATCAGTTTCTCGGCCAGCACCGGGTCGTGGAGGCGGGCGCGGATTTTCTCCTGCACAAACGTCGAGACCTCTTCGCTCGCCGCCGGGTCGAAGAAGATTTCCATGAAGCCGCTGACCCACAGCTTGAGCGAGCCGTCCGCCCACAGCGTTTCCATAATTTCGCGTCGCTCTGCCGGCGGAATGTCAAAGAACGCCCGGGTTTCACCTGCCTCGTCGAAGCCCACGAAGTTGGTCCAGATCGCTTCGCGGGTGTGGGGATAGCGGGCGCGCATCGCGGCTCGCTCGGCGTCGCCGTAGCGCGGATTGCCCATCGGGACGGCGTAGTTTGGCGAGCGTTGGAACACCGTCAGCGAGGCCACTTCGGGCGCGATGGTCTGCACCACCTGAATGCCCGTGGCGCCGGTGCCGATCACGCCCACTCGCTTGCCCTTCAAGTCGATGCCTTCACGCGGCCAGCGGGCGGTGTGCACCAGACGTCCTTCAAAGGTTTCATGACCCTTGAACGGCGGCACCAGCGGCGCGCTCAAGGGCCCCACCGCGGTGACGATGAAGCGGCTCTGGAACGTCTCGCCGGTATGGGTGGTGAGCGTCCAGCAGTGAGTCGCCTCGTCCCAGGTCGCGGCCTCAACCCGCGTGTTGAAGCGGATGTCCTTGCGCAGGTCGAAGCGGTCGGCCACGTGGTTCAGGTAACGCTCGGTTTCTGCCTGATCGGGATAGCGCTGCTGCCAGTCCCACTCGTCGAGCAGTTCGTCGGAAAACCAGTACTGATAGATATGCGACGGTGAGTCCGTGCGCGCGCCCGGATAGCAGTTCCAGTACCAGGTGCCGCCGACGTTTGAGGCGGCGTCGACGACCTGCGCGCGCAGCCCCAGTTTGCGCAATGACCAGAGCTGATAGAGCCCGGTGAAGCCGGCACCGATGATGACGGCGTCCAGCGGCGGCTGGGTGGCGGTAGCGTTGTCCATAGAGGGCTCCAGTGAGGTTGAGAAAGTGCCGACGAGCGTAGCGACGTGTGCCGCCGGTGACTTGTCATCATGCGCAAGCGAGATAGCATGGCGCGCAAAGTATGTCGCCACCTCTGGAGTAAGCCATGGCCGGACCTTTGGTACGCAGCGCGATCCTCGCAGGCGCGAGCGAATTGCTCCGTGCCCACGGCACGCGCCCCGCGCCGCTCGCCAAGCGGGCCGGACTCCCTGCCGCGGCGCTGCGGGATTCGGAGTTACTGGTGTCTGCCAGCGCCGTGCTGCGCTTCTTCGAGATCGCGGCGGAGGCCAGCCAGCTGCCGAGCTGGGGTCTCAGAATGGCGCAGGGGGCGCGTCTCGCCACCATGCTGGGACCGCTGTGGATCCTGCTCCGAAATGCGCGGACGGTCGGCCAGCTATGCGACGAACTGGCGAATAACTTCGATCTGTACACCCACGCGGCGATGGTCAGCGTCGAGCGCATGCCCCCGTGGACGCTCCTCAGCTGGACCAGCACCACCGCCGAGCACGCGAACGAAGTGCAGATGGCCGAATTCGCGCTCAGCGTGATTGCCACCGAACTACGGACTCATCTGCACCGTCACTGGATGCCCACGGCAGCGCTGTTTCGCCATGCGAAGCCCAAGGGCTCGCTGGCCCTGCATCGGGCCGCGTTCGGTGATGACCTTCGATTCAATCAGGAGCGCAATGCGCTGCTGCTCGACGCCGCCACGCTGGAGACGCCGATCCGCTCGCGCAGCGCCGCCGCGCGAGCCTTGGCCAGTCGTCTGATTCTGTTGGAGTCCGGGCGCCGCAAACGGCGTTTTGCGCACGATGTGGAGGCCGTGGTGCGCTCGTTGATGCCATACGCGCCCTGCACCGTGAGCGAGGTCAGCCGCGCGCTCGACCTTGCGCCACGCACCCTGCAGCTCCGACTGACGGAAGAGGGCACCAGCTTCACGCAGATCCACGACGCGGTACGCGCGGATCTGGCGGTCAAATATCTGCGCAACTCTGATCTCAGCGCGGCGCAGATTTCCGAAATGCTGGGCTACGCCAGCCCCACCTCATTCAGCCGATCGTTCCGCCGCTGGCACGGGCAAAGCCTGCGCCAGCAGCGCGTCCGCAGGACGGACTCGTGATCTGACCGAGCGGACGCGGGTCGCGGCGGCGGCTCAGGCCTTCTGCCCCTGGGCCGCGTAAGCGTCGAACTGCTGGCGGAGCATTTTCTTGTCGAACTTGCCGACGCCGGTTTTGGGCAGGGCGTCGATGAAGATGAAGTCGTCCGGCAGCCACCATTTGGCGATGCCGTGCGCGCTCAGATGCTCGCGTAGCGCGGCGTCGTCCGGACGCGGCGCGCTGGCGTTGGCGACCAGAAACGCCACCGGTCGTTCGATCCATTTGTCGTGGGGCTTCCCGACGACCGTCGCTTCCCGCACGCCCGGATGCGCCATCAGGGCGTTTTCCAGATCGACCGAAGAAATCCACTCGCCGCCGGATTTGATCAAATCCTTGGCGCGGTCCACCAGCTTCATCACGCCGTCGTCGTTCACGCTCGCGATGTCGCCCGACAGCCACCAGCCGTCCACAAAACTCTCCTTGCTGCGGGGCTCGTTGATGTAGGTGGTGGCTATCCACGGACCGCGCACGCGCACTTCGCCAATGGCGCGGTCGTCCCACGGGATTTGCACGCCGTCGTCGTTCAGCACCTTGAGTTCAACGCCCGGTACCGGCACGCCCTGACGCACCCGAATGGCGATTTCATCCTCCAGCGAGAGCTCGGTCTGGTCGCGCTTGATGCACACCGCCGTGGCAATCGGCGCGCATTCGGTCGAGCCCCAGGCGGTGAAGATGGGCACGCCGTGTTGGCCCTGAAAGAACTGCATCACCGCCGCCGGCGTGGCGGAGCCGCCCAGCATCAGCCCGCGCAGGCTTCCGATGTTGTAGGGCTTGGTCGTGAGCAGATTCATCATGTCGATGCCCACGGTCACGGCGCCGAAACTGAAGGTCACCTTTTGCTCGTCGATGAGTTTCAGCAAGTCTTCGGCGTGCGGGCGCTGGCCGGGGAACACAAACTTCGAGCCCATCCACACGCCCGCAAACGGCACGCCCCAGGAGTTCACATGGAACATCGGCGCGATGGGCATCAGGGTGTCTTTTTCCGACACCGCCATGGTGTCCACGTTGCAGATCACCTGCGAATGCAGATACAGCCCGCGATGCGTGTAGGCCACGCCTTTCGGGTTGCCGGTGGTGGCCGAAGTGAAGCAAATCGAGGCCGGTGCGTGTTCGTCGACTTCCGGATAGTCGTAGGCCGGGTCGCCGCCCGCCACCAGTTCCTCGTAGGTGTAAATGGGCGAGAGCGTGGTGCTGGCCGGCAGCTGGTCGCTCATCACCACATAGGCCCGCACGTGCTTCAGCAGCGGCGCCACGGATTCCACCTGCGACAAGAGATCGGGCGAGAAGAACACCGCCACGTCTTCGGCGTGATTCATGGTGTAGGCCAGATGTTCGTCCGACAGCCGCAGGTTGGCGGTGTGCAGGACGCGACCGCTGCAGGGCACGGCGAAATACATTTCCAGATGCCGATGCGTGTTCCAGCTGAGCGTTGCCACTTTCTCGCCGGGCGCCACGCCAAGCTTGTCCATGGCGCTGGCCAAACGGCGTACGCGCTCGCAGTAGTCGCGATAGGTGTAGCGGAACAGGCTGCCGTCGTCCTCGCGGGAGAGGATTTCGTTACGCGGGAAATAGCGCTCCGGGCGTTCAATCAGGCGCTTCAGGTTGAGCTGGAAATGGGACACGGCAAATTCCTCTACTTCGAATCAGAACAGCTTAGCCGGCGGTGACCGGCAGATGCGTAAAGCCACGGAAGCGCGCGCGTTGCGCCCGCTCCGGGGTGCCTGCCAGCGCCAGACGTGGCAGGCGGGAAAACAGTTGGGTCAGCGCGATTTTGGCCTCCAGTCGCGCCACATGCAGCCCCGCGCAGGTGTGGATACCGCCGCCGAAGGCGAGCTGCGGATTGGGGCGACGGTCGAGCTTGAGATCATCCGGCGACTCAAACACCGCCGGGTCGCGGTTGGCCGCGCCGATGCAGAGCGTGAGCGTGCTGCCGGCCGGAATCGTCACGCCGTGAATGTCCACCGTCGTTGTCGTTAGCCGGTTGCCGAGCTGCACGGGCGCGTCGTAGCGCAGAAATTCTTCGATGGCGGTGTCGGTGAGCGCCGGGTTGGCGAGCAGCGTGGCGTGCGCGGACGGAGTGTTCAGCACCGCATGCACGCTGTTGCCGATGAGATTGGTGGTGGTCTCATGGCCCGCATTCAGCAGAAAAATGCACTGGTGATAAAGCTGATGCTCGGACAGCCGCTCGCCGTTCGACTCCCATTGCAGCAGGCGGCTGAGCACATCGTCGTCGGCGCTGGATAACTGGCGGCGGCGCCCGGCGATGAGCGCGCGCAGATAGTCCACAAACGCCGTCACCGCCTGATTGCCGGCGGCGCGCGTGGCGTCGGTCACGCCAAATTCGAGCGCGCCCAGAATGGCCGCCGACCAGCCGCGCAAAGGGCCGCGCTCCGCGTGCGGGATCCGCAACAGGTTGCCGATCACTTCCACCGGGATGACGGAGGCGAAGTCGTCCACCAGATCAAACGCGCCGGCGCTGGGCAAGGCGTCGATCAAGCCATTGACCAAGGCTTCGAGCGCGGGCGTCATCGCGGTCACCGCGCGCGGCGACAGGGCGTCGCCCACCGCTTTGCGCACATGGGTGTGCAGCGGTGGATCGTTGAATACGAGGCTGGTGGTGTGGTGCTCGTACAAAGGGCTGTCGCCGAAGATGGGCCGGAACTGCTGTTGTTTGTCCGAGCTGAAGGTTCGCGGGTCGCGATAGACGCGATCCAGATCGGCGTGAGCGGTCAAAAAGAAGGTGCCATCCGGGCAGCGCAACACCGGGGCCGTCTGCCGCAAAGCGCGATAAGTGGGATACGGATCGGCGTAGAACGCTGCCGGCAGCTGCCGGGGATCAAAGTGCTCGACGGGATGGGTATCGCTGAAGCTCACGGCTGACATCACGGGCGGGCGAATCGGGGCTCGGACTATACCCAAAGCGGCTTCGCGATGTCTGCCCGCTTGATCCGGGGCAACGGCTCATCGCCCGTAAACCCGCCGGCTGGCCTCCAATTTTTTACGCCTCGGAAGTCGCTATGTCGCGCGCCTCGATACTGATTGCTGACCGCAGAGGCGCACGTCTGTTCGAGCAGACCCGCGAGCACATGCCGATTCGCTTGCATACCACTTTTGAGCACCCCGCCGGCCGCCTGCGGGAAGGGGAGATTTACGCCGACCGGCCGGGTCGCGTGCACGACCGGATGGGCGACCAGCGCCACGGGGTGGGGCGCGAGGAGTCGGGAGTGGCACACGTGACGGCGGGCTTTACCCGCGAAATGGCGGATTTTCTGCGGAGCTCAAGGCTCAACCTCCACTACGACCAGTTGGTGCTGGTGGCCGGGCCCAAGTTGCTGGGCGGGCTGCGGCAGGCGCTCGACCGCGATACGGCCGCGCCGGTGAGCGCGAGCTTGCCCAAGGATTTGCTGCAGGGTCTCCGAGCACGATCTGCCTGAGCACCTGAAGGCGGTGCTGGAACTGCCCCACGCCTGAGGCGCGTTCGCACGCGGTCGTCGCTACACTGTTGCCCTGACCATTGTGGGGAAGCGGCGATGCTGGCGCGGATTAAGGCATTTTTTCAGCAAGAGACGGCCGGCGGCATCGTGCTGGGCTTGGCCGCGATCGCCGCGCTGGTGATCA
>Ga0114967_10000533_pt1 | contig 32674 bp, 38 predicted proteins | sample M_130628_MF_Meta_FD_92639 | JGI IMG/M metagenome (GOLD analysis project Ga0114967, IMG submission 92639) | Freshwater microbial communities from Lake Montjoie, Canada to study carbon cycling - M_130628_MF_MetaG | ecosystem: Environmental > Aquatic > Freshwater > Lake | place: Lake Montjoie...
AATGTGTTGCTCAAGCCCGGATGGTCGACGAGGTAGGGGTTGTGAAGGGATTAAGGGGTTATGGGATTAAGGAAGAATTTGCTCACGCAAAGTCCGCCACGGCCGTGGAGAACGTTTCGACATTGTGCCAAATGTCGAAATGTGGGGCAGGGGAAGAAGGATTATTTTGCAGAGAACGTTTCGACATTATGCAGAATGTCGAAATGAGTGAGCTGGAAAAAGAAATGGATAAGGATGGTAGCGTGGTGTTTAGAGTTGGATGGACGACGAGATAGGGATGAATGTGCAAAACCCATCGTTGGTTGCGGTACTGGCCCTGCAGTCGATCCTGTTGCTGTATTTTCTCTGGTGCGTCTTCAAGAAACAGAAATGAGAAAGGCCATGCACGGAAAAGATCGCGCTGGAGGTGGTGTGAGAAGCTGCGACCGCTCAATTCACTCCCACTACCGATGCCTGCAGCCTGAGGGCCTCATGATGTAGGTATGCTAACGCGAGTTTCGTGTTCCTCTGGCACCACCAGATGTCATGCAGGATCTTCGCGATGGTTTTTTCTAGATCAGCAGCCTCTTCTTCCAGTTTCCATTCCAGGCCACTTCCCGGTGCCTGCTTCATTGCTTCCCATCGGAAGGGTGGTTTCACATCGACACCCCATTTCAAATACAGCTCTTCCATGGGATCGATATGGCACCAGAGGAACGCCTTGATCCTCCAAGGGTCCCCCCGGTGGCAGTGCATCATGCAGGTCCAGGTCTTATGTTCAGATCTGGGCGCCACAAAGGTCAGCAGGCTGCTCTCCACCTGCTCCATTCCCCAAAGAGTGAATGGATGCTCCTTTCTCATTCGCTCTAACGTGGGAATGCCCTCGATCTGAAACATGGGCTCTCCGTCGCGTGGGTCACTCATGAGTCAGAGCTCCTTTCTTTTTCGGCTGGAAACAGTTCAAGTTGAATCCATTTTGCCGCTTTTGGCTTTTTCTTCGCCGGAGGCTTTTGATCCTCTGGATCTTGATCCATCCAATAAAGGATAGGGTTGGCTATTCTCTTTGCATGGGGGACGACCCCATCACTCCAGTGGTCTTTTGTTCCGAGGTGCATATTAATTCTAGGTTTTGTTTTCATAGTTGAGAGTCCTTTCGTGTTGTTAGCTTTTCCAAACGATCCAACCGTAAAACACCAAAATCAGCAGTGATAGGGTTATGAATAACCATTCTTCGTTGGCGGTTAAGGTGGCGATCATATGAATCTCTCCTTTGCCCAAAATCTGCATTCCGCATCGGGCGAGCGGGTTTGTGTTTCGTATCCTGAAAGGGGGTGCTTGCAGATCACCCCCTGCCATATCACCGTTTGGCGGTGAAAATTGACCGCCCTCATCGTCTCCATGGCCTGCACGGCCTCGGATTGATTGAAGGATGGAAGCCGCAGAAATCGACCTTTGGGTATGTCGTCAAAGGGACACTGGAGCAGGACAGAAAAGTTCCCCCGCCGCTCCTCATAGGTGCCCTCACATACGATGTCCAAAAGTAGGACCGTCCCAACCCCTGCCTGGCTGTCCCTTCCTAAAAGCAGGCAGTCCAGCCAACGATGGGGGCCGAAATTATAGCCATCACCCTTAACGATCCTCATGACCTGGTCCGCTTGGGGGAGGGGTTTCCCATGCCTCGACCAGACCAACCCCTCCTTTAGATCCACCAGACACCTCCACCCCTTCGCCATGGGTTCAAAGGTCCAGTTGGCAAATGCGGGGTTTTGGGTCACCCCCGGACAACAGAAGGGGCGGGCCGGATAGGAGATAAAGGGTAGGGTTCTGGGCTGCAGCTTTCGGGGTCCTGTATCTTGATCCATACAAAGGGAGTCCTTTGCCGTATCATTATTTTGCATTTTGACCCTCCTTTTGGATGGGGCGGGTGCCGATCAGCTCAGCTTCAGCGATCTTTGAGGGGGTGAGGACGACCTTCCAGCGATCATCCTGTCTGTACTCAAAGGAAGGGCGCACATTCATGCCCGTTCCCATTAGCCCTAGCCAGCGGGCTGGGGAGTAGGCCACATAGTCCCCATCGGGCAGGGCTTCCTTAATCAAGTAGAAGTTTACCTTCCCTTCTGTATCCACGATGCGGTACTCCCCCCCTATCTGAAGGGCCAGCGTCAGAAGCAGGGCAACTAGGGAAGTCCTCATTTCCACTCCTCAAAGGTTTGGCTGCTCGTCCTTCTTCCCAGGCTAAAGTGGGTGTCGATATACCTTTGCATCAACTCCCTATCCTTTTGGGTGGCGTCTAGGCCGTATTCCCCCACCCATTCCAAGTAAAACTTCCGTTCGTCGCTTAGCTGCTGGTAGTTCTTCCAGGCATTCAGCTCCAGGGTGGCCGTCCGCAGCTTTCTTTCTTCTTCTGTGATTCCTCCCTTCATGATCTGGGGGAGCTGCTTGAGCAGGAAGTCCTTGGTATAGGCCTCCAGCCCAGTTTCAGCTGAGGCAGGAAGGGGGGTGACGGCCACCATGGCCAGCAGACCTAGGCTTATGGGCCATGGGACTGACCTTCTTTGGGTGGGTACTTTTAATGTTCCCATACCCTGTAGTCCTTTCGCGTTGCAAAAAAAAGCACCTGTTTGGCAATTTCATAAAAATACACTTATTGATTTACAAAGACTTATGAAAGAGATGAATTTGGGCTAAAATATTTTTTTGGCTGCCCTGGAAATTGGCTACGGCAAAGGACTCCATGTCATATGACCAAACTTCTGACAGGAATCCCCAAAAAGGGACGAAAGGCCGTCTACAGTAGGATGACGGGTTGGTCTCGGTTGCTTCTATTGCCCAAGTTCAGGCAGGGGGTCGACCCTAGCTTCCAGATGGAGCACATGGATAGGAACTCCAAATGGCCCAAGTTATTCTATGGGCCCATATCCTTTAAGGGTGGGAATTGAGGGGGACAATATAAGCGAGACCACTATCCCATTTGGACTAACCCAGTAAATGTCCTAGGGGTCATGGAATGATTCCATATATGAAAAGAAATCTACTGATGATTGCATGGTTGATGGCGGGGTCCGTTTGGGGCCAAGAGGCGGACGGATATTACGGCATTCTCAATGCCAACTCGGCGTTGATTGATTCGGTATCAAATCAGTCGGGTACGTTGACGGGGGACTTCTCGACACAATCTCTCCTGGGACCTGTGGAGCATGCCCAGTGGGCGACTGATGGGCCGGTGGTGGTCTCAACCAGTGGAGAGGTATTGGGAACGCTCAGTACAGTCGAGACGAATACTCACTCGATCTTCAATGAGACGATCTATGTGCAGATTCCTTACACAGATCGGTGCGAAGCCTGTATTGGTAGTCTCAACGATAACTTCTCGACCGTCGGTCCCAAGATCTACGACTCTCAGTCGTCCGAACTGAAAGATAAGATCGGGGAGGTGATTGGTGCACCCTTGCAGGAGAATCCATGAGTCTGCTTTTCGAGGATGATTGGGATCGGTCCGACAAGCCTCCCAAGCTTGTGAGAAACACCTCCAAGGCGATTTACTCGGGCGAGGCGGTGCAGAATATGAATGGGGATGTGCTGAGGGTACCTAGCGCGGTGCTTGAAATGCTTCTTTGCCCAGCAACTTACTTGGTGCTCGTCTTATTTGTGGCCATACCGCTGGTTTATTACACAAGCTTTGCACTGCTCTTCGATTACCTCCCAGCAAGAGCCTTTGGATATACAAAGGGAACCCCTCAGCTGGATATTGGCTTGTGGATAGTGCTTTCGGTGATTGGAGGATTGATTATTTGGGGGAAGGTGAATCGCGTTCGGGAAAAGAGGCGGTTGGCGGATAAGGTGGAGGGATTGCGGCAAAGGACTGGGGAACTCCAGGCAAACCTTCTTAGAGTGATTGAGGAGAAGGGGAGGAATCATCCTGAGACGGGTTACGCGTATCGGGAGTTGGGAAAGAATCTGGAGGCGTTGGGGCAGAGAGAGCAGGCTCGGCAGGCACATCTGCAAGAACGACACATATTTAGGGAAACATTGGGGGCAGCCTCACCAGAGGCGAATTACTGGAAAAAGCTGGAGGTAGAGCCGCCGGTACTAATTCAGCCCAAAGTGGAGGTGGTTCAGGCGAGTCGGACAACGTGCGGAGAGATGGAGGTCTTTGACACAAGAAGGACGATGATCAGCATCTTTGGCATGCTCCTAGGAGTCTCGGTCATGTCTGCAGTTCTTATCGGCTTTGGTTTCGGAATCGAACTGATCCTATCGATCTTTAGATAACGAAAGTTCAAAGTGGCAGATGGGGTGGGTGGGTAGACAAAAGTATTTGCTTTTGCTAATTACTAATTATGACAAAAGTCCCCAAAAAGGCGCCATTAGGTTTGAAGCAGGCTGAAAATCCCCTAATGAAAAATCTGGGTTTCCCAATTTTTTGGTCGGTCTGTTGTGTTTGCCTCTATTTACTACACAGATTCGACCCGGTTGGTCTATTAATGCAAATTCCTATTGTTTCACACTTATTAGTAGCTTTAGTGCATGTTTTATTTTGGGCTTTTGTCTTAATTCTCCTGGCCGTTGGGGTTGGTACTGTAAGAGTGTTGTACTCCATCGCTGCTGACATTCTTCGCTCGAGCGAAAAAAAGAATTCTGAGGGGGAGATGGCGGAAATAACCGCAGAACTGCGAAACGAAAACACAGAACTCCGTGCTGCCCTTGAAAAAGTAATCAAGGTGAAGGGGAAAAACCATATTGAAACGGCAAAGATCTTCAGGGAAATCGGCCGTAACCTTAAACGATCGGGCATTTATCAGGAAACTGAGAGGTGCCGTATTTACCAGGAAGCGGAGGAGGCGCACCGGGAGGCGTTAGGTATCTACCAACAAATACTTGGTCCTAAATCCCATGAAGTTGCGCGCACTTGCAGACATATTGCGGAGCTTGTCTCGGGTCCAGAAAGAGGTCAGGAAAAGAACGACTATCTCTGGCGCGCATTTTTGATTGAAAAGCGGTGGGTTAAGATGACGTTAAGTGGGGAAGACATGGCTGGCTGATGGTATAAGAAATTATGAAAATCATTCCTGCAAAACTCGAATTTATCGATTCCAAGCACATGAATGACTGGAATCGAGCCAAAGCCTTTGTAGAAAAATATGGTGAGAAGTTTACAAGTGAAGCCAACGAAATATGCAGAAATATTGGCATCGAGACCATGCGGATGTACCAGCGGGAGCTGAGTCACAAACTCCTGCCTGACTCCGTAGTGCCGCATTCCTCCAAAGAAGAGCGCACTTTCCCCAATCTCAAAGTCATGCAGTTTCAGAAACTATTAAGCGGCCTTAATCAACTGTGTGCTGTGAGTCAAAGGGAGCCTCTAGCTCCCCGTGACTTCGTCAAAGAATGCGACTTGGGTCCAAATCCAACTGAAGACGAGATGAAGCAGTTCTGGGACGATCTTTGGGAACGACTTCCTGAAAAATGGCGGTCTGAGGATTTTAAGTGGCATCATATTTATTTCTCCGATACAGAGCTACCTTTCTTTGTCTGGATTTGTCGACCGCCGACACGGCAACGTAGGAGTTTCGGTGTAAGGATGACAAAAGAGGAGTATGCCCGATTCAAAGAAAAGTCTCAGGTGAAGGACTCCTAAATGTGGATCGCGACCAAAATCGGATTCTTTTCTATTGTCCTCCGGCCCGAGAAAGAGGGGGCCAAGAATAACGTGTGTCACATTCGGGCTCGCACTGGGGCCGATATTGATGCCGTAATTTCGCTGCTTGAGCCGGTGCTAAAGCGCCCGCTCCGGCTCTTTGAGACACCTGATGTCGATTATCATTGGCGGATCATTCTCAAGCCTGAGGAGTTAGCCCCGGCGTTAGCCGCCCTCGCAGCCACAGTGGACTACCCCAACTTCAAGGACCAGATCCACGCCAGCGACACGCAATCTGACAAGCTGGATGCCTATAGCGACCTCTGGACCGCCCTTTACGATCTGCAGTCCCGCGAATCCTAGCTTATTTTCCCGGCTCCCATGCAGTCACGTACTCTTCCTGCTCCGGGGTGTTTGGGGTGTGCCAGAAAAACTCCATCTGCTCGGCCGTAAGTTCCTTTAATCGAAAAAGCACGCCTTCTTGGGTGGCATATTGATTTCGGACCAGCCAGCAGCCCACCACCGTGCCGGTCCGACCTTTACCACCCCAGCAGTGGATGTAAGGCACCCTCCCGAGCTTCAGAAGCTCGTCCACTTTGTCTAAAATCTGGGCCATATAAGCTTCTTCCGGCACTTCCTCGTCTGGGATCGGGAACTTGTGCATCACTGGGTTCATCCCTTTGGGGGCGGCATCTCGATAGTCATTGATATATCCCCGAAAGGATTTCCCGCCCATGCCGGTTTCATCGTCCCACACCAAGTTGATAAAGTCGGTGATACCGCATCCGATCAGGGAAGTGATAATTTCCTGATGCTCTTTGTTCCTGGGGTGAGCCGGATAGGCGCCGGCCATCAGCTTTCCTGGGAGGACCCAGTAGGTCTTTTCGGGCGCTTCAGGTGTTGTCATTCACCCTTGGTAGCACGACCGTCAACCCCCTAGCCCAGCAAATGTCCTACCCGTACTTGTAGGGTGATTTAATGACCAACCATCCTAAGTCTCTAAAAGTCGACGGACCGTTCACCCACTCCAACCTCTCCCTCTACCTGCTGACCCTGCCGGATACCGAAACCCGGACCGGTGCCCAGCATTTTATGCCGTTCGATCGGGCGATCGTGGAAAAGACCGTCGTCGTTCATGAAACGGGAACGGTCGGGCAGCTGGAGGTTGAAAATCTCTCGCCGGAAATCGATGTTTTTATCCAGGACGGGGATATCGTCCGCGGAGGACGTCAGGACAGGGTCGTGCGGACCGACTTCATTCTGCCCGCCAAGTCGGGTCGTCTTCCTTTACCCACGTTCTGTGTTGAGCGGACCCGCTGGGGTCGGCGTGGGCATGAGGCAATGGGCCTTTTCAGTAGTTCCAAGCACTCGCTTAATGCTCGTTCGTTACGGGCCAAGATGAGAAGTGGCCAGACCAGCCAGCATGTGATGTGGGAGGAAGTCTCCAAGATGCAGTGCAAGCTATCGGCCTCGATCGGGGAAAACGTCGCGGCCGTGTCCTCTCCCAGCAGCATGGATTTGTCTCTCGACCACAAAGCCCTCGAACGGCGCCGGAAGGCGGTTCGGGAGGAGCTTGGCTCATTGCGGGTAAAATATCCGCAAGCGACCGGCATGGTCGTGGCAATCAACGGTAAGGTGCTGGGGGGTGATCTTTACTTCACCGGCGAGCTTTTCGGCGACTTGTGGGAAAAGTTGCTCGATACGGCGGCCAATGAATCGGTGGGCGAACTTATGGCCTTTACGAAGGCCAAATTGGAGCGGTTGCCCACGGCTGAGAAGTTGACTGAAATCCTGTCGGGTGGCGTTACCAGCGAAGAAAAACAACTGCATGAATTGCCGCCACGAACCCGGATCACCCTTCGGGGGGTCAAAGGGCAACGTGTCTTTACCACCCGCGACGCAGGGTATTCCAACGAGGCGGTCCGCACCGCGATCGAATTCCTCCAGGCATGAAGGTATTATTTTTTATAATACTGGGGATGGTTATGAATGGCTCGAAGGAAGCAAAGGCTCAAACCCTTATCGTGGATCCCGGATTTGAGGCAGCGATCCAGTTGTATGGGGAGCCGGTTCTTTCGGCCAATCCGGATCAGCTCAACTCCACCTCCAACGATGTGGGCCCGTGGGGTTCGCCGGATTTCTACTACTCCTTTACGAACGATTATGGCCCTTTGGGTTCGCCGGACTCCCTTCATGGGGTGGCGAATGATTTAGGGCAGGGGCTGGAGGTTGAAATTCCGGCCTACGGCGCCAAACCCATGAAAATTCTTATCTCCGCAAATCCTGATCTATATCTGTCCACGGCGAATGATTACGGCCCCGCAGGAGCTCCGGAATCGTACTATTCAGTCAATAACGACTACGGTCCTAATGGAGCTCCCGAAATGTTGCACGGGGCAGCCAATGATTATGGGGAAGGTCTAAAAATCCGGTTTTCGGAAACTCCTTTGGACGCTCCCCTGGAACTGGATGCTCCATAGACCCCGATCGGATCTCTTGATTCCTGTGATTTACGGAGCAAAATCGGATTCATGAGAAAGATCCGGATCTCGTGGATTAGCGGAATGTTTGCGATTGTGGCAATGGGGGGAGTGATGGATAGGGTCGAAGCTGCTACCCCGCCGACCCGTCCTGCGCCTTATAAGAATCCTTATCGCCCCAGCACACCGGCCAAGACTCCCGTGACCACGGTTCGCTATTCAGGCAGTGCCCAGGCGGCCAATATGATCATGCCGGCGATCTGGATGGGGCTACCGCCTCTGGTCATCTTGGCCCTGGTTATCCGGGCTTTCAGCAAGGATTAAGCCCGTCCTGAGTCGGTATACTGACTAGTCGACAAAGAACAAAAGCTCATCCAAGAGGACTCCTGCAAGGGTAACCTGAATTTCGTAAATCCCGCGCGGGTCTCCCTCCGCGAACCCCCAGTGGTTCCCAATGGTTTCATCTACAACAGGCATGTCCCGCTCCCAGAGGCAGGTCGTTTGGTCGCTGGAAATCAAAAATAGACCATCCTCATCCCCCTGTTCTCCCCAGGTTTCCGGAGCGCTGGGAAGGGTGAGTCTTTCGCGGACCAGTGCGGCCCCTATGCCAACGATCCCTCCGATTCTCCATCCATAGAGTTGGCCCGGGCGCCGCTGAATGTAGCGGCTTTCATAAACAATCCGGGAGTCGCCGTATTCAAATATGGTGCCAAAGGAGAACTGGGATCGGTCGATGACAAAGGGAATCCGGTCGGGATAAGCTTTGGAATTATCCCTGGTGGATGCCGATCCCGCAGAAAGACCGAAAAAGCAGAAGAGCAGACAGCACGTTGCCCGGTTGTAAATGAACCGCATCCCACCGACTAAACCGTTTCTACGTATTAGTGCCATAAAAAACCGCTCTTCTTAGAGGGCTGGTTTAAAATAAAAGCAGAGCGGGTACCCCTGTATTTGTCCTAGTAGGTCTGTACGGATCTAAGAATAAAAGAATGGATAAATGTGGATTTAAGTTGGCAGGCGATTGTGGGGTGAAATAGTTCACTTCCACGAAAGAAAACAAAGTGATCCGACTCGACTATAAAAACCTCCCTGCCGACCGCAAAAAGCTACGTAGACGTTTTTATCACGACTATCTGGTCATGCTGGGTGGAATGGCCCTGACCCGTCCGAATGATTTTCTGGCGGGGACACGTACCCTCGACCAGTTCTGCCGGTGGTCAGACATCAGCCTCGAGGAGATGGAGCCCCTGAACTACGAGCCGTTCACCAACCTGCTATGGGAGCTGGAGGCTGGGAAAGCCATTGCCTTGTGGAAACTGGCCCGGGATCCCCTTATACGGCACGACGTCCGGAAGGTGATGAAGTATCTGGCAAGGAACCGGGCTGCCCAGTTGAGGGAACTCCGGAAAGGGGACCGGGAGTGTGACCTGAAATTCCTGAAAAAAAGGCAGAACCGGGTGGGGGTGGAGCCTCCCAAGCCTCCCACATTGAATCCCAAGTGGAATCCCTGGGCCGAACCGCCCGAGGTAGGATAATATTATATGCTCATCCCGCAGATGAATAAACTATCGACGGACGTTCCTGTGTTGAGGCGTCAGTTATACCGGGCTTATCGGACCTGGTTGACGGGGATGGGGGTGTATCGGCCGGCACGGATCCTAAACCGGAAAAAGAGGAGTGATTTCTACCAAAAGTGGGACTTTCGATTTTGCGATCGGCAAACTCCGGAGTTGGCGACCCTGCTGATGCATGAGGTGCCAGTGGCGATGTCGGCAGCTTTGGGCAGGGCGTGCCGGGATCGGAGGATCAATATCAACGTTCGAATGATCTTGGCCAGGGACTATCTGACTTATCGGAGATTTGCCGAATGGTCAGCTGACGCGATGAAAAAGCATAATCGGAGCGTCAAAAAGACACGGAACAAGCGGTTGCGCATTGCTAAAATGAAAAAGCCGGGGCTTAGACGGACCGGAAAGAGCAAGAAGCGGCAGGAGGATCAAAATGGCTAAAAGGGATATAACACAAAACCCGATGAAAAACTTTCCATTTACAATTTTGCTATGGATTGTGCCGGTGGTTCTTTTCCTTTTTTTTGGATCGGATCAGGGTAGCCGTTTGGACCGTTTGGGTGAGGTGGAGGTTAATCAAGAGGGAAAAGCCAACTATTCGAATGGGTTATTCGAGAATGCGAAGGCTGGGATAGTATCTGCCCAAGTAAAACTAGCGGGGTGTTACGCGGAGGGGCGAGGTGTGCGAGTGAATAGGCGGGAAGCGGCAAAGTGGTATCGGGCGGCTGCGGAGAGGGGGAATGTAACGGCTCAGTGTCACTTAGGCAGATGTTATGAAAAGGGATGGGGGGTAAAGAAGAGTGAGTTGGAGGCGGTGGAGTGGTATCGGAAAGCGGCAGTTCAAGGGGACGCTTATGGACAATTTCTTTTAGGGGTGGCGTATGAGTGTGGGGTGGGGGTGAAGAGGGATTATAAGCAGGCGGTGGAGCTGTATCAGAGGTCGGCCGAACAGGGGTCTGTGTTTGGGCAGTGCTTTTTAGGCAGTTGTTATGAGGAGGGGCTTGGGGTAGAGAAAAACGAGAAAATGGCCAAGATGTGGTACGCCGAAGCGAAAGAAAACGACCCAAAGAAAGCAGCAGAGATTTTGAAGAGCTTACGAGGATCGCAGTGAGGCGACGTCGATGAAACGGTTTTACGAAATGGGAGGCATTGTGACGAAGGTGAATGAACCCATTCCTCCATGGACGGAGTTGGGGAATACTTAGAATGAGGAGGGCGGGAAGATATGGAACGTGGAGCCGTGCTACCAAGGCGGAAAGAAAGTCTACGTGGGCAACATCTTCAAGGACCCTGTCATCCGCGGGAAAGAGAATCCGTCTTGCGATCCGGATAGGGCGAGGGAGATTCTGAAAAATGCAAAATAAAGGAGAAAGCGTGATGACAGATCATTACGGGCAATTGGATTTGCCAATGGAGGTGGAGGGGATGGCGCCGCGACCGGTTAAGTCCCCCGTCATGGATGCATGCGTTCGATTCGTTAGCCAAAATGGGCTGAGATACTATCGGTGGAACCGTGGGAACCGGTGGGCGGTTTGCTTTGAGCTGCCGATCGATAAGGGGCGAATCAAGCCGATGGTCTGGTTGGAGGATATCATGAAGAGGAGGGAGCTTTGCCTGACCAGTTTCAATACGGATGTGGCCTTGGACAAGGGGGAGAGAGAAGCGGTGGAGTCAGTGAAGTATCTGTGGAGGGAGGAGCATCCGCAGAACAAGTGCCAGATACTATTCCGGAGCGAATATGTCCGGATCCGGAAAAGGTTCCCGTACAATCTGCTGGAGGAGAAGCCTCTCTTTGAGCGGCGCCTGATTGAGGGGATCGTCGGGATCAGGCAGGCGATGGATTACGTTTTTCCCTTGGCGACCAAAAACATCACCTTCATTCACCGGGCAGCCTCCAGCTGGCCTCATCCCAAGCGGCTGGAAATTCTTTAAAAAGAAGACACACGATTCTAAAAGGTAAGATATCGTGCGACAGGATTTATCAATCAAAGTCAATCTAGTCGAAAGTCGTAAAGAGATTGATGTATTTATTCAAATTGGCTCGTTTCCATTGGTGAAAGTAGGGTCCGTATCAACTCTTGAGGGGTATTCGGTCGAGAAACTAATGCAGCCAGTCACGGCCGCCGCGGGGCGGCCCTCCATCAACCCAAAGAACAATCGCAAAACATATAAATTGAAAAAACAGCGAATCTTGGAAGACAGCACGGAAATAATTTTCCCAAGGCATGTAAACCCCCAATCCTTCTTGGGTGAGCTTTATATACAATCTGCAACACAGCTTTTGTATAATGAGGGCGGGAATAGTGATTTGTGGGGTAAACTGCTGGATCCAATTCTTGCGAAAACTCCGTTCATCTGGCGCGATAAAATCCTCAAATCTATCGATGTCTTATGCCTAAAAGATGTTAATTCAGGTAACCCTGTGTTTGCATATAAAACATTCCGTCCATCAGAGTCTGCCCTTGCGTGGCTTTTTTGGGCTGAACAGCAGTTTCTGGCATTTTCGAATCCGCAGATGTCGAGAATCAATCCTGAACAAATTGTAGTTAAATAGCTGTTTGCAATGAATCGCAAGTATGGAGCTATGAGGGGCAAAAAGATGGAGTGTGGGCAATGTGGCAACCCATTGGAGGAGGCGGGGGAGGAGTGCCCGAAGTGTGGGAACCGCGAGGCGGTGCGGGTGGATGGGAAAAGGGTACTGGGGGTGGATGTGGCCCATGCAGGGGAGACTGTGGAGCGGGCCCTAGCCAAGCTGAACCAGGCAGCTAGCGAGGCCCTTGCTGGGGCTTATATGGGTTTACGCGTGGTGCACGGGTACGGTTCTGGCCATAACCATACTCACCTGATTAAAGAGGCGGTTCAGAAGCGCCTTTTGGCTCTGCAGGAAAGGTATGGGGGCAAGTTAATCCAAGACGGTAATCCTGGGGCCACCCTGTGGCAGATCGGGCAAAAGCTCTAGAGAACAAATGACTGGGGCGCGAAGGGTAATCAGGTAAAAAGATGATCGTGGAAGAGACTCTCCAGCTCCCTCAAAAAATTGCTCAAGAAAAAAGCGGCAACGCCATGCCGGAGGCTCTTGGTTTTTCTAATGGAAAGACGGGTGGGCATATGGCCCGCTCGATGATGATGAATGAAATTTCGAAGGCTCTTCAGGTATTGCCCGAAGCTGCTGATCCAAAGGACTTTAAGAAGGCTATAGAGGAAGAGAACTGTCTTGGTATGCCAACATTTTCAAGCAGGAAAAAGAGCTTTAGCCACCTAGTTGAGTTGTACGGCCTTGATCCTAAGAAGGCATTGTTCAGGGTTTTGCGTAAAGTGGTGAAGGCAGATCCAAGTTCCCTTCCTATCAGTGCGATGATCTGCACGTATGGTAGGGATACGCAGTTGCGCCATAGTTTTAAGTTGATCAGTACCCTCCGCCCTGGAGAGATTCTAAAAAGAATTCGAATGGAAGAGTTTCTTGAGGAAGGGTTTCCAAGCCGCTTTAGCGCGGCCATGAAACGATCTCTGGCTCAGAACGTGAACACAACATGGACATACAGCGGGCATCTTGAAGGAAGAGCAGTCAAAAAAAGATCAATACCTACACCAAGACCTGCAAGTACAGCCTTTGCAATGTTTGCTGGATTTCTTCTTGGCTTAAGAAGCCAACTCCTTCTGAATTCAGAATTTGTGAAGTTAGCCGGAGTTGATGCACACACTTCACTTAGCCACCTTTCATGGGCTTCAAACCAGGGGTGGCTTCGTTTGAGAAATGCTGGAGGGGTTACCGAAATTGACTTCAGCCCGCTGCTGACCAGCGAAGAAAACGCGATTTGCCATGAGTAAAATCGACTCATTAATCGAAAGTTATAAAAGGCATATTTCTATGCCGTATCGCAAAGAAAAGGATCTTACCCAAAGAACCTGGATAGCAGTCTATCCTCCGGAGGATGAGCTGCGGCTGCGATCCAAAATCGATGAATTTGAAATAGCTACAAAAGATAACGGCCACCGGTGGCAAACTATAGATTTCAATCATGCAATCGCTGACTGGCTTGACTCAATGCCTGAACAGAAAAAAAAGGAGTGCCTAGCAGATGATGCAAATACAGCGGATCTTGCTAACCCCCAATTCAGGAAATATCTCTCGAATCGAATTTTAAGCTGTATTCAAGCTTGTCCAGTTGAAGTAGTTGATAAGACCGTATTCGCTATTCTGGGTGCTATGGGAATCTATGATTTTGCCTTTATTTCTGAAGTCTTTGAGTCCTTGTCAAAAAATCTTCCGGGCAACCTTCTTTTGTTCTTTCCTGGCGAAAAAGAAGAAAACATATACAAATTCTTAAACGCGCGAAAAGGATGGAACTACATGGCAGTTCCAATTCTGGCCACTAATTAAAAATATGAAAAATAAAGATATATTCCAAAGAGACCCTACTGCCTGGCAAATCGCTAATAATGGAGTTTCCTCAAATAGTGAGGTGGAGCCTGATTCGGACACTCTTGCGTACGAAATCACTCACTTTGTATGCGATGGTGAGTATAAGAATGGGTTTGAAAAAATCCTGAATAGCTTTCTAAAGAATCTCGGCAAAGAACAACCCGGAGCATGGGTAAGTGGTTTCTACGGGAGTGGTAAATCACATTTAGTTAAAGTACTTCGTTATTTTTGGACTGATGCTGAAATAGGAAAACATGGCAAAGCACGCTCCTTAGCGAACCTGCCTCCAGAAATTAAGGAAGCGCTTAAAGAGCTTTCGAACCGTGCGAAAAGTCACGGGGGCCTGCATAGCGCCGGTGGTACTCTAAAAGCCGGAGCAGGTAGCGTACGCCATCGGGTCCTAGGCATTCTTTTTCAGAGTCTCGGGCTTCCTGAGAAAGTAGGCGCCGCGAGATTTATTCTAGACCTACAGAAAGATAAAAAATACGAGAAGTTCTGTAAATCTCTTAAATCCAATGGCCACAAGCTAGAAGACGAAATTGACTCGATACACGTATCCGAGCCTGTTCGTGAAGCATATCTTGAATGTTACCCCAATTACAAAAACACAGAAAAAGTGATGGAGGTTCTGCGTGCTGCATATCCGAGAGGTACCCCCGATATATCCATGCCTGAAATGTTGGATCTCTTTCAAAGGGCTTTAAGTAAGAATGGAGAAATACCCTGCACTGTTGTCGTACTAGATGAAGTTCAGCAGTTTATTAATGAGGATCCCTCCATGGCTCTTGATGTTCAGGAGGTCGCGGAAAAAATTCAGAAGAACCTCCAGGGGAGGGTCTTGCTCGTGGCCACAGGTCAAAATGCCCTGAACGATACAACCGCTTTACAGAAAATAATGGCCAGGTTCCCTATTAAGATTCATTTGAAAGACAATGACGTAGAAAAAGTCGTTCGGTCAGTCGTTTTGGCAAAAAAGCCTGAAAAGATTAAGTCGATCGAAGAAATGTGTGCAAAACATTCTGGAGAGATTGAGCGACAGCTTAAGGACACAAAGATTTGCACCCGAAGCGAGGATGCTGTTTTTTACGCAATGGACTACCCGCTTCTTCCAGTAAGACGGCGGTTCTGGGAGTACGTTCTTCATCATACCGATCCGTCAGGTACTACGGCTCAAATGCGAACTCAGTTGCAGGTTACACACGATTCCTGCCGTCATGTGGCAAACAAAGAACTCGGCAATATAGTCCCAGCGGATTTCTTGTATGAGCAAATCGCAGGCAACCTCGTGCAGACCGGTGAGCTGCAAAAAAGATTCCAAGAAATCATAGAAGAACAAAAGAAGAAGCCAGAAGGAGATTTGCGCAAGCGCATATGCGCACTGGTGTTTCTCATTAACAAGCTGCCCAGAGAAAACTCAGAGGTCGACATCGGGGTAAGAGCAAATGCGGATCATCTTTCCGACCTTCTTGCAGAAGACCTGATTTCCTCAACAGCAAAGCTTCGCAAGGAAATACCCGCTCTTTTAGAGAAAATGGTGACTGAAAATATTCTGATGCTTGTTAGTGGCGAATATCGATTACAGACAACAGAAGGTGCGTCGTGGGAGAGTCTTTACAAGAAAAACCTAGCATCTCTTGTTAATGCTGAGGAACGAATTGCTCCAACACGCACCAAGCATATTACCGATGCTGTTCGTGCTGAACTTGATAAAGTGAATGTCCTGCATGGGAAAGCAAAAGAAAAGCGTAAAGCAACGATCCACTTTGGACCGGAGAACCCTAAGGGAGAGGAGGGGATCACCATTTGGGTTAGAGACGGTTTTGTGGAGGATGAGCGTTCTGTTGTCGATGAGATACGAAGAAAGAGCCAAGATGATCCTTTAATCTATCTGCTGATTCCTCGTTCGAAAACTGATGACCTTAAGAAGGCCATTGCGGGCATTCTTGCTGCAGATGAGACCTTGAATAGCAAAGGTCATCCCACGAGTCAGGAAGGACGGGATGCAAAGGAACACATTGAGTCAAGAAAGCGGCAGGAGGAATTCAACCTTCGCACTATTATAAGAGATATCTTTCAGGGAAACCGCCTATACTTGGCTGGTGGCCAAGAAGAAAACATTATTACACTTAAAGAAGCGGCAGAGGAAGCGTGCGATCAGGTTCTAGGACGGCTCTATCCAAAATTTGATATTGCTGATTCGGCAAACTGGCCAACAGCACTGAACAAAGCAAAAGCCGGCAATGCCGACGCACTTTCTGCGCTTAGCTATTCTGGAGATCCCGATAAGCATCCTGTTTCAATCGAACTCTTGCGAGAAATTGGCTCAGGAAAAAAGGGGTCTGAGCTGATTGGAAAATTCTGCGCCCCGCCCTACGGATGGCCTAAGGATGCTGTTGAGGCGACGATCGCTACTCTGCTGGTCAGTGGGCATCTAAGTGCCCGACTTAACGGTCAACCAGTCGCCTTAAAGGACTTGGATCAGCGGAAGTTTTCACAAGCGGATTACCGTGTGCAGCACCCTGTCTTAACTGTGCAACAGAAGATGAGGGTCCGGAAACTTTATCAGACTGCCAGCCATCCTTTTACAGCTGGAAGCGAGGAGGGTGCAGCCCCTGGTTTTATAGTTCTCCTGAAGAATCTTATTAAAAGCGCTGGTGGGGAACCGCCATGCCCAGTTTCGCCGACTTCACCCTTGCTTACCTCTATTGAAGCCTTAACGGGAAATGATCTTCTCTTTGCCCTCTTTTCGAATGCCGACGAGCTAGAAAAGGCATACATCGAATGGAGAGGGATTGCCGATAAAATCCAAGAGAGATTGCCTCAATATGAGTTAACACAAAAACTTCTAGAGCAAACTGTTCATGCCGAAATTCCTAAAATAGACAGTGCTCGTGAAGGTTTAGAGGGAATCCATAGGGACAGATTCCTCTTAAAAGATCCGGACCTAGTAGCCCCCATTCGTCAAAGCCTTAGCGCACTCTTGAGAGAAGCTCTTAAGAATGGCCACGCGGCTTACGAAGCAAAAATAGAAGTCGAGGTAGGAGCAATTGCCAATGACCCTGCCTGGCAGAAGCTATCCAAGGAAAAGCAAAAAGAGATTCTGCACCGATATGGCGTTTATTCGTTGCCTGCGCCTCAAGTCGGCTCTGAGCAAGAGCTACTTAGTAGTCTAGAGCAACGTGGGATTCAGGGTTGGAAGGAGTTAACAGATGCGATTCCTGCCAGAGTAAGAAAAGCCCTAGATTCTGCCATTATGGCGGCAAAGCCAAAAGCGCAACGTGTTGCCTTACCTGGTGCCACCATTGAAGATTCGGCCCAGTTGGATACGTGGCTTAAGAACACCAAAAGCACGATCGAAGGTAAGTTGAAAGACGGCCCAGTGATTCTTGGCGGTTAAGCTGGTTTTCCTAATGGCCAGTTTATCCAAAGAGAATCGCAACCAGCTTGCTAAGATCACGCTAGAAGCCCGAGAGGTAGCGGAAAAAGCATGTCGGGCATCGATTCATAACCTAGCAGTTCATGAAAAAGAGTACCGCAGTCATATGTCTGTGGATCAGAGAAAACTCCGCAACCGGCTCCGGGCGAGAGCACGTGCGTTAGGGGACGAGCTTGATTCAGCAAAAGGTACCCAAGAAACAAAACGACTAGTTGAGGCTTCCGCCTACGAGCATTGGCACCGGCTGCTTTTCACGCGATTTCTTGCCGAGAACAATCTTCTGATCAGCGACAAGGGTAGTGGGAATGTTCCGGTAACTCTCGAGGACTGTGAGGAGCTGGCTGTTGGTGCGGGTTTTAAAAACGGTTTTGAACTCGCGTGTAAATTCGCTTCGGAAGAATTGCCCGGAGTTTTAAGGTCTGATGATCCGGTTCTAGAACTTCAATTGGCTCTAAACGATCAGGTTGAGTTGCGGAGACTTCTTGATTCTTTGGGTAAGGAGATTTTTCTAGGAGATGACTCTTTGGGATGGACCTATCAGTTCTGGCAGGCCCTAAGAAAAGATGCGGTCAACGAATCAGGAAAAAAAATAGGAGCTGAAGAGATATCCCCTGTCACGCAGCTCTTTACTGAAGATTACATGGTGGAATTTTTACTTCACAACACCTTGGGGGCTTGGTGGTCAGGAAAACTTGGGCCAATTAGTGCTGCAACTGAAGAAGAGGCTAGGACCAAAGTAGGTCTTACCTCGAAAGAGGGTGTCTGTGTCGATTGGAAATATCTTCGTTTCATACAGAATAAAGATACGAAACAGTGGATTCCTGCAGCTGGGACTTTTGAGGGTTGGCCGAAGGAAGCTAAGGGGATCAGATTCCTGGATCCATGCATGGGTTCGGGGCACTTTCCTGTATTTGCTCTGCCGATTCTAGTGAGAATGAGAATGGAGGAAGAGAGCCTTAGCGCGAAAAAAGCTATCGCTTCAGTTCTTAAAGATAATCTCTTCGGACTAGAACTAGATGAAAGGTGTACTCAAATCGCGGCCTTTAATATTGCTCTAGCTGCTTGGAAAATGGCGGGATACCAGACTTTGCCGCAGATGCATTTGGCCTGTTGTGGTCTGGCGCCACACACTTCCGAGAAAGAGTGGGTCACGACAGCTGGCAGCAACGACCGACTAAAGCGAGGCATGTCCAAACTACATGGCTTGTTTAAGGATGCACCAATGCTGGGTAGCTTGATCAATCCAAGAGCATCGGGAGGTGATTTACTCGAGGCTGAGTTCCATGAACTCCAGCCGCTGTTGGAAAAGGCGCTGGTGCAGGAGACCAAGGACGACGCCGTGCATGAAATGGCTGTGACAGCGCGCGGCCTGGCCAAGGCGGCGGAAATTCTCGCCGGTCAATTCACGCTCATCGCTACAAACGTGCCTTATCTAGGCCGCGGCAAGCAGGATGAGGTCCTTCAGGATTACTGCGAGCGCGTTCATCCAGAGGCGAAGGCCGACTTGGCAACGTGCTTTGTTGAGAGGGGTCTGAACTTTTCCGCGACGGGCGGAGCAACAGCTCTTGTAACACCACAGAACTGGTTGTTCTTAGGAACATACGAACATCTTCGCAAGAAACTACTGGGTCAATCAAAATGGGAATTTATCGCTCGCCTGGGACCGAAAGGCTTTCAGACTCCGATGTGGGATTTTAATATTGTGCTTGTTGCGCTCTCGAACAGGAGGCCAGAGTCGACTTCCCATTACCTTGGAGTTGATGTTGCCCAAGAACAAGCACCGGAAGAAAAGGCGATTGGACTGACAAGAGCTTCCGCTGTCGCAGTTATTCAAGCGGACCAAATTAAAAACCCTGATTCACGCATAACGCTTGAGAACGTTAGCGATCTTCCATTACTGAGAACTATTGCTGATGGTTATGCCGGAATTCAGAGCGGGGATAATCCGCGGTATGGGAGATGTTTTTGGGAACTGGGTGTTGTCGGAAATGGCTGGAATCCCCAAATCAGTACGGTTAGCCAAGTTGCCCCTTACTCTAAAGGGCGAGAGCATATTCTTTTTTGGGAGGATGGAGCTGGTGATCTCAGTAAGAGCCCATCAGCTTACATCAGAGGCAATTCAGCATTTGGTTCGCGAGGGGTCTTGGTTTCGCAGATGAATAAGCTGCCTGTGTGTATTTATGATGGTGAGTTGTTCGATAATAATGCTGCTGTCATAATACCTCACAAGCTCGATTTGCTCCCAGCAATATGGGCTCTTTGTGAATCTGACGACTTCTATAATCTGGTGCGCCATATCGATCAAAAGATTAACGTAACGAATGCTACGCTCGTCAAAGTCCCTTTTGACCTAGCGCACTGGCAGAAGGTCGCCGTGGAGAAATATCCGCAAGGATTGCCGAAGCCGTTTTCAAACGATCCAACCCAGTGGTTATTTAACGGCCACCCGGCCGGTGCAGACCAGCCCTTGCACGTGGCCGGTGCGCGATTGCTCGGTTACCAGTGGCCTCGCCAGACCGGCTCAAGTTTTCCCGATTGCCCGGCACTTAAGCCCGATGAACTGGAGAAACTGGAGGATGATGATGGCATCGTCTGTATTCCTCCTATTAATAAAGAGCAGCCTGCAGCTGATCGTTTGCGGGCATTTCTTGGTAAGGCCGTAGGTAAGTATGATGAAAGAGCTTTAATTGTTGCTGCATCTCCAAAAGGAAGTAAGTCTGAAACCCTAGAAGAGTGGATACGAAATGAGTTCTTTGATCAACACTGCGAATTGTTTCACGAGAGGCCCTTCATTTGGCACATTTGGGATGGTCGTAAAGATGGGTTCGGCGCTTTGGTCAATTACCACAAGCTAGATCACAGCACCTTAAATAAACTGACCTACACCTACTTGGGGGATTGGATCCGCCAACAGCAAGCCGAGGCTAAAGCTGGTAAACCAGGAGCCGCAGAGAGGTTAGGAGCGGCTAAAAAGTTGCAAAGCGAATTGGAAAAGATTTTAGAAGGTGAACCCCCTTACGACATCTTTGTCAGATGGAAAACTATCAAGGGACAGGCGAAAGGATGGAATCCTGATCTAAATGATGGGGTTAGGCTTAATATTAGGCCCTTTCTCCTGGCCAAAGAAGTTGGCAAAAAGGGAGCCGGAATTTTACGTTCCAAGCCAAACATTAAATGGGATAAAGATCGGGGCACCGAACCGCAAAGAGATAAGAAAGAGTATCCATGGTTTTGGTGTTCAGATGATCCGGGCACGGATCCAACCGGTGGGAAAGTTTTTACGGGAAGCAGGTGGAATTGTGTGCATCTTACTTTAGCTAGGAAGAAAAGCGGATGAAGATTCTGGATCATCTAGTCCAATGTCTTCGAAAGTCTGGGGAATATAATCGGCATGATACTGCTTCACCATCAGCCATTCTTTGGACAGATGGTGATAAAAGTTGGGAAGGGGTATGTCACCATCTTAGCAAGGTGATGCCAGAGTTTCTGATGCTATCCGGCAAGATGGGGGAATATTTTGGGGGTGGAACTTTTATTCGTTACCAAATCAGCAGAAAACAAAATGAATCACTCCCCGTGATTTATCTGCCAGGGGTTTCAAGGCAACAGTTTCGGTCAGCTATAGCCTTCCCTGAGATCGCAAAGCATCTATACCCTCTCCAATTCTTGGGGAAATTCTGGACACAGGATAACGGGAAAGATTGGACTCCGTTCGCCTTTTTAACATCAGCAAACGGCGGTTTGGGACTGGAACTTGCAAGGGATAAGGCGACAGGAGAGGCGTTGAATGAGCAAATTGAGACTTTACTGTTTCAAGATGTCGCTGAGTTGACGGGCAAAAAGATTGGCGCTGAAGATCTTCATGAAATGGGGGCTGGTGACACCATGCGTCTTCTTTTGGAATGGATCGAAAATCCTAAAAAAGCAGAAAAGAAATGGGGGAAGGAAGAGAAGAAAGCCTTATTAGCGCTCTGCAAAAAAGAGTATGGATTCGACCCAGAAAAAGATGGCCATATGGTAGCAATCGAAAAGCTTATCGAAGGAGAAGGAAAGTGGGAGCGAGTCTGGAAACGCTTTGAAGATGCTTATACAAGTTTTCCAGGATTGCCTGAAACCCTGGAAAAGTATCGACCCGCGGGACTATTCGATGAAGCGAATCCTCGATCACCGCTCTTCAATAAGTCCCAGGAAATTGAACTTAGAGAGAAGCTGACGCAGGCTAAGGGGCTTTCCTTTAAGGAGGCCCAAACCAGTGTAGGCGAGTTAGCACGTAAACATGCCACTCGAGCGGAGTCGGTTTGGGCTAAACTTGATCAAGCTCCTTTGGCGATCTCATTAAAATATCTGAATTCTATGTCAGAAAAGATTACCGCTGGTCTAGTAGGAAATACATGGGAGGAGCTCGCGGGGAGTTACTTGTCGGAGGGTTGGAAAATTGACCGAGATGCCCGTGAAGCGGTAAATGCTGTGAGAACCATGCCTGACCTAAAGGCGGTAACTGGAGTGCTGCAGGCTGTATACCGGATCTGGTTGGAGGAGTTGGCTAATCGTGTGCAAGCTTGGGCCCCGGATTATCCTAAAAAAGGGGTAGAAAATGCGACTAGCTTTCCTCCTGAGCCCGGCCTTGTTTACGTTTTTGTTGATGGGCTAAGGGTGGATCTAGCTCAGGAACTCATAGATATCTGTAAGAGTAAGGGTCATTCGACAGATTCTGAGGTGACATGGTCAGCACTCCCAAGTGTTACCGCTACTGCAAAACCGGCATGGAAGCCAATGGTGGATAAAGTGAAAGGCGAAGCAGTAGGAGATGGATTTCAACCTTCTTCTAGAAAAACAGGGAAATCATTTGAGACTGCTGATTTTAGGAAAGCACTAAAGGAGCTTGGATATGATTTCTTCAAGGAGACTGATACTGGAAATCCTGACCAATGCGGATGGACGGAGATAGGTAAGTTCGACACGTACGGCCATGACCAAGGGGCTAAACTGGCTTGGAGAATCCAGGAAGAAATGGATGCTGTGGCGGGGCGAATCGGTGAGCTGATTGAGGCAGGCTGGAAAAAGATTGTGGTGGTTACAGACCATGGATGGATATGGCTTCCTGGGGGATTTCCAAAAATTGATCTGCCCAAGCATTTAACCTCCTCGAAATGGGGAAGATGTGCAGTCCCGAAACCCGGGGTAAAGCATGGCCTTCCTCAGGTGGGCTGGTTCTGGAATCCAATTCAAGAAATAGCCTTAGCTCCAGGAATCGGTAATTTTGGGAAAGAAGAGTACGCGCATGGGGGGATGTCGCTCCAGGAGTGTCTAACTCTTAAGATCCATATTCAGCCTTCTCCAGGAATGATGAATAAAAGTGTTACGATTGAATCAATCAAATGGGTTCGGTTAAAACTGGGAATCCAATTATCAGGTTCATTCGGAGGGGTGAGTGTGGATATTCGATCGAGAGCGAATGATCCGAAATCAAGCCTCCTAAGCCCACCGGGGAAACCGGTTGATCACGAAGGGAAGGCATCTCTTTTCGTTGAAAACGAAGACACTGAAGGCCAGGCTGCATTTCTTGTGGCTACGCGCGGAGACGAAGTTTTAGCTAAACAAAACGTAACAATCGGAGAGAATTAAATATGGAGCTGGATCATTTAGATCAAATCGCGGCGAAGGCATTCGAAGGTTTTATTGTCCGTAAGGACCTTGTGAGGCGGTTTAAGGGGCAGTATCCCGTTCCTACTTATGTTGCGGAATTTCTTCTGGGTCGTTACTGCGCCAGCATAAATGAGGCGGAAATCAAGGAAGGGCTAGAGATTGTCCAGCGACAACTCCAGAGTCGAACGGTTCGAGCAGGGGAAGAGGAGCTTTTTAAGGCAAAGGCAAAGAGTGAGGGCAGGGTTAAATTAATCGATGTGATCCGGGCTAAGCTGGATACCCGAAATGATCGTTTCCAGGCCGAGCTGCCAAGCCTACGGCTCAATGATGTGCGGATCGGAGAAGATTTAGTTCGTTCTCATGAAAGGATGCTTACGGGTGGGTTTTATGCAGAAATCGATCTGAGTTATGATCCTACGATTGCTGAAGAAGAGGGGGGTAGGCCTTTCGGCATCGACACACTAAGAGAAATCCAACTTTCAAAACGAGATTCTTTAGAAACCATGGCCAAAGGTAGGGCCTTATTCACTTTTGAAGAGTGGCGGGAATTTCTACTCAGGAGCATTGGGCTCGAGCCCTCAGCGCTAACTAAGCGAACTCAAGATATCATGCTTCTGAGAATGGTTCCTTTTGTTGAAAACAACTACAACGCAATCGAGCTTGGCCCAAGGGGAACAGGGAAGAGTCATCTCTTTCAGCAAGTATCGCCCTACGCCCACCTGGTTTCTGGAGGAAAGGCCACGGTTGCAAGAATGTTCGTGAATAATAGCAACGGACAAAGAGGCCTGGTTTGTCAGTATGACGTGGTTTGTTTTGACGAAGTGTCGGGAATTTCTTTCGATCAGAAAGATGGTGTAAACATCATGAAGGGTTACATGGAATCCGGTGAGTTTAGTCGTGGAAAAGAAAGCATCCGGGGGTTCGGGGGTATAGTGATGGTAGGAAACTTCGATGTGGATGTTTCTCACCAGCAAAAAATCGGGCATTTATTTGGCCCTCTCCCTCCAGAAATGCGTGATGACACTGCATTTATGGATCGAATTCATGCGTACATTCCTGGTTGGGATGTTCCGAAGGTTAACAAGGATCAGCTCAGTAACCATTTTGGCCTAGTAAGCGATTACCTATCGTGTTGCTGGAATCACCTGAGGCTGCAATCAAGGCTTCAAAAGATTCAGGGCAGAATACACTTTGGGTCGGCTTTAAGTGGTCGTGATACAAATGCAGTTCAAAAGACAATAAACGGGCTACTGAAGCTTATGTACCCAGATACGAATGCTGAGATCCCTGATGAAGGAATTGAATGGGCAGCTAGAATAGCGTTGGAATCACGACGAAGAGTTAAAGAACAGCAGAAACGAATTGGTGCAGCTGAATATCGAAATACCCAGTTTAGCTTTACTCTAGGTATGGACGGACTTGAGCAGTTCGTTCCTACACCTGAGTTGCAAAGCGAGGACAGTGTTGGAGACGATCCTCTTCCTGCGGGACAGGCTTGGGTAATATCCCCTGGAGGAATGGATGAAAATCCAGGTCTATTCCGTGTGGAGTGCAATACCGGCCCGGGGTCTGGTGTTAAGATCTTGAACCAAACTCCTCCAGGGCCATTGAAGGAGAGCGTTCGATGCGCGGAGCAAAATCTGTATGCCCAGGCTAAGGGCCTAGTAGGGGACCGTGATCCGCGTTCTCATGAATATACAATTCAGGTTCGAGCTTTTGATGCAAACAAATCCGCTGCGGCATCTGGTGTCGGAATCCTTTTGGCAATGTGTTCGGCTCTACTTGCTAAGAACCTCAAGGGTGGACTGGTAGTTGTTGGAGGCCTGAATCTTGGCGGTTCCGTTGAGCCACTTTACAGTCCAGTGGTAATTGCCGAGCTTGCGATCGAGAAAGGGGCAAAAACGCTACTTGTGCCCGTTACCGCTCGAAAGCAGATGAATGAACTAGCCGACGATCAGGTCACAAAGATTAATATTACTTATTATACCGATGCCAAAGACGCTTTGATGAAGGCAGTTTCGGATATCTAAATGTCGAATTGTAAAGTTATACTGAAACTAGTCATAAGGCCTTGAAAAAAGCTTATGCCCTTTTTTTACATGCAATTTCCGACAAGATGCAGAAAGTGGAGGGCAAATACATGAAAATAAACGACAATCAAAGCAAACTAGGAGATGGCGGTGAAGATGGTAATGAAGAAGATGCATCCTACGAAATAAAGTGTCCAGTTTGTGATGCCTGGATTAGTGACGAGGAAGGAAACATGAGTCAGTGTCCACATCTTCTGATCTTCTGGAATAGTTTCAAAGGCCCGGAGTTTATTGCAAAAGAGATTCAGGATCTTTTATCGGAAGACATGGAAGTGGGTGAAATGCTTGAAGATGACTTTATTGAAAAGGTGCGAAAAAAAATTGGAGCCGATGTTGAGGTACTTGAGGCCGAATCAGGGCTAAATCAGTGCCTAACTTCAACTCCGACGCTGTATGCAGTAGTAAGGAGCACCTGATATTTAAGGCAATCCCCTGTAAATTAGATGCAAAAGAGTGAGATTCAGGCAGGTCTTGTTGTCTATGTGGCAAATAACCCCAATCGTTTTGGGACATTGACCGGGCGTAAAAGGGAAACCTTAGCTCTTTTCGCGGAGGTTAATTGGGGAACGCAACGCGAGTATGTGGATGTCAATCATCTGCAAGTTCACAATCCTGAGGCGATAGGAGACCTTGATTACGAGATAAAAAACCATCGCTATGGGACAATCCAAGATCTCCGGCGCAGGATGACCTATGAAAAGCTCAGGGGCTTACTGACTAATGTGTTTTATTCGATGCGGACGGCTGAGATCGACTTTTATCCACATCAGTTCAAGCCGGTGTTGCGTTTTGTGGAGTCTGCGACGAATCGCCTCCTCATTGCTGATGAAGTTGGTTTGGGAAAGACGATCGAGGCCGGCCTGATATGGACGGAATGGCAGGCTCGTGAAAAGGCGCGGAGGCTGTTGATTGTCTGCCCCCCTTCGTTAGAGCCAAAGTGGATTCGAGAATTGCAGGAACGTTTCCAAATTAACGCAGAGAAGGCGGATGCAGATGATTTGTTAACTAAGTATGATCAATTTCGAAACCGCCCGGGAATTAGCTTTGCACTTGTAGGTTCCTATACCTCCCTGCGGCCGTACATGACCGAAATGTCCTACATTCGTGATGATGAGGTGCAAAAACCGAAGGTTTCTAATCGAGCCAAGTTTCTAAGGGCCTTGAGAGCCCGTGAAGATGAAGAACTCATGCCCGGGGCAGCTCCTGCAGGGCAGAAGTTTTTCGATATGGTGGTCTTTGATGAGGCTCATTGGATGCGAAACACTGGTACAAGCACTTATGAGATGGGAGAGATTCTTTCATGGGCAGCAAAGGCTGTGGTCTGCCTTTCGGCTACGCCAGTGCACAATAAAAGTAGAGATCTATTCGCCCTTCTTCGACTCATCGATCCTGATGTTTTTCGGGATCAGTACGTGTTCGAACAGTTGAGAGATCACAATCTGCCATTCATCCAGCTCCAGAATTTATTAAGCCAATCGCGATGGAATGTTGAGGATGTAAAAAGGGAGGCTAAAAACCTTCCCGACAGTGTGTGGAAAACAAAAATCGATAGCATCTTAAGTGATTTTCAGGATACACCAGAAAAGCGTGTGGAGTTGCGCCACATCGCTGAAAAACTAAACCTGCTGGGGAACTTCATCAACCGGACAAGAAAAAGAGACGTTATTGAGAATCGGGTTATTCGGCAGCCTAAGACGCTCCAGGTTATAATGACTCCAGAGGAGGCTGCTCTATATGAGGCAGTGCTTGAGCAGGTAAGAGCGCATGTAAGAAGAAGTGGTGACAGGTTAACGAGTTTTCATCTGATAAGTCCTGCTCTTCAGATGGCCAGCTGCCTACCGGTAGTGGCCGATGATTTTAAAAATGGACGCTGGGGTTCGCTGGAGCCTAGGGAGCAACAGGCAGCTGAGTGGTCAGATGAACTATTCCCCAATGAGACATATGAACAGCCCCAAGTATTGCAGCAACATCTTCTTCAGTATGACTTTGCGAAGCATGATTCTAAATATGCCAAGCTAAGGGCAATCATCGAGGCGATCGAAAAGGAGGAGGAGCTTGTGTCTGATTCTGGCGAAGCAGTTGCCATCAAGAAGGGGGATAAAATTATTATTTTCGCCTTCTTTAAGCAGACGATTGCCTACCTTTCTAGGCAACTGAATCGAGATGGGGTCAAAGCAATTCAGCTCACCGGAGATACCACGAACAGGGATGAGCGTGATGAAATCTTAAGAAAATTCGCAAGAGATGATAATCGGGTTTTAATATGTTCCGAAATCGGCGCTGAAGGTGTGGACCTGCAGTTTGCGAGAGTTCTTATTAACTACGATCTACCATGGAATCCGATGCGCGTGGAGCAGCGAATCGGACGAATCGATCGAATCGGTCAAAAATCCAACAAAATCGTGATAATAAACTTTCAAATCCTAGAAACGATTGATGGTCGAATCTACGAACACCTTTATCGAAAGATCGGCATCTTTGAGCACTCGATTGGAGCGTTGGAAGGTATCTTAGGCGATGCGGCACAGAAGTTATATGAAGAGATATTCCGCAATAATCTTAGTCCGCACGAAGTTGAGCAACGGGCTAAGCAAACAGCAGACGCAGTAAAAGCTCAGGCTAAGCTGCAAAACGATCTAGAGAATTCGGCTGAAAATCTATATGCCTTCCAGGACATCCTAAATCAACAAATCGAGGATGGCCGTAGGCTGGAAAGGTTTATCAAGCCAGAGGAACTAGAATCGCACTTTATTGACTTTTTAGACAAGAGATATGGCCAACAGGATGCGTGCGAGATGATCCCAGACAATCCATTTCCCCGATGTTTTCTTCTTAAAATTAGTTTTCGTGCAAAATCGGATTTCGAGACCTTTTGTACGGCGCAAGACTACGCGTGGCCGGAGGGAATTGATGCAGGCCTGGGCTATTCCAGGATCACCTTTGATCCGAAGGTGCATGAAAAATTTAAGCACGAGGACCGCAAGCTATTCTTAATTAATCACCTCCATCCGGTCATACGGTGGATAGGTAAGGAGAATGAGGGTGAAAATGAAAGGTGGGGAAGGCTCTCGGCATTGAAAATGGGCGTTGTAAAGACCAAGCCTGAAGATGGGGAGCAGGTCCGATTTCTTTATGAACCGGGCAGATACATATACCTGGTGGTCCGGACAGCTTTTCGTGGCATCACCAATCGTGAACAGTTCCAGTATAATGTGATGAATCTGGATAATGACAGTCTCATACGCGGCACAGACGCTGAAGGCTTAATCAATAGTCTGGTTAACCAAGGAGAAAGCCTTTTTCCTGAAAAGGTTGAGGGACTTGCGGGGGCTATCGAAAGTATTCGAGATGACTCAGCTTCCCAGATCGGAAAAGCTCAGCAGGCGTTTCAAGATGATCAAAATATAAAATATCAGATTCGCAAGGACCAAGCAGATAGGTTCTTTGGTCGTAAAATCGCAATTCAAAGGCAAAGAATTCAAACTGCAGAAATGACGGGTAGTAAAGGTGCAGCTGGCTTTCGGGCCATCCTCCATCGCTTGGAGCAAGAGCATCAAGAGCAGGCAAGAAAACTAAAGGCCAAGATCGATAATCTAGAGTTTAAGTTCTCCGAAGTAGCTGGAGGGTATTTTGAGGTTACCCAGAGTGAGTAAATACATCGTCGTAGGAATCGATTATGGCACCCGGTTTACCAAAGTGCTTTTCCGAGATAATGGTCAGGTGGAGGGGAAAGCCTACGTCGTGGCAAGCCAAGCGTTTCCCGATGGACTTTTTCCAAGTCTTCTCTCGCTGGAGGGTGAAATCATCAAACCTTATCAGACCCAAGGTGAGGTCATCGCTTATTTAAAGATGGTGGCAGCGTACGCAGTGACTGCCTTCGAGAAAGAGCCTTCCCGGGCACTCGAAACTGCCGACATCAGGATCCCCGATGGCCTAAAAAAGCTTCGCGGGACTTACCAGGATTTAGATCTGGTTGGACTATGTTTAAGTTATTACTTCGGATGTCTGCTGGCCGAAGCCCATCGATGTATTGAAGAAAAGCTAAACCCCGGGAAGGGGGATAAGGTCCTTTATCAATTGGCGGTACCGACTGCTTTAACCATGCAAAACAAGGAGATGGATAAGTTCTTCTGGATTTGCCTAGTCAATGGTAGGGAGCTTTTCAAGATGTACGGAACACGCATATTTGAAGGGTTGTCGTTATCGGAAATTTATGAATCCATTGAAAGAGAAGTCCTTTCGAAATATGAAGAGATCAAGACAAAGTATAAACACCGATGCGCCACCTATCCAGAGACAGCAGCAGCTGTTGCAGGCTTCTTTTTTTCAAAAAACTCTAGTGACGGAATATTCATCACTGCCGACGTTGGCGCGGGAACCGTAGACTTAAATATATTTCGGCGAAATAGGCTCAGTGAGCAAAACCATGAAACAACCTTAGCGTACTATTCAACTCAAGTTACTCATCTTGGCGCGCAGCGAGTCGCCGACGAATTTAAATATGTAAAACCTTTAGCCCCCGACATATTAAAAGAAGAATTATATAGAGAAATACGAAAACTCATTTTCCAAGCCATGAGAAAGCAGCCTAATCATGGGGAAGTAGGGGACTTGCGTAGGACATACGATGGGGCGCGAATCTTTCTTTTTGGAGGTGGTAAAAGGAATCCTGTTTATAGAGAGACTCTTCTCGAGGGCCTAGATAGTCAGCTTGAAAAAAACTTCGACTATGGTGGTGTCAATAATCCAGCCGTACTTGACCTTCCAGATTACAGAGAAATCGAAAGACCCAGTCTTCATGTAGATTCGGGACGATACGCAGTGGCTTTTGGTCTTACGAACAACCCTCTCAATCTTCACAAGATTATTCTACCGGATGAGCTTAGTGACATTACTCGTGAGCCCCCACCGGAAGATCAAAGGTACGGTTTTGATTGGAACGACTGATGCGCTGTTGGTGGGTTAATCAAAATCAGACATTCCGCCACGAGGTGGGGGGAGGTTATTTATGGTCTCCCAAGGTCAACCGCGATAAGTCAAAAAACCATTTTTATGAGACTATGCGGGAGGTTTCGGCTGGGGACTTAGTGTTCTCTTTTAATAACCGGAAAATAATGGCTTTAGGGATTGCCATGGGTCCAGCGTATACATGTCCAAAGCCAGTGGAGTTTGGAGCAGCTGGGGCTGCCTGGAATGAGGTGGGCTGGAGGGTAGATGTGAAGTTTAAGCCGCTTCTAAGGCAGATCGTCCCTAAAGATCATATGAAGCTTCTGCAGCCGCTACTTCCAGAACGTTATTCTCCTATTCGCGCTAATGGGACAGGTAATCAGATTTATCTAGCCGAAATACCGTTACGAATGGGGGAAGTAATGCTCGGTTTGATTGGCTCTGAAGGGGAGTCTGTTCGGTTAAACGCGGAGGCTCATTCTCGGGTGAAGGAGGAAGGGGTGGTTGCTCCGGTGGATGACATTCTAGATCGGTGGGATCGAGAACTTGAAAAGCAAGTTCGGGAAGCTCGGGATTTGAGTGTTACGGATAAGGAGCAAGTGGTGAAAGCTCGGAGGGGGCAAGGCTTGTTTAAGGCTCGAGTTGCTGGGCGGGAAACGGAGTGTCGAATTACCAAAGTGTCCAGGCCTGAACACCTAATTGCCAGTCATATCAAGCCCTGGCGGGTTTCTTCAAATGAAGAGCGTATTGATGGCGAAAATGGCTTACTTCTCACTCCTTCGGTCGATCATCTTTTTGATAAGGGCTTTATTTCCTTTAAAAACAATGGCGAGTTAATTGTTTCTGGAGTTGCGGAACAGCACTCTTTGCAAAGAATGGGAATTCCTGTTGGGGTCCACTTCAATGCCGGCATCTTCACAAGAAAGCAGTCAGGCTATTTGGAATACCATCGCGACTTAATTTTACTCAAAGCTAGGACTTAAGAAGCTTGGAGAAGAGCGAGGGAAATGGCGGGGTTCTTTTTGGGGTCTTTGGAATCTGCGGTGGAGTAATAAACTGTATTTGTTGAGTGGCTTCATGCTGAGTGGTCGGGACTGGGGCCTCAGATGGCGCCGTCAAAAGCTTGGATATTAAATTTGTTTTGGAGACTTCCAGTTGAGTCGATTCAAGCGTTGTAGGTAAAGCAGGTGCTGGTGGAGGCAGATCCAGTCTTGCATCGGTGGACGAGACAACATCGGGTTTATTTAAAATCTCCCAAATCCACGCGCCTAGACCTACAACGAAAGCGAGGGCGCCCAGCCCGAGAATCAGAATTCCAAAATCAAAGCCACCGTTCATTTCGTTGAATTAATGTAAAATAAATGCGGACAAGCGGAAAGGACGCAATTGGGAAAATGATAGCGATTTACAGTCTCAAAACATCCGCGTTTAGGCCGATCGGAAGCACGGCGAGGTTAGTTGGAATAAACGCAGTAACCTTCGTCACGCAGGTACTCTGCCTCAAGAGCCTCGGCCGTAGTGGCGTGGCCCGAGGTCTCATACACATCTGAGGGCTCTAGGTCCTGGCGGCGCCGGAGGAAGTGTTTCCTGACAAGCTTTGAACCACGCACCTTTTGATTATCGCCGGGCCCCAGGCCATGTAGATGGATGCGGATACGTTTTTCGACATCGTCAGTAGAACCGACATATAGGCAACCCAGTCCAGGATTATTTCGGCAGCCAGGGTTTTGGGCCAGAAACCTCGGTTCTTGTAGAACTTTGGGATCAAGTTCCAGAACATAAACCCGGCCTTTGTAAATGTATCTGGGTTTGCGAGGCTTTTTCGTTTGGCGGGTCGGCATGTTGTGAGTTTATTTTTCCAGTGGTTCGGAGACAAGGTAGGGGTTGGTGGCGCTCTCGGTGGAGTATTCGCTGCCGTAGAGGCTGTAGGGGTTGTTAATGCTAGTGGCGCTGTACTCACTGCCATACAAGCCGAAGGGGTTGGAGGTGGAGTTAAGGTCGAAGGGGTTGGCGCTGTCGACACCAAGAAAGGTGCCGTCCTCCGCGACTAAGACGGGAGGGTTTGCCTGTGAGGTTGGGGGCACGAAGGTTAAAATCAGAAGCATGAGGCAGTGGATGGTGTAAGGGGGCAGGTGGAGAGATTTAGGAAATAGGTTCATGGGTTTCCTTTTAGTTTAAGTTGAGGTTGGAGTGGTGGGGTTAGATTTTGCCGGGGTAGCGGAGTTTTTTGAGGCAGGCGGCGACGGAGGGTTTGTCGATCAGAATGGCCTGTTTGTAGAAGTGTTCAAATGCGGGGTCCACCTGGTCAGGCTTGGATCTGATGGCGAAGGAGCGCCAAGCGAGGAGGAAGAGGGCACGGAAGAGGCCTCGGCGGTTATGGGGGAGTACGTAGGCGATGCAGAGGGACTGGATGCCCCATTTGAGGAAGGGTGGAATGTTGGGGTTCTCGAGGATGGGATCTAGAGAC
>Ga0114967_10000534_pt1 | contig 32672 bp, 30 predicted proteins | sample M_130628_MF_Meta_FD_92639 | JGI IMG/M metagenome (GOLD analysis project Ga0114967, IMG submission 92639) | Freshwater microbial communities from Lake Montjoie, Canada to study carbon cycling - M_130628_MF_MetaG | ecosystem: Environmental > Aquatic > Freshwater > Lake | place: Lake Montjoie...
ATCCGGTCGAAATTCTGTAAATCAAAATACCTAGTAGTGAAATCTTCATAAAAATCATTGCGTAAGCAATAAATTTTATTTGTACATTTTCGCTCAATGCAATTGCGATTCTTTTCATAATTTATTTAAATTAAGCAACCTCTAAGGATGTTTTTATTGCCTCACGAATAAGAATTCCTTGTTTTACAAACTCTTCTGATACCAAAATATAGTCAACAGTGAAATCTCTACTTGGTTCATTTTTATTGATTTGTAAGATTTGCTCTTTGACATTTCCGCCAAACTCTTCCACAAAATGTTTGTCAAATTCAGTGATAATGCCATTTTGGGTGCTACAACTTACGTTTTTATCAAGTAATAATGCTTTTGCGGTATTTACTTGCGATTGATAAGCGTAGTAAATAGCATCTGCAAAACGATTTTCGTTAAATGCTTCTTTAGCCCAATCAATCTTTTCTTCTGATTCGTAAAAAAGTGTGGCAACTAAATCAATAATTACACTTGCACATTCACCAACTCCAATTTCTGTATGGAATATTTCATCACGTCCCCAGTCAACAAAATCTGTGTCAATCAGAGTAGACAAGTCTGCCAAAGGCTTTAATAAAGCGTAGAAATATTTTTCACCTTGACGATCATAATAATCATTAAAATATTCACCTTCTAAACCATTAGTTTCATAATCGTTTAATACTAATCGAAGCAATTGTGGAGCTCTTTTACTTGGAACTTTAATTACTTTGTCAGCGATTCTTCCAGTTCCGTTTCCAGTTGTTCCACCACCCAATAAAACTTGAAGTGCTGGTAAAACTTTTCCTGCTGATTTTAAAGAACTGCCATGAAAACCTATGTGAGCCATGCTGTGTTGTCCACAAGCATTCATACAACCCGAAATCTTGATTTGCATATTGTTTTCTTCAATCAATTCAGGGAAATCTTCTTTCATAACTTTCTCTAATTCTAGAGATATGCTGGTGCTATCAGAAATAGCTAAGTTGCAGGTATCAGTACCAGGACAGGCTGTAATATTTACAATACTATTAGCACCAGTTGCAGCTAAATTATGGGCTGATAAAATTTCAAATACTGAAACAAGATTTTCAGCTTTTACGAAACGTAGCAATAAACCTTGATTAACAGTTACTCGAACATCATTAGCAACTAAACCTTCAAGTTTTTCGACCAAACTACGTGTAACAGAACTTGAAATATTTCCCAACGGAACTCTAATAAATACACCATAAAAGCCAGCTTGTTTTTGAGTAAATGTATTGGTTTTGAACCAGTTTTGGAACTCAACGCTATCTTTTGTGCTAATTACAGATTCAATTCCTATTTCAGATTCTGACTTATCTGTATTGATTTTATAAGTTTTCACTTTCAACGAAAGTTTTTCTTCTTCAACCAATTGCATGAAAGCCTCGAAACCGATCTTTGCAATCAAGAATTTTAAGCGTGCCTTATGGCGTGAATTTCTTTCGCCGTGACGGTCGAAAACTCTTAAAACTGCCTCAATCATTGGAATAATTGAATCCTCTTCAACGAATTCATAAGCCAAATGTGCTAACTGTGGTTGAGCTCCTAAGCCGCCACCAAGCATGACTTTAAAGCCTCTGTTGCCATCCACAATTTTTGGAATAAAACCCAAATCATGCATATAACTTAGTGCAGTGTCATTATCCGTATTTGAAAACGACATTTTGAATTTACGTCCCATTTCTTGGCAAACTGGATTGCGTAAGAAATATTCAAATGTTGCATGAACATAAGGTGTTATATCAAAAGGCTCATTTGGGTCGATACCAGCAGTAGGTGAGCCTGTTATATTTCTTACTGTATTGCCGCAAGCTTCACGTAATGTTATATTGTCTTCTTCAAGTTTTGACCAAAGTTCTGGAGTTCTGTCGAGACTCACGAAGTGAATCTGCACGTCTTGCCGGGTAGTAAAATGTAGGTTTCCAGTTGAATATTCATCCGATACATCTGCAATTTTTTTCCATTGATTGAGCGTCATTTTACCATAAGGTAACTTGATTCTTATCATTTGTACACCTTGTTGACGTTGGCCATAAACGCCTCGAGCGAGTCTTAAACTACGGAATTTTTCTTCGTGGATTTTACCCTCACGAAACATTTTGATTTTTAGCTCTAAATCTATAATGTCTTTTTCGACTAAAGGATTCTCTAACTCAGTACGAAAGCTTTGCATTTTCTATGTTTATGTTTTATTCCACAAATATATACTAAGTCTATGAAAGTTATAGACTATATAGTTAAATATTTTTTTCACAAAGTAAGATTCGTATAATTTTATCAAAAAATTTTATAATAAATTAAAGAAGAGCGAGTTTCTAACTTGCTTATTTGATGTTTTTGAGTGTTGGCAAATTCAAAACTTGCACTATAATTTCAAATTAAATTTTATAGGATTTTCCTTCTTCGGCTAAAAGAGTGTTTTCAAAAACTTCTTGTGCCTCTGAAAGATGAGTGTTAAGGGTTTTATATCGTGAAGAATAATGTCCAATTATCAACTGTTGGGCCTTAGATTTTTGTGCGATCATTGCCGCTTGGCGTGCCGTAGAATGGTTGGTTTGCTCGGCACGTTTGAGTTCGGAGTCAGTAAAAGTAGCTTCGTGATAAATTGCATTAACGTTTTGTAATTGACTGATTTTTAACTCATTATAAGCTGTGTCTGTACAATAAGCAAACGATTTTGAAACACCACCCGATACGGTATAATCTTCATTTTTATAAGTAATTCCACTTAATTCATCATGAATATCAAGCCCTTCTTTGAGCATTTTTAGATACGGAATCGAAAAATTTTCAGACAATTTTTCGGCAACAATTTTTCTCTTGGAGGTCTTTGAACGAAATAAAAAACCGCAACATGGAATACGGTGATGTAGCGGAATGGTTTCGACGGTTACAAAATTGGTTTCGAGAATATGATAAGCGTTTTCAGTATCAGTTTCTACAAAATTAATTTTGTAATTCAGGCGAGTTTCGGAGTGTTTGAATTGAGCGGTTAGGATTTCATCAAGTCCACGAGGTGCAAAAATAGTTAAGTTCTCTTTACGTTGGTTCAAACTCCAACTTGAAAGCAGGCCAATTAAGCCAAAGTAATGGTCGCCGTGCAAGTGGCTAATAAAAATATGTCGTATTCTTGAAGATTTGACTTTTTGTTCAAGTAAACGATACTGTGTACCTTCGCCACAATCAATCAAAAATGATTCGTTCTCAATTGATAGTAAAAAAGCTGATGGATGCCTGTTTATAACTGGAGTAGCCGAGCCAGTGCCAAAAACTAATAAATCAAAATTCATAGATTATGATTGGTTACTGGAAATTGGAGATTTGGTGTGAATAAAGATGTCTAGTAAGCACAGGAGAGGCCCCGCAGTTTCCTTATTTCCAGTAAATAAAATCAAAATTTTCCTTCAGTAAAGCCATTTTCTTCACCTAAATTGAAATCGTCATCTTTATGATCACGAAAATCGTTTTCCAAATCGTTCATAAATACAGCGTCTATTCCTTCATCAGTTGTTGGGAGTAAAATAATTTCATGAATTTTCTCGCCATCAATCAAATCAAGAATATCGTCGTCTTTTGTACAAACAATAAAAAGACCTTGTTCTGTACGGCAAACTTTGGTCGCCTTTCGGAGCAATGAAAGGCCAGATTCGTCGATTTCTGAAACTTTCGAGAAATCAATAATCATATTCGTTAAGCCTTCCCGGTATAAAACAACAATTTGTTTTTCAATTTCTAGTGTAATTGATTTGTCGAATTTGCTCTCATTTAATAGGATAAGAACGTAATGTTCGGTTTTTTCAATTGAATAACTCATAAGTTATGATAGCTTTTTATTTTTACAAATTTAACTCAAAAATTTATTTTTACGGTTGAAAGAAATAAAATTTAAGTGATTTTTATTAGAATGAGAATATTTTAGGAAACAAATTTATCAATAATTAAATCCAACAAATTGTTTAAAGTACGTATTTTCCTTGCTATTGTTTTACCCAAAGTGGGTTTATTGGAATCTTCAATACCAAAAGTTGGTTTAATTTTGGAAAGTTTTTTATGTGAATATTTTTTAAGTTTTTCAATATATTCTTTGGGAAATTGTCCATCTCGGTAGTTAATTGAATAAAGTTCTGATGCTAGTTTTAATTGCATAATGTTTCTTTCTGGTTGATTCCAATTACCAATATTTACGCCAGCTTCCTTTAAAATATATACCCCTTCGTACATGGCAGGTACATGTTCGAGCCAAAGTTGGTCTGTGTTTAAGCCTTTGCATAAATCTTTAAAACCTTTTGTGCTTGTGTTTTTGCCCCACCATTTTAAAAATTTAAGTGTTTCATCTGATTTTTTTAATCCAATAAAACCAGCATGATAAATGCCCGAATTTAAAATTAGCTTTTCGTTGTGGTGTTTATTGGCAAAAAGTAATTGAGGCGTCAGAATAATATTCGATTGGTCGAGAATATCAGAAATAAACGAAATTGATTGAAAAATAACCGAAGTACAATCTATAAAAATTAGTTTATTGGTTTTTTGAAAGAAATATTCAGAAAAAAAAGGTTTACAATCAGCCAAAATTTCTTCATGCGTATAATGCTCAGACATTTCTTCAAAGCCTTTGATATTCAGCGAATTAACCTCAGTGATAGGGTAGGACGATTGAATATTTTTTGGAATATTTGACTGATTATCTACTAACCCAATCTGAAAATCATAGTCAGGATGCTGAATTTTCAGAGAATCGCCCAAAACTATAGCATTCGCCAGATGATTGATTGAACAAACCGTAAATATGATTGGAGGGGATGCCAACTTATTATTCATTAATAGTGATAAGAAGGACAGGTTTTCAACCTGTCAAAAATAATGAAATTGACAGGTTTTCAACTTGTCAAAAATAATGAAACTAACAGGTTTTCAACTTGTCAAAAATAATGAAACTAACAGGTTTTCAACTTGTCAAAAATAATGAAACTAACAGGTTTTCAACCTGTCAAAAATAATGAAATTGACAGGTTTTCAACCTGTCAAAAATAACGAAACTGACAGGTTTTCAACCTGTCAAAAATAATGAAATTGACAGGTTTTCAACCTTTCAAAAATAACGAAACTGACAGGTTTTCAACCTGTCAAAAATAATGAAACTGACAGGTTAAAAACCTGTCAAAAATAATGAAACTGACAGGTTAAAAACCTGTCAAAAATAATGAAACTGACAGGTTAAAAACCTGTCCTACAAATATTTATAAAATGCTTTTTAGTGCGTTTTCGATGTTATCTGTACATTTCTTTAATGTCCATTCAGTGCGGACGTACTGGGCTGCAAAAATACCCATTTCTTTTCTTAAATCTGTATTTTCGCTTAGTTTATCCAAGTATTTTGCGAGATTCTTTGGGTTTCTATCACTCAAAAAACCATTTTTATTTGGAATAATTGTCTCTTTTACTCCTCCTTCTTGCAATGCAATAACTGGTGTCCCACAGGCATTGGCTTCGAGCGGGGCAAAACCAAAAGGTTCGAGTTGTGAAGTATAAATCATGCAAAGTGCATTTGAAAGCAAAGCCACGAGTTCAGTGTCCGAGACCATGGTTTTTATTTCAAAATCTACGCCTATTTGTTGGGCGAGCGTCTGCATTTCTTCGGTGTAGCTTTGGCTTACTATGTTTGCTACCCAAATCAATTTGATATTTTTATTTTTCATTTGTGCCATTGATTCAACGGCCAAACGAGGATTTTTATTGACATAAAAATTACCCAGACCAATCACATAATCAGATTTTTCGATTGTTTTTGCCTTGAAAATATCTGTATCTATGCCCAAATAACAAACTTCGGCTGGCGAACCGTATGCTTTTAAACAACTTTCGGATGAATAAATAGAATTGACTAAAACTTTATCGAAGACTTCATAATTGCGTCGCTCTTCACGTATTTGAACTCGATTTCGGCGTTCAACCCATAAATCTTCAAAAAAAGGTAGCCAATAACTTCTACGTAAAACCTTTCCTGCTGCACCTTGTGGGGCTTCCCAAACAAGGCGAGGAAGTGATTCGTAAAAAAATCTGAAAGGCTCTCCTAAATATAAAACTTTTGGAATCTTGACATATTGGGCGATAAAAGGAACAGCATAAAAGAAACAACTATTGGCAAAAAGTACATCGAAATCACCAGCATTGATTTCGTCGGCACATCGCTTACAGTGTAACTCCATTTCAAGCATATTTAGGTCTTTTTCAAAGAAAAATGACTTAAATTTATCTTTTAATGAAGTTTCTTTTGTGCGATTATAGGTAATTTTATGAATCTTTACATCAGATGGAATCTGCATAAAACCATCAGCATCGGGCGAATTGCTCCAAATTTCAATCTGATGCCCTCTCAGATGAAGACCATTCAAATGATAGTTTAATGCCCTGCTACCGCCACCACTCGGAAGATTATGCCAAATTGCAATTTTCATAGTTTTTCAATAAAAGAGGCTAATTTTTCAAGGGGCATTTTGATATATTTTCGCACTCGAACCAAACGTTGAACTTTTTTTGGTTTGATATAATCGCACTTAAAGTTTTTCCAGTAAAGTTCATTATTGGCCAAAAGCTGATTGCGATAAAGCTCAAAAAGTGGTACAATATCAGCACGCTCTTCAAAGTTTATTCTATTTTGGTATTTAGAAACTTCCTTAGGTTTATCAATTAGATAACCACTATAATGGAAAAACTGTAAAGGAATATTTCCATTAATCACCCAACGATTATTTACAAACGAACAAAGTCTTTCATGTAAATTCCAATAAGCAACATTGTTCCCTAAGTGTTTGTCAATGAATACTTTATCGAAGTAAACCGGAAAGAATTCTGCCCAATGTTGGTCAACAAAAAGTCCATTACAAAGGTCGATAATACATTCATTTTTAAGTTTATCGCACCACCAAATTATCATTTTTTGTGCTTCGGTCGAGCGTTTAATTGCCACAAAGCCAAAATTAAAAATACCCGTATTAATAATATCTTCTTCTCTTTGCCATTTATCATCGTTGTATGGCGTAGTCATGTGAGGCGTAACGACAATATTATTTTCGGCTAAATTATCGGTCAAATGCGTCAATTTATCAAAAATAATAATATCTGGGTCGAAATAAATAATATTCGTAATATCGGGGCGATTTTTTAGAAAGTAATCAAAGTAATATGGTTTTACGGCTGTATTTAATTCGGTAATATTATATCTCACACACATTCCTGCGAAATCAGAAATATTGATTTTATCGATTTCAAGTAATTGATAATCAGGCAGTTTTGATTTATCAATGTCTTTAGTTTCGAGTTTATCGACCAAGCCAATTACGTATTCAAAGTCAGGATTTTGCTCACGCAAAGAATCTCCAAGTGTATGTGCTTGGGCTAAATAATTTACCGAACAAAGTGTAAAAACAAGTGTCATAAAATGTGGTGCGAACATTCTGTTCGCCGAGAAAAAAATAAAAATATAAAAGTTTTTTTTGGTCAGACCTTAGGAGCAGACCCCAATAAACCTTCAATCTTCAAAACCGAATTTTCAAAACTATATTTATTCAAAACTTTATCTTTTGCTTTCTGCCCGAGTTGTTTGGCAAAAGATTGATTTAAGAATAATTTAGTGATACTTGAAGCCATCGAAAATGTATTCAAATATGGCACTATGATTCCCGCATCTTCTTCAATAAATTCGCTGCAACCACCAGTTTTGTCAAAACCAATCATTGTTTTTTGTGCCAAAGCCGCCTCAAGCATCACGAGTGGAAAAGGGTCTTCTCTCGACACAATCGTAAAAATATCAAGGCAATTTATCAATTCTATGGCATCGGGTGTTTGTTCGATAAAGGTAATTTTATCACCATTTCCCATTTTTGCAATATCATACAAAATTTGTTCGTAATAATCGCCTTCTTTTTTTACACCAATCCACACAAAATGACAATTTTCGTTGCTTGTGTTCATTATTTGATTGATGACTTGCAAGAAAACATCAATACCTTTTCTCCATTCGGCATTACCGCAGCCACCAATTAAAAATCCTGTTTCGGGAAGATTATATTTTTTTTTAATGAATTGTTTATCAGTTCTTTCAAATCTGTTTAAGATACTTTCGTTATCAACAAATGAATGAATTACTTCTATTTTTTGTGCAGGAACTCCATGATTTTCGATGATATTTTCGGCAACGGCTTTTGAGCATGCAATAATTTTTGTTGTGTATTTAAACAAAAAATCTCGGTCGTTTTTTTGCGAATAAAGACTAATTGAAAATTCTAATTCGTGGATATGTGCAAATAATGGTGCGTTTACAAACTCTGTTAATTTAGGTAATACATGAGCTGAAGCAATTGTATTTGCATAAATATAATCGAAATTAGCCTTTTTAAGACTTTCCAAAAGCTGCTGAGTTGCATTAGTTTCGTTTTGACTTTTTACAAATTTTGATATTGCCTTTTTTAATCCTTTTTGCTGAGAATTGGCACTTTGCCAAAAATGATTTGGACATATTTCTGAGAAATCATTTTCTAAAACTCCTCCACTGAGCAATAAAAGTTGCATTTCTATACCTTTTTGCTTCAAATATTTCATTACACTCAACAAAAAAAGTTGAGCTCCCGCCCGATTTGCGTCATGGCTTATAAAGAGGATTTTCATTAAACAGCTGGATTTAAAACTTTTTTCTCAATAAGCATTATCAAGATATGAATAACCTTAATATGAATTTCTTGGATTCGGTCTGCGTAGCCGAAGTGAGGCACTCTGATTTCTACATCTGCTAATCCTGCTAATTTTCCACCATCTCCTCCCGAAAAAACAACTACTTTCATTTCTTTTTCACGGGCTGCTTTGGTAGCATTAATAATATTTTTTGAGTTTCCGCTTGTACTAATTCCTAAAAGAATATCGCCAGTATTTCCTAATCCCTCGATAAATCTTGAAAAAATATGGTCGAAACCATAATCGTTGCCAACACAAGAAATATGACTTGGGTCAGAAATGGCAATTGCTGCCAATGATTTACGGTTTTCACGGTAGCGTCCGGAAAGTTCCTCAGCAAAGTGCATGGCGTCACAGTGCGAGCCACCATTTCCGCATGAGATAATTTTTTTACCATTTTTAATGGCCTCAGCCATTAAATCAGCGACTTTTTCAATGTTCTTTATGTTTTCTTCCGAGCTCATAAATTCATTTAGCACTTTTTGGGCTTCTTGAAGTTCAGCCAATATTTCGTTGTAATTTTCCATTTTATTTAATTAAAAATTGAGTCCCATTTTCTAATTTGATTTTTAATATCAAAGGTCAGTGCTCTATTTTTTAGTTTTTCTTTATCAATAATCAATGTTCTGTATTGTACTTGAATCATTACCTCTGCCAAATCTTTTGGATTAAAACTATTGACACATTTTCCAATACCTTCTTGTACAAATTCTGAAATACCTCCTGAATTATACCCAACAATTGGTTTTTCGAGATAAGCAGCCTCTATCATTACTAATGGAAATGGATCTTCTTTAGCAGTTAACACGAAACCATCGGCAATGTTAAGATAATCGTAATATTCATCAGATTTTTCACCTATTTCGATAAAATTAAGATTTTCGAGCTTTGTCCTTTGGCGAATATAATGCAGAACTCCTGTTTGTTTTACACTTCCGAGCCATGCGATATAGGTATTTGAAGGTAAAAACTCAAATAAATCACAAACAGTATCATAACCTTTACGAAGATTCATAGAACCAGACATTATCCAAATAAAGGCATCAGCAGGAATATTGAGTTTTTTACGAATAGTTTCAGTTGGGATTTTTAACGTAATTATTTGAGTATCAATGAATGAATGGAGAAGGAGTGTATTCTTATAACCCATTTCTTGCACACGTTTCTCAACGATTGACGAGCAACAAATAATTCTATCGGCATTATCAAACTGAAACTTAAACTCATCGTAACGGACTTCGTCATAAATACTTATCAATTCATGTACGTGCAAATCATAGGGAACGTGTAATTTTACCGCTAATCGAGCAAATTGAGGCATCGTGAGGGTATTTAGATACCAACGGTCAGCTTTAATTTGTTTCTGAATATTGATTAATCTCTTTTCTTCAGGTGTAATTTTAAAAATCTTATGATACACTCCTTCGTAGATTTTATTGATAAATCCATGTTTGGATGTATTCATAAAAGTTTGGTCAGCTGTTGAGTATTTAGCAAAAAGTTCACCATTTTTGAGAGTGTAAATGGCCGTTTTTATCTTTCCCGAAAGATGTTTGAGCAAATACCATAACAGCATTTCCGAACCCGTTCGTCCGCCAGTAGGAGTGATAAAAAGAACTAAATTTTTACTCATTTGTTGGTTATTTGTTACTGGGAAATTGTTTACTGGTTATTTGACAATTATAGAACTTATTATTGGGAAATTGTTTTTTGTTAACTAATCACCAGTAACAAATACACTAATCACTACTAACCAAGTTTATAAAAAGTTGGTTTTTTAAACAAAATTTTCCAAAAATATTTAGAGAATACTCCAATCATGTTGGCAAATTTCTTTTGGTTTTCAAGTTCTGACAGTGGATTTTTTAATTTTACTAAATTTGAAACAATTTTCATCATGAAAAAAGCAGGAATCCAAAGCCAATAATGAAACATTAATAAGAAATAATACAAAGCTCCGAATTGTTTACGTATCCATACTAAATTTGAAAGTTGAATTTGATGGTCAAAACGATTGAAATAAGTGTAATTTTGAGCTTCATCGTAGCGTTCGGGCTTGCTTCCCCATTCTTCATGAATGATATTACAATCTTTGAAAACTAATAATTTTCCGAGTTTTCCGAGTCTATATCCCCATTCTGTATCTTCACCGTATAAGAAAAATTCTTCATCAAGTCCGCCCGTTTTTTCAAAACCTTCTCTTCGAACCATTAAAAATGCCGCCGCAATATAATCTACTTGCTCAGGATCTGGGTATTGGGTTTGACGTATAATATAATTTAGGAAATTACGAAATTTTGGAGGAACAATCCAAAAATCACGACGAAAAGTAAATGTATGATAAAATTTTCGAGGACTTAAATCGGGGAAAACTTGATAAGCTCCGCCCGCAATCGCATCATGACGAGCCTCGAGTTTTATAACACATGAGTCAATTACTGGCTCAAATAATTTGGTGTCTGAATTTAAAAGTAGTAGATACTTTCCTTTTGCCATACGCATTCCAGCATTATTGGCACGAGCAAAACCCGCGTTATACTGCATTGATAACCAGACAGTTTCTGGGAAGAATGACTTTATATAAGATTGGTCATCGTCTTTTGAGGCATTATCAACCACAATTACTTCGTAGCTTACTTGTGTAGTAAATTGTTTTATTGTTTTGATACACTCAACAATCAATTCTGGCGTACGATAATTGACAATTATAATAGAAACAGTTACCAAATGATACTTAGATTAAAGTGTTACTCAAAGATTTTTGTTTATGATATTCACAATACGCTCGACATCTTCCAATGCCAAATCATAATAAAGTGGCAAAGATAATGCTCTTTGAGCAATGTTTTCCGAAATTGGACAAGGATTATAAAAATCTAAGTATGGTAATTTGTTGAGCGATGGATAAAAATATCTTCTTGGAATAATTTCTTGATTTTTCAGGGCCTCAGTAACTTGTAAAAGTTTGGCTTCTGTTGATAAAAGTACTGGATAATAGGCGTAATTATACTCAAATCCTTCAATATCATTAGTTGGGCGACTTAATTTTTCCCAATTCAATAAAGCATCATATTTTTCTGTAATTATTCTACGATTACATATAATATCGGCTACTTTTGGCAAATTACAAAGCCCCATTGCTGCATGAAATTCAGAGTTTTTTCCATTGATTCCTATCGTGAAATAGTCATCATTTTTATGACCAAAACTTCGATAAAGTTCAAGTTTTTTATTCAAATCATTATTATTAGAAATAATACAACCGCCTTCGATACTATGAAAAACTTTGGTGGCATGAAAACTACAGGTTGTAATATCACCAAATGAAAGCACCGATTTGCCTTTATAAGTAGCTCCAAATCCGTGAGCTCCATCGTAAATAACTTTTAGGTCATATTTTTTAGCAATTGATTCAATTTTTTCAATATTACATGGGCGACCGTACACGTGCGTAGCCATTATTGCCGATGTTTTTTCGGTAATGGCAGCTTCAATCAATTCGGCGTTGATATTATAGTTTTCTGCTTCAATATCCACAAAAACTGGTTGAATGTTTTCCCACAAAATAGACGTGGTTGTGGCACAGTAGGAGAAAGGGGTAGTAATGATTTCACCTGAAAGATTTAGTGCTTTGAGTGCAATTTGTATAGCAATTGTGCCATTTCCTACAAAAAGTAAGTTATCAACGTTTAAATAATCTTTTAACTGTTTTTCAAGTTTTCTAACCAAGGGCCCATTATTAGTAAGCCACGTATTTTCCCAAATACCCTTGATAATTTCTTGGTATTCTTCAATTGGCGGTAAAAAAGATTTTGTTACGTTTATGGCCACTTTGTTTTTTATGAAATATATATATTACTGTAATGCAGTAATCCCTTAAGATTTATAACATTTATTTTCTCTATAATACTAAATCAGTCCATCTACCTTCCAAGTTTTCACTGAAATATTGATTGGCCGTACCGCTCCGGGCCATTTACCGTACCAGTTTGTGCCTTCTCGCCAGTCGGCTACGTCGAAACTTATGGCGTCTTCCATAAAATAGATGGGGTCGGCAGTATCTTTTACAATCATGACTGAAATATAGTATGAACCATCATTCAAGAAATTTGCTGGAATTTCGAGTAGAGCAGTAATTAATCCTTTCGAAAAAGTTTTGGCTTGACTACCAACATTAAAAACACATTCGCCCGTCATGTTGTATAAAAATATACTTAAGTTAAGATGTGCCGATTCTAGCATATTCCAAAACTCAATATTTATCTTTAAAGGTGTGCGAACATCAATGTTTTTATTGGCATTAATAAACTCGGGTACAATTTCAATGTTTTTAATTCTAACTTTGTCGTTACCTGGAGCATTTTCGGGCGTTTCCCAGTTTTGTTGCAGTTGAAATTTTGAAATACTTGTCATGTAATCGTGAAGTACTTCGCCAACTTCACCATATTTTACTAAATTCCCTTTTTGCAAAAATGCTGCTTTATTACAAAGTCCTTGAATGGCAGTGGAGTTGTGACTAACAAATAAAATCGTTCGTCCACTGCTCGAAACGTCTTTCATTTTTCCTAAACATTTCTTCTGAAATTCAGAATCTCCCACGGCTAAAACTTCATCAACGATTAAGATCTCAGGTTCAAGATGAGCAGCAATGGCGAATCCCAAACGAACATACATTCCTGATGAGTAGCGTTTTACAGGTGTGTCCAAAAACTTTTCAATACCTGCAAAACTTACTATTTCGTCGAATTGGCCTTTAATTTCTTGTTGTTTCATTCCCAAAATCGAACCATTCAAGAAGATGTTTTCACGGCCAGTTAGTTCAGGATGAAAACCAGTGCCAACTTCCAATAAACTCGCCATTCGGCCATTTACTTTCACTTGTCCACTGGTTGGTTCAGTAATTCTACTTAAAATTTTAAGTAAAGTAGATTTTCCAGCACCATTTGAGCCAACGATACCGATGCGGTCGCCTTGCTCGATGTCGAAACTTACGTTTCGTAAAGCCCAGAAAACTTCTTTTGTTTCTTCTTCGTCTTTTGACGTAAAAAGTTCACCAAAAAAACCAGAAACACTTTCTTTTAGATTTTGGTATTTCTTCTTTTTATGACTCAGAATATACTTTTTTGAAATATTTTCAATCGAAATTGCTTTCATTTTCTACAAAAAGCTATTAGCGTTCAGCTATTAGCACAAAAAGTAAGTATGACAGCTAACAGCTAAATGCTAATAGCTAAATGCTAATTATAAATGGTCAACGAATGAATTTTCATTTTTTCGGAAAAACCAAATTGAAAATAGCACCGAAATTGTTACAAAAATGAGCATCGGAATAAAACTTTGCCAGTTAAATTCGGCGAAATCTCCCAGCAAACACCAACGCATCCCATCAACTGTACCTGCAACTGGATTGAGGTTATAGATTGGATACCACCACTTTGTTTTATATTCTTCTATTGAATAAGCAACTGGTGAAATAAAGTAGCCAAATTGGACTACGAAAGGAATTATTTGACCAATATCACGGTATTTTACGTTTAAAGTTGCTGCAAAAAGCCCTGCTCCAAATGCTCCTAAATAGGTCAATAATAAAAATACAGGAGCAAATATAACATGCCAGTTTGGTGAAAATTGATAGTAGATGCATACCACAAAAAAGAATATTATTGCGATTATGGCATCAAGAAGTCCAACTAAAAATGAGCTGAAAGGTATAATTATTCTTGGAAAATATACTTTTGATACTAAGTTGCCATTTCCAACAATACTATAACTGATTTGTAATAAACATTGTGAAAAGAATAACCAGATAATCACACCTGGTATTACGACTAAAATATAAGGAATAGAAGTTGTTTGGTCTAATTTTGCGATTTTTCCAAATGCAAATGCCATAACGAGTGTTGTTAGCAATGTTCTGATTAAAGCCCAAGCTATTCCTAAAACACTTTGTTTGTAGCGAACCATCACATCTCTTTTGCCGAGAATCCAGAATAATTCTCTTTGTCGCCAAACTTCTCTCCAATAATTCAATGCAGATTTTCCTGCTTTTATAAGTACTTCGTTTCTTTCCATTTATTTAATACCTTCGAAACAGAAGGAAAAAACTTTGTTTTAAATTCTATCCAAGCAACTTAAATACTAAGGCAAAAGACATGAGATTAAGGGCGAGATATAAAATGCTAGTTATTAATAAGTTACGTTGTTTCATTGTGTAAATAAATATTGCCTAGCTACTTAACTCATTAATTCTTGATAAGATTTCCTTAAAATAATAAAAATTAAACAAAGAAAGATACCTATAAAAGCTCCTGTTTGCGTATTTCCCCCAACCGTATAAGTGCGTTGCAGGAGAGGAAGTCGTACAGGCTGTAATACTGTAAAAAGTGGCGTCACATTGATTAACTGCATTTTTAATTGTTCAACGGCGGCTAACTGCTGAAAATATTGATTTGAAACGTAATTATTACTACGGTTCAACTGCATAGTTCTCATTGGTGCAGTCGGGTCAATTGCATTCTGATTCTGGAATTGAGTATTGGCCAATTGGCGGTCTGTTGAACTCAGTTTTGCTTCTAATTCACGCAGGCGACGCATCTGTATGTCGTAAATTTCTCTTGTTTTTTGGGTTCGAACTTCTATGTAAAACTCTTTTAAAGTTTTTAAAAGAGTTTCTAACCAAACTTGAGTCAAATATTCACTGTTCGTAGTTGCTGATAGTACCATTATTGAACCCATTTTGTCTAATGGTTGTAGTGTCGTTTGGGCTTCAAGTTTTTTATAAATGGTTGTCAAAAAAATATTTTCATTTTTCGTAAAATTGTTTACTTGTTTTTTAGACTGAAATTGGTATTTAATTGCTTTATAATTAGGTTCATTTAGCCAATCTCCTCCCCATTCTTTTTTAGCAATATCACTGCTGTCTTTATAAAAATTTACAAAAAGAGTTTTCTTGCCACCAATCAAAACTTCTTGCATTAAAGCTTTTTCATAAAGTGTTTTTGAAGAAATAAAAAGACCCAAGTTTCCTCCACTAAATAAATCATTCGAAGCAGCACTCATGCCTATACCAAAAGCTCCTGCAAGACCACCAAAGCCTCCCATTGGCATTTGTTGACCTCCACCAGCTTCTAAATTAAACTGAATTTCGCCAGTGTAATCTGTATCTTTTAATTCCTTAACATCAAGTAGAATACTTATGAGCGTACCAAGGGAAATACTTATTAAAAGTAGTCTCCATTGGTTGCTGATTAGCTTGAACACACCAATAACCTTCTTGATAAAATCTTTGGTGCTTATTTGCTCTTCTTGTATGGTTTGATAATCTGCCATTTTGCTTTTTTAAAATTTTAATTTACTAAAACTCTCAATTATTTACTTAACTGAAAAATAGCTAGTACACTCAAAAACGCTGTCATTGTACCTGCAATAGTTCCAAATAAACCTTGTACTTGAGCAATTTGTTGTTGAGCTGTAATTGTTTTTTGTGGAATAATTATCTCAGAACCTGGGGCTACCGTTGGATAAATATTTACAAATAAAATTCTACGAGTTCTATTTACCGATCCGTTAGCATATAAAATATATGATTTGTTTTTTAATGATCTTTTTGTAAATCCACCGGCATTTGATATGTAATTAAGGAAGCTTTTTTCATTTAAATATTTTATCGTTGTCGGATAAAGTACTTCGCCTTGTACACGTACGGTTTCAAGCCTTTTAGGTATTCTAATAATGTCCCCATCTTGCAAAATCATATCCTCATCTGAGCCCGGATTTTGCATGATTTTAGTCAGATTTATCCCAATTGAAGAAATTGTTGTCGCGTTTATATCTTCTACTTCAACCGCCTGATTATCCTTGATACTATTCGAAATCTCGGTTATCGCTTTTCTTCGTTGTGTAAGCTCAATTTCGCTTAACTGAATTTGTCTAACCAATGTTGCTCCCTCTAAATAAGCTTGTGGACTTAAACCTCCAGATCGTTCAATTAAATCCGAAATCTTTTCGGTTTTACTTTTTATACCATAAGTTGCTGGAAAAATGACTTCACCTTGAATTTCAACAAAAGTTTGCTCAATATAATTAGGCGAACGACGAATAAAGATTTCGTCGAAAGGATATAAAACAAACTTATTTCCTGTTAAATCTACTTTAAGATCTGAATTTATACTAAATGTGTATGTATCGGAAATTTGAGCGTTTGCAGCAGTTGGGTCAACATTTCTTTTTCGACGCACAACTTCTACTCTCGACAATGATGCTGACTCAGACAAACCACCAATTTTTACTAACACATCTTCAATGGTCATATTTCTTAAAAACGGAATTTCTATTCCATCAACACCTTTTGGGTTGTTCAAGGCTCCTTGTATTCTCACGTAGGCAGGTTCTGTTAAGTCGAATATTGAAGGAATTGTAATTACATCTTCACGTTTTAAAACTACGTCAGCAGCTTTTCCTTTTATGATATCTTCGTAGTTAACAGCGATATTCTCAATAATCATATTATCACGAGTTCTAATGATTGATATTCTACCAGTCAATGCTTCACCTTTTAGACCCTCGGCAGATTTGATAAGTTCTGTGATTGTTGGACTGGTTTCTAATGAATATTCACCAGGACGGAAAATTGCACCATTTATGGCAACCATATTTTCAAAACGTTCTAAAACACGCTCAATCACTATCGAGTCGCCAGATTGCATTTTAAATGTTGCGAAATCAGCTTCCATCACATCCAAAAGTTTTCTTTCTCGAGCCGTATTACGATATACTTTTAAGCGATGATGATAAGCATAAGGTGAAAATCCCCCCGCATATTCAATCACTTTATTGAGTTTTTCGTCTTCTAAAAGTTCAAATAAACCTTCTCTTTTTGTATTTCCTTTTACTGCAACTCTTGAAGTATAGGGTAATACTTGAATAATATCTTGGTCTTGTAAAATAATGTTATTCTTTGTAAAACCATTCATCAGCAAGTCATAAATATCAAATGTTGATACTATTCTATTATTTCTAATAATGTTAATTTTTCTGTATGTTCCAACTTCATTCGGTCCGCCACATGCATACAAAGCATTTTGTACCGAAGATAACGAAGAAAGTGTATATGTTCCAGGAGCGATAACCTCACCAGTAACAGTAATTTTTATACTTCTTATGTTTCCGAGCGATACATTCATGAAAGTAGTTGCAGGAAAACCAGAAAATGAGTTTAAACCAATATAAATTTTTGACAAACTTCTTTTTATTTTTTCTCTAGCCTGTTCTATTGTAGAACCTGCTAAATATATTAAACCAACTTTCTCTAAATTAATATATCCATCAGCAGAAATTATTGGTTTAAAAAATGTCTGTGAATACCCATACACATCAATAAGTAACTGGTCATTAGGACCCAAAACATAATTGCTAGGTGTAGCAATATTAATTGCTGGAGTTGGGTCAAACTTTACCGTATTAAAAAGATTGTAGCCAAAAATTCTTCTTCTTAAAGTTGCTTTTGCAGCATCCTGATTAGCTTCCTCTTCACGAATAATTCGCAAAGAATCTTCTTTATTGATTAATCTTTGGTCATTAGGAGCTCCTTGAACATTTCTTGCAGCATTAGGATCATTATTATTTAAAACCCTGTTTTTAGCAGGAAGTGGCATATTTGCCGCTCCTTGATTTGCATTGCCATTATTGACAGGGATAACAGTTGGGATATTTGTTGGAAGATTGGCTGGAATACCTGTTGGTCCAGTGGGTGTAGCTACTGGATTTTGTCCAAATGTTTTGCTAAAAATCAGTATAAAAAGCGTAAATTTGAAAAAAAATTGCGAAAAACTAATCTTGTTTAATTTCATATCATTAACGTTATTTGTCAAATATATTTCTATTTTGTTCTTTTGTCTAACACAAAAGTTATGCAAAGTAACACAAGATTTTTTATTTTGTTGCTGTTTCATATTAAGTATGTATTAAAAAGAACTTTGAAGTACAAAGTAAATAATAAAACCCCAAATTACAATAAAAATTTAATAAAAATGGCTGATATTAAAGAAGCAACTTATAACGAAGACAGTATTCGCTCACTTGATTGGAAAGAACATATTCGATTACGCCCGGGAATGTATATTGGAAAATTGGGTGATGGTTCTGCAGCTGATGATGGAATATATGTTCTGCTTAAAGAAGTTATGGATAATTGCATAGACGAATATGCAATGGGCTACGGAAAATCAGTTGAAATAAAACTAGATGAAGGCAAGGTTGAGGTACGTGATTATGGCCGTGGAATTCCACTAGGAAAAGTTGTTGATGTTGTTTCAAAAATAAATACTGGTGCAAAATATGACAGCAAGGCTTTTCAGAAAGCGGTTGGTTTGAATGGGGTAGGAACGAAGGCTGTCAATGCACTTTCTTCTTATTTTAAAGTTATAGCTTTCCGTGAAGGAAAAACAAAATGGGCCGAATTTAGTAAAGGCGAACTCACTAAAGAATCTGTAATTTTAGATTCTGACCAAAAAAATGGAACTCATGTAATTTTCGAACCTGATAACACGGTTTTTAAAAACTACCATTATATTCCGCAATATGTTGAGGCAATGATTTGGAATTATTGCTACCTCAATGCAGGAATGACGATTTTGTTCAATAAGCAAAAGTATATTTCGCAAAATGGACTTTTAGATTTATTGAGAAGAAAAACTGATGAAGATTTATTGCGTTACCCAATTATTCACTTGAAAGGTGAAGATATTGAATTAGCAATTTCACACGGAAACCAATATGGCGAAGAATATTATTCGTTTGTAAACGGACAAAATACCACGCAAGGCGGAACTCACCTTTCGGGTTTTAAAGAAGCTCTTGTTCGCACAATTAGAGAGCATTTTGGCAAAGACTATGCTCCCGAAGATATTCGTCAATCGGTAATTGCCGCTATTTCGATTCGTGTGCAAGAGCCTGTTTTTGAATCACAGACAAAAACTAAATTAGGTTCGGCCACGATTTCACCTGAACCAAATTCTACAACTGTTAGGACTTTTATCAGTGATTTTTTGAAAGAAAAATTGGATAATTTCTTACACATGAATTTGCCAGTTAAAGAGGCAATAAAGAAAAGAATTGAGCAGTCGGAGCGTGAACGTAAAGAATTGGCAGGTGTAAGAAAGTTGGCCAATGAAAGAGCCAAAAAGGCTAATTTACATAATAAAAAGTTGAGAGATTGTCGTTTTCACTTGGATGATGAGAAAAACGAAAAACGTTTCGATAGCGTGATGTTCATTACCGAAGGGGATTCTGCCAGTGGTTCGATTACCAAAGCTCGTAATCCCGAACTTCAAGCCGTATTTAGTTTGCGTGGGAAACCACTGAATAGTTTCGGACTTAATAAAAAAATCGTTTACGAAAACGAAGAATTTAATCTACTTCAACATGCCTTAAATATCGAAAATGGATTAGAAGATTTACGCTATAATAAAATAATCGTTGCGACAGATGCCGATGTTGATGGTATGCACATTCGTTTGTTATTACTGACGTTTTTCTTGCAATTTTTCCCAGATTTGGTGCGTGAAGGGCATTTATATATTCTCGAAACGCCTTTGTTTCGTGTAAGAAATAAAAAGGAGACGATTTATTGCTATTCGGACGAAGAAAGACAAAGAGCCATAACTAAACTTTCGCCAAAGCCAGAAATCACTCGTTTTAAAGGTTTGGGCGAGATTTCACCAAACGAATTTGAGAATTTTATTGGTGAAGACATTCGCCTCGAACCAGTAATTTTGGAAAAAGAATCTTCAATTCCGAAGATTTTGAGCTATTATATGGGAAAAAATACACCTGAGCGTCAGAAGTTTATCATTGATAATTTGAGAGTAGATAAAGATGTTATTGATGAGGTTTTGGCTGAGATTTTGGATATAAAGGCCTAGCATTTCGGCTAGGCTCAAAGTACGCGTTTCGAGAAGGCTCAAAGAACGCATTTCAATTAGGTTTAAAGAACGCATTTCGAATAAGCTCAAATACCGCATTCAACTGTTTACAATGGCGTAATGTTAATCAATTAAGCAAACTAAATGCAAGCAAAAATTTGTAATTGCAAAATTTGTAGTGCCAATATTTTTGGTAAAAGTCCCATCGGTAAGTTTTGCTATTTGAAAATATAAAACATTATAAAAATTACAGAAAAATATTAATAACCAAACCAAACCTCTGCAAAAAGTGACTCTCGACGACGTTAGAAAAGATATTGATACCATTGACGACCAACTGCTCGTGCTACTCAATCAACGAATGAAACTCGTACATAAAGTAGGAGAAATCAAGCGTTCGACCAAAGCAATTATTTATCGCCCCGAACGAGAAAAGCAAATTCTTGACCGCATGAATGTTCAAAACGATGGCCCTCTCAACAAAGAAGCTATTGAAGCCATTTATCTGGAGATTTTTGCTGCTGCTCGAAACATCGAATTGCCCGAAAGAGTCGCTTTTCTTGGCCCCGAAGGAAGTTTTACGCATCAAGCTGCCGAGAGTCGTTTTGGTGCAATGAGCGAGTATATGACTTTACCAACCATTAAGTCAGTTTTTGAAGCTGTGGATACTGGTAGAGCTAAATTTGGAGTTATTCCTATTGAAAATAACCAAGAAGGTATTGTTTACGAAACCGTTGATTTATTGAATGTGATGAATGTGAATATTGCAGCAGAATTAAAAATTCCTGTACATTTTTCATTGGCAACTGAAGCCGAAAATCCTTCTAAAATCAAGCGTATTTATTCAAAAGACATCGCTTTTCGTCAATGTCGAGGCTTTTTGAATAAGTATTTTGAACAAACGCACCCCGAAGAAATTCAGGTTGAGTCAACTTCTAAAGCGGCTAAACTTGCTGCCGAAGACCCAGAAAGTGCAGCTATATGTTCGGAAATCGCTGCAAAATTATTTAGTTTGCCAACCCTATTCAATAACATTGAAGATAATAGTCAGAATCGTACTCGTTTCTTTATTTTGGCCAAGGATTTTATAAATGCCAAGAGTGAAAACGACAAAACTACCATTATTGCTCGTCTTCCAGATACCGATAAACCAGGTATTTTAGCAGCTTTCTTACAAGATTTCAAAAAGGCAGACATTAACTTAACAAAAATAGAAAGCCGACCGTATAAAGGAGATGAAGATTTTAATTTTTGGTTTTTTATCGAATTAGAAGGTTTTTTTCAAGACGAAAACATGGAAAAGGTTTTCAAGAAATATAAAAACTCAATCAAGTGGTTGGGAAGTTACGTCAGAAACGCTTAAAAGAGTTCTGAATTATGAGTTCTGAACTTAATGACCTATCGCAAAGGTTTCAAGTTTTTTAACTTCTTGAAGTCATTTATGAGAAAAAAACTCAGGATTCATTTTTCTGGTTTTAAAAATACTAACTGATATAATTGTTAAGGAAAGATTGGCAAAAGCTCATTTTTTTGTCCTATTTCTTTCTGAAAATCGCGGAAAGTGCAATAATTACCCAAACAACATTAACTGCAACCGAAGGATAGGCATGGTGTGAATAGGTATTGATTATAAAGCAGATTCCGCCCAGCAAATTTGCCCAAATATATTTACTATCTTTTGATTCTAACTTACCTTGTATATTTAAATAGTAAGAACCTACAATGAGTATCGAACCAATCCATCCAACAATTTCTATAAATAATGTCATTGATTTTTGCTTGTATGAACATCCAATCTGGGCGTTCATTATAAAATATGTATACCTTGATAAATATGTTTTACTAAAAATTAGATTATTAATTAACTCATTATCAGTACATTGTGCCTCTGAACCTTTGTAACTCTATGCCTTTCGAGTACAAAATCTCCATTGCTTTAGTCTTATCAGCCATAATTTGTTCCTTTAACTTATCCAAACTATCAAATTTATGCTCTGGTCTGATATAATCTACGATTACAACTGTCATAGTTTCACCGTAAATATTATCATCAAAATCAAATATATTTACTTCTTGTGTGCGTCCAACGCCATCGACAGTCGGGCGAGTGCCTATGTTCATCATTCCATCATACCACTGATTACGAAAGAAAGTTTTGACTGCATAAACACCATTAACAGGAATCAATTTATAAAATTGAGTAACCTGCACATTTGCCGTTGGAAAACCGATTGTTCGCCCTAACTGACGACCTTTGACTACAATTCCCTTAAAACTGTATTTTCTTCCCAGTAATTCATTTGCAGAATTAACCTCTCCGTTTAGTAATGACTGTCGAATTTTAGTTGAACTAATCGTTAAATGCTCAATTTCTTGTCTAGGAATTTCTTCGATTTCGATACCAAAAACTTCGGAATTTTGATTTAAGTAATCAAAACTACCTTCGCGGTTTCGTCCAAATCGGTGGTCGTAGCCAATTACTAATTTCTTCGTACCTATTTTGTCAATCAGAATATTACTTACATATTCTTCAGAACTCAATTCTGAAAATTCACGAGTAAATGGCAATATCAATAAATGGTCAACTCCTTGATTTTGCAATTCGTCGCCCGCAAGAAGTTCTATTTTTTCATCAATCGTTGAAAGGAGTTTTAGGTCTTGACTATCTTTTGATACTACAACTCTTGGATGTGGCCAAAAAGTAAGCACTACCGATTCTCCACCCGTTTTTTGGGCAGTTTCTCTTAAAATTTGAAGGATTTTCTGGTGACCCAAATGTACTCCATCAAAAGTGCCGATTGTAACAACGGCGTTTTTTAGTGCCTTGAAGTCTGCTAAATTATAATATACTTTCACTGCTGATTATTCAAATTTTCAAGTTTACTAAGTCTTTCGGGGATAGTTTCAAAAACTGCTCAATCGTCAAAGATTCTTCAATTTTAAATTCCCCAATGCGTGTTCTACGCAAAGAACTCATATATGCTCCCGAATTCAGTAATTTGCCAAAATCCCTAACCATACTTCTGATATAAGTGCCTTTTGAACAAACAATTCTGAAAGAAATTTGTGGAAAATTGCTTGTATCAATCTCAAATTCCTTTACAACTACTTGCCGAGGTTTAATAATAACTTCTTCACCTTTTCGAGCCGATTCATAGGCACGTTTGCCATTAATTTTGATAGCCGAATGAGCGGGTGGAATTTGATCAATCACTCCAGAAAGTTGACTAACTACCTGATTGATAGCTTCTTGCGTAATATGTTTAGTTGGATATTCAGCATCAAATTCGGTTTCTAAATCTACTGATGGTGTAGTTTTTCCTAATTCTAAAGTGCCAGTATATTCTTTTTCTTGTGCCTGAAAAGTGTCAATTTGTTTGGTCATTTTTCCAGTACAAAGTATAAGTAAACCCGTTGCTAATGGGTCGAGTGTTCCTGCGTGACCTACTTTTTTGTATTTTCCTGCCCAACGAACCTTATTTACAATATCAAAAGATGTCCATTTCAAAGGTTTATCAATTAGTATTACTTCATTTCTTTCATCCATCGAAACCAAAATTAACAATAAAAATACGAAATTTATTTTCGTCAGTCGTTTATTAGACTTTAGACTAAATAACTCTTAATTCATAACCAGCGGCTAAAAGTCCTAGAATAATCAATCCAACTATTATGCGGTAATATCCAAAAACTTTGAAACCGTATTTTTGTAAATATCCAATAAAAAATTTGATAGCAACCAATGCTACAATAAATGCAACGATATTTCCAATAGCTAAAAATAGTAATTGGTCATTTGAAAATGTCAAAGAACCTGCTTTAAAGCCTTTCAAAAGTTTGTATGCCGAGGCTGCAAACATTGTAGGAACAGCTAAGAAAAATGAAAATTCTGCGGCATTTTTTCGGGGAAGACCTTGAAACATTCCTCCAATAATACTTGCTGCCGAACGAGAAACACCAGGAATCATGGCAACGCACTGAAAAAGACCGATTTTTACGGCATCTGTATAAGTAACGTCCTCTTTAGTTGCTTTATTTTCAAAATATTTATCAATAAAAACCAAGATAATTCCACCCAGAACCAGCATTATTGCTACTACGGCTACGCTCTCGAGTAATTGGTCAATAAAATCATTTAAAATAAAACCAATAATTGCGGCAGGAATAAAGGCAGCTAATAGCATTTTGTAGAATTCAAAAGATTGAAAGAAACGTTTCCAATATAAAACTACAACTGAAAGAATTGCTCCAAATTGAATATTTACTTCAAAAATTTTTGTAAAAGGATCTTTACTAATACCCATCAAGGACGAGCCAATAATCATGTGTCCAGTTGAGCTTATTGGTAAATACTCAGTAATTCCTTCGATGATGGCAAGTATAATTGCGTAAATAAAATTCATGGACTGTTAAAATTTAATGAGATTAAATAAATAAGAAGACTGATTGTAAGCAGTTAAAATGCAGTAGTCAATAGACTAATGCATTTTAACTATTTGACTATCAGTTTTTTATAAATAATATCTTCGAGGATTATTTATTTTTTCTTGAAAATAGTATAAAATTGAAAAATGAAACCAATAAATGCGATGGCTGGTCCGAGTGTTATACCCAAAAATCCAAAGCCAAATTCTTCTTTATCGAGCGTCATTACAAAGAAACCAGCAAAAATAAGGACAATTCCTGCAATCATTAATGTAAAATTACTTTTACTGAAAGGAAGAGCTTCTTGATTGCCTTTTTGCTCGTTCGGAGTATTGTTTGTTGTATTTTTCATTAAATTTTATGTTATTATTTTCAATATAAATCTTCTAAATCAGTTCTCAAATAACGGTACATTGATTGGAAAGTACTCATTACGCCAATTAAAACACCAATTAAAATAACTAAACCGCACAAGATTGATAGTTTTGTAAAGTCTTGCAAAATATCTAAGTTTTCTATTTCACGAATGGCAATTTGTTCCACAATAATAAGTAAACTGGAGGCTATTAATCCCGAAAAAAATCCTTGTAAAATTCCCCTAATTAAAAATGGTTTCTGAATAAACCAATCTGTTGCTCCAACCAATTGCATGCTTCTGATAATAAATCTCTGTGAATAAAGTGCTAATCTGATAGTATTATTAATTAGCAAAATAATCGCAATTAATAACAAAATAACTATTGAAACAATAATTAAATAGGCTTTATTCGCATTTTTGTTGATACTATCCACAAAATCTTTCGCATAATCAGCTTCAAAAATACCAGGCATACTTTCTAAATCGGCTTTAATTTTGACCAATTCTGACTCTTGAAAGTATTCTTCTTTAATCTTTAGACTGAAAGCATCACGGTATGGATTTTCACCCAAAATCGAATGAAAATCTTCTTTAATATCTTTTAAAACTTTTTCAGCAGTACTTTCTTTCGAAATAAATTTTATTTGTGGAACATTATCAGAATACGAAACGTAACTTTTTTTGGCAATTAAATTTCTGACCGAATCTTTTTGAATCTGTGAAAGTGATTTATCTAAATATACTTGAACTTCAATGTTTTGTTTGATATTTAAAACCATCTCCTTTGAAGTTAGGGCTATCCATCCACTGAATGCCACCAAAAATAAAGCTACGGTTAAGCTTAAAATGATGAGCATGCTCGGATAACTACCTAATTTTCTATTTTTTTTCTGCATTTTTGTTTAGCTCAATAATCAGACACGTACAAAGATAATGGATGTTGTATAAAATATGCAGATTTTAATGATTTTTAACAGAAGAATGGTAAATTTTAGATTGCTTCGTTTTTCCAACGAGCAATTCTTTCGGGCATATTTTGTTCAATAATATTTTTTACAACTTCAGTAATTTCTTCAACCGTAGCATCTGGCGAGAAATAAATAGGTTCTTTAAACTTTACTTTTATCTCAGTATTACGTTTTTTGTAGTTTAGTCCTGATTTATTAAAAGCACGCCTAAAACCATCTATTACAACAGGCACCACAATCGGGTTGTTGTCTTTGATAATATGAGCTGTGCCTTTGCGAATAGGAGCGTAGGGGCTTGTTGTACCTTGAGGGAAACTCACCACCCAACCATACTTTAAACCCATGGCTACATTATCTCCAGCAGATGTATCAAGTGTACGTTTTACATTTTCACCCTTGGCTCTCCATGAGCGTTCGACTAAAATAGCCCCGGCTAAACTCAACATTTTTGGAATTAAGCCTTCTTTCATGGTTTCGCTAGCCGCAACATAGAAAGTTCTCGCACGAGGAGCTAATAATGAAATTGGCAATACCCGGTTTCGGAAACCCCATTTTACTGAACAAAAAATATGATAAAAAGCAATTACATCGGCAAAATAGGTTTGATGATTCGAAATAAAATATACGTTCTGATTGGGTAGTTTTTCTAAATACTCGGCACCTTCAACTTTCAATTGATTAGCAACAGCCAAACGCCAAAATGACGGTATTCCTGCAAATATAATAATAAAACGTTTTAGAATCATCCAATTTCCAAATGGGTCACGTTCAAAAATGCCAAATATATCTATGTATGACACATATCTGAAGAAAGGATTTGGATCATTGTTTGGAATTGGAAGAAAATTTTTAATAATTCTAATCATTCTCAAAAATAAATTCTATTTTAAAAGGTCTAGGTATTTTAAATTGAAAGATAGTAATTATTTGACGTTTATCAAAAATCAATGCTGAAAAAGATTCGCTTGAGGTAGCTTTCAAAAGAAAAGCGTTGATTTTTATATAAAATCAACGCTTAAATATTTTTCAACGAAAGAAGTTTTAGTTTCGTTTATCAATTTCGTCTCTAATTTTGGCTGCTCTTTCGTATTCCTCTTCAGATAATGCCTGCGAAAGCATCTTTGTAAGTTCGTCAAAACTATAATCTTTCAAAGCTTCTTTCTGAGATATTTGTGGACGAGTGGTAGCCGGTTCAACCAATTCTTCGGTCTCATCAGCTTTGTCTACTTCGTTGGTTGTAATACCAGCATCATTCAAAATTTGTTCTGTTGTATAAATCGGTACTTGAAAGCGTAGTCCAATAGCAATAGCATCTGATGGGCGAGCATCAACAGTTTTCTGACGAATTCCATCTGTACAAACAATTTTTGCAAAGAAAATGCCTTCTCTCAGGTCTGAAATAACAATTTCTTCGACTGTAAAATCGAATGCACGAGCAAAAGACTTAAATAAGTCGTGCGTCATTGGCCGATTGGGTGTTATGTGTTCCATCTCAATTGCAATCGCTTGAGCTTCAAACATACCTATTATTATTGGTAAGCGGCGACTCCCACCTTCTTCCGATAGTACCAATGCAAAAGAGCCAGTCTGAGATTGACTTGGCGATAGTCCTAATATTTCGAGTTTTATTTTTTCCACGATGCAAATATAAATAAAACTTGTGTTTTATTCATTCTAAATATTTGTGTTTTTCGTTTGAAGGCTATTAAATCAATTAGCCAAGACCTAGTTTCAAAAACCAAATCTGAGCTAATTAGTTTCAATAATATTATACTGAAGATTATTTGCTTGCTAAAACAGCCTTTGTCAATTTTGGTAAAATCTCAAATACATCGCCAACAATGCCATAATCAGCGGCTTTGAAGAACGGTGCCTCGGGGTCTTTATTGATTACCACCAATACTTTTGAAGAATTTACACCTGCCAAATGTTGAATCGCTCCTGATATTCCACAAGCTATATAAAGATTCGGGGAAACTTTTATACCCGTCTGTCCTACGTGTTCGTGATGAGGTCTCCAATCTAAGTCAGAAACTGGTTTTGAACAAGCTGTTGCTGCACCTAAAGCATCAGCTAAATCAAGTAAAGGCTGCCAATTTTCTGGGCCTTTCATGCCTCGTCCACCTGAAACAACTAAATCTGCTTCTGGTAAAGAAATCATTCCTGTTGCTTTTATTGTTTCAGTCACCTTTGCCGAAAAAAGATTTTCTGGTAGAGCCGTAGAGATATTTTCTACATCTGCACTGTTGATGTTTTCAATTGGAGCAACCGCATTTTTTTTAATTGCCAATATTTTTACATTTCCGTTTACATTTACATCAGCAAATGCTTTTCCTGTGAAAATACTTACTTTTACTTGGAAACCATTGCTCAGATTTGGCAATTCAGTTACATTTCCAACAACTGCAGCTTTTAATGCTCCAGCAGCACGAGCTATTACTGCATCAGCAAATGATGATTTTGCCGTAATAACTACTTTTGCCCCTATATTTTTTACAGTTTCTGCCAAAACACTTGCATAAGCAATGCTGTTAAGATTTGTAAGTTTTGTGTCGTTGGCGTGCAAAACTTTAATTGCACCAAAGTTTCCAGTTTTTGCCAATTCTGCTGCATCTGCATTACCTATGACGAGTGCTGTTGCAGTTGTGCCCATTATTTCGGCTACTTTAGAGCCGTAATAGATAGCTTCCAGAGATGATTTTTTGATTGCACCATCTGCAATTTCTGTGAATATTAGTATCATTTTGATTTCTGAGTTTTCAATTAAGAGTTCTGAGTTTTAATTTAAGAGTGTTATGCTATGAGGTTTGTTTGCAACTCATAACTCGGCACTCTGAACTCAAAGCACTTTTGCTTCTGTTTTTAATAATTCGATAAGTTTTTCAGCTTCTTCCGCAGGAATCATTTTACAAGCACCTTTTGGAGCTGGCAGGCTATATTTTTCTGTTGTTGTAAGAGCTGAACCTGCTGCTGGAATAACCTTCAATGGTTTTGTGCGAGCAGTCATAATTCCACGCATATTTGGGATTTTCCATTCAGCAATTGGTTCTTGACAACCCAAAACGAGTGGGAGTGAGGCTGTTAACTTTTCTTTTCCACCTTCAATTTCGCGAGTTATACTTGCTTCGTTTCCATTTATATCTAACTGCATTACTGGAGAAAATGATGAAATTCCTAGCATTTCGCCTACAATTCCATGAACAACGCCCGAGTTATAATCACTCGTTTCACGACCCATTAATATCAAATCATAATTTCCATCTTTAGCAACAGCCGCAATTTGCTCAGCTACAAAGTACGAATCCGTTGGTTCAACATCCACTCTTATGGCATCATCTGCACCAATCGCCAATGCTTTTCTGATTTGTGGTTCTGCATCTGCACCACCCACATTTAATACAGTAATTGTCGCTCCAGATTGTTCTTTTAGTTCAACTGCACGAGCCAACGCATAATCATCATAAGGACCAATGATGTAAGTTACGCCAGCTTTGTTTAGTTTTGTATCTCCGTCAGTGAAGGAGATTTTTGAAGTTGTATCGGGTACACTAGAAATACAAACTAATATTTTCATAATTTTTGACTCCCAACCCCTAATGGGAGATTTTATTTTTTTAAATGCTTTTAGGGGTTAGCTGAAAAGCATAATTCAAGAAATTGTCAAATAATCAAAACACAAAATAACCAAGTATTATTTATTGAAAAAAGCAAATAATAGTATGCGTGCATAACATTATGCAAAACTAAATTAAAGATATATTCTATGCAAGAAGAACGACTAAAAATTTTATTTAAGTATTTGGAAGAAGAACCAAATGAACCTTTTAATGTTTATGCTATTGCTATGGAGTACATTAATAATGATGTTCAGAAAGCTAAGTTTTATCTTGATAGATTATTGATCGAACATCCAGATTATGTGCCTACTTATTATCATGCTGCGGTAATTTATGTTGATTTGGAAGATTTTAAAAATGCTGAGAGTATTTACCAGTTAGGTATAGAGAAAGCTCACCAACAGCAATCTATGAAGGCTTTTGATGAGCTTAAACGGGCTTACCAAATGTTTCTTGATGAAATGGATTAAATTAGACGGTGGTCCACAGTCGATAATAAATGAAAATGATTTGGTCTGTCGATTATTGACCGTGGACTATTTAATAATACATTTCGTTGGTTTCTTCTTTTTTATTTTTACCAAACAATACTCTGAAAGTATTGGTCATATAAAGCATATCCAATACTTTACTTTTTGCTTGTTTCATAATATAAATATGTTTGTCATTTTTGATTTGTTCTGTTAAATGATTGAGAACTAACGCCATGCAATCTTGATTTTCAGTGAAGTTATCAACGATATACATCATGAAACGGTTTTCGAGTTTAGACTCTGCGAAATAGAATGCTACATGTAGGTCTTCATCAACTAAGAAAGTTGTAGTTTTGTTGGTTTCAAATGATTTAAACATTTCACCGTGGTCAACTAAGCAATCAATTATCGCTACATCATCACTAACTATGCGTAAGGTTGGCTGGATATTCATAACTCATATAATTTTTATTTTTCCGAATAATATTTTGTTTTCTTAACAAACATAACGAAAAAATACAAAACATGTTTAATAAAATATAATAAATTCTTGGAAAAGTATAATTAAATAAATTAAAAAAATAGAAAATATGGTCTTGTTTTTTAGTATTTGTTATTTAAAAAATATTTGATTAACTAAAATCAAACTTCGTTTTCACCTGTTTTTATAAAAAAAACATTGTTTATCGTAAAAATGCCTCAAATTACACTTTCGTTTTTTCTTTAAAAATATATATAATGACCTATAAAAGTTCTAAAATTTTAACTTCATCAGATAAAAAAAATCGTTCTGCTTCAGTCCTTATGATTTATACTGGCGGTACTTTGGGCATGGTTTACGATACAAAATCGAAATCATTAGTACCATTTGATTTTGACCAAATATTAGTAAATGTACCTGAACTAAAAAGACTCGAATTTGAGTTAACTATTTTGACTTTACCAAAACCGATTGATTCGTCGAACATTAAACCCGAAACTTGGATTGAGTTGGCGGCAATTGTGAGAGATAATTTTGAAAAATATGATGCTTTCGTGATTCTTCACGGTACCGATACTATGGCTTACACGGCATCGGCTTTAAGTTTTTTATTGGAAAATTTATCTAAACCAGTAATTTTAACTGGAGCCCAATTACCAATTGGAATTGCTCGCACCGATGCCCGTGAAAATCTGATTACAGCTTTAGAAATTGCTTCGGCCGAAATCAACGGCCGACCAGTTGTACCAGAAATCGCAGTGTATTTTAATTCTTATCTATTGCGAGGAAATAGAGCAAAGAAAAAAGAGAGTAGTCAGTTTAATGCTTTTCGTTCAGAAAATTATCCAGTATTGGCCGAAGTTGGTGTGACGATTGATTTTAATTTCCCTTTTATCATGCCATTTCGCCCTGATTTGCCTTTGATTGTGCATCAAAAACTCGAAGAGCAAGTGATGATTTTGAAGCTTTTTCCAGGAATCAATCAAAAGATGATACACAATTTATTGAGTACAGAAGGATTGAAAGGTGTTGTTTTGGAAACTTACGGTGCAGGAAATGCTCCATCGGAAGAATGGTTTTTGGAGGAATTGCATCAAGCTACCAAACGGGGAATTGTACTTGTGAATGTTTCACAGTGCGATGGTGGGCGTGTTTTACAAGGTCATTATCAGACGAGTAGTGAATTGAAATCAATTGGCATTATTAGTGGCTCAGATATTACGACCGAGGCTGCAATTACTAAATTGATGTTTTTATTAGGCCAAGAAACTGAGCCTCAACGTGTAAAATATCGAATGGAGCAGAGTATTTGTGGTGAAATGAGTTGAATACTTAGACAACAGTAATCGACAAATTTAAATGATGAAAGTGATTGATTTTAGTATTTTGTCGATGCGACGAACCCTCTCTTGTCTAATTACTAAATTTTTAAATCCAATGCTATATTCAGTAACTACTTCTTTACCCGAATCAAGCCTTCTTGCACGACTGAGGCGATTAATTTGCCATCTTCTGTAAAGAAATTTCCACGAGTAAAACCTCTTGAATTTGAAGCACTTGGGCTATCAAGTGCATAAAGAAGCCATTGGTCGATTTTAAAATCTTGGTGAAACCACATGGCGTGGTCAAGACTTGCCATAAATAAATCGTTGAGCGACACTGTATC
>Ga0114967_10000536_pt1 | contig 32447 bp, 27 predicted proteins | sample M_130628_MF_Meta_FD_92639 | JGI IMG/M metagenome (GOLD analysis project Ga0114967, IMG submission 92639) | Freshwater microbial communities from Lake Montjoie, Canada to study carbon cycling - M_130628_MF_MetaG | ecosystem: Environmental > Aquatic > Freshwater > Lake | place: Lake Montjoie...
GGCCTGCGAGTACTCGACATCAGCCAGGGCATCGCTGGCCCTTATTGTGCCCACATACTCTGGCAGCAGGGCGCTCACGTCTTAAAGGTCGAGCCCCCCGCAGGCGACTGGATTCGTTTTGTTGGTGTCGCCAAGGGTGATTTGAGTGCACTGGCGATCCAGTTCAATGCGGGTAAGCAAGCGTTGGCGCTAGATGCGCGCACCGAGGCAGGTAAAAAGATTCTGTTTGACCTCGCCATGCAAGCCGATGTCATCGTGCAAAATTTTCGACCAGGTGTTGCCGATCGTTTAGGCGTTGGCTATTCAGCACTGTCAAAAATCAAACCTGAGCTGGTTTATGTATCGGTCAGTGGCTATGGGCAAACGGGCCCGTATGCCGATGCACCCGCAACCGATTCTGTGATGCAAGCTGACAGTGGCTTAATGTTCTCAAATCAAGATGAGCATGGCACGCCCAGACGTGTCGGGCTGTTGGCCGCCGACGTGATGACAGGCTTGTATGCCTCGCAGGGCGCTGCAACAGCGCTGTATCAGCGTCTGGCGCATAAGTTGGGTACGCACGTGCAAGTGAGCCTGTTTGAGGCCTGTGCGGCGTTTCAGGGGGCTTGTTTTATCGAGCAGGCAATCGCTGGCAAGCGACCCTTTGGCGCAGTGAGTGCGCCCAATGCGGTCTTTGCAACCTCAGACGGTACAGTCTCTGTTGTCACCGTGAATACCGAGCATTTTCATCGTGTTTGTAAGGCACTCAGCCGCGAAGAGTGGATCACCGATCCTCGCTATCTTGAAAACGCGATTCGTTTTGAAAATCGTGCAATCTTGCATGCCGACATGGCTCAAATCCTCAAACAAAACACTACCGCACATTGGGTGGCCTTGCTACAAAAACATGATGTGTTGCATGCACAAGTGCGCAATTACACTGAGGTGCTTGAGCACCCCCAGGCCTTGCACTTAAACTTGGCGCAACAACTCGAGCAGGCAGGGGTTGGCAAGCTGCCCTATATTGGTCTGCCCTCGCATCCGCTGCATCGCCCGGTGTCCAGCGCCCCGCGTATTGGTGAACACTCAATTCAAGCGCTGACTGAGGCCGGTCTAAGTGCCGAGTCGATTCAACAACTGCTTAAAGCGGGTGTCGTGACTCAGGCACCGGCGCTAGCTTCTTAACCATCAACCATTTGAAAAGCAGCGTCTCTATGTTCAGTTTAAAGTTTGTCTTGCGACTACTTTGTGTCGCTAGTATCGCTAGTATTGCCGGCGCACCAGTCGCGTTCGCGCAAGCCAATACTTATCCAAACAAAGCAATTCGTATGGTCGTGCCATACCCACCTGGTGGTCCAACGGATTTGACGGCCCGTGTAGTCGCTGCCGAAATGAGCAAAATACTAGGCCAGTCGATCATTGTTGATAACAAGCCGGGCGCAAGCGGCATGATCGGTGCTGAGTTGGTGGCGCGCGCTGAACCTGATGGTTACACCTTTTTAGCAAATGCCTCACTGCACGTGATCAATCCACATCTCTATCCAGACATGCGGTTTGACGCTCTCAAAGATTTTGTGCCAATCACGCAATTGGCTGGAGTGCCTTTGGTGTTGGTGGTGCCTAATAGCTTGCCTGTGCATTCGATTAAAGATTTAGTTGAGTACGGCAAAAAAAATCCGGGCAAACTCAATTTCGCTTCGTCTGGTAACGCCTCGGCACAGCACCTCGCGGGCGAATCGTTTAAGGTTGCGGCGGGGATCGAGATGCAGCACATCCCGTATAAAGGCAGTTCACCCGCGTTAGCGGATTTGGTAGGTGGGCAAGTGCAGTTGATGTTTGACTCAATGCCTTCGGCGATGCCGTTCATCAAGGCAGGTAAGTTGCGCGCGATAGCCGTCACAACGCTTAAGCGCGCGCAAGCGCTACCTGAACTACCTACGATCGCCGAGTCGGGCTACCCAGGCTTTGATATCGCAACGTGGTACGGCTACTGGGCCCCTAAGGGTACGCCGGCAGCCATCGTCAATCAATTGTCTCAAGCGGCTAGCCAAGCGCTCAAGTTGCAATCGGTGCAAGACCAGTATGCGGGTATGGGCGCTGAACCGGTGGGGTCAAGCTCAGCCGAATTTGCCAAGTACAACGAAACTGAGCTCGCCAAGTGGGAGAAAATCGTGCGTGCTTCAGGTGCAAAGGCCAATTAATTGGCGGTCTTTATTACCGGTGCCAGTAGCGGTTTAGGCGCGGCGCTTGCTAAGCAGTACGCCGCGCAAGGTCACACGCTTGGTTTGCTGGCGCGTCGACGCGATCGTCTGCATGAACTCGCTGCGAGTTTGCCAGGTCGCCACTACCTGTACGTAGTAGATGTGCAGGATCGTGATGAACTTCACGCCGCCGCACATAACTTTATCCAACAGGTGGGTGAGGTGGATGTTGTCATCGCCTGCGCAGGCATCAGTGCTGGCACGCTCACCGAGCAAACCGATGATTTTGGTGTGTTTAAAGCGATCTTTGAAACCAACGTGATGGCGACAGTATCAACGTTTGAGCCCTTTGTGCCGCAAATGATCAAGCGTCAAAGCGGCACGCTTGTGGGGATCGCGAGTGTGGCAGGTGTAAGAGGCTTGCCGGGTGCTGGTGCGTATAGCGCCTCAAAGTCGGCCGTGACAACCTATTGCGAAAGTTTGCGTTTAGAACTCAAGCCGTACAACGTCGGTGTTGTGACGATCGCGCCTGGTTATATTCGTACAGAGATGACCGCAAAAAATCCTTATCAGATGCCGTTTTTGATGGATGCCGAGGTGTTTGCAACGAAAGCACTTACGGCGATCCAACAAAACAAAACTTACGTGGTGATCCCCTGGCAGATGGGGGTGGTGGGTAAGTTGATGCGCCTGCTGCCCAATTGGCTTTACGACAGATTGGCGGTGAATGCACCGCGTAAGCCTAGGCAAGCAGGCTGATGATCATCAGCCTGCTTGCAAAGAGAATCATCTAAGTATCATGATAACGATAGTACTCAATGAGACGAAAGCGCTGACAATGAGCGTGGTCACAAACATCGTTGTTTTTGCTCTTTCTGCGTCACTGAACCGATATGTGATGTATTTCAACATAGAGTTTCCTCAAAAAAAATTTAAATAACAAAATGCAAAATGGAAGACAGTAGAGCGGTTAAGACGCTGACAATGAACGAGCCAATCAATGTTTTGTAGTGGGTGACCCAGCCTTTGAAAGAGTATGGTGGCCTTAGATATTCGGTATTGAATACCGCCCCGCCAGCCGCCAAGCCCACTGCAAGAAACATCATTAAACTCAGCACAAAAAGCAATGCTCCACCTTGAGGGAAGGTTGCAAGGTTTTCGCGAGACGCATTGACGTATTCAAACAACGCTGAGGCCCCCATCGCGATGGCTGCCCAGCACCACTGACCGTCTTTTACCAAGGCAATTAATCTAACCTCTATCCCGAGTGGGAGTGGTAGTATTTTAAACGGCAAAAGGCCTAGTATGGGCAAACAAAATGGTAACAAAATGTTAATGACTAGCCACCCAACGTGCTCGAATGTCATGACAAACCTCTAGCAAAATTTTCATTCAGCCAAGGTTTTTATCATGCGTTTAATCGCGATTCAAAGAGAATGAGACAAGAGTGTCACGCTCTTACAGTTACCGCTAAAAGATGCCACTCATGCCGAGTGAATCAAACACGCGTGTTGAGCACGGCAATATCAAGACGACGTAATGTCATCACTCGCGCCGCGTTCTAGGTGACGTACATCGCCCCAATTGATGAGCTTCCAACCGTCTTTTGAAACGCTTAAGCGATTCAAGCTAGCGTTCAACAACGGCGCTTCGCGCGGCACGCGCAGACTGACTTGGGTGGCATGGCGCCAAATGATATCCATGGCACCGCCGTGGCTCACCACCATCACACGTTGACCAAGATGTTTTGCTGCGATGTCATCAATCGCTTGTACAACGCGTTGATGAAAAAATCCTAACGATTCACCACCGGGCAGTTCAGCATCTGGATCACGACTGCGCCAAACTTTTGCAGCCTCAGGCGCGTGTTGATCCATCTCGCCATAGATCAACCCTTGCAGTACGCCAAAGTGACGCTCGCGTACACCGGGTTCGATATTGAGAGGCAAGCCTAATGAGTCGGCCAAAATGCTGGCGGTATGGTGCGCGCGCTTGAGGTCGCTGGTGTAAATGGCGTCCACGCCATCACCCGTTGCCTTGAGTGTTGCAAGATGCTTGCCCAAGGCTTGTGCTTGTTCGACGCCTTTTTCGTTGAGCGGGATATCTTCCCAGCCTTGCACACGACGTACGACATTCCAAGGCGTTTCGCCGTGTCTCACTACCCAAATTTCGGTCATGCTAAGTATCCAGAATTTTAATGTTTGAAGTGGGAATGTCGATCAAGACTTGCGCACCGGTTGCATGCGTGGGGTCTCCCACTTGATTGACTTGATCGATCATGAGTGATTGCGAGCCGGCACCGACAACATACCGCGTTTGCTGACCCATAAATTCTTTTGAAAGGATCGACCCCGCTAAGATGAGCCCTGCGGATCGAGTCATGGTTTGCTCAGTCAAGGTGGGCTTTAAAGATAGTTGATGCGGCCTAGTGCAGACCGAGACAGCCAGGCCAATGCGTAACGCGCTCAGTACATCCGAGGCAACAGCGCTTTTAGAGACGGCGCATTGCATGCCGTCTTCAAGTGCGAGGACAAGAGTCTCATCCAGTATGTCGCGTACAGTTGCAGGTAGCCGATTCATCGTGCCGACAAATTCTGCCACAAAACGATTGGCAGGCGAATCAAAGAGCTCAGCTGGGCTGCCAACCTGTTGCACCACGCCGTGATGTAAGACCGCCATGCGATCTGCGGTGGTCATTGCCTCTTCTTGATCGTGCGTGACAAAAATTGTCGTGATGCCTAGCCTGCGTTGCAAAGACAACAACTCTTGGCGCATTTGCACGCGTAGATTTTTATCCAAATTAGAAAGAGGTTCATCAAGCAAAAGCACTTTTGGTTCGATGACGATGGTGCGGGCAAGCGCCACGCGTTGTTGTTGCCCGCCGGATAGTTGTCCGGGATAGCGCTTGGCGTACGCGGTCAAACCGACTAGTTCTAAAACGGCCTGCACGCGCTGCGTGAGTTCTGAGCGTGCCACCTTTCGTTCAACCAGACCAAAGGCTACGTTATCCCAAACGGTCATGTGGGGCCATAGCGCATAGTTTTGAAACACCATGCCAATGTCGCGTTGCCAGGGTGGGACTTGACTGATGTCCATGCCGTCAACCAGTAGCTCACCCGAGTTTTGTTGATTGAAGCCGGCGATTAAACGCAGTAAGGTCGATTTGCCAGAGCCCGAGGGCCCGAGCAGTGCAAAAAATTCACCTGGCTCAATGGTGAGATTGATGTCTTTCAAGACTTGAGTCGCCCCATAAGACAGGCTGATATTGCGGCAATCGACGCTGACTTTTTTCATGATGCGTTTAGGCCTCGCGTCGGTGAAGTTGGGTCAGCCGCTGATGGCGCGAGACCAGCCAGTGTGAGGCATAGGTGCCCAGGGCAACTGCAAGGATGGCAAGTACGCCCAAAGCAGCACCGGGGCCGCGACCCGAGGTGCTTTGCATATATAAATAGATACCATAGCTCATAGGTGCCTGACTTTCTTTGGTCACTAGCATCATTGTGGCAGACAGTTCAACCGCAGCGGTAATGAAACTTGTGACAAACCCCGCCAGCATGCCGCCCGCCATTAACGGAATCACCACACGACGAATCGTGCGCAAGCGTGTTGCCCCCATCGATTCGGCAGCCTCTTCGAGCGATTGATGCACTTGTTGCAAGGCGGCCATACAAGAACGTAGTGCATAGGGTAGACGGCGAATCGCGTAGGCGATCATGATCAAAAACCAAGTTGCGGTGAACAAGATGTCGGTGCCAGGCACCAAGATGCCGCGAAACGTTCTGAGATATCCAATCGCAAGCACTAACCCTGGAATCGCCAGCGCAGCCGAGGCCATCCAATCGAGCCACTGGCGTCCAACGACTTTCGTGCGCAGAATTAAATAGGCAATGCTGGTGCCTAGCACCACATCAATCCCCGCCGCCAAGCCGCAATATAGAAGCGTATTGCTAATCATGCCCGGTGATTGTTCGAATACTGTGGCGTAGTGCGCGAAAGTGTAGCCATCGGGTAGCGGGGCAAAACTCCAGATGCTGGCAAACGAAAGTAATAGGACCCCGATGTGAGGTGACAAGACCAGCAGCATGATCAGACCAATCCATCCATAGGCCAGGATGCTTTCGCCTTTGCTTAAAGCGCGCTGTTGCAAGGCACTGCCGCCTTTTTGCAAGGTTGAATAATCACGGCCTTTGAGAACGCGCGCCGATAACCACATCGCAAAGATTGAAAACACAATCATCATGACGCTAATCACATAGCCCATCGGATCGTCGGTGCCGACTTGCGTCATACGCAAGTAGGCTTGCGGTGCCAGCATATTGGTTGCTCCTAGCACCAAGGGCGTACCCAGATCGTCAAACACTTTGACAAAGACAAGGGCAACGCCAGCAACAAAGCCCGGCAAGGCAAGTGGAAATATGATTCGGCTAAACAAGCGCCAGCCACGGGCACCCAAATTTAATGCGGCTTCTTCCATGGCTCCGTCGATATTACGCAGCGATATCGTCAGATTCATCAGAAGAAAAGGAAAGTAGTGCAAGGCTTCGACAAAGATGACTCCGTTTAGTCCCTCCATCAAGGGGATCGTTACACCAAACCAGTCGTCAAGCAACAAATTCACACTGCCCGAGCGACCGAAGATCAGTTGTAAGGCAACCGCGCCCACGAAGGGGGGCATGATTAAGGGTAGAACGCCAAGCGTTTGAATCAGCAGGGCGCCGCGAAATTGAAAGCGCACGGTGAGATAGGCAAGGGGGACTGCAATCAGCGCGGCGGCCAGCGAGGAACTGAGTGCGACGTAGAGGCTGTTATAGAACGACTCGAGCATCAGCGGTTGCTGAAAAAATACCGCGAAATGTCCAAGTGTGGCATGCCCTTGCGCATCGCTAAAGGCAGTGAAAAACACCATCGCGATGGGCACAAGCAGAAATAATCCGAGAAACCCCAGGATCGCCAAGGCGGCAAGCGCTGGCCCGCCAAGGCGTTGCATTACTGTGCGGCCTTTTTCGCGAGCTCAAGCGCGCGCTCATAGCGTTCTTTTGAGCGCGCGTTCCAGTCGCTTTCAAATTGACTGATGGCTTTGCTCACTTCAGGATCTTTCTTATTGCCAGAAAAAATCTTTAAAAAGGCGACATCACTAATTTGCTTGTCGTCTACCAGAGGAGTGTAGGCAAGTGTTCGTGCCTGAGCCAGTAGTTCTGCTTGAGACCCAGTCGTGGCGCCTTTGAGTTTGCGCTCGGCTTCAAAGATCGCTTTGGTGGCGGCTTGCAGTTCTTTGAGTCTAAATGTGATGGTCTGATCAAAAAGCTTGAGCACGACTTCGTAACGCGCTGCTGAAAGTTCGGTGTCAAATTTGACGGTACTGCGGGCGGCAATCGCGGTGGGATCGGGATAATTTGCGGGGACTTTACTTGTGAGTTCGCGATAAGGGAGTACTGGAAGGCGCGACACTTTAGGCTGCAATAAGATTTCTTGCCCCGCTTGACTTAGGGTAAAGGTAATAAACTTTTTGCCAGCCTCAGGGTTTTTTGCACCTGCTACCAGTGCAATATTGGCAGGCACAATGGCAGTCTCAACCGGGTATACAAACTCAACCGGAAAGCCCGAGTACTTTGCAGACAAACCAAAAAAATCAATCACGGGCCCAGCGCCAAACTGGCCGTTACTGACGCCATCAGGTACGCCAAACGAGCGTTCGGTGACGGCCGCGCTATTGCCTGACATTCGCAGTAGTGTGTTCCAGCCTGCGTTCCAGCCATGGCTTTGCAGGATCGTTTCGACTGTCAGGTGCATGGTGCCCGAGCGCGATGGAGCGGTAATGCCCACATGGTTAAACCATGCGGGGGCGAGTAGATCTTGCCATTCGCTCGGAGCACTCAGCTTGTTAGCCTTGAGGTAGCGCGTGTTGAACATGATGCCGTAACCGGCGAGGGCTTGCCCCAGATAGAGTCCCTGCGGATCATTAATCGGAAAAGAGCCGATCTTTTCAGGCACCTGAGGATTTTTCAGATCGACGACTGAGGCGAGTAGTTTTTCGCGCGCGAGTACTTCAAAGGCATCGGGGGCGCTGACCCAGAAGACTTCAGGTCGCTGGCCGACGGGTAGTTCGCGTAGGTAAGCCATACCCGCGACTGTATTTTTATTTAGGATCTCAAGCGTGATCCCTGGGTGCGTTTTTTCGAAGGCGGTTTTGTACGCCGCAGTGAGCTCTTTAGGAAACGAGGTGATGACCGTCACTGTTTGTGCTGAGGCATTGAAAGTGATTGTCGCCAGCGCGGCAATGAGAACGGCACAGAAACGAGAGGCAAAGTTCATCGATTTCCCTTTTTTATAAATCAAGGCGACCTTGCTTATACGCAAGCGTCGGTGGTCAGCTCAGTGATGCACCACAATCGGGATCATGGTTGCAGGGGGCGTGTTACGACTGCGCCCGCAACGCACTAGCCCATCAATCATCACCATGCCAATGCCAGGTATATCACCAAGCTTGACGCTATCGAGCAAGTCACGCCCAGCAGTGTGTTGCGCGCGATCCATAAAGACTAAATCGGCCGCACGACCGGGCTCAATCAGACCGCAGTTCAAGTCACGCATGCGCGCGGTATTGCCGGTAGCAAAACAGAATACTAATTCAGGGGGGATGTTGCCCAGACTTGAAAGCAGGGCGATCATGCGCAAGATACCCAGAGGTTGGACCCCCGAGCCTGCGGGCCCATCGGTACCCAGAATCACGCGGTGCGGGCACTTCAGTTGCATGGCTGCTTGCGCTGCAGCGATGGCGATTTTTTCGTTACCGTTATGCACAATCTCGATGCCGCGTGAAGATTTTTCACATAGTTCGCAGACGTGGGCTTCAGACAGCGACGTGTGGCCCCCGTTAATGTGACCGATGATATCGGCGTCTGCCTCGAGCACCACGTCTTTATCGATGAGCCCCGAGCCCGGGATCGAGGGCCCGCCAGTGTGAATGGTGCTTTGAATGCCGTATTTGCGCGCCCACGCCACCATTTTTTGAGCCTCTTCGCCCGCTTTGACTGAGCCCAGGCCGACTTCGCCCAAGAGCTTGACGCCAGCTTCAGCCAGTTCTTTAAAGTCTTGTTCGACCATGCCTTGTTCGATGACCGGTGCACCCGCTAACACTTTGACGCCACCGGGGCGAAAGTTGTCAAAGGCGCGTTGAGCCGTAATGGCGAGCGCTTTGAGCCCGACGATATCCTTAGGCCGGCCAGGCAAGTGCACTTCGCCAGCCGAAATCATTGTTGTGACACCGCCGTTGAGGGTCGACTCGATCCAGCCGATTTGATTTTGGCGCGGCGTCCAATCGCCAAACACTGGGTGCACATGGCTATCAATTAAGCCCGGCGCAACGCACGTGTTGTGCGCATCGATGAGTGTTTTTGCATGAGAGATATCGCAGTCTTTTTCTTTACCGACTGCAACGATCAGCCCATCGTTGATCACAATCGTATCGGCAGACAGAATCGGCTGGTCTAGATCGCCTGACAACAGTAGACCAATGTTTTTGATGACGACTTTGCCTGATTTTTCGTTTGCAACGACTTCTGCCATGTTGTTCTCCTGACCGCTTCGTTTAATTTGTGATTTAGAAGCCGTGCGTTGAGCTCGCTTCTACCTAAATTCGTGATCTTCGCGACGATTCAATCGCCCGCTCTGCGCTCTAACTGGTATGGGACGCTTACTATATTACCTGCGCCTAATGACGCCCATACCCGTCGAGGTTACACCACGACGGTTCGTTGTACCGCATCCACAACAAACGCTTCCCACTGTTTAAAGGTGGCCGGCGCTTCTAGATTTTCGCCTAAAAAGGCAGACAATGTGAAACGATTGGATTGATAAAAATAACCGAGAGCAGCGATCATCATGTACAGATCGCGTGACGAGAGGTCTTTTCGAAATACGCCTTGTTCGACACCGCACACTAAGACCTGATCCACAACCCCAATGGCGGGTGACGAATATTCGCGGGCTTTGCTGGATTTTGCGATATGTTTACCGCCGTGCAGATTTTCGCTATTTAATAGCGTCACAAATTCTGGATTTTTTTTGTAGTACTGCAAAATGAATTGCACGACTTGCTTGAGGGCCACGAGTGGTTGGGCAGTGTCAAGCTTAAGTGCAGCTTCGGCATCGTTAAAACGTCGATAGATCTCTTCAAGCGCCGCGACAAACAAGCCCTCTTTATTGCCGAAGTAGTAATAAATCATGCGGTCGTGCGAATTGGCCGCCTTAGAAATCTGATCGATGCTGCCACCATCGAGGCCATGTTTGGCAAAAATTTTGATCGCCGCGCGCAGGATATTCTCGCGGGTGGTTTCAGCCGCACGCTCTCGTACCCCGGTTTTACGCGGCGCTTTGAGAGGGGCTGAAATGCGGGTGCTCATTGTTCGACAAAGGCCCTTTCGATCACGTAGTCGCCTGGTTTGGTGGTGTTGCCTTCATTAAAGCCGCGCTGCTCAAGCATGGTTTTTAAATCGCGTAACAAGCCTGGGCTACCACAAATCATAATGCGATCTTGCGTACGATCAAGCGCAGGAACACCCAAATCTTTGAACAGCTTTTCGTTTTCGATCAGAGTCGTGATGCGGCCCATCTGCTTGTATTGTTCGCGCGTGACAGTCGGGTAATAGCGCAACTGTTTACTCACCATTTCACCTAAGAACTCGTGCTTGGGTAGTTCTTGTGTGAGGTAATCGTGGTAAGCGAGTTCGGCAACGTCGCGCACTGAATGTACCAAAATCACCTCTTCAAATTTTTCGTAGGTTTCTGGGTCGCGGATTACGCTCAAAAACGGCGCTAAGCCCGTGCCAGACGAGAACATATACAAACGTTTGGCAGGCAACAAGTAATCGATTAGCAACGTGCCAGTTGGTTTGCGCCCGACCACAATTGAATCACCCACCTTGATGTGTTGCAGCCTTGAGGTCAGCGGCCCGTCTTCGACTTTGATGCTTAAAAACTCAAGGTGCTCTTCATAGTTGGCGCTGACGATGCTGTAGGCCCGTAGCAAGGGCTTGTCGTTGACGCGCAATCCGATCATTGTGAAGTGACCGTTACTAAAGCGTAACGAAGGATCTCGTGTGGTGGTGAAGCTAAACAGGCGGTCAGTCCAGTGGTGTACGGACAAAACGGTTTCTTCGTTGAAGGCGCTCATGATTAGTTTGGGTATCAAAATCTTTTGAAGTCAGGGGCAGGCCCAATAAATACATTGCGAGCTTGCGGTGGATGCATTAAATTAAACATTGAATGTAGTGAATGCAACACTAAATTGTAGCAAATGCTACATTTATGTTAACCCCTGTGGTGTAATTTAGACAACGAATAAAAGACAATACGCTTTTCACCCAACCCCACATGACTGAACACACGAAAACCGACGGACTTTCAGAGCAGGGGGTAGCGGCAGCAGCCGATGGGGGTGCGCCCGTGGCGCAAGCTCGCCCAGCAGGTTCAGCCAAAATCGAGTGTAACGCGTGCCCAGTCTTGTGCCAGATCAGCGTGGGTCGCAGCGGTGCCTGTGATCGCTATGCCAACCAAGAGGGCGTGCTCATTCGGGTAGATCCAGTGTTGGTGCTGAATCGTGCTTTGAAAGCGAACGAGCCGGCGTTGGTGCCCTTTGCGCCGGGCGCGTCTGAAGGCGAATGGACAGGTGACCTGATACATGCCAACGACATTTTCATTACCGGCGTAGGGTCATCAACCACCTACCCAGATTACAAGCCCGCCCCGTTTATCGTGGGTTCGCAGATTGATGGTGTCGATATGGTGACGGTTGTCACCGAAGGCATCTTTAGTTATTGCAGCTTAAAAATCAAAATTGATACCGACCGCTATTTGGGGCCTGAGCAGGCCAATGTGCTGTGCCGGGGCGAGGTAGTGGGTCACGTGACTACCGCTGAGTACGGTTCGCAAATGCTTTCTTTGGGTGGTGTGCACCACCTAACAGGAGGCAGCAAAAAAGAGGGTCGCGTCACCATGGAGATGATGCAGGCCCTGGGCAACAAAGAGGCGGCTGAGTTGAATATCGAGGGTGGGGCGAATCTCGTGATTCAGGCTGGGCGCGCGCCGATTGTCAATGGCGTGGTCGAGCAACGTATGCGGGTCGGTTGCGGGTCTGCTGCGATTGGTATCTTCGCACAACAATTTTTCGAGTTGGCCGACGAGGTGGTGGTGGTCGACGATCACATCACCGGCGTTTTGACCGAGCATCAGGCAGGCTGCTGTTTGAATATGCGCTCGTCAGGGATTTCGATTCGGGGTCGCCGTTCAACCCCCGGTCGCTATTTTCAAGTGGCAAACCCTGGCACTGGTTGGGGCGGCACTGATATTGCCGATCCCTTAAGCATCATTGAAAAGTGGGATCCTAAACGCGCCTGGCCCGGTTTGCGATTATTGATGACGTCGACGACGGGTGAGCACGCTGCTTGGTTCGTACTCGACGAGGATTTGATCCCCAGACAGCAAGAGATTCCGGCTGCGGTCCAGACGGTGATCGACCGTATCGGCGAAAACTGCGAGCCTTCACTGACCACGGTACTGTTCTTGGGTGGGGCGGGTGGTAGTTTGCGTGCCGGCGTCACAGACAACCCCGTGTTACTGACTCGAGCGATTAAACAAGCCTTGGTCAATGTGACCTGTGGTGGGGCGCCCGCGTATGTGTGGCCCGGTGGGGGGATTACGGTGATGGTTGACGTGTTGCGTATGCCAGATCGCAGCTTCGGGACTGTGCCCACCCCAGCGATCGTCGCCCCTTTCGAATTCAGTATGCGCGCAGAGGATTTCAAAAAGCTGGGCGGCCATATGGAGTATGTGCGAACACTTGACGCAGTGCTGCGCGATGGTGCCTGGCACGCAGATGGTGCGCCGACTGCGCGCAAGTGGGTGATGCAGCCCACTCAAAATCCTTGGCCTTTGGGTCAGCCGCCACAGCTAGGTTAAAGAACATGGGGCCGACCTCGCACGAGCTGTCGCACGGACGCCGCCATTTTCAACATGGGCCGATCGATATCATTGCCTATGCCGAAGGCGATCCGGCAAGTGTGGCGTTGGCGCATAAGGCTGCCTGGCAGCGCTTTGGACAAATTCTGCCCGAATTGGTCCAAGAGTTGGCAGAGCTACGTCAACCTGTGCGTGGCACGGGTGGCTTAAAAGGGCCAATTGCTCGATCGATGTGGCAAGCGTGTAAGGCCTGTTTGATCGACTCAGATAGACATGCGTTTTTAACGCCCATGGCCGCGGTCGCCGGTTCGGTTGCACAAGACTTAAGTGCCTGTTACCAAGTTTTGGGGATCAGGCGCGCGTGGGTCAATAACGGAGGCGACATTGCGCTGCATCTCACTGAAGACACCGCGGTGTCGATAGGGCTATTTGCTGACTTGGCGCGCTTAGATGAGCAACAATTGATTGCCGGTGTGCAGACCGATGCTGTATTCGAAGTGAAGTATGGGATGGGCATCTCGGGTGTGGCCACCAGTGGTTGGCGCGGACGCAGCTTTTCTTTGGGTATCGCCGATAGCGTGACGGTGTTTGCGGCCAGTGCGTCGCAGGCAGATGCCGCGGCAACGATGATTGCCAACGCCGTGAATGTCGAAGATGCGCGTATTGTGCGCGAGCCCGCCAACGCCCTGAAAGACGATTCAGATTTGGGTCAGCGGTTGGTCACGGTGTCCGTGCCCGAGTTGAGTGAACACGAAATCCACGAAGCACTCGAAGCAGGCTTAAAAAAAGCGCGCACGCTTAAGCAGAACGGTTTAATCTGTGCAAGTGTTTTAAGTTGTCAGGGCTGGTTTGCCAGTACTGAAACGGCTCGAGTTCAACGCATAACCTGAGGTCATGATGCAAGCAAACATTCGCAGGATGGTGGTGCAAGTCGATGAAGTGTTGACTGAGAATGGTCAGGCCGTATCGCCTCCAACCCGTCGGGCACTGGCGATGGCCGTGATTGAAAATCCTTTCGCAGGACGCTACGTTCAGGATCTTGAAAAATTGATTGCCATCGGTGAAGAGCTTGGTGGTTTGTTGGGTGAGCGCTGTGTGCAAGCGCTCGGCATCAAGCCCAGCGAGGCTCAAAGCTATGGCAAAGCCGCCATCGTGGGTGAAGCGGGTGAACTCGAACACGCGGCCGCAATCTTGCATCCCAAATTAGGTGCGCCTTTGCGTGTGGCGGTTGAAAAAGGTGCTGCACTGGTACCCTCCAGTAAAAAAATGGGGGTGATGGGTACCGCCATCGACGTGCCGCTTGGGCACAAAGATGCGGCCTATGTGCGAACGCATTTTGATGCGATTGAAGCGCGGGTGACCGATGCGCCGCGCGCAAACGAAATTGTTGTGTGCGTCGCAGTGACCGATAGCGGACGCCCCAACCCCCGCGTGGGCGGTCTGCAGCATCATGAAATGATTGGTAAAGATGGTTTGCGCTAAGTGTGTTTGGTAGTCAAAGAATCAGACCTTTAAACCGGAGAAAAAAGTGAAACAGTATCGACTCAGTACTCTTGCAAAACTCAGCGTCGCGACAGTGGCGCTGTTAACCGCCTCAACGAGTTTGCTGGCGCAAGGCGTCATCAAAATCGGCGAAATCAATAGCTACAAAGCGCAGCCTGCTTTCCTTGAACCCTACAAAAAAGGCATGGAACTCGCGATCGAGCAGATCAATGCGGGTGGCGGTTTAAATGGTAAAAAAGTTGAGCTCATCACGCGCGATGACAATGCCAACCCAGGGGATGCGGTGCGGGTGGCCGAAGAGTTGGTGTCGCGCGATCAGGTCGATGTGTTGACTGGGTCGTTCTTGTCGCATATCGGTCTTGCGCTGACTGACTTTGCAAAGCAAAAGAAAGTCTTCTTTTTAGCTAGCGAACCCTTGACGGATAAGATCGTCTGGCAAAACGGCAATCGCTACACGTTCCGTTTGCGCACCTCAACCTATATGCAGGTGGCGATGCTCGTGCCAGACGCCGTTGCGATGAAGAAAAAGCGTTGGGCGATCGTTTATCCCAATTATGAATACGGCCAATCCGCAGTTGCAAGTTTCAAAGCGCTGCTTAAGGCTGCGCAACCTGATGTTGAATTTGTAGCCGAGCAAGCCCCGCCCTTGGGCAAGCTAGACGCTGGTAGTGTCGTGCAGGCGTTGGCCGACGCCAAGCCTGATGCGATTTTTAACGTGTTGTTTGGTGCAGACTTGTCTAAGTTTGTACGCGAAGGTAATACCCGTGGCCTGTTCAAAGGCCGTGAGGTGGTGAGCCTGTTGACGGGTGAGCCTGAGTACCTTGATCCACTGAAAGACGAAACGCCCAATGGCTGGTTAGTGACTGGTTACCCTTGGTATGGCATCAAGACGCCAGAGCATGCGGCGTTTTTGAAGGCGTATCAAGATAAGTTCAAAGACTATCCGCGTCTGGGCTCTGTGGTGGGCTATAGCTCCATCATGTCGCTTGCCGCCGGCATTAAAAAAGCTCAAAGCACAGAGACAGAAAAGCTGATCGCTGCGTTTACCGGGCTGAACCTGATGACCCCCTTTGGCGCCATCACCTACCGACCTGAAGACCATCAGTCTACGATGGGTAGTTTTGTTGGCCGCACAAAGAACGAGGGTGGCAAAGGCGTGATGGTTGATTTTCGTTTCTTGGACGGTGCGAAATTCTTACCTTCTGCCGAAGAGGTTAAAAAATTGCGACCTGCACAATAGTGTCTTGATTTAAGTGGGCGATTGATGGATTTATCTGGTTTTGTTGTTCAGTTGCTCAACGGTCTGGCTGGGGCCTCGTCGCTCTTTTTAGTTTCAGCTGGACTGTCACTCATTTTTGGTGTCACACGAATCGTGAACTTTGCTCACGGTTCGTTTTTTATGGTGGGGATTTATCTCGCCTACACCTTGGTGCCCCGTTTTGCTGACACACTCGGTTTTTGGCCGGCCTTGCTGTGTGCAGCAGTGCTGGTGGGTGTGCTTGGAGCCGTGGTCGAACTCACACTGATGCGCCGTATTTATCGTGCGCCAGAATTGTTTCAATTGTTAGCCACCTTCGCTCTGGTCTTGGTGTTTAAGGATGCGGTGTTGTGGCTGTGGGGCCCAGAAGAGCTCCTCGGACCACGGGCCCCAGGTTTGAAAGGAGCTGTGCAAATTTTGGGACGCAGTTTTCCCACCTACGATTTATTTTTAATTGTGGTGGGCCCCGTCTTGCTGGGCTTGTTATGGCTGCTGCTGACGCGAACTCGTTGGGGCACCTTTATTCGCGCTGCAACCCAAGACCGTGACATGGTGGCCGCACTCGGTGTAAATCAGGCATGGTTGTTTACCAGTGTGTTTGCGCTGGGTGCTCTGTTGGCAGGTTTGGGTGGTGCCTTGCAACTTCCACGCGAACCCGCAAACCTTGAAATGGATCTCAACACGATTGGCGCTGCGTTTGTCGTCGTGGTGGTGGGTGGCATGGGCTCTATCCCTGGCGCTTTCGTCGCTGCACTGTTGATCGCTGAGCTAAAAGCCATTTGCATTTGGTTAGGCGTGGTCAATATTTTTGGTACCGCGATATCTTTTTCAAAGCTCACCCTGGTTGTTGAATTTTTGGTGATGGCTGTGGTGTTGGTGTTACGTCCTTGGGGTCTGCTGGGTAGACCACAACCGCTCTCGCGCCATGCCGGTCATACTGAGGCGCCGTTAGGTGCACCGACACGCGTGACGACCGCCTTGCAACTAGCGGCCGTGGCCCTGTTGGTGTTGCTGCCGTGGCTGACCTCTGCGTCACCTTATTTCACAGTGCTGAGTATCGATTTGTTGGTGGCGGTGCTGTTTGCGACTAGCCTGCACTTCATCATGGGGCCTGCCGGCATGCATTCATTTGGTCATGCGGCGTATTTTGGTTTAGGAGCGTACGGTGCTGCGCTTTTATTTAAAGCCCTTGGGTTGTCAATGGAGGTTGCGCTACTGCTGGCACCTCTTGTGGCTGGCGTGGGGGCGTTGTTGTTTGGCTGGTTTAGTGTGCGTTTATCGGGCGTCTATCTGGCGATGCTGACCCTGGCCTTTGCGCAAATCACTTGGGCGGTAGTGTTTCAGTGGGATGCACTGACAGGTGGCAGTAATGGGTTGACGGGTGTATGGCCAGCCGCTTGGCTGACCGACAAAAAGAATTATTACTTTTTGACGCTCTCATGCGTGGTCGTAAGTGTTTGGGTGTTGCGTCGGATGTTGCACGCGCCCTTGGGTTACGCCATGCGCGCTGGGCGAGATTCGCCGATGCGTGCCGATGCAATTGGCATTCACGTTAAGCGGGTGCAGTGGGTTGCTTTCGTGATCGCTGGCGTCTTTGCGGGTGTGGCCGGCGCACTTTTTGCTTTTTCTAAAGGCAGCATCTCGCCCGAGACGTTACACGTGAGTCGTTCGGTGGATGGCTTAGTGATGGTATTGCTCGGTGGCATACAGACTTTGGCGGGCCCCATCGTGGGCGCCGTGAGCTTCACGTGGTTACATGATGTGATCGCGCGCAATACAGAGTATTGGCGCGCGATGCTGGGGGGCATTATCCTGCTCTTGGTGTTGTTGTTTCCCGAAGGGATTGCAGGCTTTGCACGCCGCCTTAGTTTGCGTTTTGCAGGCAGGGGGCAAGCATGAGTCTGTTGACAGTGAAAGACTTGGGTAAGTCCTTTGGCGGAGTGAAGGCAGTTGATGGGATTTCGTTTGAGCTCGAGGCGGGCGAGTTATTGGCCCTGATTGGCCCAAATGGAGCCGGCAAATCAACCACCTTCAACATGGTCAACGGTCAATTGCAGGCAGATCGCGGGTCGATTCAGTTCGCTGGAAAAGAGTTAGTTGGCCTTGCGCCACGAGACATTTGGCGCTTAGGGGTGGGCCGTACGTTTCAAATCGCCGAAACGTTCTCGTCGTTGACAGTCATTGAAAACGTGCAAATGGCTTTGCTTTCGCATGCAGGGCAGGTATTTTCGTTTTTTAAGACGGCGCGCGCGCACGAACGTCCCCGAGCACTTGAGTTGCTTGAGCAGGTTGGGATGGCGTCGCAAGCCGACCGCCCGTGCAGTGCGTTAGCCTACAGCGATGTCAAACGTGTTGAGTTGGCAATCGCTTTGGCGAATCGTCCTCGACTGTTACTGATGGATGAACCCACGGCAGGCATGGCACCGAAAGAGCGTAACGCATTGATGGTGTTGACGAAAAAATTGGTGCTTGAACAACAAATCGCCGTTCTGTTTACTGAGCACAGCATGGATGTGGTGTTTGCTCACGCCGATCGCATGATTGTCTTGGCTCGCGGAAGGTTGATTGCGCAAGGCAAGGCTGACGACATTCGCAAAGATGCCAAGGTACAAGAGGTGTACTTTGGCACTGGCGCGACGTTTGAAGGTGAGGCGAGCGGCTCGGGTCTGACGGCCCAAGCTCAGAGCACTGAAGACTTAAATAAAGAGTTGCCCAAGGCTCAGTTGGCGCCCGACGCACACAACGGGTTGTCCGCCGCTCAGATCGTTGAAGACGTTCATCAAGACTCAAATTCGCACGGTGAGATTAAACCGCTTTTGTCCGTGCAGAACTTGAAAGCTTGGTATGGCGCGGCTCAAATTTTGTACGACGTGAGTTTTCAGGTGAAACGCGGTGAAGTCGTGGCGTTGATGGGGCGCAACGGGGCGGGCAAGTCGACCACCATGAAAGCGTTGATGGGTTTGCTCGAAAAGCGTACCGGCGACGTGCAATTTATGGGGCGTGATATTTCAAAAGACGCGGCGCATCGTATTGCGGCAAGTGGGCTAGGATATGTGCCTGAGGATCGCCGAATTTTCACCGATCTAACCGTCTTAGAGAATCTTGAAGTTGGCCGGCAAAAGGCTCGCAGGTGGCCCGACGGCTCAGCGGCCCCGACCTGGACCGTGCAGCAGTTGTTTACGTTGTTTCCAAACCTCGGAGAGATGCCCAGGCGCCCAGGTGGGCAAATGAGTGGCGGCGAACAACAGATGCTGACCGTGGCGCGCAGTCTAATGGGTAACCCTTATTTGGTGTTGCTCGATGAGCCTTCCGAGGGTGTGGCGCCTGTAATTGTCGAGCAAATGGTGCAGATGATTCTAGAACTTAAAAAGCAAGGCGTCAGTATTTTGCTGTCAGAGCAAAATCTGCACTTTGCGCGCCTAGTGTGCGACCGCGCCTATGTGCTTGAAAAAGGGCAAATCCGTTTTGGCGGCACGATGGCCGAGCTCGATGCTAACGAGCATGTCCGTCAAACCTATTTAAGCGTCTAAGGTCTTTGATGAACACTTCGTCCCCCTGTACGCTGCGTGTCAACGCTCAGCAGCATGAGTTACAGCTTTCAGCGGATGTGTCGTTGATGCATGTGTTGCGTAACGACCTTGCGCTGAATGGGCCAAAATATGGTTGTGGCTTAGGTCAGTGCGGCGCCTGTACCGTGCTAATTGACGGGGTGGCTGCGCGCTCGTGCGTGGTGCCAGCACAAGGCGTACAAGGTCGCGCCATTACCACGCTTGAAGGTTTGGGTTCGCGTGCGCAGTTTCATCCCGTGCAACAGGCTTTTATTGACGAGCAAGCCGCGCAATGCGGGTATTGTCTGAATGGCATGATTTTGATGACAGTGTCTTTGTTGACGCATACACCCGACCCTACTGAGGAGGAAATTCGTAGTGCCTTGTCGGGTAATTTTTGTCGCTGCGGCACTCACGTCGAAATTATTCGGGCAGTTAAACGTGCTGCAGTACTGATGCAGGCCCCTCGGCCGGTCAGCCATGACGCACCCTAGGTCTTTGCGCACTCGCGCAGATTTTTTAAACGTAACAGGCGTGTTGTTGGTGGTGCGTGATCCGCCACCTGCTAACCCTCCTGCGCCTGGTCAGCCGGCGGCTGTACCGGGCAACCCTGCTGAAGGCGTCGAAATTTTGCTTGCGCTTTGGGCAGACGGCCGAGTGACTGCCTTGCATGGTCATGTGGATCTTGGCACCGGAATCAAAACCGCGTTTGCGCAAATTGTGGCCGAAGAACTCGATGTGTCGCTCGAGCAGGTTGAGGTGATTTTGGGCGACACCGGCACAGCACCCAATCAAGGGCCCACCATTGCCAGTGGCTCGCTGCAAAATCACGCGGCACCCCTACGAGCGGCCGCAGCACAGGCGCGGCAATACTTGCTTGAGTTAGCAGCTGCTAGATTTGCAGTGCCCACAGCTCAGTTGACAGTCAGAGCCGGGGTCGTGTCCCTAGAGACCTCAGCGAATCCCACTCAACTTCAGACGTCGAATGCGAGCGGTACCGTTGTGCAGACCACTACAGAGGGTACGACGTCGCCTAGTCCAAGTCTCACCGTCAGCTACGCAACATTACTTGCGGGGCAGCGACTCCATCTGAAGCTTGAGTTGACCACGCAGGTAAAAGATCCTTCAAACTACCGCACAGTCGGGCAGTCATCGCCGCGTGTAGACATCCCTGCCAAGGCGACAGGCGAGCTAGTGTTCGTGCACGATGTTCGCGTGCCTGGCATGTTGCACGGCCGAGTGATTCGCCCACCTTATGCCGGCGCCGATCACGGTGACTTTATTGGTAACTTGCTTGAGTCGGTTGACGAGACGTCGATTGCTCACATCCCAGGCATCCGTGCGGTGGTCGTCATACGGGATTTTATTGGGGTGGTCGCTGAGAGAGAAGAGTTCGCTGAGCTAGCGGCCAACACGCTACGGGTGAATTGGAAACCCTGGGCTGGCTTGCCCGACCTGTCCAATATTGAGCAAGCGTTACGTAATAACCCAGCAACGCCACGTCAACTTGTCGATGAGGGCGATGTAGATCAAGCGCTCGCTCAGGCTGCGCAGTCGATGCCCCGCACCTACATATGGCCCTATCAGATGCACGCGTCGATTGGCCCCTCGTGTGCCGTGGCCGAATTTAAAACCGATCCGACCGATCCGTTTGCGTTAACAGTTTGGGCGGGCACGCAAAATCCTCATGTATTGCGCGCAGACCTGGCGCGCTTAACCGCACTGCAAGATACTGCGATTGAAATCATACGGATGGAAGCCTCTGGTTGCTACGGGCGCAACGGTGCCGACGACGTAGCGGCCGATGCCGTGCTGCTGGCGCGAGCAGTTGGTGCGCCGGTACGTGTACAACTCACGCGTGAGCAAGAAAACCTGTGGGAGCCCAAGGGTGCGGCGCAATGGATGGAGGTTCGCGGTGGCTTGCATGCAGACGGCTCGATTGCTGCCTATGATTTTTCAACCTCTTACCCCTCGAACGGTGCGCCCACGCTCGCGCTGTTACTGACGCGTACGCTTGAACCTAACGCGCAAGCGTATGAGATGGGCGATCGCACTGCGCGTCCGCCGTATACCTTGCAAAATTTGCGCGTGACGGTGAATGATATGCCGCCCATTTTGCGCGCCTCGTGGTTGCGTGGCGTGTCGGCGATGCCCAATTCGTTTGCGCACGAATCCTATATTGACGAACTAGCGACTGCTGCTGGGGTCGATCCTTTGACCTTCAGATTGCGTTATCTCGATGACCCACGCGCGCGTGAATTATTGCAAGCGACGGCCGCTAAAGCGGGCTGGAAAATGCATGACCAACCGCAGCAGCAGGGTGCAGAGGGTGATGTTTTGCACGGGCAGGGCATCGCCTGGGCCCGCTATGTCCACAGCAAGTGGCCAGGATTTGGTGCGGCGTGGGCCGCGTGGATCGCCGATGTTGAGGTCAACAAGCGCACGGGTGAGGTGCACGTCAAACGGGTGGTGGTGGGTCACGATGCTGGCTTAACCATTAATCCTGCAGGTGTTGAACACCAAATTCATGGCAACGTGGTTCAAACGACTAGTCGCGCCATGATTGAGCAGGTACCGACTGAACGTGAACAAAATACTGTTGCCACCCGCGAGTGGGGTTCATATCCGATTTTAAGTTTCAGGCAGGTGCCTGTGATCGAAGTCATGCAGATGCCGCGGCATAACGAGCCAGCTCTTGGGGCAGGCGAGTCGGCCTCGGTGCCTGGCACGGCCGCGATTGCCAATGCGATTTTCGATGCGACGGGTGTGCGCTTCAGACAACCACCTTTTACGCCAGAGGTTGTGCGCGCGGCTTTGAATCCTTTGATGTATCAGGGCGACTCAGACTCTTACGCCTGCGGTAATCCTCCGTTGGCAGCGCAGGCCTCAGACAAACTTCAGCTAGCTTCGCAAACAACTGACCCGCTGCAAGCAAGCCCTGCGAATCAACAGACAGATCATGCCGACGCGCGTTGGCCTAAGCCACGTTCGTGGTGGTTGCGTGCGGCTGCTTTGACGGCGGCGCTCGGGACTACCTTGCTTGGCGCGACGTGGTCACTGTTCGGTCAGCGCACTGCGCTTGCACCAGTTGCCCAACCGATCGCGACCTACTCAGCCGCAACGCTTGAGCGTGGTCGTGAATTAGCGGCCTTGGGTAACTGCGTCACTTGTCACACCAGTGCACAAGGCAAACCAAATGCTGGCGGCTTGGGGATTCAAACTCCCTTTGGCACGGTCTACAGCACCAACTTAACGCCTGACCCTCAAACTGGGATTGGTCTGTGGTCACAGCAAGCGTTTAATCGTGCCATGCGTGAAGGTATCTCTCGCGATGGGCATCATTTGTACCCCGCGTTTCCGTACACCTCGTTCACGCGCACCAGTGATGAAGATCTGACCGCACTGTACGGCTGGCTGATGTCGCAAGAGCCGGTGCGCCAGGCAACGCCTGAAACGAAGCTTGCGTTTCCTTTTAGCTTGCGTCCGCTCATGGCCTTTTGGAATGCGCTGTACTTAACGCCAGGGTCTTCTGCCAAGCCACTGAAAACTGAAGTTGAGCGTTCGCCAGCGTGGTTACGGGGCGAATATCTTGTGAATGGGTTGGGGCATTGTTCGGCGTGTCACACCTCACGCGATGCGTTGGGTGGCGAGCGCTCAGGGCTCGCTTACTTAAGCGGTGCCACCGTTGATGGCTGGCTGGCCCCAGCACTCAATGCACGTTCGTCCAGCCCCGTGGCATGGACGGAAACCGCCTTTTATGACTATTTACGCAACGGTCATAGCGCCGAGCACGGTAGCGCCTCGGGTCCGATGGCGCCGGTGATTAGGCAGTTGGCGCAAGTGCCAGACACCGATCTTGCTGCGATGGCGCATTATTTGGCGTCGTTTCAAGAGCAAAGCGCCTCGGCTCTGGTCGCTCAAACCTACGTCGCGCAGGCCGCAGCTCGCGAGCCTATGCTACTTGGGCCCGCGCAACGTATGTTTCAGGCCGCCTGTGCGTCATGCCATCACGACGGTGACGGCCCGCGTTTACTTGGCGTCAATATCCCGCTGGCGCTAAGCACTGGTATGCACAGCGCGCAACCTGATAACGTGATTCGCGTGATCTTAGAGGGGATTCGCAAACCTGCCAGCGAGCAAATCGGCTTTATGCAGGGTTTTGCTAAGCAATTTGATGACCAACAGCTGAGTGAGCTCTTGACTTACATGCGTAGCCGTTTTGCCCCCACTCAGCCGCCCTGGCAAAACCTCGAACAGAAAATTGGGGTAATCCGTATGTCACCAAGCTTGCATTTACCGTAAAGTTTGCCCACAATAGAGATATTGTTGATCACCCCGGTTCTGACCCGAGCCGGGGTTTTGCTTTTTGGAAAAACACCATGGCAACTATTCCTCTTACCGTGCGCGGGGCCGAGCGCTTACAAGCTGAGCTGCAGCGGCTCAAGCATGTCGACCGCCCTGCGGTCATTAACGCTATTGCTGAAGCGCGTTCGCACGGCGATTTGTCTGAAAACGCCGAGTATGATGCCGCGCGCGAGCGTCAAGGTTTTATCGAGGGGCGCATTGCCGAACTCGATGGCACGCTTTCAAACGCCCAGTTAATTGAACCAAGCACGATCGAGGCCGATGGTCGCGTTGTGTTTGGTGCAACCATCGAAATCGAAGATCTTGAGTTGGGCACCAAAGTGACTTACCAAATTGTCGGTGACGTCGAGGCTGACATCCGTTCAAATTTGATTTCGGTGTCTAGCCCGGTGGCGCGCGCGTTGATTGGTAAGTATGAGGGTGATGTCGTTGAAGTGAAGGCCCCATCGGGCGCCCGTGAATACGAAATCATCAGCATTAAATATCTTTGATCACGCGTACTTTGAGTCGCGCTCTCTGTAAGATGCCTGATTAGCGTTTCACCGGTGCGCGCTTTCGCACTGTCGTGCCAAGAGCCCCACGCCGCGCTCCGGCACGTAGCGACAACGCGCTGCCACTGCGACGCGGAATCCCATGTGAGGTATCCTTGGCACTTGCGCGTTTGCTTGGCCTAGCAGGACGATCCCCCGAATAGACGGTTGGGCGATCAGTTGCCAAGTCAATCTGTTCGCGTTCTGGGCGATTGCGCCGGCTTGGTTTTTGAACCTTTTTACCCACTGCGGCTAGTTTCTTGGGTGTGTGTGGTTCGTTGGGCTTACGCTTGGCCGGGGTTGCGGGTTCGGCCGGCGGTTTTAGGTAGGTACCCTTTGAGCCAAAGCGATACAGAATCAGCATTTTGCCCAAATGGTGCACCGTGGCGCACGAAAGGGTGTCGCAAATCGTGGCAAGCATGGCATCGCGCTCGTCGCGGTCAGCACTGCCGGCTCGAACCTTAATCAGCTCGTGAGCAGATAGGTTTAGGTCGATTTCTTTTAAAACTGCCTCAGTGAGCCCGTTGTCGCCAATCAGTACAACTGGGCGCAGGGGGTGAGCAGCAGCGCGAAGCGAACTACGCTCGCGGGGGGTAAGTTCCATAATAGTCATAAGGTAGATTGTACGGGAATGGCGAAGAACAAATTTTCTAAAGAATGGGTCATGCAGCACATTAATGACCCTTTCGTCAAAATGGCGACTCAAAAGGGCTATCGTGCCCGTGCCGCCTTCAAACTGACCGAGATCCTCGATGCTGAAAAACTCATGCGTCGAGGCGACATCATTGTTGACTTGGGCTCGACCCCCGGCAGCTGGTCTCAGGTCGCGCGCGAGCGCTTGGTGGGAAAGGGTGGAATCCTCGATGGTCGCATTGTTGCGCTCGATCTCTTACCCATGGAGCCTATCGCAGGTGTTGAGTTCATTTTGGGTGATTTTAGTGAGGATGCTGTCCTCGAACAGCTCAACCAAAGCCTAGAAGGAGTCAAGGTAGATTTAGTCATGTCAGACATGGCGCCAAATTTATCTGGGGTCGGTTTAGCCGATGCAGCCAGAATTCAACAAGTGATTGATTTAGCCCTTGAATTTTCGCTAATGCACCTCAAAACAGATGGTGCGCTGATTGTGAAAGCGTTTCACGGTAGCGGCTTTTCGCAAACCGTTGAAAGCTTCAAACGACACTTCAAAAGGGTGGTCGAGCGCAAACCGAAGGCTTCAAGAGATCGTTCTTCTGAAACTTTCTTGATCGCCAAGGGTCGAAAGGGCTAGAGCTATGTGATTTCGGTCCCGTCGCGCAGTAAGGGATTACTGCGAATGGGCTTTTTTAACAGGTAGAATGTTATTTTGCCTCGTTGCAATGCGTCCTTTGGGCCAAAGGTGCGCGGCGCGTCAGAACGACAAGCTGGAGATCGGCCTTGAATAATTCTTTTTCGAAAGTCGCGGTTTGGATGGTGATTGGTTTGGTACTGTTTACTGTGTTTAAACAGTTCGACTCCCGCGCGCCTGTACAAGACACCGTGAGTTACACCCAATTTATGGAAGACGCCAAGTCGGGCAAGGTCCGCCGAGTCGATGTCCAAAACGATGTCATCCATGTCACGCCCGACTCGGGTCGCCCTTACACCCTGACTTCGCCTGGCGATCTCTGGATGGTGTCTGATTTGCTCAAAGCTGGTGTTTCTGTATCGGGCAAGCCGCGCGAAGAGCCCTCACTGCTCATGAGTATCTTTGTGTCTTGGTTTCCGATGCTGCTCTTGATCGGTGTCTGGGTGTTTTTTATGCGCCAGATGCAGGGTGGTGGTAAGGGTGGGGCGTTTAGTTTTGGTAAGTCGCGTGCGCGCTTGCTAGACGAAGGCACAAATGCCATCACGTTTGCTGACGTTGCGGGTTGCGACGAAGCAAAAGATGACGTTCAAGAAATTGTTGATTTTTTACGTGATCCGTCTAAGTTTCAAAAGCTCGGCGGTCGTATCCCCCGTGGTGTGCTGATGGTGGGTTCGCCCGGTACCGGTAAAACGTTGCTGGCCAAAGCGATTGCTGGCGAAGCCAAGGTTCCGTTTTTTAGTATTTCGGGTTCTGACTTTGTTGAGATGTTTGTGGGCGTGGGCGCTGCCCGCGTACGCGACATGTTTGAAAACGCCAAAAAGCATTCGCCATGCATTATCTTTATTGACGAGATCGATGCTGTCGGTCGCCAGCGTGGTGCAGGCTTGGGCGGCGGTAACGACGAGCGTGAACAAACGCTCAACCAGATGTTGGTTGAGATGGACGGCTTTGAGTCTGGCGTTGGCGTGATTGTGATCGCTGCGACCAACCGCCCCGATGTGCTTGACCCTGCGTTGCTGCGCCCTGGTCGTTTTGATCGTCAAGTGGTGGTGCCGTTGCCAGATATTCGTGGCCGCGAACAAATTCTTAAAGTTCACATGCGTAAAGTGCCGTTGGCGCAAAACGTCGATGCCCATACACTGGCACGTGGTTGCCCAGGTTTTTCGGGTGCTGATCTTGCCAATCTGGTCAACGAATCAGCCCTGTTTGCAGCGCGTCGCAATGGCCGCACGGTTGATATGTCTGACTTTGAAAAAGCCAAAGACAAGATCATCATGGGTGCTGAGCGCCGGTCAATCGTGATGCCCGAAGAAGAACGCCGCAATACCGCTTATCACGAATCTGGTCATGCGATCGTGGCCCGTATGCTGCCAAAAACAGATCCTGTTCACAAAGTCACGATCATTCCGCGTGGTCGTGCCTTAGGCGTCACGATGCAGTTGCCCGAAGGCGATCGGTACAGCATGGATAAAGAGCGTCTGTTGTGTACGATTGCCGTGTTGTTTGGTGGTCGTATCGCTGAAGAGCTTTTCATGAACCAAATGACCACCGGTGCCTCAAACGATTTTGAGCGTGCGACTGCGATTGCTCGTGACATGGTCACGCGCTATGGCATGACCGATTCATTGGGCCCAGTGGTATACGCTGAAAACGAAGGCGAAGTCTTTTTAGGCCGTAGCGTGACAAAAACCACGCACATGTCTGAAGCGACGATGCAAACGGTCGATAAAGAGATCCGCAAAATTATCGACGAGCAGTACGCACGTGCTCGCACCATCCTTGAAAATAGTCGTGAAAAAGTCGAAATCATGACTAAGGCTTTGCTCGAGTGGGAAACCATCGATGCAGATCAGATCGGTGACATCATTGAAGGTCGCCCACCGCGCCCACCAAAGGTGCCACAGGCGCCAGCTGATTCGTCGGATACGCCTCCCACGGGAGCAGCACCGACTAACGATCCAGCAGCGGTGGTCTAAGACGACGGCAGAGTTGACTCTGATGTCAGCTAGCTGGTTATGCGGGCGCTTTGAGTTTGTACTCAAGCGCCCGCTTTTAATGGGAATCGTTAACGTAACGCCTGATTCATTTTCTGATGGCGGTCAACACCCTGAAGCCACCTCGGCGATTGCACACGCGCACCAATTGGTTGCTGAAGGTGCCGATATTATCGACATTGGTGGTGAGTCCACCCGCCCAGGGGCTGCGCCCGTTTCTATCCAAGATGAGCTTGCGCGCATTTTGCCTTTGATCGCTGCGTTGCGCGACAGTGGTGTTGCGATTTCAGTCGATACCTGCAAACCTGAGGTGATGCAGACTGCGCTTGAGGCGGGGGCCGACATCATTAATGATGTGACAGGCATGCGAGCACCCGAGGCGCGGCGCATCGTTGCTGCGCACCCAAGCTGTGGGGTGTGCCTGATGCACATGCAGGGCGAGCCGCGTACGATGCAACGCAACCCTCAATACCAAAATGTCGTGCACGAGGTGAAAGCGGAACTCGTGACCCAGGCGCAGTTGCTCGAGCATCTAGGTGTCACGAGGGCCCGTATCAGCCTGGATCCAGGCCTCGGGTTTGGTAAAACAGTCGAGCATAATTATCAATTACTGCAAGGGCTAGAGCAGCTTGTGCAAAGTGGTTACCCAGTCGTGTTGGGTGCCTCGCGCAAATCTATGATCGGCAGTGTCACAGGTAAATCTGTGGATCAGCGTCTGAGTGGTAGCATTGCCGCGGCGCTCGCAGGTGTGGTCAGAGGTGCAGCTGTCTTGCGTGTGCATGATGTCGATGCAACGCGTGACGCTTTAAAAGTTTGGCAGTCCGTTCAGGCTGCAGGGGATCCACATTGATGCCCCCTCGGTGCTGAGCGACGAGTTTCGCGGAGAAAAAAATGAGTCAAAGAAAATATTTCGGTACAGATGGCGTGCGCGGCGAAGTGGGTGGCGACGTCATCAATGCTGAATTCGCACTCAGGCTTGGCTATGCAGCCGGCAAAGTTCTGGCCAAAGAACATTCGGCGCGGCGCGGCCGCCCAACCGTATTGATCGGTAAAGACACGCGCATCAGCGGCTACATGCTTGAATCGGCACTCGAAGCAGGCTTTGCTTCGGCTGGTATTGAGGTGTTGCTCGCAGGCCCGCTACCCACCCCAGCGGTGGCGTATTTGACGCGCACCTGGCGCTTAGTGGCTGGTATTGTGATCAGCGCCTCACACAATCCTTATTACGACAATGGCATCAAGTTTTTTTCGTCTAAGGGGATGAAGCTGCCTGACGAAACTGAGGCTGCGATTGAAGCTGCACTAGACGAACCCATGCAATGTGTCAGCTCTGAAAAGCTCGGACGCGCGCGTCGTATTGACGATGCCCCAGGTCGTTATATTGAGTTTTGTAAAAGTACGTATCCATCGGATTTGGATTTAGGCGGTTTGAAACTCGTGGTCGATGCTGCCAATGGTGCTGCGTACCATATTGCTCCGCACGTGTTTCGCGAGCTAGGTGCCGAAGTCACTGCAATTGGCGTTTCACCCGACGGGTTCAATATCAACAAAGACGTTGGTGCTTTGCATCCTGAAAGCTTAGCGGCTGAAGTCCGTGCACGTGGCGCAGATCTTGGCATTGCGCTAGACGGTGATGCCGATCGTGTGCAAATGGTCGATGCCACCGGCCGTGTCTATAACGGCGATGAGTTGTTGTACGCGGTGTTGCGTGAACGCCTCTCGCGTGGGCCGGTTGCAGGTGTGGTGGGTACCCTGATGACCAACTTCGGCTTTGAGCGTCAGCTTAAACACATGGGCATCCCCTTTGAGCGTGCTCAAGTCGGTGACCGTTATGTGCTCGAGCAATTGCGTAATCGCGGCTGGCTCTATGGCGGCGAAAGCTCAGGGCATTTGTTGTGTTTGGATTCGCACACGACGGGCGATGGCATCGTTGCAGCCTTGCAAGTATTGGCGGCCTTGCAGCGCAGCGGTGAGACCTTGTCTCAATGGGTGTCTGCCCTGCGCTTGTATCCGCAAAAAATGATCAACGTGGCACTCAAGCCTGGCACGGATTGGGCCACCCATGCCGGTTTGCAGGCGGCTCAACAACAAGCCGAAGCCTTACTGGGTGAACGCGGTCGGGTATTGATTCGCGCGTCGGGCACCGAACCCAAACTGCGCTTGATGGTCGAGGCTGACGACGAGGCTTTAGCCACAAGATGCGTCGATTTGCTGGCCGCGGTTGATTTAACCAGCTAATCATCCAACGATCTTGGACTGCTTGAGATCTAGCGATCCAAAGATCCAAAGATCCAGTGCCCTCGAGGCGGCTCGCATGTTTTCATAGACCTTGCTGAAGTCAAAAAAACTTCATCATTTCGTCACTTTCGTGCAATGTCGGTTGTTCATAGTGAGGGATACCTCAGGAGACCAACCTCATGCTTGAGCTTGTGCGCAGTGCCTCTAGTTTATTTACGCTTCCGACGGCTTCAAATAACTCTGCCGGCTTGGTGGTCGGTCTGGCGCAGTCACCCGAAGAAATTGAATTAGTGCAGCGGCTTCGTCACGACGTGTTTAGTGCAGAGTATGGTGCTGCTCTTGGTAACGACCGCGATGGAATTGATCGCGACCACTTTGATCCCTGGTGTGCCCACCTTCTAGTGCGTGAACTCTCGACAGATCAAGTGGTGGGCACCTATCGAATTTTGACGCCGCAACAAGCTAAGCGTGCAGGTAGCTATTACTCGGAGTCTGAGTTTGATTTAAGCGGCTTGGGGCACGTACGTGATTCATTAGTCGAATTTGGACGAGCGTGCATTCACGAAGAGCACCGGCAAGGCGGCGTCTTGATGATGCTTTGGTCGGGCTTGGCAGAAATCCTAAAGCAAGGTAACTACGAGCATGTGTTCGGTTGCGCAAGCGTTAGCCTGCGTGATGATGGTGTCACGGCCGCTGAAGTGTGGCGTCAAATCAAAGAACGCTCGCTCTTTACCGAGGACATCAACGTCAAGCCCTTGCATCGTTATCCCGTCGAGCAGCTTGATAGCCAGTTACCGGCCTCGGTGCCAGCCTTGCTCAAAGGGTATTTGAAATTAGGGGCGCGCGTTTGCGGCGAGCCAGCCTGGGATCCTGACTTTAATACTGCAGATTTTCCGATGTTGCTGTCGGTCAGCCATATGGGTCAGCGTTACCGTAAGCACTTTGGCTTTGATAGCGCTAAACCTGGATTAACTCAAAATTAAAACCGACCTTACTCCATTCGGTTTCTTCGCCATGTAACGAAAAATCGGTCAGCGGATGCGAGCCGAGCCATTTCTTGTCGACCTTGCAGACGATTGCAAGCCCTTTCACGCTGACCGAGAGCGGTAAGCGAGACACATCTTCGCGGCGTCGACAAAGTAGTACTGCCAAACGCAAACATAGAATCGTTAACCACTGCTCACGATTTTTAACTAGATTTTGCGCCTTACTGAGTTTGCCAGTATGTGCCAGCGCCAAGAGCCCTAACTGCGCCTGGTCGACTCGTGAAAAGCCTGGCATGTCAGCGTTATTTAAAATGTAGGCACTGTGTTTGTGATAACCCGCCTGGGCGATCGATAAACCCACCTCGTGCAAATCTGCCGCCCAACTCAAGGTATGGCGTAGCTCATCTTGCTCTGTGCGGCCTGGTAGCACGGCATCAAACAGACTCAAGGCGCAGCGTTTGACCCGCGTGGATTGGCGGGTATCGACGTGGTAGCGTTTTGTGAAGGCCAACACCGATACGTCACGCCGGTCATGAGCCTCTTCGCGACCGGCCAGGTCAACCAACACACCAAGACGCAAGGCGCCATCGCCGGTTTTCATGACCTCGACATGCATCTCGTCAAAGAAGGCGCTCATGATGGCTAAGCCACCAGTTAAGACGTCGGCCCGCTCAAGTTTGATGCCAGGTAGGTCGTTTGGAATCACCCGGCCAGCACGAACGAGCTTAGCCTTCAGTTTTTCGAGACCGTCTCTCGTAATCCCTTCTGGTGACAGGCGACCCTCGGTCAAGATTGCGTAAAGTGCCTTGGCGGTACCAGACGAGCCAAAGGCGGCATCCCAGCCCATTTTGCGATAGGGCTTGGTAATGACCTCAATTTCACGTCGGGCGGCTAACTCGGCCTGTTTCATCGAATAGACGTCAATGACACCTTCCGGAAAAAATTTTCGGCTGTAACTGACGCAACCCATATACAGCGAAGAGGTGAGCAGAGGCTCGTCTCCGCGACCAATGATGATCTCGGTCGAGCCACCCCCGATGTCGATGACTAAGCGCCTATCGGTCGAGATCGGTAGCGTGTGGCTGACACCAGAATAGATCAGGCGGGCTTCTTCGCGCCCAGCAATGACCTCAATCGGAAAGCCAAGCGCAGCTTCGGCGCGAGGCAAAAAATCAGCGACGTTGCGTGCCACACGGAAGGTATTGGTGGCAACCGCGCGTACTCGGTCAGGATGAAAGCTGCGTAAACGTTCGCCAAAACGTTTGAGTACTTCGATGGCCCGTTCAACGGATTCATCGTTCAGTATCTTGGCGGAGTTTAAGCCTGCGGCTAAACGAACCGTCTCTTTGAGACGATCGATTTGGTAGATGTGTTTGGCACCATTTTGCTCGGCTACCCGTCCGATCGATAGCCTAAAGCTGTTCGACCCCAGATCTACTGCCGCCAAGAGGTGTTCCATTAATGTCAATCCGTTACCCAATTGAGCCTATTATAAAAGGGTATCTTGAATTCAAAAAAAGGGGTGCCTTAATTGATTGTTGCAAAACTGTAACTTTGTTGTTGTA
>Ga0114967_10000539_pt1 | contig 32427 bp, 30 predicted proteins | sample M_130628_MF_Meta_FD_92639 | JGI IMG/M metagenome (GOLD analysis project Ga0114967, IMG submission 92639) | Freshwater microbial communities from Lake Montjoie, Canada to study carbon cycling - M_130628_MF_MetaG | ecosystem: Environmental > Aquatic > Freshwater > Lake | place: Lake Montjoie...
ACTTATACTGTCGCAGCAACAAACGGATCTTCTACAGATGGAACTGCTGGAAATGGAGGTGGTGGAGCACATAATAACGCAAGTCCCAATAGCGGCTCTGGTAGCTCGGGCATTGTGATTGTGAGATATGCCAAATAAAAAATTTCTATTAAAAAATTGACTTACAAAAAATGATCGAACAAATTTTTGGCATAATAATTTCGGCAGTTTTTGGGGCAATTTTTGGTTCTTACGCCACACTTTTTGCTTATCGCCTGCCTTTGAACGAATCTTGTTTTGGGCGTTATTTTGGCCCAAAATCGCGCTGCCCCGAATGCAACGTAGTTATTAGAACCCGCGAATTAATTCCTCTTGTAAATTGGCTTTTCACTTTGGGAAGGTGCAAAAATTGCCAAACTAAAATTCCGCGCACCCATCTTTTTATTGAGCTTGCGACAACTATTTCCTTCGTTTTATGCTTTTTAAAATTTTCTTTCAGTCAGGAATTTTTAATTTATTCGATGCTGTCCGTGGGTTTGGTAATATTGCTTGCAACCGACTTTACTCATAAAATTTTTCCACAACAAATTCTCAACTTTATTTTGATGATTGGAATTGCCAACCGCGTTTTGCAAGATCAAAATGTGATTGATGTAACTTTTTCGGCGGCAATTGGCGTGGTTTTTGCGGTGATTTTTTATCAGATTTTTTACAAAAAAACCAACGGACTTTTTGCTAATGAAGTGCAATCTTATGATTATACTAAATTCATTCTCATTGCTTCAGTTTGTATGCATCAAAGCCTATTTTTATTTTACTTTTTTACGGTGATGATGATTTTAACCCTGTTCCTTCTTTTTAATATTCCAAATAAAAAGAAGCGCAGTAATTTTGGTCACGCACTGATTATTCCATTCTTCTGGTTGATGCTTTATTCTCCCAATTTTTTCTAACTTTTTAAAATAATTTTTATGACAAATGACTATCGCGTAAAGGATATTTCTTTGGCTGCTTGGGGCAGAAAAGAAATAACTTTAGCAGAAAATGAAATGCCGGGTTTAATGTCTTTGCGCCATGAATTTGGAGCTTCCAAGCCACTTAAAGGCGCTAAAATTGTTGGTTGTCTACATATGACAATTGAAACTGCGGTTTTGATTGAAACCTTGACTGCTCTTGGTGCAGAAGTGCGCTGGAGTTCATGCAATATTTTTTCAACATCAGATCAAGCTGCCGCAGCTGTTGCTGAAGCGGGAATTCCAGTTTTTGCTTGGAAAGGTGAAACCGAAGAAGAATATGATTGGTGTATCAGACAAACAATTATCGGAAAATCAGGCTGGGTTCCAAATATGATTTTAGATGATGGTGGCGATTTAACCAAAATGATTCACGAAGAATATCCAGAAGTTTTAGCTCAAATCAAAGGTCTGTCAGAAGAGACTACAACTGGTGTGGCGCGACTTTATCAAATGGAAAAAAACGATAAATTAAAAGTGCCTGCAATTAATGTTAATGACGCAGTTACTAAATCAAAATTTGACAATCTTTACGGTTGTAAAGAAAGTGTAATTGATGGCGTAAAACGCGCAACGGATGTGATGATTGCCGGAAAAATGGTAGTAATTTGTGGTTATGGAAATGTTGGAAAAGGTTGCGCCGATGCTTTTAAGTCACAGGGCGCGAGAGTTGTGGTAACTGAAATTGATCCAATTTGTGCGCTTCAAGCTGCAATGGCTGGATTTCAAATTTTGCCAATTGAAGATGTGGTTTCGCAAGCTGATATTTTTATCACAACAACGGGAAATGTTGATATCATTACAATTGAACATATGCGCGCCATGAAAGATTGCGCGATCGTTGGTAACATTGGACATTTTGACAATGAAATCGAAGTTGAAGCTTTAAGAAATTTGAAATGGACCAACATCAAACCGCAAGTTGATCAAATTGCATTTCCTGACGGCAAAAGAATTATTCTTCTTGCTGAAGGCAGATTGTTAAATTTGGGATGCGCGACTGGACACAGTGCTTTCGTGATGTCAGCCAGCTTTACTAATCAGGTTATGGCGCAAATTGAATTGTGGAATAATTACAAAAAATATGAAAATAAAGTTTATATTTTGCCAAAAGAATTAGATGAAAAAGTTGCGCGCCTTCATTTAGATAAACTTGGAGCAAAGCTAACTAAATTGAACAAGAAGCAAGCAGACTATATAAATGTTGATGTGAGCGGGCCGTTTAAAACTGATAATTACAAATATTAATACGGGTATAAAATGGAAAAATTTCAAATCACAATTGAAGGTTATCAAAAATTAAAAGCAGAAATTCACAATTTGAAAAATGTGGAAAGACCAAATATAATCAAGCAAATCGCGGCTGCGCGTGAACTTGGAGATTTAAAAGAAAATGCAGAATACCATTCTGCAAAAGATAAGCAGGGATTTATCGAAGCGCAAATCGGTGATTTGGAAGATAAATTTCTGCGCGCTGAAGTTATTGATATTTCAAAGCTTTCCGGTGAAAAAGTTCGCTTCGGCGCAACGGTAAAATTGGAAGATTTAAATAGTGATAAAAAAGTTGCCTATAAAATTGTTAGTGAGTTTGAAGCTAACCTTGATGAAGGCTTGATTTCAAATTCTTCGCCGGTTGCCCGAGCCTTGATTGGTAAGGAAGTTGGCGATGAAGTTGAAATCAAAACTCCGGGCGGAATCATGAATTATGAAATTTTAGAAATAAAATTTGTGTAACATAATTTATGATTTAGCTTGAGGCAAAATGAGACAAATTTTTTTTCTGAATCAGTTTTAGAAAAATTATTTGACATCAAAAAACGTGACACCTAATTAGCTTCGAAATGAATCACTTAGATCTAAAATCGCCTTTTAATATTAATAAAATTTTCGCTCAAAATATGAAAAAAACTTTTTCCTCAAAAAAATCGGCATTCTCACTGATTGAATTATCAATCGTGTTAATCATTATCGGTTTGTTGATTGCCGGTGTAACTGGCGGTGCAAGCTTGATTAAAAGCTCGCAACTTCGTTCAGTAATGGGTGAGGCGAGAGGTTATGCCGTTGCAGTAAATGCATTTTATAGCCAATTTAATGGTATTCCAGGCGATTTCCCAACTGCTATTGGAAACTCACTTGCTGGCGACAACGACAGTACAATTGAATATTATGGTGCTGCATCTGCCGCAGGATCAGAAAGTGCAAATGCTTGGGTTGCGTTAAGAACAATCGGTGCAATTGATTCAATCAGCTTGGCAGCTCCAGCAATTGCGACTACTCCTCCAATATTTGGTTCAACTTCAACTGCAACTGCCCCTGCATCAAAGATTCAATCTGCTGGTTGGGTGTTTGACTATCGTAATTATATAGAAGGTGCTATAAATAGTGCTGCAAACCAAAACGTTGTAATCCTAACTTCTACTATTAATGGAACTCCAGCTGCAGCAACTACTACTCCAATTCTTGGAACTAACATTTCAACTCCTGCTGTACCAGGATCTGACGCTTTATCAATCGATTCTAAAATTGACGATGGTATTGCAAATGCTGGTAAAGTTAGAGGCATTAACCCAGGTGTTGGTGTTGCGGCAACTGGTACTTGCTATACTTATGCAGCTTCCGCTAACTCTACTTACTTAACTTCTAGCACTTCAAAAACTTGTGCTCTTTCTTATCAAGTTGACGTTAACTCATAGTTTGGTTTAAGTCTTAAATTAAAAACCCCGTCATTTGCAAAAGTGACGGGGTTTTTTGTTGCGTGATTTTTTATTAGTTTTTAAAAACTATTCGGATTATCTGTTTGGTTAGAGTGTGGATAGATCCTGAAACAAGTTCAGGATGACGATGGGGAATGGAGGAAATATCTTCTGAAGAATTGAGGGGGGTTTTTAAACAACTTCGTCATCCTGAATTTGTTTTAGGATCTATCAGATACTTAACCAGATATTTCAAGTCGATATTTAACAAATTTCAAATAATGAAAAACGACCCAATTTTATCTGCCTTAATCAATTTTCTGGTGCCGATAATTTTTCTATACGGATTATTTTTTCTTGCCGATTTTTTTGAGAGCGGATTTTTTGCGTTTATTTATTCTGTAGTTTTATTTGTAAGCGGCTTCATGATTTTCTCAGTGAAGTTCTCCAACATGAAAATGCCATCTTTGGTGCATTTTGAATTCTTTTCTTTCTTCGCTTTGCTGCTTTCAATTTCTTACTTGGTGGCGATTTTATTTTTTATTACCAATGTTTTTGCGATTTAGTGATTTGATTAGGTCATCGAGCAAAGCGCCTTCCTAGCTCGATTTAGGCATAATTAAAAAAATGGGGGGCTAAAAATCAGCTTTCTTCTTTTATTCTCGGGACTTTCCAAAAACTTCTCTAATTCAGCAGATTAGAAACTAGCAAAAAACGACATAGTCATACTGAGTTAGTTTGGAAATTTTTGAGAAATAGCCCACCATTTTTTTAACTTTGCCATTATGCCAAAAATTCTTTCATAAAAAAAGCGAACCATTTCTGGCTCGCTAATTTTCCTAAAAATTCCGATCTAAATTCTTATTTAGAAAAAGCTGAAAAAATTGATCCCAGAAAAGATTTTTTAGGCTCATTATTATGACGATTATCTGATCTTTTTTTATCGTAACGATTATTCTTCTTTAACTTGTTATTATTGTTGTTTCTTGGTCTTCTTTGGCCGCCACGATCACTATCTTCATCAGTGCGATCATCTTTTGAATAACCATCAAAATAACTTTTTTCCAAGCCTAACTGGTTTACTTTTCCAGTTGTTATCGGCATTTCAATTTCGCGTCTTTCTTCGTCAGAAAGGCTTTTACGTTTTTTAATAGTGAAGCCATGATTTCCAACGTCATCACTTGGATGCATAAAAATATGAACATCATAATTTTTTTCAGTCGAAACGATTTCTGCTTTCTTGAAATTCATCATGTAGGCGATGGTTTCAGGATTGGTGTAGATATAAATCACGCCAGCTTGTTTATCGGCGCAAGAATGTCTAATTGCACGTAAAATACTCACAGCAAGAATTTCAACTGAACGAACATAACCAGTTCCGCTACAATGTTTGCAAGGTTCGGTAATAGTTTCAAAAAAACTGGCGCCAAGTCTTTGGCGCGACATTTCAAGCAAACCAAATACACTGATGCGTCCAAGTTGAATGCGGGCGCGATCATTTTGCAATTCATCACGCAAAGCTCTTTCAACATTGCGGCGGTGTTTTTGTTCATACATATCGATAAAATCGATGACAACCAAGCCAGCCAAATCGCGTAGGCGCAATTGTTTAGCAATTTCTTTTACCGCTTCGATATTAGTGCTAAAAGCAGTTTCTTCGACGCCACTTTCTTTGGTAGCTCGACCAGAATTTACATCAATTGCGACTAAAGCTTCGGTGTGGTCAATTACGATTGAGCCGCCGGAAGGAAGATGAATTTGTTTTTCGTAAAGAGCGGAAATTTGTTGCTCAACGCGAAATTTATTGAAAATAGGCACGCGTTCATCATGTAATTTAACGTTATGCGCGCTGTGCGGCATGGTTAATTTTACGAAGTTCATAACGGTTTCAAAAGCTTCAAGACCTTCAACTATAACTTCGCCAACTTGTTCATTATAAACATCGCGGATGCATCTTTTGATAACATCATCTTCGGCGTGAATAAAGGCTGGAGCTTTTGAAGATGTAGAAGCTTCTTTAATGCTTTCCCACAAACGAGCTAGATAATCGCAATCACGTTTAATTTCTTCTGGTTTTTTGCCAACTCCCGCAGTTCTGATAATTACCGAGCGATCTGAAGGAACGTTAAGCTCATTTAAAATTGATTTTAAAATTTTGCGGTCGCGGAAATTATCTACTTTTTTTGAAACGCCGCCTTTATTTGGCGTGTTCGCCATCAATACGCAATATTTTCCAGCAATCGAAATGTAAGTGGTCATCGACGCACCTTTATTGCCGCGCTCTTCTTTAGAACATTGCACCGAAATTAATTGACCGGGTTTGATTACATCTTGAATTTGATAGCGTTTGTAAATGCTGTGAATATTGCCGCGATAATTGCCGGTTTCATCTTCAACAGAATAAGCGCCAGTTACGATTGATTCAGCATCATCATCTTGCGCAGCACTTTCAGAAGAATTGCCATTTTGACGGTTTGAAGATTGAGGCGCATTGCTTTCTTCTTCATCTTGTCTGGCGGGTTGATTGCTGTTTAATTCACGAAGTTTTTGTCTTTCAGCTTCAGAGATTTGGTAATAATCCGGATGAATATCAGCGAAAGGCAAAAAGCCATGGCGGTCTGAACCGTAATCAACGAAAGCAGCTTGTAGAGATGGTTCAACACGAGTAACGCGAGATAGATAGATATTGCCTTTGATTTGTTTTATTGCGACCGCTTCACGATCGAAGTCTTGCAAAATGCCATGTTCCAACACTGCAACACGCGTTTCTTCGCGGTGCGCAGCATCGATTAAAATTGATTTGTTCGTCATTGTTTCTAAGAAATTAGTTTCTTGAGAAACAGCTATTTTCTAGGGCAGCCAAATATTATTGAATGAGTGATTCATAAAACCTAAGTAACTTTGTAATTTAGAAAATAACTGCTTTTCAGTGTGAGAGTTGTAAAAAAGATTCTTTTATTTGTGGTGTAGGAATTTTTTTATTTTGGGTGTTGTCAAGTTTAAAAAAACTAAAAGCGATATTATGAATCGCCAACTTATTATGCCAGTTTTTATTTCCGCGAATCTAGCTTTAAAGCAATCCATTTTAAATAGGGCGTGGATCCTTGTTTTACATCGATGCACAAGATTTGTGGAATTTCATAATCGTGATGTTCTTTGATGGTTTTTTCAATTAATTTGTAAAAGGAATTTTTGCTTTTGATACTCACTAAAATTTCACTGCTATTTGCAATTTTTTCTTCCCAAAAATACATGCTTTTAATTGGTGAAAATTGCACACAAGCAGCGAGTTTTTGAGTTAACAGGATTTTAGCTAGATTTTTGGCTTTAGCTAAATTTGGATAGGTGGTTTCAATAATTATAAATTTTTCTTTCATATCATGATTCGATTATTTGCCCATCGTGGTTTCGCTAAAGGGAATATTTTGCAGAACTCAATTGCAAGCCTTAATAATGCTCATAAAAGCGGTTTTAAGGCGATTGAATTCGACATTTGGTTTTTAGAAGAAAAGTTATTTTTAAGTCACGATCGACCGAAAAAAAATGCATTTAAAAATTTGCCTTTTTTGAGTGATTATTTTGCTTATAAAAATGATTTTTTTTATTGGATGGATTTTAAAAATCTTGATGAAAAAAATGCTGATCAAGCCTTAAAAATAGCAAAAAATGAAATTAAAAAATCAGGAATAAAGCTAGATAAAATCTACTTCGCGCCATTTATTACTGATTATAAAATCGCTAAAAAAGTTTTTGAAAAAATTCGTAAAATTTTTGGAAATAAAGTACAAATTGTGGCAGTTTGTGAAGAATTAAAAACTGCTCAAGATATTAAAAATCTGCGCGATTTTTTGATTAAAAATAAAATTAAGTTTCTTTCGATTTTTCATGAATTGATAGATAAAACTTTTGTAAAAATTTTCCCTGAAATCAAAATTTTCGCTTGGACGGTGAATGATTTAAAAAGGGTGAAAGAATTGGAAAATTTAGGAATAAAGAATTTTGCTACTGATTCAATTGTTCCGAAATAACTAATATTGCTTAAAATCTAACCAGCAAAGCGAAGCGTCTTCCAGATTCTAGCTCGAAGTCATCATAATAAAAAATCCTAAACCCATGAAAATAAACCCAAGCAATCAAGGTCATCGCTCGCGCATTCGTAAAAAATTTCTTACTTCGCTTGGAGACGAGCTTCATGATTACGAACTTCTAGAAATTCTGCTCTTCGCCGCCAATCCGCGCCAAGATACCAAGCCTCTCGCTAAAAATCTCGTCGCCAAATTCGGTGATATTTCCGGTGTAATAAATTCAAACCTCGAACTTCTTCGAGAAGTTGAGGGAATGGGGGATGCGGGAATTGTGCAAATAAAAATTATCTCTCAAATTATGTCTCGGGTTTTAAAAAATTCTGTTGGATCCAAACCAGTTTTAAATAATTGGCAGGCGGTTTTGGATTACGCTTACGCCACTTTGAAAAATTTAAATTACGAAGTTTTTCGAGTTTTATTTTTAGATAAAAAATATCGGCTAATCGAAGATGAGTTAATGGGAATTGGTGAGAATGATCATGTGTTTGTAAGTGCAAAATCCATTGCTAAAAAAGCACTTTTGCTCGGTGCATCTTCCGTGATTTTAATGCACAATCATCCAAGTGGCGAGCTTCAGGCTTCACTTTCTGATATTCAAACTACCAAGGAAATTACTGCGATTTTAAAAGGCTTGGAAGTTAAAATTTTGGATCATCTTATTATTTCGCCTCAAGGGTATTTTAGTTTTAAGGAGAATAATCTGCTTTGAATTTGTGCGTTAAAAACAAAAAAACCCCAGTAAAAACCCAATAAAAAACCCCCAATAAAAAACCCAGTGGAAAAAGTTCCACTGGGTTTTGAAAACTGAATTATGAGTAGAAGCTATTAGATATTTGCAACTGTCATATTTATGCCCCATTTTTTACCAAGATATCCTTCGATAGATTGTCTTTCCTCTTTTTTGATAGCGCGGTCAAATACAATAACTTCACCGATATGTCCGCCGAAGAATCCACTAACGCCATCTCCTCCGAGAGTTAAAGATCCGGCAACTGAAGTGCTTGGAGAAGTTGTGGTGTTTTGAATGGCATTCGCAAGTGCGCCATTCTGGAAGAATGTGATGCCAGTTGAGGTTGAGGTTGATGCTGTGGAAGTTCCGTTATAAACGACCGAAGCTACATAAGATCCATTCGCCGATACTGCGGCGTTACTGCCTGCAGCGTAATTGGTAGGGCATGTAGAGTCACAAAATTGCCAGCCAGCAGCAGCTGTTCCGGTGCCAAACTGAAAGTTCGCGCTAGCACCTACGCGTTTTGCGATAATTGGTTGAGCGGCAACCGCTGCTGGTAATTTTACTACCGCAAACACCGTAACTGAGTTAGTGATTATGTTAGAAAAGTTGGTAGAGTTCATAACATTGTTGGTGCCATTAAACTTAACCGCTGGAAGACCGTTGATTGCACTAAGAGCGTAACTTGGTTTATTAGTAGCGGCAAAAGAGTTTTTGAGTGAATTTTGAGGGTTAATGTCGTACCAGTCTGTAATCGCTGAGGCATCATCTGTTTCATTAGAGTTAAAACTTGCATCTGATGTACTTTCAACCCAAAGAACCAGATTTTTTACTGAAGAAACCGGAGAACTTTGAGTTAGGGTTTTAGCGCTACTGATTTTTGCTTGAGAAAGAAGTCGGGTGCTTTGAGTAACGCCTGCAACTAGGATACCAATAATCAATACTACGATTGAGATTTCGATCAAAGAAAATGCGCGTAGATCACGGTTATTTTTCATATTTTTTGCAAATTTTGTTTTAGAGATTCCTATAAAAAGAAAAGGTTTTGTTACAAAATAAAGAAATAAAATGTTTGTCAAACTCTATTTGTTAATGTTTTGATTTTTTTATAAGTTGGTCTTTTTTAAGAAACAGAATCAAAGCGGTAAATCATTTGATATTTACCACCTTTTTGCTCTTCAAAAATTTCAAAATATTCCTTAAAGTGATCTTCAACTTTAAAAATAATTTTCGGATTTTTGTCATCATTATCATTTTTGTAAAGATCCCAAACAATATATTTTTTGTGACCATTTTGGTAACTCACGTCAACTTTGGTTTCGCTATCAAAAATCACTTCTACAACCGTCATTTCCCAGCGTTTATTTTGTTTTTCAACAATTGCGGTGAGCGATGTAATGTCGCTAAATCCAGGGCCCAAATCAACATCCTTGCTATCGCGTAAAAGATATAAATTAAAAGCAAAAGTCAGAGGTTTGCCTTTAATTTTCCATAAATGAGTAACGGAAAGATTATTGATGGTATTTTGATCGATGCGGTGTTTTAGAAAAAAGTTTTCGATTTTCTTAATTAAATCGGGATGATTATGAAAATCTTCTTTCCACAAAATTGGATAATTACGACTATCGGCGCTAATTAAGCGCATTCCTTCGGTTATATTTTCATCATTTGAATCAAGACGGCGCTGCCATTTCGTAACATAATTGCGATCAATAATTTGATATTTCAAAAAAAATTTTCCCTGATTACCAATTGTCGTTCCCAAGTTTTTTTTCTTTTTTTCTACGACGTAATTTTTACGCAAAAAATCTTCCAATTCTTCTTTTGATTTTATTGAGGTTTTTACTTCGGCTAGTTTTTTTAACTCTTTATCTTCTTTGAGTTTTTCTGATGCGAATTCAATTGCCGAAGAATTTGATTTTATCGCAATTTCTACCAAGCTACGGTCAGATTTTATTTTTTCCGGCGCAAAAGCAAGTAGCGCTCCATTATCAGTAAAAGCAATTTCGGCATATTCAGGAATTTCTTTTAAACGATCCGCAGCAAAGGCGTAATTTTTGGAATCAATCACGATCATTTTTTTCATGAACAGCTTGTTATCGAGCAATTTTGGATCAGCATATTGTAGCGCATTGCGGCTTAAATAAGTGGCGCGTTCCATGAAATCAGGGTCAGAAAGCAATTTTGGTGAGGCATATTTTAAAATATCTGGACTTACTTTTAGTAAGCGGCGCACAAAATTTTCATCTTCTTTTAAAATATCAGAAGCATTTTGAAATTGTGTCGGATCGATTAACGAGACTTTTAAAATTAATTTACGATCTGATTTGAAGCAGGCGGACAGGGCTTTAATGGCATCGGGATTTCCCTTTTTAACTTGTTGTAAAATTTGAAAAGTGAAATCAGGAGTGATGTAACAATTTTGTTGCTGATTATTTTCTTGGGCAAAAGAAAAAGTAGCGTGAAGAAAAAAAACCGCAGCAATTGTCAGTTTTTTTAATAGATTCATTAGCCCTTCATTGATGAAATATTTTCAATTTCAATATTTCTGCGGTTGTGGAAATAAATAACCAGAATAGCCAAGCCAATTGCGGCTTCAGCTCCGGCAACAGTTAAAACAAAAATAGCAAAAATCTGACCAACTAAATCATGTAAAAAGGCCGAAAATGCTACGAAATTAATGTTGATTGAAAGCAGCATTAGTTCAATTGACATCAAAAGCGCGATGACGTTTTTGCGGTTCAAAAAAATGCCGCTAACGCCAATACAAAACAAGATTGCTGATAATGTGATGAAATGTGGTAATTCTAGTCCGTTCATATTTTTTATAAATTAATTCCCGCGCCAGATTCTACTTTAACAATTTCTAAAGAATTGGCTTTGGTTCTAAATACTTGATCGCAAATTTTTTGTTTTTTGATGAAGCGAGTTTCTTCTTTTAATGTGAGAACAATTGCGCCAATCATTGCTACAAAAAGAATTGCGCCGCTTAATTGGAAAGGCAAAATGAAATCAGTGTAAAGTAAATTTCCAATTGCTTTGGTGTTAGTAATATCGATTGGAGTTGGGAAAAGAATTTTAGTTTCGTAAAGTTTTATTCCTGAAAATTTTGCGGTTAAGAAAATTTCAAAAAACATTACAACTCCAACTAGCATTAAAACAGGTAAATGGCGGCTGATTTTTTTGGTTTCCTGTTTGAAATCAACATTGAGCATCATCACTACAAAGAGGAATAAAACCGCAATCGCGCCTACATAGACAATGATTAACAGCATTGCTAAAAATTCTGCTCCCAGTAAAAGAAATAGTGCGGCAGCATTTAAAAATGCTAAAACCAAAAACATTACAGAATGAACTGTGTTTCTGGCGCTTACAACCACAAGAGCCGAAGCGATTAAGATGAAAGAAAATAGATAAAAAAGGTCAAGCGTAAAATTCATAATTATCTGTGTTTTGCGTCGGATTCAATATTTTGGCGCAGCTGATATTCAAAGCGGTCGCCATTAGCCAGAAGTTTTTCTTTGTTGTAATAAAGTTCTTCGCGGGTTTCGGTGGAAAATTCAAAATTTGGACCTTCAACAATTGCATCAACTGGACAAGCTTCTTGGCACAAGCCGCAATAAATGCATTTAATCATATCGATGTCGTATTTTGTAGTGCGGCGCGAACCATCTTCTCTTTCTTCGGCTTCAATTGTGATTGCTTGCGCTGGACAAATTGCTTCGCAAAGTTTGCAAGCGATGCAACGTTCTTCACCATTTGGATAGCGACGTAGCGCATGTTCGCCGCGAAATCTTGGGCTTAATGGGCCTTTTTCGTAAGGGTAATTAATGGTGACTTTTTTCTTAAAAAAATATCTCAAAGTCAAAGCGTGACCGATGAAGATCTCTTTAAGTAAAAATGAATAAGCGCTTTTTAAAACTTTCATGAATTATTTGAGATAAACAATATAGGCTGCGGTTCCAACAACCCAAGTTAAAGAAAATGGTAGAAAAACTTTCCAGCCCAATCTCATAAGTTGATCGTAACGATATCTTGGTAAAGTCGCGCGCACCCAGATGAAACAAAAAAGTAAAAAGAAGATTTTTAAACATAACCAGATTGGGCCTGGAATCGCATTGAAAAATGCGGTGTCAAAAGGTGGCAACCAGCCGCCCAAGAAAAGGATTGAGGCGAAGGCGGAAATCAAAATCATATTGGCATATTCACCAAGAAAAAACATTGAAAATGGCATCGAACTATATTCGACGTTATAGCCGGCGACAAGCTCGGATTCTGCTTCTGGAAGGTCAAATGGAAGGCGATTGGTTTCGGCTAAACCGGAAATGAAAAATAAAATAAACATCGGAAACATTGGCAAAGCAAACCAGTGATTTTTTTGTGCCAAGATAATATCTGTAAGGTTTAACGAGCCAACGCAAAGTACGACCGAAATAATAATTAGACCGATTGAAACTTCGTAAGAAATCATTTGTGCCGAAGAGCGAATTGCGCCTAAAAACGCATATTTAGAATTACTAGCCCAACCCGCAATGATAATGCCGTAAACGCCAAGAGATGAAGTGGCAAGAAGATAAAGAACGCCAACATTAATGTTAGCGATTGAAAAAGTTTCAGAAAATGGAATCACCGCCCAGCCAATAAGAGCAAGGGTGAAAGTGATGATTGGGGCGAGTAAAAATAGAGCTTTGTTTGATTGATCGGGAATGATGACTTCTTTTAACATCAGCTTTAAGCCGTCTGCGAGCGGTTGTAATAAACCAAAAATTCCAACTACGTTTGGACCTTTGCGAAGTTGCATAGCGCCGATTACTTTTCTTTCCATCAAAGTTAAATAAGCAACCGCGCCAACCAAAGGCAATACAACCAAAAGGATGTAGCCAAGAGTTGGTAAAATCGAAGTTAAAAGCAGGGTTAAAAGCTGCTGAAAAATCTGTTCCATATAATCTTTAAGGGAATTTTGTAAAAATGTTTGAAGGTGGTAATTTATTTAGGCTTTTAAGAATGTCAATTTAGGGATGTAAGTTCTTTTAGTAATTTCCCTTGAGACACAATAGATGTCACCCTGAGCTTGTCGAAGGGTGATTTAAGGCTTCGATCTTAGAATCACCCTTCGACAAGCTCAGGGTGACATCGAGTTTTTTTTGTGAATCAAAGGATAATCACCGTTCTTTTAAGTTAAAAAATTCCAAAAATAAAAAATTATAGTGCCAAGAATTGCGGTAATAATTCCGCAAAGCAGGTCGTCAAGCATTACACCAAAACCAGTTTTGACGCGGTCAGCAAGTCCTATTATTGAAGGTTTGGTGATGTCAAAAAAGCGAAAAGAAATAAAGCAGAAAAGCAAGTGAATGGCGATTATATAATTTTGGGAAAAATAATCTTCTCTGAATAATAAGAAGGTTAATTGTAACGCTAATATTTGGCCCAGAACTTCATCTAAAACAATGGTTTGATGGTCAATTTGGCGAAATTGTTTGGTATAAGGGCGAATGAAAAAACAGCCATAAAGAAAAATCGCGGTTAGAAAAATTGTCCAATATAAATTCTGCGTCGCGAAAGAAATGTCGCTATAATAAAAATAACGAGTGGTAAAAAACCAGAAAATCAACGCAGCAAGACTGCCAATAGTTCCGGGGGCTTTAGAAAATTTTCCGAAATAGAAAAAAGTTAGAATTAATTGGTGAAGTTTTAGCATATTTTTAATTGTTTTGGAGTGGTTTAAAAAATCACCCGAATTGTCGTTCCTAGATTTTTCTCTGATTTTATTTCTAAAGTGCCACCTTGTTTTTCAACGAGATATTTCACGATCGGAAGTCCCAAGCCAATAGAATCAACTTTACCGCTATTAGCATTCTCTATGGTTTTATATTTTTGCAAAGCAATTTCTACCTCTCCTTCAGTCATGCCGAAACCATGATCGCGGAAAATAATCTCAACTCTTTTTGGTTTAATTCCTTTTTCATCATCGATGGTTTTTGCAAAAATTTCTATAACAGTTTCCTGCGGACTATATTTAACTGCATTTGAAATCAGGTTAATTACAACTTGTTTTACGCGGCGTTGATCCAAAAGTAAAGGTTGGTATAAATTTTCTTCGATTTTAGTTATGATTAAAATATTCGATTTCTTTGCTCTTTTCTGCATTAATTTTACCGACTGTTTTAAGATACTATTAATATCGGTCGGATTCGAGTTTTTATTAATTTTAAATTCACCGCTTTCGGCTTGATTTAAGTCAATTAAATCATTGATAAAGTAAGTCAATTCGTAGGCTGAATCAATAATATCAAGGCTTAATTCAAAATCGATTTTAAGTTCATGTAGGTTTTTAGCCTGATCGGAAGTGGAACCGCTTTCTATTTTATGAATCAGGTTTTTTAAATCACTTTTGATAATTTCAGCGCAACCCTGAATTCCGAAAACGAAATTTTTAAATTCATGAGCTGATTGCGCCAGAAATTCTGACTTCGCTTCATTGGCCTGTTCTGCCATTCTTTTTAATTCGAGAATTTTTTGAGTTTGTTGCTTCTCGCGATAAATTGAAAAAAGCAAAATAATCAATCCAAAACTTATCGATAAAATTTCTAAAGCTCGATCGATAATCAATTCGCCGATAATACTTTTAACAGTTTCGTCATCATATCTCAAAACCAGAATATATGGATAATCAGCAATTTTTTTGGCTAGAAAAGCATGACTATTGTTTAAAAAAGTCATTTCAAAAACCTTGTCGTCGCGAGCGCTTTGGAAGAAATTTATTTGGTCGAGAATGCGGCTTGATTTAATGTCGTAATTATTGTCATTGGCAAGTCTTTCAACTCCATAAGATTTTACATCGCCATATAAAATTGACACTTCATTCTTGCCAAAAAGATTAAATTTTACGTCAGGATTTTGAATGATTTGATGCAGCGATTTAGCCATTCTTTCAATTTCAAAACCAATTGAAATCGCACCTAAATATTTGCCGTTTTTATCGCTTAATCCAACGCCGCCGGGAATCATCCATTTTTTGCTGGTAAGCCCAATTATCGGTTTTCCAATATGAAATTTGTCGGGTTCTTTTTTAGTTAGTGGAATGTAATCGCGATTCTCAACCGAGAAATTTGCGGGGTTAGAAATTATGCCATATTTAGCATCAACCGTTAATTGATATTTATCGTCAGACCAAGAAAAAATTGTCCACGACAGGTTGGTGAGATTATTGTTATCGCGATATCTTTTTAGAATTTCATTAATGTGTTTTTTGCTGCGCGGGTTTTCAGAAATTTGATAATTGATGTTTTTTATGATTGAATAAGTGTGATCAATTTTATCGCTAAAACTGCGCTCCAATCGCGCCATTTCAATTTCAAGATCAGACTGGATTTTGTCTTTAATCAATTGCATCAATTGAACGGTAAACCACGTCAGTATTAATGCGGCAATGATTAATGTTGCGACAAAAATTTGTGTAATATTCAGCTTGATTTCAGATTTGGAAATATTTTTGACCATGAATTTTTAAAAGCTTTTTAAAATTTCCAAATAAGTTTTTTGCAATTGTTCAATTTCCGTAACTTCAGAAAATTCATCAATTCGATGAGCAGTTTTATTGATTAAACCAATTTCCACAACTTCAGCATAATCCTTGATAAATCTAGCATCAGAAGTTCCGCCCGTGGTGCTTAAAACTGGTTTTTTGCCGCAGATTTTTTCAACCGCATTTACTGTAATTTCAGCAAGTAAAGCTGGTTTGCTTAAAAAACTTTCACCGCTGGTTCTATAAATCAATTCATATTTTGCGCCAAAACCAATAGTTTTTTGACAAGCATATTCAACAAGATCAATAATTGATTGCGAAGTATGTACATCGTTAAAACGCACGTTAAATGCCGCGCCAGCCTCGTTTGGAATTACATTTCCGCCAAGATTTTGCGAGGTTATTGAAGTGATTTCAAGATTGGTGGCATCGAAAAATTTTGTGCCGTCATCGAATTTATGATCTTTCAAAATTTTCAAAAGATTTAGCAAAACCGTGATCGGATTTATGGCATTTTCCGGATAAGCAACGTGACCTTGTTTGCCGATAATTTTCACGGTAAAACCAATAGATCCGCGCCTTCCCACTTTTATCATTTCGCCAAATTTTTCCGGATTTGTCGGCTCGCCAACCAAACAATGTGAAATTATTTTGTTAGATTTTTTCATCCATTCTAGAACTTTTTTAGTTCCGTTTACGCCATCATTTTCTTCATCATTGGTGATTAAAAAACCGATGCCAAAATCGGGTTTTTTATTTGCCGATAAAAATTCTTCAACTGCCGAAACAAAGCAAGCGATGGCGCATTTCATGTCGGCGGCGCCGCGACCAAAAAGTTTGCCATCAATAATTTTTGCGGCGAATGGATCATGCGTCCAAGATTCTTTATTTCCTTCATTTACAACGTCGGTATGGCCGGCGAAATATAAAACTTTATCAGAATTTTTTGGATTTAAAACCGCGTGCAAATTATTTACTTGGTAAGAATTGTCGCCGTCATATTCCAAAAAATCGCAGGAAAATCCTAAGTTTTTTAAATGGTCGGCGAGAAATTCAATAACCTGTAAATTCACGCCGCTGTAGGATGGAATTTGAATTAACTTTTGTGAAAGAGTGATTGCGTCAAGTTTCATCGTTGATATTTTTGGTTGAGCGGAAAGAATAATGTGCAATAGATCCTGAAACAAGTTCAGGATGACAATGTGGAAAAGTTTGCGCTCAAACTAAACACTAACTCTGTCATCCTGAACTTGTTTTATCTGTCTCCTGAGTTTGTTTTATCTGTCTCCTGAGTTTGTTTTATCTGTCATCCTGAACTTGTTTCAGGATCTATTAGTAGAAGTTTTATTTTTTCTCTCACTTAAATCAATCAAACAATGTTAGACATAAAATGGATCCGCGAAAATCCTGAAAAATTTGATGCGGCAATGATTGCTCGCGGCAATGAAACCAGAGCTTTAGAGATTTTAAAATTTGATGAAGAAAAAAGAAAAAAAACTTTTTTGATTCAGGAATTGCAAGCAAAGAGAAATAAATTTGCCAAAGATATTGCTGAAATAAAAAAAGCTGGCGGCGACGCATTTTCAATTTTAGAAGATTCAAAAAAAGTTAATGCTGAATTAAGCTCGGCTGAAAATGATTTTTCAATTGATGAAAAATTAAATGAAATTTTAGCAACACTTCCAAACATTCCACACGATTCAGTTCCAATTGGCGCAGACGAAAACGACAATGTCGAAATTGAAAAATTTGGCACGCCAAAAAAATTCTCTTTCACGACCAAAGCTCATGATGTTTTAGGTGAAAATTTAAAAATGTTGGATTTCGATCAATCAGCTTTGATGTCGGGCGCGCGTTTTTCAACTTTGTCGGGAAGCTTGGCGCGCATGGAACGCGCGCTTTCAAATTTTATGCTCGATGTGGCGCAAGAAAATAATTACACCGAAGTTTCGCCGCCAAATTTAGTGAAATCAAATGCCATGTTTCATTCGGGTCAATTGCCAAAATTTGCCGAAGATGCTTTTAAAACAACCGACGATTATTGGTTAATTCCAACCGCCGAAGTTTCTTTAGTAAATTTAGTTGCCAAAAAAACTTTAGCCGAAAGCGATTTGCCAATCCGCTTCACCGCTTACACGCCGTGCTTTCGCCGCGAAGCTGGTTCGGCTGGAAAAGATACCAAAGGCTTGATTCGTCAACATCAATTTAAAAAAGTAGAATTGGTTTCAATTACAACGCCTGAAAATTCTGATTTTGAACATGAAAGAATGACCAATGTTGCTTGCGAAATTTTGCGTCGTTTAGAATTGCCATTTAGAAAAATTCTTTTGTGCAACGGCGACATGGGATTTTGCGCCCAAAAAACTTATGATTTAGAAGTTTGGTTACCAAGCCAAGCGAAATATCGCGAAATTTCTAGCTGTTCTAATTGCGGCGATTTCCAAGCGCGACGCGCTTCGATAAAATATAAAAACAAAGACGGCAAAAATAATTTTGTACATACTTTAAATGGATCAGCTTTGGCCGTCGGCAGAACGCTGGTTGCAATTTTAGAAAATTACCAAAACGAAGATGGGTCAATTAATGTTCCTGAAGTTTTGGTTAATTACATGAATGGAGTTAGGAAAATTTCGGTAAGTTAATTCACGAAATTCACAAGTCACCCTTCGACAGGCTCGGGGTGAATTTGTAGTTAGTATATAAATAGTGGTAATTATCCCTTAAGACACAATCGATGTAACCCTGAAAAACTCGATGTCACCCTGAGCTTGTCGAAGGGTGATTCAAGCCCGAAACTAGAATTACCCTTTGACAGGCTCGGGGTGACATCGATTTTTTTATGGAAAAGGGATAATCACCTAAATAAGGTATAATATTTTCTTGCTAAATTTTATTTCGTTCATATTTTACGCCGCTCCCAAAAAAAAATTTTCCAAACTAAAACTTAAACAAAAAAAATGGCTAATACCAAATCAGCTCAGAAAGCACTTCGCGGCAGCGCAGCAAAGAAAGAAGTTAACAACTCGAGAAGAAACAGAATCAGAACTTTCGTTAGAAAAGTTGATGATGCCGTTAAAGCGGGTGATGAACTTAAAGCTCGTGAAGCCTTTAAAGCACTAGAGCCAGAAATTATGCGTGGTGTTACTAAAAAAGTTTATAAATTAAACACTGCCGCAAGAAAATTAAGCAGAATCGCTTCAGCAATTCGTAAAATAAACGCAAAATAATTTGAAAATTATTTCATCTTTTCGTTCCTCATTGAGCCGCACCAATATTGACTTCATGAAAGTGCATAAACTGGCATTATTAATGTCGGTTATTTGCATTATTGGGTCGTTGGCTTTGGTGCTGGTTAAGGGATTAAATTTCGGAATTGATTTTGCTGGTGGTGTTTTAATCGAAGCCAGAATGTCTGAAAATGTTGATGTGGCAAAGGTTCGCGAACTCATCACTTCGCAAATTAAAGATGTTCAAATTCAAAATGTAGATCAAAAAGATTTACTTATCCGCGTTGCCAAAACTGATGAAGAACAATCGGTTATCGTTAAAAAAATTCAGGAAATTTTAAATCAAAATTTCACCAATGTTGAATATCGTAAAATTGATTATGTTGGCCCACAAGTTGGCGCAGAATTAATCTGGAAAGGTTTTTTGGCGCTGATTATGTCTTTCGCCTTCATTATGATTTATATTTGGATCAGATTTGATTGGCAATTTGGTATTGGCGGCATTTTTGCCTTAATTCATGACGCAGTTTTAACTTTGGGTTTTTACTCTTTAAGTGGCTTAGAATTTAACCTTACTTCAATTGCCGCAATCCTTACGGTTATTGGCTATTCCATCAATGACTCGGTGGTGATTTACGATCGCATCCGCGAAAATTTGCGCCGTTATAAAAAAATGAATTTGGCCGATCTGATTAATTCCAGCACCAATTCAACTTTGAGCAGAACGGTTTTAACTTCCGGCGTCACTTTATTTTCTCTGTTAGCTTTGATGCTATTTGGCGGCGAAGCTTTATATAGTTTCAGCACCGCAACTTTTGTTGGGATTGTGATTGGAACTTATTCTTCAATTTATATTTCGGCTCCAATTTTGATTTATCTCGATCCACGCAAAAAAGAAGAAAAGAAAAAGTAGTAATTGGCATTGATATTGTTACAGAAAAAGCTCCGCAAAAAATTTTACCATAACTTGATTCAGAATTTATCTATATTCGTCACGACTTTCCTTGTTTTAATATCACGCTAGATCCTGAAACAAGTTCAGGATGACGGTTGGAAAATTTACTATCAAAAACTAAAACCAAATCACTAATTTCGTGGTCATAAGTTCTTAGTTTCTAAAAAAATCCCCAAAAAAAAGAGACTTAAATTTTAATATTTTTACAACCTGAAGTAGAACCATCTTGACTTCTGAAGTTAGTTCATTTTATTTTCCGCTTTCTTTGAAGACGGGCTTCAAACTACATTATAAATACTTAGGATAAATCTTGAAACCATCATTTCATACTCTGGCAAAAACAGTAATGAAAGTTTCAACCTCTGAGATCACCAAAGATGTTGTGAGGCGTACTATTTCTGCAATGCATCAGCGTGTAACGGAAAAATATCATACGCCTATATTGCCAGGTACTTCAGCAACCGATATTCAAAAATTGGCAATGAAGTTAGCGGGAAAATCTTCGGAAGAAAATATTTCAATTAAGCCACAATCCGAACATCATTTAACGAAGCATCATTTAGAAAATCATCAAACTCGTGCGATGTGGACCAGAGCGACGAATAGGGGTGGTGGTAGCGGCCCATCTTGGCGCGGATATTAATTAATTAGCTTCATCAGTTCCGAATAAATCAATTTTTAATACCCAACCTTTTTTGCCATTGATCTTAATGCCGCACCAATCTTCAAGACATTTTAAATAATCACCAATCACGTTATTTTCCAAACGATAAATAATTCGTGATTTCTCACTATCTTTGCCATGCATATTGACAAAGCTTTTAGTGGTGCGAACCATCAAGGTTCTTTTTTTGGTGAGCAAGCTTTGTGTAACCCAACCAGTTTGACCTTCATAATCTTCAATTTCATTCCAATTATCATATTCGCTAATCACGCGAACTGGTAAACCGCGCAATTTGAAGGTGAATTTTATTGGATAATTTTGACCAGGGCCAGAGCGCACGTTGGTTTCGTTCGAACGTAAAGAAGCAAAATAATTTACTTCGCTAATAGCGCGCGAGGCATAAGCGGGAAGGGTGAAAAAAAATAATGCTAAAATAGTTACTAAAAATTTTTTCATTTTTTCATTTTTGATTTTACCTCGTGAAATTTCTTTCCGCCCTCAGGTAAATTTATTTGTTTGCTGCGCGAAACCGCCAAATTATCTGCTGCAACATTTTTAGTAATCACGCTTCCTGCGCCAATAACAGCGCCGTCGGCGATTTCAACAGGTGCTATCAAAGCTGAATTTGATCCGATAAAAACATTTCTACCGACGGTAGTTTTGGATTTATTGTAACCATCATAATTACAAGTGATTGTACCAGCGCCAATATTGCTTTCTTCGCCAATTTCAGAATCACCAATATAACTTAAATGATTAATTTTGGCGCCCTTTTTTATTTGGGATTTTTTGATTTCAACAAAATTTCCAACCCGCACATTTTCACCAATTTCTGTTTCAGGACGAATTCTGGCAAAAGGCCCAACAACCGCTCCAGAAGAGATTCTAGCTCCTTCAATGTGAGAAAAAGATTTAATCTCGACATCTTTTTCAATTATAACTTTTGGCCCGAAAAAAACTTGTGGATGAATCACAACATCTTGGGCAATTTTAGTGTCAAAAGAAAAATAAACTGAAGATGGATCAAGTAGCGTTGCGCCTAAATCCATCATTTTTCTTCTTAATTGTTGTTGTTTAATTTCTTCAATTTTTGCCAGTTCAAAACGCGAATTTACACCTAAAACTTCTTCAAGTTTGGTTTTTAAAAAAGTGCGTTTCAATCCCAATTTGCCTGCAATGCCAACGATGTCAGTTAAATAAAATTCTTGAACAGCATTTTCATTTTTAACTTTAGCTAAAAGATTTTTAATCTGTTTGCCATCAACTCCCATAACGCCAGAATTGCAAAGAGCGATTTTTTTTTCTTCAGCGGTGGCATCTTTAAACTCAACGATTTTTTCTAAATGCCCGTTTTCATCAACAACCAAGCGACCATAAGCATTTTCTTCTTCATCATCAAAACCTAAAACACACAAAGAAAAATCATCAAGTTTTTTTGACATTTTTTCTAAAGTGGCATGAGTTGTAAGTGGCGTGTCGCCGTAAAGAATTAAAGTTTTTTCACCTAAATCTAAAATATTTTCTAAAGCAGTTGAAACCGCGTGCGCTGTGCCTTTGCGCTCTTTTTGCAAAGCGAATGAAATTTTAATTTCGGGATGATTTTTAAGAATTTTTTCTTGCGAATTTTGCATCTCTTGCGAAACCACAATCGTAATATTTTTTGGATTCAAGATTTTAGCTTCATCAATCACCAAATTTAACATTTCACGATTCGCCACTTTATGCATTACTTTCGGCAAATCGGATTTCATGCGACTGCCTTTGCCAGCAGCAAGGATAATGATTGAAAGGTTGTTGGTCATAGAGAATTTATATAAAAATTATTTTTGGTAATTTTTAAGATAGGTCAAAGTCAAAGAAAAGAAGTTAGATTAGTTTTTAAATTTTCTATCTCGAAATGATTTTGAGGCGGGAAAAGATGAGGGTTTCCGAGTCTGTAAAAAACAGACTCGGGGATTTTATTTAGTTAGCAGCTTTGTTAACCAATTTATTTTTCGCAATCCATGGCATCATGGCGCGAAGTTTTTCGCCAGTTTCTTCGATTGGATGAGCTTTGCCTTTAGCGCGCAGAGCATCGAAGTTTTTCTTTCCTGTCGCATTTTCTTGCATGAATTCTTTAACGAATTTTCCTTTTTGGATTTCAGTTAAAATTTTCTTCATTTCTTTTTTGGTTTTTTCGGTAACGATTCTTGGGCCGCGAGTTAAATCGCCATATTCTGCGGTGTTTGAAATTGAATAGCGCATGTTAGCAATGCCGCCTTCGTAAAGAAGATCGACGATCAATTTCATTTCGTGCAAACATTCGAAATATGCCATTTCTGGCGCGTAACCAGCTTCGGTTAAAGTTTCAAAACCAGCTTGAATTAAAGCAGTAACACCGCCACAAAGAACAGCTTGTTCGCCGAAAAGATCGGTTTCGCATTCTTCTTTAAAGTTAGTTTCGATAATTCCTGAACGTCCACCACCAACAGCTGAAGCGTAAGAAAGGGCGATTTTAAGCGCATGGCCAGAAACATCTTGAGCAACTGCAACGAGGCATGGAACGCCGCCGCCTTTAACATATTCGCCGCGAACTGTGTGTCCCGGACCTTTTGGGGCGACCATAAAAACGTCTAAATCTTTTCTTGGTTTGATCAATTTGAAATGCACGTTAAGACCATGAGCAAAAGCCAAAGCAGCGCCTTTTTTCATGTTTTTTTGTAAATCATTTTTATAAATTTCAGCTTGTAATTCATCTGGAGTTAAAACCATCACAACGTCAGCCCATTTTGCAGCGGCAACATTTGATAAAACTTCAAAGCCGGCATTTTGAGCTTTGGTAATTGTTGGCGATCCTTCGCGAAGAGCGATTTTAACTTCGACAACGCCGCTATCTCTAAGATTTTGTGCATGTGCGTGAGCTTGAGAACCATAGCCAATGATGGCAACTTTTTTTGATTTGATGATGTTTAAATCAGCATCTTGGTCGTAGTAAACTTTCATGATTTTTATTTTTTTAATTATTAAAAAATAGGAGGGACGGGCAAAATATTGAGGCGAATGAACTTGTCAACGAATGATGTTTTTAGATTAGCACAGGGATTCTGAAGTAAGTTCAGGATGACGAATGAAAAGATCATCCTGAACTATTTTAGAATTATTCTTTTAGAATTATTCAGCGGCATTTAGTAAAAATTCACAACTCCAGTTGCTACGTTGTACATACCGCTGGCAATTGCAATTTTACCTTTTTTGTGAAGATCGCGAATAATCTTACTATCTTTTAAAACTTGCTTCGCAACCTCTTGCACGTTGATTGCAGCAACTTGCTCTACAAATTCTAAATCATGAAAATCTTGAGTCGATTTAATTGAATGAGCTGCTTTAACTGACGGTTTTATTTTTTTCAAAAGTCCAGTTAATTTTCCCAATTCAACATTATTGCAAGCGCCTTTGATTGCGCCGCATTCGCTATGTCCCAAAATCATAATTAATTTGGCACCAGCAATTTTACAGGCAAATTCCATGCTGCCTAAAATATCGTCATTTAAAATATTTCCAGCAATTCGACAGCTAAAAATATCACCCAAACCTTGGTCGAAAATTAATTCAGCAGAAGTGCGCGAATCAATGCAACTCAATACCAAAGCGAAAGGATGTTGTTCTTCGGAAGTTTCGTTAATTTGCTGCAAAAGATTGCGGTTTAATTTCAGATTATTGACGAAACGTTGATTGCCATCTTTTAAAATTCTCAAGGCTTTAGCCGGAGTTAAAGAGTCGCGCACTTCTTTAGTCAAAGCTGAAACTTCTTGATGCTCGGAATTTTGTAAAACATTTTTAGCATGATAATTATTTCGCAAAATGAAGAAGGTGGCGAAACCCATGCCAATTCCAACGCCTTTTAAAAGATCGAAATAAAGCATGCCGGCAATTGTTGCTAAAAATGGTATAAATTGCTCCAAACCTAACCGATAAGTTTGTTTAAAGATCGCGGGTTTTGCTAATTTATAACCAACCGACAAAAGCACGCAGGCCAAAGTGGCAAGCGGAATCATGTTTAGTAAATTAGGAATTGCGAGGGCGCAAATTAATAATAAAAATCCGTGTACTATTGTTGACATTTTTGTTTTGGCGCCAAAGCTGATATTAGCGCTAGATCGAACAACAACTTGAGTGATTGGTAAACCTCCAATTAATCCAGAAACAATATTTCCCAAACCTTGCGCTTTTAATTCGCGATTAGTCGGAGTTATACGTTTTTGCGGATCAAGTTTATCTGCCGCTTCAACGCAGAGTAAAGTTTCAATGCTGGCGATAATTGCCATTACAAAAGCTATTCCGTAAATTTGAGGGTTAGAAATTTGTGAAAAATCAGGTAAGGTGAATTGCTGGAAAAAATCGCCAAAGCTTGAAATAACAGGGATTTTTACGATTTTATTTTCATCAATTTCTAAAAATCTACCCAAAATAATCCCAGCAATAACCGCAACCAAAGGACTTGGAATTACTTTAAAAATTTTATTCTTTTTGGCTAAAACTTCTTCCCAAAGAATCAGGGCTAACATTGAAACTATGGCAATCAAAATGGCGTTTGGAGTGATGAAGTTAAACATGTGCGACAATTCTGAAAAAGTGTTTTGGCTGTCGAGAATATCGAAATCAAAATCATCTTTAAATTCAGCATTATAACCAATGGCGTGAGGAATTTGTTTTAAAATTATGATTAAACCAATGCCAGTCAACATGCCTTTTATCACTGATTCTGGAAAATAGCGGGCGATGCTGCCGAGTTTTAAATATCCAGCAATTACTTGAATCATACCCATTAAAACAACAGCTAAAAGAAAAGATTGCCAAGAATCGCCAAGGGCGGCGATGTAACCAAGAACTACAACTGAAAGTCCGGCAGCGGGACCACTAACCCCGAGGGCGGAACCGCTTGCGGCGCCAACAACAATACCGCCAACAATACCAGCGATAATTCCCGAAAATAATGGTGCGCCCGAGGCGAGTGCAATTCCTAAACAAAGTGGAAGTGCGACGAAAAATACAACCAGACTGGCTGGCAAGTCGTATTTGAGATTATTAAAAGTAGATTTCATGAGAATTTAGTAAAATTAAGGAAAAATTGTGGCGAGACAAATTGAATTTGTCCTTTATCCCTTCGGGATACGGAAACGCGACACGAGTCGCGCCCGCTTTGCGGGGATCCCCATCCCGTATATAAATGGGACATACGGGATGAATTTTAAGCGTTGGGTGGTGACGTTGGAACGTCAAAGAAATTTTGCGGAAGAGTTAAATCATTACTTTGAGGAAAGTATAAAGAAAGTCTAGAAGTTGAGGTAATTTTAGAAGAATGAGTGAAGAATTTTTCTAATTCGCAATTTTCATTTTCTGGTGATTCTTCATCTTGTGCAGCATCAAAAATTGCTGATTTTTCGTGGTGGAAATCGGAAGCGGAGATTTGAAAACTGCATAAAAGGCCGATTGCGATTAGCGATAATATGATTTTTTTGAAATTTTGATGCATGAACAAATTTGGTTTTTGGATGAGGAGTTTTTTAAGATGCGAGGTTTGTTTTTTCAAGATAAAATCTAAAATAGGTTTTTAAAATACATTGGTCAAAAATTTTAATCCCGCGAAAATTGTCATTAATCCAATCATTTTTTTAAAAAAGTTTTCGCTGATTTTTAAGTGAATTCTATATCCCACATGAATCGCTAAAAAAACTGGAATTATTGTCCACCAAATTTTGCTAAAGAATGACGTTTCAATTTGTCCTTGTAGCGAAAGTTGTGCAAATCTTACTAAATTAAAAAGCATAAAAAACACCGCCATCGTTGTTCGCAGCGCCGATTTATTTTCAAAATCATTTTTTAAAGCGTTGACTATAAAAGGGCCGCCGATTCCGAAGGCGCCTTGTGAAATTCCGCCGATTAAGAATAATTGAGTTTTAAAATTTTTTGGAAAAATAAATTTTTCAAAAAAGATGGTTTTTATTGCGAGTAAAATCAGCAAAATTCCAAATAGAAATGATAAAATTGCCGAAGAAAAATAAGTAAAAGCAAAAACCCCTAAAATAGTTCCAAATAAACAAGTGGGAACTAAGGATTTGAAAATTTTCTTGTCAAAAGATTTGAGATCGGTGTAAGCGATATAAGCGCTAGCGCAGGTTGAAATATATAATCCGGCCAAAATCATTTCTTTTAAATCGAGAAAAAATCCTAAAATTGAATAGGCGATTAAACCGCCGCCGAAACCAATGATGCTTTCAACAAAAAATCCAAAAGAAAAACTTGTTGCGATTAAGAGTGTAATTGACATAAATTTACTCGAAACGTTAGCCAAAAAATACTGGCAGTTAATTTTAAATTCTGTATCCCCCACTAAAAAGCAATTAATGAAAATTTTTTACTTCTTTCTGATTTTCAGTCTTTTTTCCTGCGAAGTTCTAGCAGTTGAAGATGTGAAACCGGGAATTTTAAAGCAATTGATAGAAGAAAATGCGGAAGAAATTTCCGAGCAGGAAAAATCTTCGCTCAAGCCGAAATTAACCAATCGCTTGGTTCTTGATGTTAATCTTGATGATGAATATCAAAGCACTGATCGCAAAAGAGAATATAATGATACTTATGGTAGAATGCGTCTTTTTAGCGGTTATAATTTTGCGAAGAATTTTTCTCTAAACAGTTTTATAAGAATAGATCCAGTTTATCAGAGTTCTGAAGCAACTAGAAGAAATAATCTTGCAAATGGCGGCGGTGATATTTCTTTTGAAAATGAAGGACTTTTTTTGGAAGAGTTAAATTTAACTTACGATGGCAAAAAACATGCTTTTGTGCTGGGTAAATTTGATTTAAACTTTGGAACCGCTTGGCGCTGGAATCGCGGTATTTGGACTTACAACATTGCTGAAAATTATAGGCAAAATGAGAAATTAGGGGTGAATGGAATTTATCGTTTAGGTAATGCAAAAACTACGGGGCTTTACGAATTCAGCTACGGAATTTTTAAAAATGATCGCAAAAATTTGGATAATTCTTTGATTACAGATCGCGATTCAAATTCAAAATCAGACGCGATTGCCGGTGATTCTGGAGGATTGCAATCTTATATTACCTCGCTTGATATTAATTTTGATTTTTCGCAACAAGAAAAATTATCTTACCATTTTTCTTACATTAATTTGGGCGTAAATAGTCGCGCTTCTTTGGTGAATCCAAATAAAATTGCTGATCAAAAAGGTTTTGTGGCGGGAATGAATTATAAATATCCGGTGCAGAAAAATTATATTATTGATGGTTTGCTGGAATATGCCGCGATTAAAAATCTTAATGGCAATTCTGACGTAGGTGAAAAATATTTTACTGCCAATGTGATTAACCGTTTTTATGAAAACTGGAATGTAACTTTGGGTTACGCCAATCATGACAATTCGCATGTTGGGCAATATGGCTTCACCAGCAATTTAACCGAAATTTCCATGGGCTATGAATTTTTAAAAAATTCATTTTTTGACAAATTACTTTTTCAAATCGGATATAAAAACCAGCGCAATAATTTTGGCACCAGCCTTGAAACCAGAAATGTTCTCGGTGCTTTAATGCGTTATCAGAAAAATTTTTAAATAGATGAAAAAAATTATATTTGCCGTTCCAAAAGGCCGTATTTTAGAAGAGTTGATGCCGCTTTTAACCAAAAGCGACATCATTCCAGAAGCTGATTTTTTTAATGAATCTTCACGTAAACTTGTTTTTACAACTAATCGCAAAAATCTTGATTTAGTTAAAGTGCGTAGTTTTGACGTTGCTACTTTTGTTAAATTTGGTGCCGCAGATATTGGCATTTGCGGACTTGATGTTTTAAAAGAATTTTCTTCCTCAGAAATTTTTCCAGTTTTAGATTTAGGAATCGGCAAATGTCGTTTATCAATTGCCGCTAAAAAATCGGGGGAACTTGATTTAGCAAAAAGAAGCCACATTCGAATTGCTACTAAATACACTTCAATTGCCTCAAATTATTTTTCTGAAATTGGTATTCAGGCTGAAGCAATCAAGCTCAACGGCTCAATTGAAATTGCATCGACATTGAATTTATGTGATTTTATTCTCGATTTAGTAAGTAGTGGCAAAACACTTATTGAAAACAACATGATTGAACTTAGAAAAATTCTTGATGTCAGTTCTTACTTGACGGTTAATCGCACCGCTTTCAAAACAGCTAACCACGAAATTAATCAGTTAATTAAAATTTTTGATGCAGCGTAGTTTTTTAAAAACATTCTTAAGTTTTTTCTGCGCCTTTTTTATCGCTGTTCTTGTTGCTTTAACTCCTTATAATTCTTACGCCATTTTTGAAGATGTGCGTGATGGAATTAGCTTTCGTAGTGGTCAGGGTAAGGAAGATAATAACAATAGATGTAATACTGGAACAATAGCATTCGATCCTTTTTCAAATAACAAGGATATAGATTGGGATTTGAGTAATCCTTCTTGTATTGGATATATTGCTAGTGTTGGAGCGGTTATGATGGCGGCAGATATAACTGCCAAAATTGCGTGTTCACCTCCGATGGTAAAAAACGCCACTGGAGTTGCTACCGAAAATGCAAATTATCCTATAATGGCTGCAATTTTACCGGCAGCAATTTTAACTCCAATTACAGCGGTAAGGCAAGTTCTTGGAGCTAAGCAATGTTTTTCAAGAGCGGGAGAGTGGGCTACTTATCAAGCTAGTTGTGCACTAACTCCTGGAGGTGCTGGTTGTGTTCAGGCTCTTCTTGCAGGAACTGATACTGGAGTATGCTGTTCTTCGATGGCAGCTTACACAGTTGCAGTTGGAGTCGCAACTTCTGCTTTGGCAATTATTTGGGATGTGGCGCGAAATACTTATGAAAATGCCAGAGTTTGCGGTAGTGAATGGCAGTCATGGGTTCCTGATGATAAGGTTGCTTGGAAGCGAGATAAAGGGCCGTATCGTAAATGTATAGAAGGTCTTTTTCTTAATGATGGTGTTGTTAGTTCATCTTGTAATAAATACGGTATTGACACTGATACTAGCAAAACTGCTGATGCCAAGGCTTCAATCGATAATCAATTTTACCGCGAATATATTTATGGTGGAATGGAAATTAAAGATAAAGGAGATAATTCCTGCGATAACCCTCTTTCAGAAAAAGATTCTTCGGGAAAGGTGATTTTTGATAGACATACAAACCTTGGATATATAAGTGACAAACAGAGATATTACATGACAGGACCGGGCGTTGCGCCAGTTTATGCCTGTTACAGATTTCTAACCACTGGAAAAACAGCTTCAATGCAAAAAGCTTACGATTGCTGCAAAAGAAGAAGTCAAAATGCCATTTGTATAGAAAATAGAATTGGTCTTAGCCGTACACTAGGGCCATATGATTATGGATTTTGTGAAATTGGATCGTCCTGTACTATAGAAACTGTTGCATTTGCGGCCTATGCCAGCAAAACCGAATCTAATTATGTTTGTGCTAAAACTTACTCAGTTTGTCCTTATAACCACCCACTTGCCGGCGGAACTGAAGTTAAGAAAGTCAATGCCGCTAACACAACCTTGGTAGATAATTTTTGCCAATATATGAATCATTGCAGCAAGCTTCCTATTCTGCCATATGTTCGTAGCAGCAATCTCGAAGGAGCTTTCATTTCTGCTTCCTGTAAAGATTTAAAAGGTGATTCACAAAATGTTTATGGCTACACCTCGCAATTAGTCCCGATAAATACGAAAAACTTTTCCGCCCCAATGGCGCAATGCTTCAAGGAAACTATGGAGAATCTTTTTCTTAATGTGGCGGGAGATACAAAATGTAACGACCCCGATGAAAAACCAAATAGTAGTGGCGTATGTACAAGTGGTTATGCTCACAAGCGTGGACAAGGTTTAACAACCCAGTCGTTTTTTTTAAAAGTTCAATCAAACTTGCAATCCCTAATCAAAATTACTTTGACGGTGTCGATTATGTTGTTTGGCTATGGGATTCTTCACGGTGGCGGTAGCGCAATCACCAAAAAACAATTATTGCCTTATATTCTAAAAATCGGTTTAGTGATGTATTTTGCCGTAGGAGACGGTTGGCAATATGGTTTCATGAAAGGCGTACTTGGAACTTCCACTTTACTGTCGGATATTATGTTTAGGGTTGATGAAAGTGGGGCTTCAGACACTCTTGATGGCTGCCAGTTTCCACGATTTAATTATGCCGATCAAAATGAAAGTACTAAATATAGTCAAAATTTATCTTATCCGCCGGGCAGTGAATATTTAAGAATTTGGGACACGCTTGATTGTAAAATCGCCCGCGCTTTAGGATTTGGTCCGGAGGTTTCGGTGCCTAACCTGATATTTATGATTTTGGGAGGATTTTTAACTGGTGGATTTGGAATTATTTTTGTTGTCGCCTCTTTTGCTCTGGCCTTTTTCATGATATCGCTAACCATCCGCGCTCTTCATATTTTTCTACTCTCAGTCACTTCGATAATTATCCTGATGTATGTTTCGCCGATTGCCATAACTGCGGCTTTATTTAACAAAACCAAAAATATTTTTGATGGCTGGTGGAAGCAAATGTTGGGCTTCACTTTACAGCCGATGATTCTCTTTGCTTATCTCGGAATTTTAATCACGCTTTTTGACAAGATTATTATTGGCGATGATGTAAAATTTACTGGTGATGGAAAGCAAAATCCGAAACAAATGATTTGTAATGATGAGGCAAAAAATACCAGCATAATTTGTATTTTCAAAATTCCCGATATCAAAACTTTCCCTGGTTTGGAAGTTTTAGGAGTAGGTTTGCCGATGCTTGGTTCGATGAATCAAGAAAAATTACAAAGCATCATAAAAGCAGCGCTGATCATGTTTATTTTTATGAAATTCATGGATCAAATAACCGGCTTTGCCTCAAAATTAGTGGGAGGAGCAGAACTCAAAAGCGACTGGGATGTTTCCGCTTCCAGTATGGCAAAAAATGCCTATGGAACTTTGCGTGGAATTCAGCAGCGGGGTATGCGTGTAGCCAAGGCAGGAGCTAAGGGTGTCATGCGGGCAGGTGGTCAGGCAAAAAGTATGATTCGTGATATAGGAAAAAGAGACAAATCTACTGCTGTTCCAGATAAAGCTGCTGGCAACGATCATCAGCCAACTGCGCAAGGAGCTGCCGAAGGCGGATCTGATAATGCCCCAAAATCCGAGCCACAGGCTGATCGTTTAGGTGACGAAAATTCAGGTGAGGATAATGCAAATGAACCTCAAGAAGAAGAGAAAAAAGAAAATGAAGAAAAGGAATCCGAAGGTGAGGGTGCGGATAATGTCGGAACAGAAAAATCAGGTGGAGATTCTGAAGGAGCTACGAATGGATCTGCCGATAATGCTCCAACAGATAAACCTAATACCGACGCGGCTCCTCCTCCAGCGGAAGAAAAAAAACAAGAAGAAGTTAAGGCTGGAAGTGGTTCTGAGACAGCGCCGCCTCCGCCGCCTCCGCCTCCTCCGCCGCCTCCGCCTCCGCCTCCAGCGGAAGAAAAAAAACAAGAAGAAGT
>Ga0114967_10000540_pt1 | contig 32389 bp, 27 predicted proteins | sample M_130628_MF_Meta_FD_92639 | JGI IMG/M metagenome (GOLD analysis project Ga0114967, IMG submission 92639) | Freshwater microbial communities from Lake Montjoie, Canada to study carbon cycling - M_130628_MF_MetaG | ecosystem: Environmental > Aquatic > Freshwater > Lake | place: Lake Montjoie...
GAAATGACGGCCTCCTTCGAGTTCGGCTCAAATTCGGAACTATGGGCTTTTTTCAGGCCTGCAACATTGCGGGCGAATTCGATCACGGCGACCTGCATTCCAAGGCAGAGGCCAAGATAGGGGATCTTCTTTTCTCGTGCGTACTTGGCAGCAGAAATCTTTCCCTCGATCCCGCGTTCCCCAAACCCTCCTGGGACAAGGATTCCATCGATTCCCGAAAGAAATGCATCCGCTCCTTGTTTTTCGATCTCCTCTGCATCCACTTTAACCAAATCAACGCCTACATCCTCTCCCGAAGCGGCATGGAAAAGAGCTTCCGTGACGCTCTTGTAGGCATCAGGAACTCCCAGATATTTCCCGACCATGGCAATCCTTGTGCGATGCTTTGGAGCGATCATGCGGCCAACCAGTTTTTCCCATTCTCGCAAATCTGCAGGAGGAGCCTTGATTCCTAGATGGGCCAGAACCAGCTCGTCCAATCGTTCTCGATGGAGCATAAGTGGGACTTCGTAGATGGTGTGCTTTACATCTTGCTCTTCGATCACGGCCTCCACAGACACATTGCAAAAGTTGGATATCTTTTGGCGGGTTTCATGATCGACGGGATGCTCGCTTCGGCAGACAAGGATTTGCGGCTGGATCCCGATTTCCCGTAGTTTGGCTACGCTTTGCTGGGTCGGTTTGGACTTTAGTTCTCCCGCCGCTTTGATGAAGGGTACGAGTGTGACATGGATAAAGAGACAGTGCCCAGGGCCTGTTTCTAGTGAAAATTGTCGCAAGGCTTCAAGGAAAGGGAGTCCCTCGATATCGCCAGTGGTTCCTCCAATTTCGGTAATCAGGATGTCGCAATTCTCATGCTGCCCCATGTGTCTGAGGCGATTTTTAATCTCATCTGTGACGTGGGGGATGACTTGGACGGTTTTCCCTAGGTAGTCCCCCCGTCGTTCCTTTCGCAGGACCTCTTCGTAGACCTGTCCTGCAGTGAGATTATGACGCCGAGTCAGATGGCAAGAGGTGAAGCGTTCATAGTGCCCGAGATCCAAGTCGGTTTCCGCTCCGTCTTCCAAAACATACACCTCACCATGCTGGTAGGGGCTCATAGTTCCCGGGTCGACATTCAGGTAGGGGTCGAACTTCATCAGGCCGACCTTTAGGCCTCTTCGTTCGAGCAGGGTCCCTAAGGCGGCTGCAGTCAGTCCCTTGCCCAAGGAACTGATCACTCCGCCTGTGATGAATATGTATTTCATTTCGAGATAGTTGTGGCGAGGTCTGCCAGGGCTCGTTCTGCGCGTGTCACGTCCCCCGGCGTGTCCACACCAACGGATCTGAAGCTAAGCCTCAGGACTTGAATCGCAATCCCGTTCTCCAAGGCTCGCAACTGTTCCAATCGTTCCCGCTTCTCTCCCTCACTGGGGGGAAGTTGGACGATTTTCCGCAGGGTTTCTGGCCGGTAGGCATAGAGACCGACATGTTGATGGGTCCAATGGGGTTGGTCAGGAGAGGAAACTCGGCGAGAAAAGCCAAGGGCTTTACCATTTGGGTCGAAGGATACTTTTACAATATCTGGATGAGTCATTTCCTCTGGGTTGAGGAGGGGGGTAGCAACGGTGGCCATGGCGAATTGGGGTTGAAGTCCGCGAATCATTTCGTCGAGGATGACTCCGCGGATCAAGGGTTCGTCTCCCTGAAGATTGAGAATCCAATCGGCTGATTCTTTGGTGCATGCTTCCGCAACACGGTCTGTTCCCGAAGGGTGGTCAGATCGAGTCATCGTGACCTCAGCCCCAAAAGATCGGGCCGTCTGAGCGATTTGCTCGTTATCCGTAGCGATCACTACCTTTTGTAAAAGGGAGGCTTCCTTAGCTCCCTCCCAAACCCACTGAAGGAGTGGCTTCCCTAGGATTGGGGCGAGTGGTTTGCCGGGAAAACGGGAGGAAGCGTGCCGAGCGGGTATGACAGCAATGACGCGAGGAGATTTCATTACGATTTCTCCATTTGCTCGAGTATCCAATTTTTTGCGGATGGCCAATCGTTGGCGGTGAAAGAGGCGATCTGTACAGAGGCAGCCAGTTCTTCGGGTGGGACCCGAAGATTCAATAGAATCGTTCGACATCCTGCAGCCTGGCCTGCTTGCACATCGCTTAACCGATTCCCGACCATAAAAGATTTTTTTAGATCGAGATCCAAACTGGCTGCAGCTTCCTGAAGCATTTTTGGGGAGGGTTTGCGGCGATCATCATAAGGATCCCCTGGAGCCGCGTAGCAGTGGCCGTAATGAGTAAAAACTTTGCCCCCACCCAGAAGCTCCTCCATTCGGGCGTCGACCGACTGAACTTGCTCCTTTGTGATGAGGCCACGACCCACTCCAGACTGGTTGGAAATGATAATCAGAGGGATTTCGGATCGACGAAACTCCGCAATGGCAGAGGAAGCACCCGGAATGAGTTTTACCTTTTTAGGGTCGCCCAAGTAGGGGACGTTTTCGATTAACGTGTCGTCGCGATCGAGGAAGACGGCACTTTTACCCATGATGGCGGGCGGCATCGATCAGCTCCGCAGGAGTTACTGTGGCTGTGCCAAGTTTTCCAACGACAATTCCTGCCGCTAGATTGGCTATTTCTGCTGCAGCTGGACCACTTAGGCCTGCGGCGAGACCTGCAGCGAGCAGGGTGATTACGGTATCACCGGCACCCGAGACATCGTAGACCTCTTGGGCGCGGCTTGGGATCGCAAAGGGCCGGGTGTGAGGTTGAAAAAGGATCATTCCATGTTCGCCTAAAGTAAGAAGGAGGTAACGGCAAGACCAACGAAGTAGAAGCTCTTCGCCAGCTGCAAGCCAATCTTCGGTACGGGATGAATCGGGTTGGCCGATGGCACCAAATGCCTCTACCCGGTTTGGTTTGACTAAAGTAGCGCCATGCCAATCGAGAGGATTATGGATATTGGGGTCGACCGCTGTGGGAATTCCCTTTTTTTGGGCGGCAGTGAGAAGGGCGTCGACAAAAGCTTGGTCGAATAATCCTTTTCCATAGTCCTCAAGGATCACAGCGTCGCACCGGGGAAGAACATGAAGGGCTTTTTTGAGGACGGCTTCCCGTTCCTTGGGGGTTAGATGAGCTGGTTCTTCCCGATCAACCCGCACTACTTGCTGTTGTCTTGCGAGAATGCGAGTTTTTAAAATTGTGGGAAATTTATTGGATCGGCAGATTCCGGATGTTCCGATTTTTCCATGTCGGAGTAGAGAAAGGAGTCTTTGTCCGGCAGGGTCTTGGCCGATTCCGCCACTTAATTCGGCATGGATTCCGAGTGCGGCAAGATTCCGACCGACGTTTGCGGCGCCGCCGGGATAAGCCTGTTCTTTTTCGACATGAACAACAGGGACGGGAGCTTCTGGGGAGATACGGGAAACGCGACCATAGATAAACTCGTCGAGCATCAGGTCCCCGACCACCAGAACTCGCAGTTTGCGAAAGCTAGCTAGGGTTGATTTTAGGCGTGCTAGAGGAAGGTGGGTTTTGGCGAGAGAAGCCATCTCAAGATGATGCCGAAACATCGTCTTTTTATCAACGTTCCCATACGGGTTTCGACGTCGAAATATAAAATCAATGGGTATAACGCAAAGCACTAGTAGCAAAATACTTATGACATATCTATTAGAATCATTGAAATAGGCGGAAGTAAAATGATGCTTTGGGTAAATGCGATGAGGAGTTAGTAATAGACATGCTTTTTGACTACCACATGCATACCCCTTTGTGTGGGCACGCCGTTGGGCATCCGAGGGAGTATGCGGCGGAGGCAGTTCGAAAAGGGCTGAAAGAAATTGGTTTTTCAGAGCATAACCCCATGCCAGCCAAATTTGATGATTGGAGGATGGATTTGGCGGATTTTCCCGAGTATTTGCGTCTCGTGGAGGAGGCAAGAATCGAGTTTCCGCAACTTCCAATTCGTTTGGGTTTGGAATGTGATTTTATTCCAGGAAAGGAGAGTTGGATACGGGAGTTGGGCAAAAAAGCAGACTTCGACTATTTTATCGGGGCTGTTCACTACATCACGCCCGATTGGGATGTGGACAATCCGCTGAAGTTAGCCCGATGGAAGGACCAACCGGTCGAGGAGGTGTGGACGAAATACTTTCAAGCCATGACACAAGCATCTCAGAGTGGGCTTTTTGACTTCATAGCTCACCCTGACTTGGTGAAGAAGTTTGGACATCGGCCCAAAGGGGATTTACGCCCTTATTACCGTGATACGCTTGATGCGATCGAAGCAGCGGGAATCGCGATGGAGGTGAGTACGGCAGGCCTTCGAAAAGAGGTGATGGAGATTTATCCGTCCAAAGTCTTTTTGGAGGAGGCATTCAGAAGAAATATTCCAATTCTCATTTCTTCCGATGCGCATGCCCCTCAGGAGGTGGGTTATGAATTTGGTCGGGCGGAAGCCTTAGTGAAAGAAGTAGGGTATCGCGAAGTGAGCTGTTTCCGGAAAAAAGAGAGAGTTCGAATCCCCCTTGGGTGAGTCCTATTACCTGCGCTCAATTTGAGCGCCAAGCGACTTAAGGCGCTCTTCAATTCGGCTGAAACCACGGTCGATCTGAGTGATATTCCGAATCTCTGATTCGCCGTCGGCACAAAGAGCTGCGATCAGGAGAGCCATACCGGCCCGGATGTCGGGGCTGGCGAGTTTGGCTCCTCGAAGCTTGTCGGAGCCAAGAATGACGGCCCTGTGTGGATCACACAGGATGATGCGGGCTCCCATTTCAAGAAGACCATCGACAAAGAAAAGCCGAGATTCAAAAAGCTTTTCGTGAATCAGAACAGTTCCTTTGCATTGGGTCGCCGTGACAAGGGCTACCGAGGTCATGTCTGCTGGGAATCCCGGCCATGGTGCATCGGCGATGTGAGGAACCGCACCTCCAAATTCTTTTTCCACTTCGAGAGACTGTTCTTTGGATACAAGAATGTCCTGCCCCTGAACCTCGGTGCGAATGCCGAGTCGCCCAAAGGTTTGGAGAATCATCCGCATATTCTGAGGGGCAGTGTTTTTGATTCTTAGTTCGCCCCCGGTGACGGCTGCGAGGGCAAGAAAAGATCCTGCTTCCAGGTAGTCGGCGCTAATTCGATGCGTGGCACTTTTGAGGGACTTCACCCCTTCGATCGAAAGGGTGTTGGTGCCAATACCAGAGATTCTTGCGCCCATCGCATTAAGAAGGTGACCCAAGGCCTGAACGTGGGGCTCACTTGCAGCGTTATGGAGAACAGTGATTCCGTCAGCTAATGCTGCTGCGCAGAGCCCGTTTTCTGTGGCGGTGACTGAGGCTTCATCCAGCAGGATGTCAGCTCCCTTAAGTTTTTTACCCTTGATCTGGATTCCGTCCCGGGTGTCAATGATCTGTGCACCCAAGGCGGAAAAGATCTGGAGGTGAGTGTCGAGGCGCCGACGTCCAATCCGGTCTCCACCGGGTCGGGGGAGGGTGACTTCACCTGTTCGTGCAAGAAGGGGCCCTGCCAAGGTGACGGATCCTCTTAATCGGGAGCCTAGTTCCGGCTGAATGGTGGATTTTGGATTCTGCTTGGCCTGAAGGGTTAAGGTACGACGAACATGAGTTGAGTCTGATTCGCTGGAGGATAGTCCAAGTTCGATGAGGATCTCCTCCATCAAACGGACGTCATCGATTTGGGGAATATTTTGCAGTGTGATGGCTTGATCCGTCAAACAGGCAGCGGCCATAAGGGGCATCGCCTCGTTCTTATTCCCTTGAGGCTCGATCTCGCCTTGGATCGGTTTTCCTCCGTGGACAAGAAATTTGGATCCATTGACATTGGCCATACCCACAAACTGCCCAGATCGCGGGGTAAGGGCAATCCTCTGCAAGTAATCTTTTTGGGTTTAGTATTTTGCAGAACAGGAGATTTTCTAGAATTTTAGTATTCGGGCTTCGATTAAACGACCCATCCCTTTCTGGATCTTTATGTTTTTCTGAAGATTGGTTTGAATGGTGTGTGATTTATTTGAAATGGTGATTCCTTTTATGGGGAGGTTGGTATATGGATGAAATGGTAGTCACGGCTTCGGTTCGGGGTGCAGATTCGTGCTGGAAGGACATGATTTGCAAAAACTTCTTTAATCGATAAGGTATTTGCATTATGGATGTTACAGAGCCTCCATTTAAGGAATACAAAGCACTTCTAATCAAGGGTTTAGAATCTTTGGAGACCAGTCCTTTGTGGCCAAAAGTCGTAAAGGCTGTATTGAATGCTAGGGATCAAAAAAGAGAAATATTTTTAGTAGGCAATGGTGGCAGTGCGGCGAATGCCAACCACTTGGCTACGGATTTGATTTACGCGGCAAACGCCAAGGGGAAGGGGACTTTCAGGGTTCACTCTTTGGCATCCAACCCCTCTGTCTTGAGTTGTCTTGCAAACGATACTGGTTACGAAAACATTTTCGCCACTCAATTAAATGCTTTGGCTCAAGCGGGTGATTTGCTTTTTGTTTTTTCTGGTAGCGGGAACTCTCCCAATATTATTAAGGCACTGGAAGCCGCTCGCGGGCTTGGAGTAATTTCAATCTCCTTCCTTGGATTTGATGGCGGCAAAGCAAAGGGCCTTACGAATTATGCCCTGCATTTCCCTGTCCATGACATGCAGATTGCGGAGGACCTTCATATGATTGCCGCCCATCTTCTGTTAAAGGCTGTGGTATGAATGCGACAAACAAGATTGTATCCTTTTCCGATCTTCCAGAAGTCATTTCCGGATTTCGTAAAAAGGGATGTAAAATTGTCCAGTGCCATGGGACCTTTGATCTAATCCATCCAGGGCATCTTTATCACTTTGAAGAAGCCAAAGCGGAGGGGGATGTTTTAGTGGTTACCATAACGGCAGCGCAGTTTGTTAGAAAAGGGCCCGGTCGGCCTTTTTTTGCAGATCCTCTCCGAGCCAAATCACTGGCTGCTCTTTCTTGTGTCGACGTGGTTTCGATAGTTCCTTATTCCGCTGCCCGGGAGGCGATCCTGGCAGTTCGACCTGATGTCTATTGCAAGGGGATCGAGTACAAAAACAAGCTTGGTGACTCAACAGGAAAACTTCCTGAGGATATTGCTACTGTACGAAAAATTGGAGGTCGGATGGCCTACGTAGGCTCGGTTGTATGTAGTTCGTCAAAACTTTTGCATGATCATTTTGAGATTCACTCGGAAAACCTGTCGAAATTTTGCCGAAAAATAAGCCGCCATACGACCCCCATGGCGTTACGTGCCAGCGTGGAAGAGTTTTCAAAACTTAAGCTTCTTGTTGTCGGAGACATTATCTTCGACCGATACTCCATGGTGAATATTCAGGGGTTAACCTCAAAGAATAAGGTTATTTCTGGACGTTTTCTCCGAGAAGAAACCCAAGCGGGAGGCTCCTTAGCCGTCTACAGGCATTTGCGTGCTTTTGCTCCTCAAACCCGGCTGATTGGCGTCGTTGGGCGAGAGCCATGGGTTGAGCCTATTATGAAGTCCAGTTTGTCCAAGCAAGGGGACTTGGTTGTGCGAAATTCGGATTATGTATCCGTGCTGAAACAGCGGTTTGTGGAGCCACAGCTTGAGGGGAAAGAGATTTCTAAAATCTTTTCTGTAAATTACCTAAATGAAGACAACCAGCTCCATAGAGCAATCGAGGGCCAAATTATGAGCAAACTTATGCGAGAGGTCCCGAAGGCAGATGCTGTTCTGGTAACTGACTTCGGTCATGGTCTTTTGAGTGAAAGAATCCGGGATTATCTCCAGAAGAAGGCCCGCATACTTGTGGTCAATTGCCAGACCAACAGCAACAACTTTGCCTTCAATCTTATTAATCGAAGATATGATCGTGTAGATGCATTTTCCTTGGACTCTACCGAACTGCATTTAGCTGCAGCACAAAAGAAAATATCCTACTCAAACGAGCTGGAGAAGCTCGCCCGCCAATTGGGCGCCCGTTACGCATGGCTTACTCGCGGAAGTGTTGAGACTTTGGGATGGGATCGGAAAAGTGGTTTTGTTCATTGTGAACCCCTTGCAAAAGCTGTGGTGGACACCGTAGGTGCCGGGGATGCTTTTTTCTCGCTGGCGGCTCTTGGTGTGGCCAGCAAGTTGCCTTTGGATTTGATCACACTTCTCGCCCAACTTGGAGGTGCGGAAGCTGTTGGAATCGTGGGGAACCGAGAACCTATATCGAAGGCCAACATCCTTAAAGGCGCTTTATCCCTTCTTTCTTGATATGTACTGTGTAGTTACGGGGGCGGCAGGATTTATCGGAAGTCATCTAGTGGATGCCCTTTTATCCAAGGGCCATACTGTCCTTGGGATTGATGATCTCTCGACTGGAAGAAGTAAGAATCTGGAGTTAGCTGCGAAATCGGAAAATTTCTTCTTCCTTAAAAAAAGCGTTGTCGGGCTTTGTTCTTCCGATATTTCTCTGGGTCGGGTGGATTGGTTTTTCCATCTGGCAGGTCGAGCGGATCTCGTTCCCTCTATAATGAATCCGCGTGAATACTTCTCGGTCAATGTCGATGGCACCTTTGACGTACTTGAGGTTGCTCGAGCGCTTGAAGTTAAGCGTTTTATTTATACCGCCAGTTCCACTTGTTATGGGATTCCTGCAGAATATCCGACTCCGGAGACCTCTCCGTGTGTAGTTCGGCATCCATATGGACTAACGAAACTAATGGGGGAAGAGTTAACGCTACATTGGTCACGCGTCTATAAAATTCCGGCTTTGTCCCTGCGTCTTTTTAATGTTTATGGTCCTCGTAGCCGAACCACGGGTGCTTATGGCGCAGTTTTTGGTGTTTTTCTGAAGCAAAAGCTTGCAGGAGCTCCTTTTACGGTTGTTGGTGATGGGTGTCAGACCCGTGATTTTACATATGTAAGTGATGTTGCCGACGCATTTGTTGCATCAGCGGAGTGTTCCTACTCAGGTGGCGCTCTGAATGTGGGTTCGGGCCATACCTATACTGTGAATCATCTAGTTCAGTTATTGGGCGGGCCGGTAGTTTATCTTCCCAAGAGGCCTGGAGAACCTGATTGTACCTTTGCCGATATCGGAAAGATTCGCCAAGAGGTTGGATGGTTACCAAAAATCTCACTCGAGGAAGGCGTTCGTCGAATGTTGAGGGTTATGGATGAGTGGCGCGATGCCCCTCTTTGGGATCCTAATACGATTGCTGAAGCTACACGTGACTGGTTTAGATACCTTTCTTGAATCTTATGTCCAAAAAAAATAGGTCCATTTTTATTACCGGAGGTGGAGGCTATGTAGGTTCAGCATTGGTTCCCTCCCTTCTTTCACAAGGTCATCATGTTCGAGTGTATGATCTCTTCCTGTACGGAGAAAATGTGTTACATGAGCATCCCCAACTTCGCAAGGTCAGGGGAGATCTGCGTGACCGACTCGCGTTGCTCGAGGCGGTCCAAGGCTGCGATACGTTCATTCATTTGGCATGTATTTCCAACGATCCTTCGTTTGAACTTAATCCAAGCCTAGGAAAAAGCATCAACCTCGATGCATTTGACCATGTCCTTGAGGCTGTCCGACTGGCCAAGGTGGAGCGATTTATTTATGCGAGTTCCTCAAGCATCTATGGTGTCAAATCCGAGCCGAATGTGGTTGAAGATACTTACCCTGAACCCCTGACTGATTATTCAAAATTTAAGTTGGAGTGTGAGAATCGACTCATTCATGCCAAACTTCCTTCGGACACTTGCTGGACGATTGTGCGTCCGGCTACAGTTTGCGGATATGCCCCGCGACTAAGATTGGATCTCGTCGTCAACATTTTAACGATCCACGCTTTGATCAACCGTGTGATTCGTGTTTTTGGGGGGCCACAACTCCGTCCAAATCTGGAAATCGGCGACATGGTTCGAGCTTACCAGGCTTTATTGGAGGCTCCCCGGGAGAAAATTCATGGCGAAGCTTTCAATGTTGGTTATGACAATCTCTCGCTTGATGAAATTGCATCGTTAGTCAGGAAAACCATCGGTGACGAGAGACTTGAAATTAGTCATGAGGCCACCAATGATCCGCGATCCTATCAAGTGAACTCAGACAAGATCGCTCGTGTGGTTGGATTTCGTGCCCAAAATGGCCTCGAAGTTGCAATCCAAAGTTTGGTTGAAGCCTATCGGACCGGGAAAATTACCGACGGCCTTACGAACCCGCTGTATCATAATATTAAGCGAATGCAGGAGCTAAAACTCTCATGACCGCTCGAAGTAGAATCCTTCAGGACCTCTATCGTAGGATGTTGCGTATACGTATGATTGAGGAGGAGATTGCCAGGCGATACGCCGAGCAAGAGATGCGGTGCCCCGTTCATCTTAGTATTGGCCAAGAGGCTGTGGCAGTCGGTGTTTGTTCGCATCTTTCGGCTCAGGATCAGGTCACCAGTGCCCATCGATCCCATGGGCATTATTTGGCACAGGGGGGGGATCTTTTTGCTATGTTGGCTGAACTGTATGGCAGGGAGGCGGGGTGCTGTGGAGGGCGAGGGGGTTCCATGCACCTGATTGATAGGAAACACGGCTTTGTGGGCGCAGTTCCGATTGTAGGCAGCACCGTGGCGATTGGAACAGGCTTAGCCTGGGCAGCAAAACGTTTAAAGACAGGTGGCCGTACGGCTATTTTCTTTGGCGAAGGAGCGACGGAAGAGGGTGTCTTTACCGAATCCCTCAATCTGGCCTGCTTGCACCGTCTGCCAGTTTTGTATGTTTGTGAGGACAATCAATTCTCCGTTTATACAAGCCTACAGGAACGTCGTTCGCCTAACTTTAGTTTCAGAGATTATTTCAAAAGCCATGGGGCGGGTTTTGCCTCCGGAAATGGGATGGATGTGGATGAGGTTTATCGGATGACTTCTGTGGCTCTGGCTAAGATTAAAAAAACTTCTATTCCTCAGGTTCTCTATTTCAAGACATGGCGTTATCTGGAGCATTGTGGCCCCTCCGAGGACGATCATCTCGAATACCGCTCCCTTCGTGAAATTGCTAATTGGAGTAAAAATGATCCTCTCGATCTTGCTGCAAAAAAACTCCGACGTCAGGTACGTCATCTTGATGTGTGGCTGAAAAAAGAGCGGGAAACCATTCAAGTAGAGATAGCGACAACCCTAAGAAAGGTGCAGCGTGCCCCATTTCCCCTCAGCCATTCTCTTTTGGAGAGGGTATGGGCCAACAAATCATGAAGGCCGGGCGCGAGTTGACTTTTGCCGAGGCTATCCGTGAGGCGACAGAAATTGCCCTAAGAGAGGATCCACGAGTTGTTCTGATTGGGTTGGGGGTTCCTGACCCTAAAGGTATTTTTGGAACCACGGGGGGCCTCCAGAAAATCTTCGGCAAGGAACGCATTCTGGACGCCCCAATTTCGGAAAATGGGCTTACCGGAATGGTTATAGGAGGTGCCCTTGGGGGATTGCGCCCCATCCTTACTCACCAAAGGCTTGATTTCGCACTTCTTAGTCTAGAACAGCTCATCAACCAGGCTGCCAAATGGAACTATATGTTTGATGGTCGTGGTGGCTCAGTTCCTATTGTCATCAGGATGATTATCGGACGTGGGTGGGGCCAGGGTCCGCAACATGCGCAAAGTCTGCACAGCCTTTTTGCTCATATTCCAGGATTGCGCGTAGTATCGCCATCCACACCACAAGAGGCGAAAGGGCTTCTTTTGTCTTCGATCCGAGATCCTAATCCCGTCATCTTTCTTGAGCACCGTTGGCTCCACGGAATGAAAGGACCGGTTTTGAAGGGGTCCTCCGGATTACCGTTGGATCAGGCTGCCTTAGTCCGCCCTGGTCAGGATATCACCCTTGTCTCCTTTTCTCACGGATTGATTGAGTCCATGCGGGCGGTTCAGTTTCTTTCGAAGAAAAAACTTTTGGATTGCGAGGTGATAGACCTTCGTTCCTTAAATCCGATTGATTGGAAGACTATTTCTCAATCGCTAAAAAAAACCGGACGTCTCCTTGTGGTGGATGAGGATCATCGTCACTGCGGTTTGGCCGCCGAGATTTTGGCATTGGCCAGTGAATCGGGCATCCAGACAAGATCGACCATCCGAAGGATAACGCTTCCGGACTGTCCGTCGCCCAGTTCTCGCTCGCTTGCGTCCGCTTTCTACTATAATTCCCGGGATATCGCCAAGGCCTTGTTGGAGGTTTGTGGTCGTGATCCAGATCCTGCTGCCGGACTATCTATTGGAGAAAGGGTCGACGTTCCTTCGTTTGTTTTCCCGGGACCTTTCTAGCCTATGAAGATCCCCTACGTTGATCTGCCCCTCCAGCACCGAGAGTTAAAGGATGAAATTTTAAAAGCTGTAGGGGGGGTCTTAGATTCTGGAGAATTTATTCTTGGGGCGGAAACCAAGAAGTTTGAGGAGGAGTTTGCCGCTCTTTGTGGGACTACTCAGGCCGTGGGGGTAAATTCAGGCACGGATGCACTGATTCTTGCAATCCGAGCCTTGGGGATCGGGCCGGGTGACGAAGTGATTACGGCACCCAATTCATATCTGGCCAGTGCGAGCTCCATTTCGTTGGCTGGCGCAACTGTTCGTTTCGCAGATGTTCGCGAAGATTTCAATCTTGATCCCGAGGCAATTGAGCGAGCGGTGACACCTAGAACCAAAGCGATTGCCGTGGTTCATCTTACCGGAAGACCCGCTCCCATGGATGAGATTCTAAATCTTGCGCATCGGCGAGGACTTAGGGTTGTCGAGGATGCGGCTCAGGCGGTTGGGGCGAAGTACCGAGGTCGCCCGGTCGGTTCTCTTGGAGACGTCGGGTGTTTTAGTTTGCATCCCTTAAAAAACCTCAATGCCTGTGGAGATGGCGGAATGATGGTGACGAATGATCCTGTGTTGGCGGATCGGGTGCGCTTACTTAGGAACCATGGGCACCCCAACCGGGATGACTGTGTGGATTTTAGCATGGTTTCTCGCTTAGATTCTATCCAAGCAGCTATCCTTCGTGTGAAACTCCCTCAGCTTGCAAGGATCACACAGCGTCGTCGGGAAAACGCAAATTGTTATAGGGAGGCTTTAGCGGGATGTATGGAAGTTCGTTGTCCGCAGGATCGAACGGAGGAGTTTAGTGTATATCATACCTTTATGATTGAGTGTGACCGGAGAGATGAGCTTCGGAGCCACTTGGAAGGGAAGGGAATCGGTTCGGCGATTCACTATCCCGTCCCAATTCATCTCATGCAGGTAGGGCGAAAATTAGGTTTTAAGGCAGGGATGTTTCCTGTCGCAGAACGACTCGCAAAAAGAATTCTCAGTCTCCCAATATATCCGCAAATAACTCATAATCAGATTCTTGCAATTTCCAAAGAAATTACATCTTTTTATGGGTAAATTAAGCTACTATCACATTCATAGTGAAGGTTCCTTTTTCCTATCTTGATCGGCAGTTTAAGGATGTTGACTCCTATCTTAAGGACATCAGGGAGCTTGTTCTTTCTGGTGACTTTACTCTTGGTAAGGCACTTGTGGATTTTGAGGAAAAGTTTGCCAAAAAAAGTGGGATGCCTCATGCCATCGGTGTAGGTACGGGCACAGATGCGTTGATTATGCCGATGAGGCTGTGTGGAATTGGACCGGGCGACGAGGTGATTACGACCACCATGACCTTTTATGCTACCGTAGGGGCAATTGTAGCCACTGGCGCTCGCCCTGTTTTGGTGGACAGCGAAGACGGCTTCATGATTGATCCTGCAAAAATTGAGGAAGCCATTACCCCGAAAACAAAGGCAATCCTTACGGTGACTTTCTCTGGAAACATTCCAGATATGGAAGCGGTGGCTAAAATTGCCAAGAAGAACAACCTCATGATTTTTGAGGATACCTGTCAGTCAATTGGGGGTCTGCTGGATGGAAAACCCATGGGCTCATGGGGAAGGGCTGCCGGCTATAGCCTTCATCCATTGAAGAACCTGAACGTTTGGGCCGATGGCGGTGTGGTTGTGACCCGAGAGGATGAGTTGGCCCGCAAACTTCGCCTCTATAGAAATCACGGTCTGGTTAGCCGGGATGAAATTGAGTTTTTTGGGATCAACTGTCGATTGGACACAATTCAAGCGGTGATCGGGAATCGTCTTTTTGGCCAACTAGATTTTATCACGAACCGAAGAATCGAAGTGGCGAATCGATATGATCATGCTTGGAGGGAAATAGGGGATTGTGTGGCCCCACCCCAGCGTCGTTCCGGCGTTCGTCATGTTTTCCATCTCTACATGATACGCGCCCACAGGAGAGACGAGCTCCTGCAGTTTTTGAATAAGAATGAGATTGAAGCTAAAATACATTATCCCCGACCAATTCATCTTCAGCCTGCTGCCAAAGTACTAGGCTATCCTCCCGGTCGGTTTCCCAAAGCAGAACAGGACTGCCGTGAGATCATTACCCTTCCGGCCCATCAGCATCTCAGCGATGATGAAATCGAGCACACGATTCACATGGTGAAGAAATTTTACGGTAAGAACTAATGACCTCCTCCTCTCCGATCGATTACGAAAATCTTGTCCAGACCTATCGGGAGAACCTCGAGGTTCAAACTCGCGGATTCACTCCTGGTGCTCAGTGGCTTGAGATGTGGGTCCCAGACGAGGATGTCATTGCCTGCCTGAGAAATATGGTCGAAGCAGCCCATTTTGCGAAAATGGATAACTTGGAAATACGGATTCTAAAGTCCACCGTGGGCCACCAAGGGGTCGAAAAATTGCATCAGGGCTTAGATCATTTAGGGGATTTGAAAGTGGAAATTGAAAGCGTTCATTATCTCCTTCGCCTTCGGGAAATGAACCGAGCAGCGCAATTTGCCAACATACGTGAAGCTTACCGACATGCCTTATGGATTCGGTCTGACCACGAATTGCATGTTAAACTGCCTTCGATCCTTCCAGAGGGAAAAGTCCTTTCCCATTCCTTGCCTGGTGGAACTTGGTCGGTTTTGATTCAAGAACCGGGTTCCAAGATTGTGGCAGCGGCCTTTGAACGAGACTCGTCTTGTGGACCTGCACAATCAGCCGTCATGGATATTTTGTGTGAGATCGTCACTGGACTGCCTTTGCACGAGGTTCGTGAGCATGCCGTTGTGCGATTGGAGTACCGCTTGCGTGATCCAAGAGTTCGCCCCTACGTTGCCGGTATCGTTTTGCCCCGAAACGCGGATCCTCTTTTTCAAAAGGTCCAAGACTACATTTGCTCGATATGGGAGAAATCAGGACTATCGCTGAAAACACTTGGCATCAACTTCTTTGATCCAGGTCCTAGTGAAAAATGGAGAAATATGAAGCCCGTCGATCGAGAGTCGCTCTGTCAGCAGGTTTGCGACGAGCATTCAGAACACATGCTGGGTTACTCAGGAGGAATCAAGGTGGTGGATGCTCATAAGGACTACTCAGTCACAATCCGTTATCATGGGGATGCACCAGTTTCGACCAAGCGAAAGGTGACCTTAGATCTCGAACGTGTGTTTCGAAAAAAGTGTGACCCTCGCTTAGAAGTCTTTAGCATCGAGTTAAAGGATGAAAGTAATCTAAGAAGGTTGAAATGAGCGCAGCGATTGAGGAGCATATAGATAGGCTGATTTTGGACGGAACCAAGATCGGTTGGCACATGGATCGCGTCCAGGCATGGATGGACGGGAAGAAGATTGCGCCGATCACGATCGATATGGCTTTGACTCGGACTTGTAACTATGGATGTCATTATTGCTACGCCATGCTTCAGGAGAATGAGCGAAGCGTGATTAACAAAGATGTGATCACCAACTTTCTTGATGATTGTGCTGAAATTGGTGTCAAGGGAATTAGTCTTGTTTCAGATGGGGAGAGCACGATTTCTCCTGTTTTCGTGTACGCCTGTGAATATGGCAAAAAAAAGGGTATCGCCATGGCTTGTGGAACTAATGGCTTTGTTTTGACTAGGAGTAAAAGCGAACAGGTTTTGCCTCATTTAACCTATCTGCGGATCAATATTTCAGCAGGGCAACCAAAGAGATATGCTGAAATCATGGGCGTTAAGGAGGAGTGGTTCGATCGGGTGGTGCAAAACATCCGTGATATGGTCGAGATTAAGCGCCGTGATGGACTTTCTTGCACACTGGGATTACAGATGGTTTTGATGCCTGAGTATGCGGATCAGATTATACCCTTGGCGCAATTGGGCAGGGATTTAGGAGTAGATTATCTTGTAATCAAGCACTGCAGTGACAATGAGGATGGCGACTTAGGGGTAAACTACAAGGGTTATACCAAAATTTACGATCTACTGAAGGCAGCGGAGGCCCTTTCTACAGATACTTATCAATGCACAGTCAAGTGGAGTAAAATACAAGCTGAAGGCATGCGTACCTACCAACGCTGCTACGGTGCTCCGTTCCTTTTGCAGATTTCAGGGTCCGGTCTTGTGGCTCCATGTGGAATGTTGTTTAACGAAAAATATAAGAAGTTCCATATTGGGAATATCTGTGAAGAACGGTTTAAAGACATTTGGTCCAGCGACCGTTACTGGGAGGTGATGAATTATTTAGCCAGTCCGGAATTTAATGCTCAAAAGATGTGCGGAAGTCTTTGCCTTCAACATAAAGTCAATGAGGCTCTCGATGGATTGGTAAAGGGGAGCCTTGTTTTTGCTAACACCTCGCCAAAGCCACCGCATTTAGAGTTTGTATAGAAACTTATGCCCCTGTTTCTTACGTGGTGAGAATCATGACTACATTCGATGGGCATGGATGATTCTGTACTAAAGCATTTCAAAGCACTGATTATATGGGTTCCGAATAATGCCAAAACTACAACTCCCTAAAGAAAGAGAAACTCTTTCAGGGTGCCGTGAAAGGTCTCCTTGAAAAGACTTTCGTTGTTCCTAAAATAACACCTTCACCCTTTCCGGTGTGATGCAAGTACTCTCGTTGAAAAAAAATCCTCAAATTACTGTCGTGATGCCTACTCTTAACGAAGAGAAAAACATTCGCAGTGCAGTAGATGGGGCATTTCGCTCCTTTCGTCGTTTGAAGGTTCGCGGCGAACTGGTTGTCGTAAATGACGGGAGCTCTGATCGTACAGAGGAGATTCTTGATAAGCTCAAAACACAGCATCCCAGTCTTAAGGTTCTGAAGAATGAGCGCCCGTCTGGAATCGGCGGGGCATTTTTAGCAGGTGTCAAGAGAGCCAAGGGTGACGCTGTAGTGATGATTCCTGGTGATAATGAAAACTGCATAGAAGATATCCTGAAGTTTCTGGGGCTTCTCGACCAAGTCGACATTATCGTTCCGTTTGTTCATAATTATGAATTGCGAGATCTTTGGCGTCGCGTGATTTCCTCTCTTTATCGATTCATTATTTCTTTCTCGTTTGGCACAACACTAAATTACTATAATGGAACGGTCGTTTACCGGACTACGGTTCTTCGATCCGTTTCTTGGCGGAGTCGAGGTTTTTTCTATCAAGCAGAAATTCTTATTCGAGCCCTCCGTCGGGGGCATATGTTCGCTGAAGTTCCGGTTCTCCTGCAAGCGCGTCATCATGGCAGATCAAAAGCTCTGACTTTAAAAAGCCTCTGGAGTGTTATGGGGGATTTCATTATGCTTTTTTGGGATATTCATTTTCATTTAGTGGAAGCACGTGCGCCAAAATCCTGTTGATAATGTTTTGATGATATATCAAAAACTTTCTTCATAACCAATGGAATCATTATCACTTGTGGATGTGCTACTCTTGCTTTTGAGCATTCTTGCGGCTGCTGTTGCAACTTACCCTGCCATTGAAAACCGAAGCCCTGTTCTTGTGATGGTTATGCTTTTGGGGAGGGCAAAAAACCGTCGACTGTCCGTTTCGACGCTTCATACAGATATGAAAAAGCGCATCAGTGGGCTCTCATTAGTCCAGCTCACAGATGAAGGGGGATATATCCAAAAAAAAGGCACCCTCTATAAAAACACTCTCAAAGGGCATGTCCTTGGGGGTTTCTTTTCGGTTATTCAGAAAATACTGGGATTAGATCAAATGTCAGACTCATCCCATGACTAGTCTTTTTCTATTTCTCACCATGTATTCTGGTGGTTGTTTTCTCTGTGTCTTACTTTATCGGGCTCGGTTGAGCAGGAATCTTTATTTCTGCTGGTTTCTCGGTTTGTTTTTTTCTTTCGCTTTATACAACGGCATTGCTTTTCAGTTGGGGGTATTCTCCTGGGTACGGGCGGCAAGTTTCGCATTCATGTTTATACCTTTCTTCCATATCTTAAACATGGCGGCTACTGCCCGCAGGGTCAGGATCTGTGTTGCCCTTTTTCAGAGTTCGGATGGACTTTCGCAAAAAGATCTTATCCATTCACTTAGGCTATCCTCTATGACAAATCACAGGCTTAAAATCCTGCAGCAGTTTTGTCAGGTTAAGATTCGAGGAAATCGGATTGTTTTGGTCAGAAGTGAGTTTCTGGTAATGGCCCGCGTATTCAACCTTGTTAAGAAAATCTTGGGGATTCCGGAGCTTCTCTAAAGGATCCTTCGTAATCTGCGGCTTATTGTCAACGCTTTGTCCTGCCACATGCTTGGAAAAAGCTTTTTGGATTTAGTTCTTGGATTATTCGGTCATACTCCTCTTATATGAAAGTTCCAATGCTCGACTTGGTCGCTGAGCATGCTTCCTATCGGGCAGAGTTACATGCTGCGTTCGAGAGAGTTCTTGATAGCGGTCGATTTGTCTTAGGCCCTGAAGTGGAGGCATTTGAGAAGGAGATTGCCTCCTGGATAGGAGTTCCGCATGCCATTGGGGTTTCGAATGGGTCAGATGCTTTGCTTTTGGCCCTTCAAGCGGTGGGAGTTGGCCTCGGCGATGAGGTTATTTGTCCTACCTATACTTTTTTTGCTACAGCTGGAGCGGTGGCTCGCCTGGGGGGGCGGCCAGTTTTTGTGGATAGCGCAGACTGCTGTTACAACCTGCGGGTGGATCAGGTTGCGGCCAAGATTGGACCAAAAACGAAAGCAATCATCGCCGTTCATCTCTTTGGCCAATGTGCCGATATGAATCCGATTCTAGCGGCCGCAAGCAAACACGGGATTCCAGTGATTGAGGATGCCGCGCAGGCGTTAGGGGCAAAAGATAAGGGGCGCCAGGCCGGAACTATGGGAACATTGGGAACATTTTCCTTTTTCCCTACCAAAAACCTTGGAGCCCTTGGGGAGGGTGGTCTTATTACCACCCGGGATGCATCTCTGGCTGAAAAAATAAGAAAACTCCGGGTACACGGAGCGAAGCAGAAGTATTTCCATGAACTGATCGGCGGGAATTTCCGTTTGCACGAACTACAGGCTGCTTTTCTTCGCGTTAAACTAACGCACTTGAACGCTTCACTAGTAAATAGGCGGCAAAATGCAAAAAATCTCATGAAGGAACTCATGGAAAAATGGAGTGCTGTCATGCCAGTGGAGGTCTGTGAATGTAGTGGGGACGGGGTTCGTAAGGATTTTAAGTCAGGGGCTATTCTTCTGCCTTTCTCCTGTCATGTTGGAGAGGAGGGGCATACTTGGAACCAGTTTGTGATTCGAGTGAAAGGGGTTGGGCAGCGCGATATTTTTCGGGATCAATTAGCCGCAAAAGGCATTCAAACCGAAGTTTATTATCCTCGCGCACTTCATGAGCAGGAATGCTTTAGAAAGAGCGAAGAAACTTTTCCTGCAGCTCAGTTATTCTGCAACGAAACACTAGCTCTTCCCGTTAGAGACTTCTCGTTCTAGGTCATGAACTTATTTAGTTTACTTGGTGTATTTGTTTTTGGTTTCGCGGTTTGGCTTACTCAAGGTCGTGTGGATCCAGGCAATTTAAGCGCAGGAACCTTTGCCCTTGTTTTATTCGCTTTGTTCCTAGTGGGCTTCCACTATTCAGATAGAATCCGTTTTGCGGATCTTACTCACCTTAAGATATTTCTTTTTCTTCCTATCGCCTTTTTTGGCGTCACAGCCTTTCTGCGAGATAACCTTATGTATGCTTCTTTGGTTCAAAATAATCCTAGTCTAGCGTTTATTGGTCCTTTGCGCTGGATTCCTGAGAATAGTTATTTTCTCTTTAAGATTACCCTTGGGGTGACCGTATCGATCCTTATTTTATGCGCCAGTATGAGCATGTTTAATCTTGATGCAGATTTTCAATCCAAGTGGATTTTTCTTTTACTGGGTCTTTTTCTATTCGTCCTTACTGTAAGAGTCTCTCCCTTGCCGATTATTGATGTTTTCACGACCAATACCACGGCAACGCTAAAGCTACTGGAGGGGAATAATCCTTATTCAATTAAGTATGTCGACATATATCAAGGTAATGCTGGATATTTGCCATCCTTTGGATATCTGCCTGGTTATTTTCTTGCGGGAATCCCTGCGCTAGTTCTTGGAGATGTTCGACTGGCCTCCATTGTTAGTTTATTACTTGTCGCCCTTTTGATTTCTTCCGAATTCAAGACAAGAAAGATCTATGGCCTATTTACTGCCTCCGTCTTTGGCTGCATTCTTTTAGGTGGAAGCTCTTTTTATATAATAGAGCAAGCGTGGATCGACCCGATAATTGCCCTCGCTATTCTCTTAGGGGCATTATTTCTTCAAAAAAGCCGGTTCATATTAGCGGGTATCTGTTGTGGGGTGGCCATAACCATAAAGCAATATGCCTTTATATCGGTAATCTTTCTGATTCTTTTCTGCTTTAGGAAATACGGAATCAAGAAAGCATCAATTCTTATAAAGGCATCCGTCATCGTCGCGGTCTCCATCCTTCTTCCTTTTATTATGTGGGATTCTCGCGGGTTTTATGACTCTGCGATCGCGGGAATTCGCAATCTGCCGCCAAGATTGGATTCTTTATCATTTCGTTCTTTTCTGCTTTTAAGAACAGGTCTTGATCTGTCCTCGGTTTCTCTCTTTTTGCCGCTTGGATTCTGCTTTCTTTACGCGCGCCGAATATGGGGGGAGTTGATGGATCTTTCCGGGGTATTCATGGTGATGGGTTTTATTTATTTTATTATCTTTGTTTTTAGTTCCCATGCATTTGCTAATTACTACTACCTAGTATTCCTGTTTTTTCTTTTTTCATTTTTTTTCTCGCTTATGGGAGAGCAAAAAGATCAAAAATCCGAGAAACATATATGATCCGCCATATTTCAATGTTTCCATTTTTATTTCGCTGGTCGTTTTGAGTCCTGTATTCTTCCATTGCTGTGAGGCCAGTCCTGATGCATCGAAAGCTCAAGATTTGTCCAGTTATTACCGGAAACTTTCTGCAGGGATTTCGCAAAGAGGCACTGTTGCTATTGTTTGAAGGCTTGTTTTAAAAATCTTCTATTCTAACCTAAAGTGCTCGTGCACAAGGGTTCCAAGAATTTCAATCTTTCGGCTGAGGCGGGTATTTTCTTTCTCCTTTTAGGGGTACTTTTTGTGGGTTGGCTCGGGAGCGGGCCCTCCAATCAGGAACTGCTCGCGAACTACGCCAAAGCGAAAGATCTCTGGGACCTTATGCTTGCCAACAAGGGGTTTGCTTGGTGGACACCGAATTATCTTGGGGGAGCCCCCACGGCTCCCTTGGCGGGTACTGGATTGACGATGTTTTGGCTGATTCTGGGGGGAGCTTTCACCGATCCAATTCTAGGCTGTAAAGTTTTAGGGTTTCTCTCGCTAGCAGCTTCCGGTGTTTTAATGGCTGTTTTTATTAGACGCCTTACTGGTAATGAGCGCGCCGGCTGGATTGCTGCTTTCCTCTATGCTCTCGGACCGCAAGCGGCCCTCCGTCTTGCTGGAAATGAGCATATGCCGGTTATTTTCACCATGCCGTACCCACCTCTGATCGGTTGGGGGCTGTTGGAGATTGCGAGTCGAAGCTCGGGGAAGGGAATCGTGGTTCTGGCCATCGCGGCTGCGGCTATGAGTCTTACTTTTAATAAGATCACCGCCGTATTCGCCCCGGTGGCCCTAGGATTGGCTGTTTGGCTTCACTTCCGATATCCGCATAAAACCATGCCTTTGATAAGGGGTTGTCTTCTTGCCTCATGTATTTTTTTTCTCTTAGGCATCTTTCCTCAGCTTCCTGGTCTTCGAGAGACAAGTCAGATGACTCTTTTTTCGAGCGACCCGCTCCTTGGTTGGCAATCTAGCTTTTCCATCAAGGCACCACTTTCCTGGTTTGATCGAGGGGGCTTCCTGATGCAGGGGATGCCTAGTAACTTCACAGTGGATGACGGGGGTTTTTACTTGGGCATCATTGTGGTCCTTGCAACAGCTTTAGCTCTCGAGGTTCGTCGGCGGGGGGCGGAATCGAATGTAGACAGCCCCCTTAAACTCTTCATCGCCCTCTTTCTTCTCGTCCACTGGTTCAGTTTGGGGCCGCGTAGCGGGTTCGGTGGAATTATGGAGTTTCTCAGATCCGCTCAGGGAATTCAGGACTGGGTTCTGCCTATTTTTTGGATCAGTGCCTTAGGTCCGATCGCTGTACTTGCGTTAATCTGGCCGAATGGACGATGGAAGTGGCCGACCTTCACGATCGCATTGGTTGCGTACATGTTTCTTTCGGGGTTTCGCCTCTTTGAACTGATCCCTCTAGCGGGAACTGTTCGTGCTCCTTGGTCATTCTGGCAGGTCGGAGGAGCTTTTTGTCTTGCAGGAGTTGGGGGACTCGCCGTTACGCGATTTTGTCCTGGAAAGACGAGGAGTTGGCTCCCCGCTGTCGTCATAATTGTTGCTGCACTCGATTTCACCCCGTATTACGCCAAGTTCTTTAAGCCTGGACTCGAAAAGGGTACCTATGAAAGTTTTCTTGAGGCTGCAGCTTTTCTGAAAAGTCAGCAGAAACCCGGATCCATTTTGCCGCTTTCTGGTCGTTATTTTTACACCCAATTGCCTCAGTTAACGGGTCGTCCAATCTCTACCGAGGCCTTCCAGGCCTACTTTATGAGTCGAGGGGTTCGAGCGATTCAAGATGCGGGTGGTGGAGGCGCCGATTTTATGAAAGTTTCACTAAGCTTACAGGGTGTTCGCTACATCCTTTTGGATCGAAAGGATCCTGACACACCCGAGCAATTACAGGCCGCCTTCAAGCAGCAATATCCGACGATTTATGAAAATCCGTTTTTCACAATTCTTGAGAATCCAAATTCTCTGGCTCCGGGGTTTCTGGCTCGCAACTACGTTTCAATTCCTTCCTCCAAGTATGAGTATACCAACGCGGACCTTGGGTTGATTCGACTTTATTTCCTGCCAGTAGAAATTCCAAAAATTGAGATGAACGATCCGACCTTGGCTGGGATCATGAATCCTGAGAATGGGGAAGTGGAGTTGACTCCGGGGTTCCGAGATAAGGAAGGCGAGCCTTTCCGCTTATTGGATTCATCCAATTGCCGACATGAAGGACCAAGTCTATGGAAAATATCGCCTCAAGGTCTGTCTGGCTGGATAGTTTTGACGCAGGCTTGGCATCCAGACTGGCATGTCGTTGTCGATGGCGTAAGGAGTGAGGTACAGAGAGTCGCAGTAGCCTTTAGTGGTATTCGAATCGGTGAGGGGGTTCGGGATGTCACCTTTGCATTCGCACCTCCTTTCTGGGTTTCGCTTTCCCTAGGACTTGGGCTGGGAAGCTGGGCATTTGTTCTTGCTGGAGCTGCTTATCTGCGTTTTTCAACTTCTGATTCAATTTGGAAAAAGTGGTGGGACGGAGAAGATCTTGAATCTCAAAAGCTTACCCAAGCGAACAGCAAAAAAAATATTTCCCTGCCGAAGGAAAAACTATTTCGTAATGATAAGCCAACGAAACCTCTGGTTGTTTTGCCTACCTACAATGAGTCAGAGATGATTCAAGTCGCCCTCGATGAGGTCTTGGGAAAGGCCTCGAATGTCGATATTCTTGTTGTTGACGACGGTTCGCCTGATGGAACGGCTGCCAAAGTAAAAAGCCATTTAATGTACGGAAATCGAGTGCACATCTTAGAGCGTCCAGGTAAGGCTGGCTTAGGATTAGCTTACCGGGCCGGCTTTCAGTGGGCCTTGAAAATGGGGTACGATGCTATTGTTGAAATGGACGCCGACCTTTCTCACGATCCGGCGGATGTGCCTCGACTTTTGGCTGCTTTAAGTGAAGGGGCGGATATGGCAGTCGGGTCGCGTTATTTGAATGGAATACGAATTCTCAACTGGCCACAAAGCCGCCTCTGGATCAGTACCTTTGGAGGTTGGTATGCGAGGAGCTTGACCGGTTTGCCTTTGAGTGACCCGACGAGTGGCTTTAAGGCGATCCGCCGCCGTGTATTGGAGGAGTTGGATTGGGAAAAATTCACTGCCCAAGGATATGGCTTCCAAGTCGAACTTCACTTTTTCGCATGGCAAGCTGGATTTAGGATTGTGGAAGTACCGATCGTTTTTACCGAACGACGCCAAGGGGAGTCGAAGATGTCGACTTCGATTGCTTTCGAGGCAGCAAAAAGAGTCTTTCAATTGGCGATTCGGAGAATTTTCCCATGAACTTGAGTGAATCCAACCCCCCTAAACTAAGCTGGTCCTGGCCCTTTAATCGCAAGGATTGGATAGCTGCGGGTGTGGCTTGGTTCGTTTCCCAGGTTGTCTATTGCCTGACGACTCAACCCAATGTTGGGCTACTCGATTCAGGTGAATTTCTGACCGCGGCAGTCCATGTTGGAGTCCCTCATCCCACGGGGTACCCGCTATGGACGATCGGGGCTCATATTTTCAAGCTCTTCCCATTTGGAAACGGAGCATGGGAAGTAAATTTGTTTTCGGGCTTTTGTAGCGCTCTTTCTGTTGGAATCGTTGGACTTATTTTATGTAATTCGATGAGGTGGGCAGGGGTTTCAGATCGACTTGCCCAAATCCTTTCTGCTGGCTGGGCTTTGGCTCTTGCTTTCAGCGTTTCGATGTGGTCCCAAGCCGTGATCGCGGAGGTCTATGGCCTGCACGTGCTAGTCGTCACACTATATTTGTGGGTTCTCTATCGTTGGGTTCGGGAGCCAGCTTGGACGAACGGGCTTGCATGGTCTGCTTTTTTCTTTGCATTGGGTATGAGTAATCACCATTTGATGATTGCATTGGCGCCTCTTCCTTTGCTCGTGATGTTGTTGAGGCGAAGAGAACTGCTGGCGGAGGGATTGCTCTACTTGAGCCTTGCAGCTGCTTTGGTTTATTGGGGGTTTGGGAGCATTTCCAGCGAACCATCGACCTGGCACTCTTCCATCCGTTTCCTCTACTGCGTAGGTACCGGTTTGGCGATTTGGCTTGTTGTGAAGCGAAAACTCACCCATTGGAGGACAGGGGCTCTTGTTCTTCTGGGTGTGGCGGTTGGGCTTTCTCCCTACGCCTATATGCCACTTGCCTCAGAAACCAATCCTCCGATGAATTGGGGATTCACTAGTACAAAAGAGGGCTTCTTCTATTCCGTGAATCGAAGCCAATATTCAGGAAAACTCTCCGATCAGCTCTTGAAGACAGTGGGAAAGGTCATGGGGGCAACTCCCCCTGAGCTGTTGCAGACACCTGTTCCTCCACCGGGAACTCCGCTTCCCCCATCATTCCGCGATACTTTGGGCAAGTTTTCACAACTCTATTGGCGAAAGATCGTGGCCAACTTCACTCCATTAGCCATTTTGGCGTTGGTCGCGGCGGTTGGCTTTTTAGGTGCTCTTCCTGCACCAGTTCGCTCTTGGATACAAGTCGTTGCATTGGGTTTTCTTTTGGCTGGATTTCTCCAACCTGCTTTTGATCAAGCGGGGGCAGACGAGGCGGCTTGGCTGCTTTATATGCCATATCTTGGTTTTTCGCATGCCTTCTTCGTTTTGCTTGCCGGATTGGGTTCGGGACTTGCTATCGACCGGTGGACGAAGCATTTAAAAAACGGCTCTTGGGTAGGAATTCTTTTGGCAGGAGGAATTGCTCTTTTCAGCTTCCGCCAGAATCTGACGTTTTGCAGTCAGCGGGAGCACTGGTTTGGATGGATGTATGGCCGAGATATGTTAGCAGATCTCCCGAAAGACAGTTTCGTATTTGGCGGGACTGATCCCGGGCGATTTGTTCCCACCTACATGATTTTATCGGAGAGTTTCGAGCCGAAGGAACATAAGAGAGACCCCAACTTCGACCGCCGGGATCTTTATATCATTACCCAGAACGCACTGGCCGATGCATTTTATAATCAATACATTCGGAATCACTATTCGACAGAACGACCTGCTCCACGGGGTTGGGTCGATAAGTGGCTAGGACGTGACAAACATTTCCCCCTAGCCCCGCTGGTACTGCCTCGCCAAGAGGATATTATGGCCATTTATCAGGGGGCGATCGAAAGGCGACAAGTGGATCCGACTGCCCCCGATCCAAACTCGGACCCGACTGTGCTGAATTCGATGGTCGGGGAGTGGATCTGGCAAAGAAATAAGGACCAAAGGCATTTCTTTGTCGAAGAGAGTTTCCCTATGGAATGGTCTTATCCAAATGCGGTACCTCATGGTTTGTGTTATGAAATTAAAAAGGATCCGGTCCCTTTCTTGACCCCTGAACAAATTGAGGGGGATATGAAGTATTGGAGTGAATATATCGATCATTTGAAGAAGGATCCACGGTTTGAGGACGATATCGACGCACAACGCTCGTTTTCCAAGTTAAGGAATACAGGAGGGAATATTTATAAATGGAGAAAAATGCCTGAAGCTGCCGAAAAAGCCTATCGACAGGCTTTGGAGCTCTGGCCCGGCAACTCTGAAACGCTGAATAATTTTACCGACCTACTCATGCAGCAGAAAAGGGCTCCCGAACTGAGGGATATTTTGGAGAGGGCGTCCAAAGCAGATCCTAATAACGGATTGCTTGCCATGCTCTTGGCTAATTGTGAAAGGCGTATTGCCCTTGGTAAGGAGGTTGCCTCGCTGGAGCAGCAGTGGAAGGAATCATCGAAGGATCCAAAACTATTTCAGCAGCTTCTGGGCAAGTACTCTGAGGAGGGTAATCTCGTGAAAGCTGATCCCCTTGTGGTTCAAGGAGCTTCACTCTTTTCCACCAATTCAGAGATACTCAGGGACATCGTGAACTATTACGCCGTGCAGAGTCGTGTGCCTGCAGCTATCGAGTACGGAAAGAGACTTGAAAAACTTGCTCCAGAAGATGCTGATCTAAAATTAGGGATGGCCAAGTTCTATATGGCGATTGGTAATAGATCTGAGTTTTACCGGTACTTAAAAGATGCAATCCGTTTAGGCGGTTTGCCGATGAGGGAAAAGATTGCTGCAGAACCGATGTTTCAGAAAATCCAAGGGGAGTCTGAGTTTCAGGCCTCATTGCGACCTTCGCAAAAAGGGCAGTAAATTATTTCTTGGTCGGAACAGGTGGGGGAGTGGCGGAATCTTCAGGTAAAGCAAGTAAACCTGCTTCATTCCAAGGATTTGTCATGCTCGTAAGTTCCTTGCGTTTGACAGAGACTTCATCCGTGTTGATGGGGCTTGCGTTATTTCCCCAATCACTCCGAATATAGGTTAATATGGCTGAGATCTGGTCGTCCTTTAGAGGGACTGGGGCCCCATCACCCCATGCAGGCATATTGTTGTTGTATAAAACACTCTTCACATGAATAGGTCCGGCGATCCCTTTGTGAAGAATCGAAATGAGCCTGTTTCTCGATCCCACGACCCACTCCGATCCTGCCAAAGGAGGGTAGACGCCGGCTTGGCCCAATCCGGTTGGTTGATGGCATTGGGCACAGTTTGCCGTGTAAAGACGTTTGCCAATCACTTTTGGATCCGGTGGGGCAACAGGTCCAGTATTGACGGGGCCCCAGGTAATTTGGCCTGGGTCATAGACATCCCCGCGAAATCCGCCGCTATAAAAAAACAGATATCCTCCCGCCCAGAAGGAGAGGATTACGCCCAGACCCAGAAGCCACCCAGGAATGGGCGCATGACGCTCGGTTGGGGCCTGGGAGACGGAAGGGAGTTCAGATGGGTTCATTTGAGTGGGGCCTCCGGCAACGCATAGTCTGTACGTAGAGATTGGAGATAAGCCACCAGAGCCTTGGCCTCATAGCTTGGCAATAATTGCCTCCAATCCGGGGTTGGGACTGAAAGAGCTTCGATTTCAATCGACGGTCCAGCCAAAGATGAGACGAACAACCAAGGATGAGGGGGGCAGGTCGAGTTTGGATTTTTTTGGCGTGGGTTGTAGAGGTGCATCAGCAAATCCTTGGATTCTGGAATTCTCAATCCGACATTCGAAAGATCCGAACCGATTCTGGATTGTCCGATGAGGGCAGGTTCACGGAAGAGGTAGTCGCGAGGTACGGTGCGTCTTGGACCCCATCCCCGATTGAGATCTGGAGAGCCCAAGGGACCTCGGACAGAAAGGGAGTGGCATTCGAGACAGCCTTGACTGGCAAAAACACGAGCGCCTGTTTGAGTAAGGCCTGAGGGGGTAGGGGGAGTCGGATAGTTGGTCTCTTCATTGAGAATGGGTTCCAATCTCCCTACCTGAAAAAAGCCAAGAGCGATCTGTCCTGCCCATGTGAAAAGAAGGGCGAGAAAAACAAGAACAAGGGCTTGGGTGGATTTCATCGGTTTAGTGGTGGGCTGGGTGGGTCGGATGGTTCGGGATGTCACGATTTGCGGGAAACACAGCGACTGGTGCAACGGAGGGGAAAAGCTTGAGAAGGCTGGCAAAGAAAATGGAGGAAAATGCCAACTGGCCTATCCACCAGAAAAGTTGACCTACCAAAACAATCACAAGGAAAGGTCGGAGGTAGCTTGAAATTGTAGAGATCGGGACACCAGGGTCATTGAGGGCCAAGCCTTGAAAGATGCCGGCAAGTGCGTAAGCGGAAGCAACGAGAGCCGCACCCAAAGTGGTGAACCAGAAGTGGTATGCGAGGGCTGGGTGACTAGGCCAGCCCATCGACCGAGAGGCGGGCAGAAGGGCGTAAATGGCACCAGCGAGGACATTTCCGTAAAAGGAGAAAAGGAGCAGCGCCTGAGTGGCTTGGCCAACCATGGTGAACGTGGTTGTTTGCCGAACTCCCGGCAAGGCCAGGAACGTTATCCAAGCATACGAGGCGAAGTATGACCAGAAACCGACAGCGAAAAATCGGAGGGCAACTTGTCGCCGACACTCCTCCCATTTGCCCTCAAGAAGGGGTTTAAAGAGAAGAGTGTTGCCTAGAACAGCAACTCCAAGAAGGAGAGTGGCGACGACACCTGCGCTTTGCAGCCATGAGGGCATTGGGCCCTCACTTGCCAAGCTGTTTCCAATCCATCCGCTCAATGTGATAGTTGCGATCCACGAAAGGAGCCCAAGGGTGAGGCTGCCCGCTGGACGACCTGTGAGAGCGGGCAGAAGTTGAAAGAGCAAAACCAGAGCCAAAGGAGTCAGCCACAGATGATGAAGGAAGGAGTGCCATGCGAACTGTATAATGATCTGAAGGGCACCCGGAGCTAGGCTTCCCCGAAGGAGAAGCTCGGCAGTGCCTAATCCCAAAGGGAAAGCAATCAGCGCACCCAAAAGGTAGAGGCGAGGAAGTAGAGGACCACTTTTCCAGGAACGTCCTAATCCACGAGTGAGACCCGTTCCAAGAATCAAAAAAGAGATGAAGAAAAGGGCGCTCACGGATCTCGAAAAAGGCAACGAGAGGAGACCCGTAGATCCATTCCAAAGAATTTCAGCCATGCCAACAATTACAGCGAATTGCCAGAGGATTGCCGCACTCGTCAGGAGGCGTCCGTATCGGAAGGGAATTCCTGAAATTCTTGGAATCAAAATCAGTAGAACTCCTAGGAATCCAGAAGAGATCCATCCGTAGGTGAAAAGAAAAGAAACAAGCGGGGCTAGATGGCCATATCCGATCCAAGGAATAGGAAGGAGATAAGCGAGTGAAGGAACCATCAATTGTATGGTTGCGAGAACCTGGAGTCCTGCTCCCAGCAAAGCCCAACTGACCGAACCGAGCAGAAGGATTCCTGCGGAGGAGTTGGCTTTACAGGCTGATGGAGCTGGGGAATTCATTACTATTTTTTCGCTGCGGACGGGGAAGGGGAGGAAGTGGCTCCTCCGTCCGCTTTTACGATGGGTGAAGCTGGGATTGGCTCAGCAGCAGGAACCCCCGGGTAAAGAGGTGCACCGGCAGCGGATATAGCAGAAGGTTGGATGGTGGTGATGGGGTATGCGGGGCGGGGTGGATTTGAGCGGAGTTGGAAAACAACCAACTCCATGGCTTGCGCGATCGGAATGTGGGCGACACCTTTTGACTTATCGACCCAACCGTACGTAGTGGCTGCCGCATCTTGTTCTGTTCGGAGTTTCGATAATTTTTCAAGGCGAACTTTTGCGGCTGATTGGGTGATTGTCGATGGAGTTACTCCGAGAGGACGAAGGAGAAAGGCAAGGCTGGCTAGCCCTAGGAAGCCTGCTGCGAGCCAAAGTCCTGGTAGGTAGGGGTGGCGCCTCTGATGGATGGAGTGGGAGGATTCGCTCATAACCAGTTAGTCACCGCCAAGCTGTCCCGTAGACGCGGGTCGCGGGCGGGGAAAATAGACCCTCGGGAAAGGAGCCAGAGAACCGTGTGACCGAGGATTCCTAAGACACCGACAAGGGCAAGAAGATCGAGTAGATGCGGGTGGAAGCCCGTCGTAGCGGCCACATGACCGGCGTGTCTTGACTGCTGGAGTTGAAGATTTGGCATGATGATCCAGTAGATGTCCACACAGTGCATGCCTACTACCCAAACGGCCGTGCTGCAGATACGCCATGGTGTTCTTTTTGCGGGCTGCGTCAGAAGAAGGATGAAGGGGATGAAGAAATGCCCCACAACCAAAAAGATGGAGTACCAATACCAACTCCCAGTGTTGCGGTATACAAAGAACCATGTTTCCTCTGGAATGTTTGCGTACCACTGTAGGAAATATTGGCTGAAAGAAATGTAGCCCCAGAAAGTGGTGAAGGCGAAAAGGAGCATTCCCATGATATGATTATGTTCGACCGTAAAGAGACCCTTCAGGTGTCCCGTGCGGACAAGGCCATTCGTGATCAGAATCAGAATCGCCATCGAGGATTGGGCGCAACCCGCAAAGAGGTAGACGCCCCACATAGTGGAGTACCAGTGATGATCCAGAGACATTAGCCAATCAAAACCAGCAAACGTTAGGCAGAGTACAAAGAGGGGGATGAATCCATAGGCGGTATGACGAAGTCGAAGGGTGATTCGGGGGTCTCCATCCAAGTCTTGTCTCATGGAAAGATTCCGGTAGAGCAGTCCCGCAAGAGAAAAGAAAAGAAGATAGAATCCGCAACGGATATAGAAAAACGGCTCATTCAAAAAGGGTCTTTTCCATGCAAGGAGTGGATCTTCCGATAAATCGGTGGTCATCCAGTGCCAAAGCTCTTTCGAGAAAAGAAAGATGATCGGGAGAAATAGAAGAAGTAGAACTGGGAAACAAGAAGCGATCGACTCAAGAATCCTACGCATCAGGACGGACCAGTCGGCATCCAGCGCATGGTGAAGAAGAGTCCAGAAAAGTGCACCTGCACAAATAGTGAATCCCACCGTGAAGGCAAAGAGGTAGGAGAACGCTAACTGCATCGGGTTTGTCATCAGTCCCCACACAAAGGCGGAGATAAGACCGACCACGCCGACCGTCGGGAAAAGGACTGGCAGGATGCCAAGACTTTCCAGTCGAAGCTTCTCTGCAGAAGGAAGAGGAGAGGGGCTATGGCTCATGGTTTTTTGGCGGCGTTTGCAACATCTGGAGGAAGAAGTTTTGCTGGTGCATTCTGGGCCAGTTGGAGTGCCCGGATATAGGCAACGATCGCCCAGCGGTCGTTGACGTCGATATGGTGATACGGTCCCATCTGCCCCTTCCCGTGGGTGATCGTATTAAAAATTTCGCCATCGGCCATTTCCCGGTATTTGTCGAGGTGGTAGCTGGCCGCTCCGACCAGTCCGTATTGCGAGGTGATCCCATTCCCTGCGCCAGTCGCACCGTGGCAAACTTGGCAGTTAATCTGATAACGTTCTTGTCCACGTGCGAGGAGCTTTTCATCCACGGTTACCGGGATGCCCGTTCCCCACATATTTCCCATCTTCCCAGTAAGCCGGTAGGGCTGGTCGGTGCTTACGTGAAATGGAATCGTTCCGTAAGGGGGCACGCGATCGACCCTTCCTTCTGTAAAAAGCGGGGAAGGAGTTTGTGACTTGTATTTGGGTTGCCGGTCCATATCCGGGAAGATTTCGATCGGGGTGCGTTGTGTGAAGTCCCCACGAAATCCTGCGATAGCAACGATCGCGACAATCAGGGCGCCAAAAACGGCGAGGAAAACCCGGATAAAGCCCTTCATGAGGATGTCTCCGGACGAACTGGA
>Ga0114967_10000541_pt1 | contig 32367 bp, 31 predicted proteins | sample M_130628_MF_Meta_FD_92639 | JGI IMG/M metagenome (GOLD analysis project Ga0114967, IMG submission 92639) | Freshwater microbial communities from Lake Montjoie, Canada to study carbon cycling - M_130628_MF_MetaG | ecosystem: Environmental > Aquatic > Freshwater > Lake | place: Lake Montjoie...
CACCCACTAACACTTGTCCAAAGCCTGCAATTTCCTTGAGGTAGACCTTGCACTCGACCCGAAGGGACACACTGTCTTCGCTAAATGCCCCAGAGTCGCATATGCTCACAATGCTTTGCCCATCCTGAATAAAGGCCACAATGGTCATAGCAATGGATTAACTAGAGCTGCTGCTAATTTAGGGAAAAGAAATTAAATTCCGAATTTATCCACGCAAAAATATCAGGGCTAAGATTAACCCCGAGAATAGAAACAGGTTTAAGACTAGGGGAGGTTGAATTAAAGTGGATCCAGACTGAGATCTGAGATATCCCTGAATTTTATTCAGCACCTTGGAGTTCCCAAATCCAAGGCTTGTTGTTGTGAGTTGATAGATTAATACAATTCCTACTAGTAAAAGCAACACATAAAGTGTGATTCCCCACGGTGTGAGTATACAGGGAGATCCGAGGGATGGAGTATAGCTCAAATTTCCGCATGTAGGAGAAACATAGCGACGACTCAAGCTGGGAACAAGACAGGTGGGACCTAAATCAGGATAGTTAAGAGGACAGTCTATATAACATTTATTTGCTTCCCATTTTGTGAATCCTGCGGGGCAGGCCCCATCAGTAGGGGTAACAAAGGAAGTTTTCACAATCTCTGCATTAGTGAATGGAATGGCTTGAAATCCACTGGGCATTATACCTGTCATGTCGAGTACGCAACTGTAAGGGTCTTGCAAGTCTGGGATAAAGGTAGTTGCACAGTCATAAAAACACACATTTGAATCTAGGGTGGTTTGGGGAGGACAGTGAGTAATTTTGTTTTGTCTTGCTTCAAAAATTAACTCTTGGAGATTCCCTGTGAAATAGAGTTCAGCATGTATGCATTTTGACCTTCCTTTTCCCATTGTTGTTTGCCAATATGCAAACTGTAAATTGAGTCGAAAAATGCTGTCTTATACCCAGCAGCATTGTACTTTTCAGCGTAATCTCTCTCAAAGAATACATTGGCTGAATTATAGTTACCCAAGGTAAGAAATGTAGACGCACGACACACTGAGGGGTGTAAAGAATAATGGGGCCAGTACCCGCAATGAAGTCCATTGTGATTCCTTCCCATTACGTGCAGAACAAGTCCATCTTCTTTATCTCCCAACCCCTCTACATTTGTCCTTCTCATGTCTCTCATCATAAGGCCATACTCTCTGTTAAAGACAATTTGAGAAACGTGTTTATCCTCGTGCTTTTCCAGGGCCTCAATAGCTCTTGTTATGTAATGTTCCTTTTTGAAAAACAGCCAGTCGTCTTCCAAGTGAATCCAATACTTGGGCTTTACTTGTCCTAGTTTGTCCCAAATCAAATTCATGCTCTCCCGATGTCCTTTATCTTCGGGTCCCTTCATATGGTACTCGAAAAGGGGGTACTGCTGTCTCATCTTCTCTCTATCTTCCTCAGATGAATTATCATCCACGCAAAAAAACAAGTCTACCTTATCAAGGTCCAACCATGTTCTCAACAATGAATTCATGGTTTGCTCAAAGAGATTGAATCTTTTGCATGTTGTGATTGTAAACATGACTTGGATGGGGGTTTTGCGGGGCGTTAGCGCAGAGAGCTGAGCAGAGCTGGGGGCACTTAGCAAGGGTCTCAGTTGTGTGATAATCTCATCTACATTCTGAGTATTGAAATAAGTGAGTTCGATTCCGCACTTTTTTAATTTGTTAATGTACTCTAGCATTGCCTCTAGGAAATCCAAGTCTACTATGTGGGGCAAGGCAAACTTTATATTGAAGAACAAGTTATGGATCCACCATTCACCTGCTTTATATTGCTCTCGAAAGATTATTTTGAACATTTTGATGCACGTATCATATCGATTTACTCGTATAGAAACAATCACCATGTAATACGGGAGATAGAAATCATATTCATCCTTCTTAGCAAAGAGGTACTTTGATAGATCCTTCTGAGCAGTTTCGTAGGAGGATGCAATCATGGTATAAAAGGCATATGAAGCCTCGGGTAGTCCATTGATGCAATAATACTTGATAAGTCTATAAATACCCTCAATTCTGTGCTTGTCGTACTTGAATGATTCTATCAAGTAATGAATTCCCTCTATGTTTCTCCCCATCTTGTCATACTCATCATATATTGAGGTACATGCGACATACTTTTCTTGCACCCAGTTCTCTAGCTCAAGAACTTTCTTGTAGTATTGAATAGCTTTTTCAGAGTCGTTGCAACAGCTGTAGCTCTGGGCAGTGTAAAAACAGTAGCGATTGAAGATGGGATCCTTCTTTTCGTATGCCTCTACAAATGCCTTTTCCAAAATAAGGGCATCTTCCTTGTACTTGTGTGGATTTTTGTTTCGTGCTCCTGTTCTCCCAGACACAAAATAATACTCCCCGTTAACCACTTGGGACTCTTCTGCCTTTTCCATGCATGCGGGGTACTCGTGCAAAACACCAATGTAATGCCACTTGAGGCGGTTATTAAAGAGTTGAGGACGGGAATATTTACAATCCTTACCAAAGGAAAACTTGTAAGAGTCAGCAGTTAAGCTTTCGGGAAGATTGAACTGCCCCACAATTTCATCATCTGCATCCCAGACAAATGCGTAATCTGTTTTATTGTAGGCAACCTCAAAGGCTCGAGTTCGATTAAATGCAAAATCCCTCCAGGGGGTCTCGTCCAATTCTCCAGGAATTCCTTTTCGTGCAGAATACTCCTTGATAATATTCTGAGTTCCATCCGTAGAACCATTGTCATTGATGACCCAATAATCAAATTTGAGGTATTTTAAGAGCATGTCAAAGCAGTTTACAATGAGATGAGCCTCATTCTTGACAATCATAGTCAGACAAAGGGTAGTTTTAGACAAATCAATTTTATTCTTCCACTGTGAGGTCGAGGTAATCAGTTTTACCGAGTTTTGAAACAAGGCATCATAATTGACATTCTCCACCATGATTGAACTGTACCCCGGAGTTTGCTTAGCTAAGAATGGAACACAGGTCCACACGCGAAAGTACTTGTAATACAGCACATCAATGGGCTGAGGAGTTAGGGAATACTGCTGAATTATCTTATCATAGACTCGTTTATGAAAGAGAACGAAATGAGCAGCTAACCCATTGACCTGCATTAATGTCGCATCACCTACCTCATAGCAAGGTCCCTTCACTTCCCTGACATATGTACTACCCCCTGAAAAAATATCCCACTTGTGTCTGTATTTCCACAAGTGGGGTAAAAGAGCCTCAAACTGAGTTTTGGATTCAGGTGAAAATAATTCACAATCATCCTCAAGTACCAAGACCCAATCTAAATCTCTCTCCTTTGCTATCTTCAGGCACTCCAAGTGAGATTTGTTGCAGCCCTCAATTCCAGGTGTGGCCTTTATAGCATTGAAACGCTCAAGGTTCCAGGTTTTAAAGTTGAGTTGAATATCTCTCCACCTCTCCGCCCTTTCTTCTAGATTGATCACCATTACATGGGGGAATGACATTTGGTTTAAGACACTCGTGAGGTTGTTAGAGGAGATTGAACTCGTCAAAATTTTGCTAATGGTCACTAGAAAAAAAATGCACACTACTAGAAATTTGACAGTATCAAATACTCTAAAGGTAAAGACAATTTCCTTTGAGGGTGGACAAGCTTTAGAAAATGTCACTGTGCTTGGCATTCTAAATCGGTTAAATGAGCTGGAAGAAAACGGAGGTGGTGGAAGCGGGAGAGGAGATACTGGTCCAACTGGTCCAACTGGTCCCCCAGGTAATCCTGGAGGTCCCACAGGTCCAACAGGACCAACCGGTGAAGGTGACACTGGCCCTACTGGTGACACTGGACCAACCGGTGAAGGTGACACTGGCCCAACAGGTGATACGGGACCTTTAGGTGACACTGGCGACACTGGTCCATCAGGTACAGGCGATACAGGTGACACTGGGCCGATTGGTGATACAGGACCTAAAGGTGACACTGGGCTAGGTGACACTGGGCCTACAGGCGATACTGGTCCTTTAGGTGACACTGGGCCTACAGGTGACACTGGACCTTCTGGTTTGGGGGAAACGGGCTATACTGGGCCTAAAGGCGATACTGGTCCTTTAGGTGACACTGGGCCTAGAGGTGATACAGGGGAAACTGGGGCTCAAGGTGACACTGGTTTGGGAGACACTGGCGACACTGGTCCTACTGGTCATACTGGGCCTGTAGGTCCTATGGGTCCTAGTGGTGGTGACACTGGAGATACAGGAGATACAGGAGACACTGGAGCTCAGGGGGACACTGGTGCAGGTGACACTGGGTCAACTGGTGACACGGGCGAAACTGGTCCAAAGGGAGACACTGGTTATACTGGGTATACAGGGTACACTGGGCCAAAAGGCGACACGGGGGCAACAGGGCCTCCTGGTAATCCTGGAGGCCCCACGGGACCCAGGGGAGACACTGGCCCCACTGGACCATCTGGAGGCCCTACAGGACCAACGGGACCTAGAGGACCTTCTGGTGGTGACACTGGACCCACAGGGCCTATAGGTCAAATTAATTCAACCTCCTCAACTTCTCTAGATTTGGCCTCATATCAACTTCAAAATAATGTCGAGCTTACACTGAATGGAACAACAAATTATAATTACCTCCGTAATCAGTCCTTGATAGTTCAATCTATAGACCCTCTAGGAATACAGGACTATTTTGTAACAGGTACAGTGGTTAGTTATACACCCGCAACAAATGAGCTTGTTTTCACACTGCAATCTAAACACATTCCATTCCCCCCTGAACAAGTGTACAATAATGATGATGGAACGGGGTTTGTACTTCATGAAACGCTAGAAGTATCAGGCCCCATGAATCAAGTCTTCAATTATTACTGGATAAAGTACGTAATTCCTTCATGGAGTTCATCTGCTCTGTATAAGAAAGGTGCAATAGTTTCTTATGATTCTGGTCAGTACATATTGACAGTGGAAACCCCAGAACCTACAGAAACAGGAGACCCCAGTTTAAATTCTGGTGATTGGACTTATTTGCCTGATTATACCACTATAGTTAATTTAACCTACCTCAAAGATAACTTTGATAACTATACTATCTCTGGATCAGAAGTGTTTATAGTAACATCGGAAGGACAGGAATCCTTGTTTCTCTTATCTGAAATTACTTCACTGATGGTTCCTGGAAATAATAAGAATACCTATAATGCCTGGTTCCAAAAAGATTTTAATACTGTTAGTGCTTCTTGGCAAATTACGCTAGGGTGTGCGAGCACCCCTACGTATCCCACATTTCAAGTAACCACCTTTGAGGATGCTCTGCAGCAGCTTTCAATGTATGGATGTTGCAGAATTGTGATTCCCCCCGACGCTGATTTTTCAGATTTTCTTTTGCCTCCTCAGTTACCCGATGGTACTCATTTGGTGATTTCCCACGAAACTGCGATGAACATTCCCCCTTTACTGCTCACTGTAGTAGCAACTCATGATACAAATATATCCCCGTCAACCTTTGCACTTCAAATGGTCACTGAAATTGTGTCTTTCGTCAAGAATAATGGCGTATGGGATGCTTACTCGGGGTTTTAAGCGTGAATGAATGTCTTATAGTCTGCTACTTTCTACTCTTCTTATTTATTTCTAATTTAGCTTCTTCGACTGCTTTAGCATAATCTCCATCTTCATCCTCTACGTAATGCAGGCCCCTGGACTCAGATTGTGCAGGGCAAAGCTTCATTCTCACTAATTGAGAATTCGCTTCAGTATCTCTTCTCTTGAACCCAACAATCTCCAAAGTACGCAAGAATTGTTTATTGTACTTCTCAAAGGCTAGCATTTCGATTTTTTGATTTTCACTCAAAGCTTCCCTATCCTTCTTCTTCTTCACAAGTTTCTCATATGCATGCCTTAGGGTAGAGTATTGCTCAATGTCATAGATCTTGTTTTCCTTCCTAAGTTTATTTTCACACAGTTCCCGTAATTGAAAGCTGTAATTCTTGTAATAGTACCCTATAGCCCCTAACACGCTATCTAGCAAGACCTTTCTAGCAGGCAGAAAGACCTTGGGTTGCAGAAAATCATAGTCGTTTGTAGTCATGATGTTTTTCACGATTTTTCGTCTTGGGTTATTTAGAAAGGCCAGTTCTTGATCTTCCTCATCTACCTCAGTGTCCTCCCCGCCAACTGCCCTCTTCCTGTAGTAATTTTTATTGAAAAATACATCAAGAAAGTAGGTCATGATTGGCTTTGCAGACTCATCCTTGGCGGAAGCAACAAGACTAATGTAAATTCCTTGAGCTTTATCTTCTTTACTCTCTTTTCCATAGTAGTGTGCCAAAAGAATGCTTTTCACGCGTATGTCTTTAAGGTCGTAGGGCAAGTCATTCTTTTCCTCGGTCTTCTTATCTACATAGCATGAGATCATGAGCACAATCTTGGTCTTATTTTCGGACAATTCACATCCATCAGCAAATAATTCATCCTTAAGATACTTTTTCACCCACGGCTCCTTGGCATCCTTGTTGCAAAAAGACTGAATAACTTCTCTCATGTTATTATTGTGAAAGAGAGAAGAGTATCGGGAATACTTTTTGTTGGCACACAGGTACTTGTCATTATCAGCATCCTTGTAATAGAATACAATACCACTTTTAACAGGTTCAGAAACTTCAGCCTTTCTAGATCTCTTTTTTGACCTTGACCGGGAAGGCATTTAAAGTTTTTTTTAATCTGAGAGTTTTTTCAAAATGACCATGCATCACCACTCAATCTGTAATCACAGACATATGAAAAGGGTATGGTGAAAGTCCCCCTGTTTCCAGCACCAACCCCCCAAGAGTTTTTAAAGCTAAAGCGTTGAGTGTTGAGATCGTAACCTGTGAGGCAAATGCAATGACCTCCCAATAAACTCTCCCTCTGCCTGTTTGGCATTGGAACCACACCATTTTTAAGTGTGGCTCTGTTCATAAATGAACTAAAGACATAGATACCTAATATAATGCATTTTTGGCTTGCAATAAGTCGAACAAAGGTGTTTGCGGTGGTACTGATGGATAAGGAATACTTTACAGGATTGATTGCCTCTTGAGGAAGCTTATTGTTAATGGCCTCATTACAGGGTGCTGTAGTCAATACAGGGAACTTGTTGAGGTTTGCAGCAGTGTAAGGATATACTGACTCTGAAATCACGCCTAAATTTTCAGGCACCCAACAAATGTCAGAGGCATAGCACCCCGTGTCATTAAGCTTTGCATTAGGGTAGCCATCAGAAGCATTTAAGTGCATACGGGCTAAGGCATACCAAAACATTCTACTAGGTAAGAGAACGGGGGGCGAGTTGGGTAGAGCTGGATTTTGACGGTACTTGTACAACATGTACGCATAAGCCAGAGCATTTGCAGTGCAAGAGCCATACTGACCCTGGTCTAGCACCAAGGAAGAGATTCGCTTGGCATACGGCTGAATCCATAAATTCATACTTCTAGGAGGTGGAGAAGACATGAGTAATACCTCCACATCTTCTTCGGGCTCCAAGTCTTCCTCCAAGGTCAATCTAAGGCCTTCAGAATTAAGCAACATAATCTGATTGTTATAAATGGCATCAAAATGAGCAGTTGAAAAGAATAGAACATGAATCACAATGGCTAGAAACAAGCCACCCAAGATGTACACCCATACTCTTACATCAATGTTCGAGTATCGAGTATTGGGCAGGGCGAAAACCTTGGCAGCACTGTTAATTTTGTTTGTGTGTCCATACCTAAAACCTTATGATTAAAGTAAGATCAAAGAAGAAAAATCTATTTACTTGTACTCTACTGTCTCATTATACTCCTTAGTCCCTATTCAATGTTCAGATGGGAACGATGTGCTCAATTCTTGGTTTTGCACCAAGCAATCATCCAGACTCAGGGGCACTATTTAAGTACAGTCTTTATGAGCCCCCTGGTCATGTACGTGGTATTTGCCATACTTGTAGAAGCCTTGCAATACCATCATCGCAAAAAAACAAAACGAATGTATGAAACTTGGGCTTTGATTGAAAAGGCTAGAGAACGCTCTGACATAAAAGCCTTATTTCACGTGCTACTCACCAGGGAGAACTTGGATGAAGACAAGAAAATTCTAGGATCGGCATGGATTGAACGACTTCAAAGTTAAATACCTTAGCTTACGTGCATGTAATCTTTCATCTAGCAACCTAGTTCAGTACAATGCGGGCGACTCTTTCTGAACAAACAAACTAGTTTGGAGGGCACACGACACTTCCTTAGCCACAGGTCAGCGTACTCATGAGCAGTTTGTGAATATTTTTTGCGTTAGCATTTTTGCGTTCGCACCTTTTGCTAGCTTTTTGCAGGCCTTTTATAAAAAATGTTGAGCACTTCAGAATCTCGCGTGTATCCTTACCAGCGTCTCGATACCCTCCCTACCACTTGTGATTTCTGTGGTGGCACAGGGGCACAGCAGCACAAGTTTGACTTTGAGGAAGACTGTTTGGAAAGATCAGCACGATATTTACTAGCTTGCAACTCTATCGAGTGTCAGGAGAAATTAGAGGCTTCCATTGTGTCATTCAACAAGCATGAGGCCCGTATACCTCTACAAAGAGTACAGCGTAGCGTCCCTGCCTTTTTCTCTGTAGAGTTCAGCGTGCGTAGAACCTCTGGAGACATTGATGTGGGGTGGACTTTACCCCCCAGTTGGGCTTCCCGCACTGAGCTGTCAACCATTCAAAAATTAAGAGGTGAGCCTTGGTGGAGAGTGGTACTTCAAAAGGGCGAGCAAGTCAGACACACTATGCTGCATGAACTTCATACATTAAACAAGGAAAGATTAGAAGAGGAGGAATGGAATGCCTTGTTTGCCTTGCTGCCTCCTAAGGAGGATCAACCCTCTGATGTATTTAAAGAGTTTTATGATGCGTCCGTGTGGTCTTTAGAGACACCAACAGATGCAGAATTGTTGAAGCTAAGACAATAAGGTTTTTCATTTTAATATCATTTTTAGCCTTTCCTAGATTTCTTCAAAAGGAGGTTTTGTAGCTCAGTTGGTTAGAGCATCGGACTGTTAATCCGAAAGTCGTGAGATCGACTCTCACCAAAACCGGAGGTCCTGTAGCTCAGTTGGTATGAGCGTCGTGCTTATACACTTCAAGTATACTTTCAGACACGCGAAAGTCGCGAGTTCAATCCTCGCCCGGACCATGTTTTTAAAACTTGTAATAAGTTTTTCCCCCTTCTAAATCGGATTCTGCTCTTCTTTTTCTACCTCTGGCACCACCCCCGCTACTTGCTCCACCCCCGCCGCCTCCGCCGCCTTCCCCGCTACTTGATCCTCCGCCTCCTCCGCCTTCTGCATCCCCGCCTCTTTCATCTAAAAGTCCACCTTCCCCATAAACTCTTTCCATCATTTCTTGACTTAATGCATTAGGTGTAGGTAATCCTAAAGCGATTTTAAAAACTAATTGTAAAGCACGATGCACCTCGATTGCAAATCCAAATCCATCTTCGAATAATTGGTTTATTCTACGATCAACAATAGGATAATCAGCAGGGTAATTGTCTCCTTCTTGTTCCACATACTTTAAATCAATAACTTTTCTATTATGTAACATTTTTAGAATTAAACGCCATAAAGCTGTTAAAAACCGCTCATTACCATCTCTAACATCGAAAGGATCAAAAAAACGTATATTAAATTCATAGATAAGTCTTCTCAAAGTTGTTTTGCCTCCACCCATTCGACCTCCTCCTGCAACAGGTAAATCTTGTTCTGATGGAATTTCATCTAACATTTGTCTAATTTTTTGAACTCTGTCACCCAATACGCCCGCAACATATTCTTGACCTTCTCGTGTTCTTTGCCCAGTACCATATTCTGCTAAAGAAACTCTAGAAACTTGAGATAGTGTTGAAGCATCTTGTAAAGATAGAAAAGGACCTAGCAAAGCAGGTATACTTTCTCTACCGGGCTGGCGGGTTGAAGGTGCAAATGTCATTTTTTTAGTAGATGAAAGTTCCCCCTAAAAACAAAATGTCAGGTAGTGCAGGCGGTGGTGGTGGCTCTGGTTCTGGAGGTTCTGCTCCAATAGATAAGTTTGACTACTTCTTAGGGCAAGTGTTTTTTGATAGGGTGATTAATTTCACAGCGTCTGATGTAGCCTTCCGAATTTTCATGATAAATCCCATTCTCTTTACAGCGAATCAAGGGAGACAAATAATTGGAGAATACAGCCCCCTAGGATTTTGGGATACTTTTAAGAGAGACATGGGAGAATCTTATGGAAATCTGCTTAGAAAACTCTATGACATGAACTTGACTAGTGTAGATGACATAGAAAGGGAATACAAAAGGCTTTGGTCAGAGATGATAGCAAGAAATCCTAATCTTTTTGACTTTCTTCAAGAGGCAAAAGATGTCAAGCTACCTGCTACGCAATACTATTCTAATTCAGAGAAAACAGCAAAGGAAGCGGGGGCAGAAATTGTAGAAAACATTATGGATGCACAAGCTGTAATGATGGCCTTTAGGCCAATGCAACCAGAGAGTGGTAGTGCAGAATGGTCAGTAGAAGCCCTAAGAATGTTTAAGATTTATGTAGCCTATGACAAGGCGAGAATGGCTCTCTTAGAGAACATCAGAGCGTACTTTATTTTCAAATTGGAATCGGGCAAAGTCGTCAGAGTCCCCGCAGAAGAAGTGATGAAAAAGTTGGGCGTAGTATTTGTATTAGGGTTCACCCACCCTGACTATGATGTGAGGGATTTAGTGGATGATAAAGAACTCGATGTGTTACTTGCATTTTTAGTCTCCGCCCCTACAGAAAAGCCAGGGCTAGTAGAAGCTGATGGTGAAAATGCACTTACTTTAGAAACCTTGCTTCTTAACAGTGAACTCTTACAGTCTGCGTACTGGGAAACGTTTTACACTAGGCCTTATCGAATGCTTTATGGAAGAAGCATTGACTTGTTCATAAGGAAAAAGGCACAAACTCTAAAAAGTGATCCTTACATTGGCCCCATATTGCCTGCAGCACAGCGCATTGTCACTCAAAAGGCTGATTTAAAAAATTATACAGTGGTGAGAAGACAAGTAATTCTCCCTCCTCTCGACTCTGCGGGAGGTTCTACAGTAGTTCCTCCTCCAGAGCCTTCAAAGTCTAGGAAAAAGAAGGAAAAAGAAAAGCCAGTCTCAAAGACCGCTGAACAAATTCGGAAGGAAGAAATTGATGCTGCACAAGCAGAAAAGGAATTATATGAATTATTAGAAAAAGAAGAAGCTGCTTCAAAACCAAAGAGTTCGGCAGGGGCAGCTGGAAGAGCCGCTAGAAAGGCAGCAAAAGCGGCGGGGAATGCAGCAGCTTCAGTTGTGGCCTCGGCAGCAGCTCCAGTAGCTTCAGTTGTGGCTGCAGCAGCACCCGCAGCCTCTGTTGTAGCTTCTGTTCTCTCCGCAGCTGCTTCAGTGGCTCCAGTAGTAGCTCCTCTTATAGCTCCAGTGTTAGATCCAGTATTAGCTGTTGCAGACGAGCAATTTCCTGAAACGTATGAATATCGACCTCCTTCGTCATCAGCGAACCCCCGTTCAGTAAGAGTAAGGATATTAAGGAGGTATTACGGAGGTGGGGACTATGATTTTGTCATTCAAGAAATTGATCAGCCATCTAATGAGTATACAGTAAAATCAAACCAATTACAGCCTGTGAGAGCGGCATCGCTCATAGAACAGTATAATGATCAAGCTTTAGAAGAGGCTATTCGTATCTCTTTACTTGATGTAGGAGCAACAAGTGTTAAAAGCGGGGGAGGCGGCGGAGGCGGGGGAGGCGGCGGAGGAGGCGGCGGCGAGGGAGGAGGCTCAAGTATTGTCCCCCCTCCCGCCCGTCTCTCATTCTTAAGCTCTTTGGTACCTTCTCAACAAGCAGACGATTTGAGTGAAATTAAGCGTAAGAGCTTAGAAGCACGCAGATTAGCACAGGCTCAAGCTCAGGCTCAAGCTCAGGCTGAAGCTCAAGCTCAGGCTGCTCGTGTTTCAGCCGAGCGAGATGAATATGCAAGAACAGTAAGAAGAGGTATTCTTGCTTCCACCAAGGTATTCCCCGCCCCCCTGATTCCGCCAGAAATACCTCTGCTTCCCTCAGCGGCCCAGCCTATTAAAGAGATTAAAAAGGCTCTTTCCCCCTTGGCAGAATCCAGTCAACAAGCTTTACAAGCTTCAAGAGGTTTGCTTGGTTTAGGGCCAGGAAGAAATCTGGCCATAACACTTGGTAATGAGGTATGCACATGCAGCCCTAATCCTGAGGATGATTGTTGCAAATTACACTTACGAGGTGGTAAAACCTTCTTTACATTCTTGAGCCCAAGACGAAAATAGTCTTCTTTGAATAACGCTGTCCAGTTTCCTTGTTTACTTACTCTCTCCTCCTTTTTGCCCCTCCACCACTTGAAGCTCCCCCTCCTCCTCCCCCACCACTTGAAGCACTAGCTCCCCCTTCTTCTTCAGGGAGCATAGGAAAGGACCTGGGCTCGGCCACAACTTGATCTATATTAATTTCATGTATATATCTATACCTCGCAAAAGGTCTTAATCCGTCTATAGATGTACTACCATCTCCACCCAAATAACGAGTCAAAAGAGTTCTTAATCCCATGTCGTCAGCATGGGGCATTTGTTCACCTGGTTGAAATCCAGTGTGTTGAAAATTTACCATATCATCAATAGTTCTGACTTGAACTGGGGGTGTTATTTCTGGCGGACCTCTCATAATAACAGCATGATCGAGTAAGTTAATTTCATAGACTTTTACAAAGGTAAATGGAATCTGATTTCGATATTCTTTCTCTCGAATCAACTCACGCAACTCCGAGGCTGTAAATAAGGAATAATTTGTAAATTTATAACCGTCCTCATCTTCACCTAATTGAAATGCCCTATGAAACATATTCCTAGTCATCAAATAATTAATATAAGGCCAGCGGATAACAAAATCTTGATATTGTTGATTATTTGCAACAGCGGCATCTGCAGTAAGAAACTGTGTTAGGGCTTCGAATGCATTCCCCCTTCCTTGATTAGTCAAACCAACAAAATTATTATGCCATCCCCCTACAAGTGATGGTGCTGGATGAAATAAATCATCCCATCCACTATCCTTGGTTTCCACATTTGTGAGATTCAAAAATCTCGTTAGCTGTTCATGTGGTACTTCTAAATTAAATTGATTTACAGTAACAACAGAATTTGGTGTTCTATACACTCGCTGTTCTCCCGACTGCAAATTTATCAATGTTAGTCTTTGGCGTATATTGAATGCTCTTTTTGGCCTTGAATCATAAAGAACACGATTTTCTTTTGACACTAATCTCATGCTTGCCTTATCAGCAGGTCCTAAAAAATCAGCAATTTGACCTTGAAGAACAGGTGTCAACTCATTTAGTCGGTTGGGGGCAGCCATTTTTTTTAAAACCAAAATTATTTTCCAACTTCCATTTTGGTACCTACCCATCGTATAACGCCATTTTTTGTTTCTCTTGCAACCCATTGGTTTCCATCTAAACCTGTGCGTACCATACCCTCACATTTATAGGCTTCATAAGGAGGACTTTTTCTTCCTTTTTGTCTAGACCTTGATTCTGACCTAACACAGGGGGCTTTTGAAATTCTTTTTCTTCCACCATTTGTTGATCTTCCACCCAATAATGATCTTCCTTCCAATAATGAGCTTTCTTCCAATTCCAATGAGCCACCTCTTAAGGATTTTTGTCTTGACCTACTTTTAGAACGGTTTAAAATGTAGCCGTTTTCATTAGCGTAGATTGCTCTTCTTTGTCTTGAAGCACGCTCATAAGGAATAGGATTTTTTGAATACCTCTTTCCTGTTTCCTTGTTGACGACCCAGTACAAGTTTTTTCGGGGAGCCTTGCGTAAAGAGTAGGGAATTTTTTTTACTTGACAGTTATTTTTCATTCACCATCCTCCATTGCAGCAATGGTGAAATATTGCATCACATGAGCACTCAGGCCATCATCCGTGTACAATTCCAAGGGCTTGTTCTGCGACTTGTCTGCATTAGTACCCACACTAAAGTTAAGCCACTCTGCATCCATGTTGCCCAAAAACATGCAGAACTTGGTGGCACTATAAGACTGAGAACTCACAGGCTGCCACTCCACTGAGCTCTTACCCCAGGTGTCCACCATTGGCTCCATTTGCACAACACCAGCCACCTGCTTTTTCTGTAAAAAGTAAAGAGAGTTAGGCAAAAGAATTGAAAGAGGGTGTGAGCGCTCGTGATGAGGGAAAGGGAAAGAAGCGAATACCCGAACTTACCACTGTACCCACGAAGGAGTCTTGCTGTCCTTGAATTTCCGCTCCACTCCAAATCACGCTCAATCGGTACTTGATGCCATCCTCTGCTCCCTTTGAAACCCCCTTGAACACATCAAACCTCAAGTCCTCAGATCCAATGCGCTTGGCCACATCTCCCTGTTGTCTAAGTAATTGAGCAGTGATGCGAAACACCAGACGCTTGTTCTCCTCCTTTTCCTTGGCTGCACGCTGCATCAAGGCAGGAATAGGAGAGTCAGTGGAAGCCTTTTTCAGCAGGTTGACTTCAAAGGTGGACATCATGGTTGAGCCATCTGCTACGCTCTTGACCACTAGCTTGTCAGGGTTGTAATTCTCTGGTCCCCCAGGATTGAACATCATGAATTGCAGAGTTGCAGAAGGATTGGAGGCACTGGCCACCACAATGACCGTCTCCAAATTTTTTGAGCTCAGACCAAAGTTTGAGTCATGCAGGTCCTTTAAGGACAACTTCTTGCCAGAGTCGTCCACGCCAGGAATGAGAATGACACGCACTCTGCTGTAATATCCCATTGTAGCAGGGTTGTCAAAGGCTTGAATGGTAAGGCCAGCATTGATCTCCCCCTCAGACTCTAAAATGTTGAAGCGGAAAAAGCACATTGGCAAGGCCTTGAGAGCGGGTCGTACGGCTCTTCTAAAGGACTTGGGATCCAGTCTCAAGCACCATCGCATGTTCTTGGGCAATACCTCAGCTTGCTCAGGAGAAGGTTGCTCTGGCACCCGAAAATTGTGGTGATGCTTGTTACCGCTTGCCATTTTCAGAGGCTCCTCCTCAGAGTCATCGCCCTCGAAAATGCTAGGCTTTTTTGCTCTGGGCTTTGACTCCTTAGAGTCTCCCTTTTCCAGCTTCTTGTACTTGGCCTCACTCACCTTGAAGCGCTTGGCATCCTTGGGGCTGTCCAAGGCTTGCTTGGCTCTCAAGGAAGCAACAGCATCCTCATCCCCCTCACTGTCCTCCTCGTCGTCCCCCTTCATCATGCCATCATTCATGTCATACTCATTGGCTTCCTCCTCTTCATCTGCGGACACATCACTGTCGCTGCATCCAGCCTCATCATCGTCATAACGCTTACGGGCTGGCTTAGTCTTGACCTCCTTCTTCTCTGCCTTGAGCTTCTCCATCTTGAGCTTCTCAGACTTGGCCAAGGGAGAGCTACTCATTTGCGGTCGCTTAGCTGGAGAAGGCTTTGGGCTGGACATTTCACAGGCTTTTTAGAGCGAGCACGAAATTGAGAATGAAATTAGAAATTCAGGGATAAAAAAAATTTCTCCAATTTGTGCTGTGAAACCTAATGAAAAAATGCAATATCTCTTCTCCCTGAACACTTCAGAGCTTTTACTTTGGCCTCTGCGTGTCCCTCGTGGGTGCAGAGTCTTGTCGGGCGATGGCGGGATTTATGTCACGACCAAACGCCATGCGTCTTCTAGTTCAAGTATTATTAACATTCAAATGTTTTCGAGCATAGCAAATCAAATTCGCCATGCCTTGGACGAGTTCCTGTCCTACCGAAACATTTTTGCTATTCTTCGATCTCCAGTGTGTGGCCGCGTTGACATTTTCATGCGCTCTGCTTATATTTCCAAAAACCTCACAGAGCGAGGCACGCTTCCTCACGAGGCAGAGTTAATAAGAGTCATGAGAGCAATGACCTCACAGACGACATACCTGCCTCACAGTGTGCCTTCACAAGCTGCCTTGGAAACTCCTGGGCTTCAAATGGAAGAGGAAGAATCACCACCCTCCACCCTACCACGCCTGGAAACCTACCTTATGCCAATGTTTAACATTTCAGAGCAGTATTGGGACCCTCGGAACAAGGAGTTTACTAAATTTCCTCCTCGTCGCCCTACCGAGTCTCCCAATGTGTCTTTACTTTACCTTCCAGCAAAACAGCCTACTTCTTTAGCTCTGCCATTGCTGCGAACCTTGGCTACGGGAATAAAGGAGCAGCCTGTAGAAGGTCGCAGAGTCAATTGTATATTACTCTTGGATGACACATGTGCACCCATTGACACCCGCCTCCTAACTCCTGAAACTCTGAATGCCATAGGAGTTCTAGTCATGAGCACTCAACAATTTATCAAGTGGACTACACCTCCGTGTCTAATGACACATGCATTTGCTGTGGTTCCCGCAGACTCTTCATTAGAACGACGATCTGCGCTCTTCAAAAGCAACATAGATTTCAGGTTTTCACCTTGGCCCTGTGACTACCACTGGAAAATGTTTGCTTGTGGCTCCAGTGGCCTGGATTATCTAGTGCCGCTTGCAAAGGCGGATTGGCATTGCCTCTTACTAAATTCATCAGCCTTGGACTATGCGAGTGCCAGAGGTCTTAGTGCCCCAGTCATGGAATTGCTTAGAGACTGCGATAGATGGCTCCTGCAAGTGAACCGCCTGGAAACGTGGCAACATTTGGACGCTTCATGCACTCGCATTAATCCTAACTTTAAGTTTACAGTGCACGTGCACAACCAAGAGTTCTACTTGGCAGCAGAAAAAGCCTTGGAGAGAAAACTTAGAGCCATACCCACTGATGCATACTTTGCATCCTTTGGATACTTGTGGAATGATCGAGAAAAACAATGGTGCGAAAAGTCCTTTAATCGCTGCTTTCTAAAAGGACCGGGGGGTATTTTAAGCGCAGAGCACATTGAGTCCTGCTTTGAGGGATTTACCAAGGCTTCAGCCCAGAAATTAGCAGAGGGGAAGAGCCCCCCATGCCCAATCTGTGATGAGCCATCTAATCGATTACTTCAAGGATGCGGACACTCTTACTGCAATGTATGCCTAAAGTCTATTCAGGAAGTGGAGACAGAGCCTGACGAAAAGTGCCCCGAGTGCAGGGCGATATTTACAGAGGAAGATATTGTGGAAATTAAGGCCGTAAAGGCCAGAAGGCAGAGAGCTTCAAAAGAATCCAAGGAAACCTGCTTGGCAAGACAGAGGGCCATCAGAGATCAAATACCTATTGATAAGGGCCCCATGACCATTGACACTGACTCTACCTGCATCATTGTGGCATTCAACAAGTTAATTGACAAGGTACAAGAGTGGGCTCCTGGTGTACACATTGCAAGCCTGGAAACTCTGGGTCCTCGCGTAGCTCTCTCTCCCATGTTTTCCAAACTTTTGCTGCTTTCTCCCCACATACCTGGAGTGTATTCTCTCGAGTCTCTGCACGAAATCATGCAGAGCTGGACTACCCCCGAATTCGAACTTCATGTAATTCGCCTGTCCAATGGTGCCTCAAGTGAGGACATGGACACAATAAGTTCAGTGGCAAAAAGCTATAATGTAAAATTTTAGAACAAAAGGACATGGAAGCCATGGATGAAATGTTTGTGCCGTACAAGGAAATGTTTGAGAGTCCTGTCAAAAAGGCAACAAAATCTATTCCCGTAATTGTCGAAAAAGAGTCCTTTTTCAAAAGTAAATGGATTTGGATTGCTCTTGTACTTCTCATTCTCATCCTCTTAGCTGCACTTGTGTTGCGTAGAATTCAGACTGAGGAGGAAGTTCCGTATCGAATAGTGCCTCCGACGACAGAAATTACTAAAACGATTGAGATTATCAAGCCCGCCAAGCAAGAGGTAAAATTCGAGTTAAAGCCCGAGATTAAGCCTAAAAACCCCGAGGCAAAGCCTGTGGTTGTTGAGATAAAGCCCGAGGTAAAGCCTGAGGTAAAGCCTGAAGTAAAGCCCGAGGCAAAGCCAAAGCCAGAGATTGTAGACTATGAAACCCCTCAATTGCTTGCCAAGGGTGTTGGATTAAAACTGAGAGACTTACTTTTAAAGCACAAGCAAATTCCCCCCTTGCAGGTTGCAGAGATTGTAAGTGCCACTGTTCGTGTACTCTTAGGAGAAAATGAGCGTGTAGCTCCTGCTGTTGTTACTCCCGCTGCTGAGGTGAAATTACCAGAGCAGAGGTTGCCAGAGCCTAGAAAGGATGGTCCCAAGGTAAAAGCTCCTGAAATTCAAGATGAACCAGAGCCAGAGGAGCCCAAGAGAGGAAAAATTAATGCAGACACAGATCCAGCTCTACTCAGGCTACTGAAGGAAAGAGGCATGAGCAATTGAATATTTACAATAGAACTCTTCTTTTAGACGAGAATTTCGGAGATGGGAGTTCTTCTTCCTCTTCCTCCTCTTCCTCTTCCTCCTCTTCCTCCTCTTCCTCTTCACTTTCTTCTTCTTCCTCTTGCTCAGACTCTGAAGACTCTTCTTGGGAGGATTGCGAATGTTCACTCCCTCCATCCTGCTGCTGCTCTTCAATTTCTTCGTCAGTTGAGTCTTCCTGCATTGCCGCCTTGCGTTTTTTGGTGCTTAAAGCCACTCTCTTATTTCTTGTTGCACCAAAGACAGTGGCATAATTTTTAAAGAGTAAAGGTATAAGCTCTCGCTCTTGCTTAGCTCTGGTCAGGGTAAACTCCTTGCAGCTATTTTTTTGAGAAGCGCACTTGGCAGAGCAAGTTTCCAGAACAAATTCTACATCTGGTCCATAGGCTTCAAATGGAGGGGGCAGAGCAGAAGGGGCATAAGTGTGCTTTTCTCCAGGAGCTAGGTACACTTGCCAAGAGTGTGACCATCCGGAAATAATCACGCCACTGGCTATGAAATTGGGAGAAGCCTCTAGCTTAAACATGGGCGAGTGTCGCAGAGAAGGGTTCGCGTAGAAAAGGTTTGACTCTTTATAGCGGGATAAGAAAAAAAACTAGCATGGGAGGCACAAAAAATGGAGATTATTCGGGGTCATGGAAACAGTTTAAGGGTGCAGTAGGGTACTGGCTTAGACTGATAGCTATTATTATTGGTGCAATCATTGGAACAGCAGTTCTAATCTTTGTCATTGTAAAGCTTACAATTTATCTACGTAGACGAGATCTCATGAATAAGATAGCTCAATTAGAGGGAGAACTAGAGTCATAGTGATTGATTTCAAGTTTAATTTACGATTACCTCCAACCTGTCCTTACGTTGCTCGTCTGCTGTTCTACCATAAATTGTCAGCTGCTTGACATCTGGTAGCAATCCATCACGCATTTCTACAAAAGCCTTCTCCATGGTGCATCTCTTTCCCTCAATAGTTCCAATGAGAGTAGGTTCGTCATTATCATTAAGAGAAAGACTGAAAACCCTCATGGCGAGCTGAGGTACATTCAGTGTAATTTCCCAGTCTGCTGAAGTGTTTAAGCCGTACAGAGTCATGTCAAAAGCATTAAGGTCCTGGCGACCGTAAGGCTTCTGCTCTCTTTCCTTGATTAAAATCCACTGAGGCTTGAGCTCACGGGTTGAATTGTGCCACTTGTAAATCACAAAATTGTCATTGTTACTTTTTGACACAAACATGGCAATCATGCCCGCATCTGGCAGGGAAGCTACTACGCTCTCTTGAAACCTCAGCCTCTCCAGCTTGGTGGCCTCATCGCAAGAATAAGGATTAGAAGAACCCTCTGCTGCCATTTTTTGTTGTTTCACGCTCTTCTTGATTGGGGGATAAAATTCAACGCGTGTAAGATTCACAGTTGGGAATTAGCAAATTAAGCCAATGAAAAAACCTAGTAGGCAAGAGACTGCAATGTACACTAGAATAGAATATGGAGAGCACAGCGGACAGACTGAAAAAGTGTCACTAGAGTAAAACGAGGGCGATTGCAACAAGGGTTGCTGCTTTGTGAATGCTACTCGCATTCCCATGTGATCGGCACAGGCTTGAAGAAACATATCATATTGCATTTCTATTGGAAAAGCCTTTTGCAAAAGCAAGGTAGCTGCCCTTCTCGTCACCATGTAGGCATGAGCCCCGTAAAAGGGGGATGTAGTTGACGGGAATAAAATTGGCTGTTCTCCCTTGAACTTTACACGTTTTTGCCAACCCAAGTACGCCACATCCCAATTTTCTCTTGATTTCCACATTTCCTCAACCATACCTTCTACCCGGAGAGCATCCTTGAATTGTAAATCGTCTTCGAAAATTAGGGCCACTTCATCTGTACTCTGTAAGAACTCTTTAAGTACCGAGGTATGACTCAAATAACAAGACACTGCCCCCACTGTATTAATAGACTCGTGGTGCATTCTCATTCTTCCTAGCATATCTGCCCTGGCTCTTATTGACACTAGGGAAATCGCCTCTTCTTTTCGTTCTAATTTTACAGCCTCAAATCTCTGCAGAGTAAAGTGCTTCATTTGAAATTGCTCCATTACTCTGCGTCGTTCTGGTCTTTCCCGCAAATTAATATATCGAGCAAATACCTTCATTTCTTTGGTGTCAAAACAATCCTCGTGTATGGTAAGATCGGCGAACTCAAGGTTTTTACCCCTTGGTTTTTAGACCGGGCTAATTTTTTCAGACCTAAAACAAAGTTCGGGATGACCACTGTGGAAAATTCTGTAGTAGCTGCTTCTTCGCTGCAAAGTGCAGAGCCCTTATTAGAGCCTAACAAGGACCGCTTTGTGCTGTTTCCTATCAAGCACCAAGAGGTCTGGGAAATGTACAAGAAGGCAGAAGCAAGCTTTTGGACGGCTGAAGAAGTAGACCTTTCAAGTGATCTCAAGGACTGGATTAAGCTCAGTGATGACGAACGCCACTTTATTAAGCACGTTCTAGCATTTTTTGCAGCTTCAGATGGCATTGTGAATGAGAACCTGGCACTCAATTTCAGCCACGAGGTGCAAATTCCTGAAGCTCGATGCTTTTACGGCTTTCAAATTGCCATGGAAAATGTACACTCTGAGGTATATTCTTTACTGATAGATACGTATATCAAGGACTCTGCAGAAAAGGAAAAGCTTTTCAATGCCATGGAAACCATACCCGCAGTCATGAAAAAGGCAGAGTGGGCCTTAAAGTGGCTGGACAGCTCTAAAGCTTCCTTTGCTGAGCGTATTGTAGCATTTTCAGCTGTAGAAGGCATTTTCTTCAGTGGTTCCTTTTGTGCAATATTTTGGCTTAAGAAGCGCGGGTTGATGCATGGCCTTAGTTTCAGCAATGAATTAATTTCCAGGGATGAAGGGTTGCACTGCGACTTTGCCTGTTTAATGTACAGAATGCTTCAAACCAAGCTTTCCAGTGAAAGACTGGTAGAAATCATTGATGGGGCAGTTCAAGCTGAGCTAGAGTTTGTCAATGATGCCTTGCCAGTGAGATTAATTGGCATGAATGCCACTGAGATGAGTACGTATATCAAGTTTTGTGCAGACCGTTTACTTGTGGCATTGGGATCAGCCAAGCTCTACAATGTCGCAAATCCCTTTGAGTGGATGGAAATGATTTCCCTTCAAGGAAAAACTAACTTTTTTGAGAAACGGGTGGGAGAATACTCAAAGGCAGGTGTAGGAAATTCCTCGGAAAACCAATTCTTTGACTTGTCTGCAGACTTTTGAATTTTCCTTGAGGGGCTTTGAAAAAAAATACAAAACCTTGTTGTCAGTATTAATGATCAAGTTGAAATAAGCTTGGGTGAAATTACCAAGCTCAAGTACATGGAATTCAATTTTACTGCGTATTCGGCAAGTTCACGTGAACAAACCTTACAGTCCGCAGTAGGTCTATTGGATAGCGGTCAAATATACAGTGGTCCAATTCAATCCCTAAGATTTCTAAATCCTGCTATTTCTGGCCTATCTGAATTATCCACAGGAAGTTCAGCTTCAGCTGCTTCCGCGGCTTCTGCAGCTTCCGCGGCTTCTGCAGCTTCGGGGGGAGGAGGGTCGTCAGCTCCAGCTACTTCAGTAGCCGCAGCTTCTGGCGGGGGGAGCTCAGCGGGAGCTGCTGCAACAGGTGTTCCCGAGGCAAACGCGGGAATATGGGCACTGAGGTACTCAAAATGTAGAATCCATATTAATATTAATACTGGGGAAGTAAGAGTTTCACCTCCTTCAAATGTAGCAGAACCAGCAACTCAACTTTCCTTCGTACCAATCAATCCTCAGTACCCTCAACCTTCATTTACTGAAGCAACAACGGAAGACTTTTTCTTTACGTTTTTCATTGCACCCTCTACTGTTGATATGCTGTCCAAATTACTAACTGCAGCAAACCTTGTTGACATTAGACTTTGGGAGTCGTATGACTTTCGCTTTGTAGATCCAACTCGTCAAGTGCTCCACATGTATGACTGGAATGAGGGTGAAGAAGTGGAAAATGGGGAAATAGAAGAGGAAGCTGACATTCAAAATTACTACCATTTACAAACAAGTACAATCACTGTATCATTACTGGGAATTCGTAGAGTTCGTCTTGATTTAGCTCCCTCTAGTCAAAGGCCAATGCATTTGATTCTGGCCAAGCAGAGCATGCTGTTCGAAATCACTAAAGTCGATGAAGGTAAAGTCAATGAAGGTAATGTGCTAATTATCAAGGCTAATGTGCAGTCAGACACGACTTGGCCCCTAGTTTCCACCTTTATATCAGATGAACTCTTTCAGCAGTTTTTGGCTATACCTTAGCATATAGTCTGGGGGAAATTGAAGTTGGAGGTAACGATAATAAGTAAGAGAAAGGAAAGAAACACAACAATTACCTTGAGCGCTATGCTTTGCATAAATCTTAAGGAGTAATGGTCTCTAAGAATAACATGGTGAGAATTATTAGGAGGAAATTTAGTGTAAGGATCACCATAATTGGGGAATGTTTCTGCAATGGTCACTACCCGATTTGACATTAACACCCATTCCTCTGTAGCAGAATAGTGTTTTTCCATGGTATATGGAAGTGTCTTTACATGCTCATTGGAAGCCCACCAAAAATTTCCCGATAAATAACTATGGTGCATGTACAAGCACCCATAAACGTCTGCTCTTTTGTCAGACAATACTTGAACAGCCCACCTCCAATTCTTAAAGTTACTTTCTTCCATCACATTTAACCAAGCCTTAATGTATGTTTGTGTTGGAGTACCCCAATGACGGATTCCCTTTGTGTGAGCATACCAATACAAGGTATTTGGTGCATCAGTCTCAGCATCTTGGCGTAGCTTGAGTAAGGTGACACGCTCATACTGCTTGCATTTGCCATTAGCAACAATACGGATCTTTTGATCCCGAAATCGAATATCCTCTTCTACTTCGCCATCCTGAACTATGCCTAAACGAATTTCTCTAGTCCGATCATAGACGCCCGACTGTTTTAATTCTCTCCACAGGCGATCAAAGGAAATTTGCCAATTCTCTTTTAAGCAAACATGGAAATATCCAATTACGGGGTTCTCGATTTTTTTTGTGTTGTAAAAAATTAATTTTTTATCCCTTTCCCGCTCCAAAATTCCAAATTCCAATTTATCCTCATCCAATCCAAATGGCGGGCAAGGAAGTAAAGTTATCCCCTGTCTTGATGACATGTAGGGAGTATGGGAAAATTGCTCCAGGAGAATGTAGACTAGCTTCTCTGGGGAGCACAGAGTCACCTCCAGCTGGGCATGTGAATTCCTTGACGCCAATGTTCTTGAGAACAAACGAGGATGCTGTGAGAAATTTGGGGTATGCTGCTCAGCATTTCGCCAGATTAGCAGCATCCTTACACACCTTGGCAGAGCAAGCTCTTAGTGCACCTCTGGGTAGTTTAGATGGACCGACTAGAGATTTGGTGGTACAAGCCAATGAACTTGTGACCAATGCATGCATCGTGGGAGATGGTATGACAGGAGCTATGCGAGTTCCTGATGCTATAACCATGCTCATGACTACTCGTCTGAATCCCGCGGGGTCGGACTGCGGGAGAGAAGTAGCTCAACCTTTACTCAGAGAGTTGGATGCCATTTTAGAGGGTGGGGATGATGTAGCCATGTTTGGGAGCGCTCTAGACAAGTACTGGAGTAAGCTCAAGGAGTCTGGGCTTCTCCTAAGTTTAGTCAAGGAACAAGGCAAGGACAAGGGCAAGTCAAACCCACACTTGATGGGTGTTTTGGCAGCATTTCGAGAGCAATTGTTCATGGCTTGTGCTACTGCACCCATGCAAGTCATGAGACGCACTTCAGTGGAACAGTATGCTCTACCAGATTGCTTAGAGGCTATTGTCCGCATGCACACCTTGGGCCCTCAGCGTGCTCTTGAAATTGCAGCAGAGCTAGGATGCTCCTGTCTCTTTCCAGATTCTTTACAAGAACCCCAGGTTCGTCAAATGACTGGAGGGGGCATGTGCTCAATGATGACCATTAAAACGGCTATCAAGGAGGACGCTACCTCTCAGAGCGCTTTATTGGCTCATGAGAATATTGTGGCTCAACGTGCAGCCACTCTGCCCAGGGAGCCTAGGAAGCGTGGCTTGAAAGCTGAGGAAGCTTTAGAGTTAGCTGAGCTAAAGGCAGAGGCTACAGAACGCTCACGCAAGCGTACCAAGGCTGCAGAGCAGGGAGTGATCTTTGTGCGCTCTTCAGTGCACAAGCGCAGACCCTTGAGCTCCCTGAGTACATCCTTGCACATGTTTGATGCGACAACACGTACAAGGCTAGACAAGGACAATATGGCCACTGCCATGAGCAGTGTTCATGCTCAACCCATTTTGCTAGTGCCTGAACCAGACAAGCCTAGAAAAACCAGTGGTGAGAGAGAGGCAATCTCTCATCTCTTACACGATTTTGGCTGTCTAGAGGACAAGCCTGAGAGAAAACGGAGAGTCAGCAAAAAGATGAGGCTAGCAGCTGAAGCCCAGCAGTATGGGCAGAAGCAACAAGAACAAGGTCATCAGGAAGGTCGCCAACACGAGCAGCAAGATCCATTTCAAGACATCAGACCCTTCATTGACTTTCCTAATTACTCTGCTTTGGATCAAGCTGCTGCTGCTGCTGCGGAGAATGCATTGGGAGCCTCTACTGGACAAGCATCTCAACACATTTTTTACCCTCTTTCGCCTGTTAATTTTCCTCACCCTTTTCAGCTCACAAAGCCTCGTAAGCTTTCAGTGTCAAGTTTGGGGTATGAATTCAATCGCCATGACCCGTATGATGAAATGTTTGGAAGAGAATGAATCCCAAGAAAATAACAAAATACCATTTCTAGTTCTACCTACAAAATCACTCGGGTATAAAAATCTTCAAGATGCTCTAGACTTTGCAAAAGAACCTAAAAAACTTCGCACATTTCCGAAGATATCTCTACATATTCGTCGTGCTCACCTGGATACTGCACCTCTAACTCCATCCCGCTCGTCTCTCGCATTACCGTTGTCTTTTTGCTCAGAGCATCCAATACCCTCAATTCTATAATATCCCCGCACTCTTTAGGTGTCTTGTCTTTCCGCAGTGCAAAGACAAAGTGCACTGTGGCATCAGAGCGAGTGTCCATGCGCATAAATCGATGGCCTAATTGAAATGCTATGATGGAACTATATGAAGGACTTACCAAACACAGTCGAGGAAATTCACCATGCTTGTCATCTAGGTCTATACCCGTGGAAGCCACAGATTGATTACAAATCAAAAGTCTATGCTCTACTGAAGCAGCTGCGAATTTCTGTAGAGTAGTGGCTCTTGCTTTAGCACTCATACTTCCTTCCAAAGTCAAGGGAGAAAAGCCTTGAAGATTTACCACTAAATCCTTAAGGGTATCACAGTAATTGACTGCTATAACCACCTTGGCCTTGGGGTTAGTTTCCAAGTGTTTTTGAGCCAAACGAGTAAAGAGCTTAATTTTCCCCGTTTCTATTACCTGCAAGGCTCTAGCAATACTGGAAATACGCTGAGCAGCATCAGCACCCCATTGAATTGATGTACCATTAAATGAGGTTACTGTGGTCAAGACATGCATTCCTCTCTTAAGGATTTCTTCCCCCTCTAAATCAATTTCATAGTATGCATTAGCCTTGCTAAGCTTGGCAGGATTAGCAGGAGGAAGCATGGCACTACTGCAATATTTGACAATCACGCCTTGAAATAGACGATACACGTAATTGTCATAGATGGATTCATAGTACTGCTTGGGCAAGACTTTTAGTGTGGCATCTGCATGAATACCTGTACAGAATGTGTGAATGTCACGCATACCCATCCATACCACTGAGGCAATTGCTGGATTGTATTGAACTAGACATCGCTGCAAAACACCCATGCCTCTGAAAATTTCTACTGCTTGATTAGTTTTATCGATTGGGCTTGCACTGAGCAAAAGTAGTTTGCTTTTCGATTCTATGGGCTTAAACATGATTTCCTTGGTCAGAGCTTGCACAGCAAACATTTGCAGAGACACATTCTTAATGTTTTGAATTTCATCCACTATTACTAGAGTCCCCTGCTCTACATAATGAAGATATAAAGGGGTTGGCTGAAATTCCGCTACGTGTGCACTAACCTCTCTCCTATACAGTAATCCGTGAGCGGGTTGATGTAGTTTCGTACTTCTTAGAGTTTGAAAGGACATGATTGACACAAAATTCAGGGAAGTGTACTTTGCTTTCATGGCCTGCCATTTGGGGACAACACTAGCAGGGCAAATGACAATTATGGATTGAAACTCACGCAAGTACCCTATCTTTGAGCTTGTATAGGTTTTACCACTTCCCATCATACTAAGATCAAAAGCAAAATGATGTTTATCTAGCATAGAATTAATTCGCTCCACATGTTGAGCTTGATTAGGAAGTAACTCAATCTCCATTTTTTTGGTACCCGTGCGTAAAACAAAAAAGAAATGTTTCAAACGTTTTCACAAGCATGGGGAATAAAACCCAAATCATCTCTTGTGATTAGTAAGGTAGAGAATTTTCAAGAGAATAAGGTGAAAATAGAACCAATTAAGGAACAAGTAGAAATCAAACCAAAGCCGATCGAAGAGGAAAAGGCGGTTATTGTAAAGCCTGTAGAAATAGCAAAGCCCACGGAAGTAGCAAAGCCCGCGGAAGTAGCAAAGCCTACAGAAGTAGCAAAGCCTACAGAAGTAGCAAAGCCTTTGGAAGTAAAACCTATAGAGAGAGAAGTTGTTAGGGTGTACAAGGAGATTCAAGAACTTGAGAGACCTAAAGAAGAGACTGTATCTTTAGCATATCACAAGTACATTATATTCCTTCTTTTTCTATTAAACATTATTAGTTTGATTGTTGTGTTTCTTCTCGCAGTGTTGAAATAATTCAAATAAAGGTTCAATAGATTTACTTGGCGACAAATCCTGCAATCACGCCCACAAAAAGAGGACTGAAGTACCACTTGGGGGCATTTGAGGCACCCAATAATAAAGATATTGTTTCATTATCAAGCTCATTCGATAAACCGCTAGGAACTTCTACTGATTGGTCATTTAAAGGAACACTGTATAATGTTGTGCCATCATCATCATCCCCAAAGTCCTTAACAAATGTAATGCCCTGTGCCTGCCACAAGTATCTTATGTTTTGAGTAGGAGGAACATCTCCACCTTCAGAGTACACATTGTTAGATTTTAAATCGCCTCCTAAGCCTCTTGAATGTCCTACCAGAGAATCAGTGCACTGAGTTACAACTGCACTGAGGTAATCTCTCATTACCATAAAAACAGACTGGAAAAACATGGTTCCACGGATAAAGGGTACAGGACCTAAAAACTTGTCAAACTCGTTGTAAGTCTGGCCAGGTACAGTCATTGAAAAGCCCTCTACTGCTCTTAACACTACAAAGAGAGATGCAGCAGCAGTGACAATAGGGGCACCCACATTTAGACCATCCATGAAAGATCCAGACTGACCAATAGCTCTGCCTAAGAAGAACAGACCAATGGTGACGATTGCACGAACGCACTTGACCATTGCAAAGTGCAGCTTGAGCAGAAAAGTACGGAATGAAGCAGTCATTGCTACATGGTCAGACAAGATAATGAGCAGCAGAGACACCATGAACAGCAGTACAAAGGTAAAGTTTACCATCTTGTCACCGTACACCAGGCCCATGGTATTGTTTGATGCCCATTCTACAGTGGGGGAAAGCGTAGATCCCAAGAAACTGGCAATCTGTCCAGGGATACCAAAGGGGTTCACAGCCCCTGCCAAACTTCCAAGTCCTTTTCCAAGATCAGTGGGTGGAAGAGGGTTGCCTGACATTCCTGTGTTTTTATTGTAGGTCAGGGAAAATCTCAAGTGTGTGTTATGTTCGACCCCCACCTAAATTTTCTAAAACTTTCCTGGACAAATGAAAACACTGGCATACAAGGTCCAAAATTCCCTTGAGCAACTCTGGCCTTTACCTCTATCGAATTCCAATCTTAATGTTTCTGTGCGTGACTTGGTGTACAGCTTACTCATCCTACTGCTCACAAGACTTGTGACTAGAGTGCACTGGATTTTGGCGGTTGCTGCATTACTCTATGAACCTGCTTTGCTTTGTTTTCCGTTCAATGTTGTACATGGCTTATTTGTGCTAACTCCAAGGTTCTGGAACTTTATGGCAGTAGAACCTAAATTGCAGTTGCTGTTAGATAATTTTTCTGCCATCAAAGCTGAAGCCTTAGCGGTGAGTGAACTTGCTCTTCCTTTTGCGAATCAACCTCATCAACGTAGGATTGCGGAAGGACAGCCTTGGAATACTCTAGGGTTTACAAGCTACGGAGCAATAAATTACACAAATTGTGCTCTTTGTCCTGTACTCTCTTCCCTAATAGTCCAAATACCTTCTATTAAACTGGCCATGCTTTCAATCATGGAAGGGGGTGCCCGCATAAAGAGACACTGTGGCTACTTTAAGAATGTACTGAGAGTACATCTTACCTTGCATGTTGATCATCCAGAAACCAAAGACAAGAAAAGATTCATTGATGTTGGGGGAGAGAAATATCATTGGAAGGAGGGAGAGTTGGTGGTCTTTGATGACACTTTTCCTCATGAAGTATATAATGAAGTTCCGGGAAAACGTATCGTGTTATTTTTGGACATTGAGAGGCCATATGATCAACAATGGATGGCTCTCTTATCATCACAAATCTTAAAGTTTTTTCAATGGTCAAAAACTCTAACTACTGCTGCTCAGCTTCAAGAGCAAAAAGTTCAATTGAAGGGATAAGAATCTCAGCTTTTTACCAGGGCTTCCTACATACTCAGAACTACATTTTACCATGGAGCAAGTCATGGAGCGTGAAAAGTGGCAGAACTATGAGATCTCCGTTGATACCACTCCTTTAGACACCTTATTACTAAGGAAGCAGCAGTACTGCGTGGTGCAGCTGTCTCACGCCGAGGCATCAATTCGTAGCTCGGATCAAAATCCTTGGCTGAGATGCATTTCATTTTGTGAGAATTTAGATTCAGCCTACAGTGTTGCACGCTCAGCATTTGAGAGAGGCGACAAGATGGAAACACGCATTTTAGCCACAGGCAAGTGTGTGCTAGTGCCTAGAAACAAGAGAATTAAAGAAGACTTGGATGCCATGATTAAGGATCAAGACAAGGCTAATGCTCAATTTGATCAACACGTTGCTCAACGCTCACGTGTAATTTCACAGGCTTCTACCCGCCTAGCCGAAGAGTCTGTTGAAGCTCAAACTCGAGCAAAGGAGTCGGCTGCCACTTCCACTCCAGAACCTGAAATTACGATAGGTGAATTCAAGGTAGGAGATGCACCTAGTGCAATTTCCTATGAATTTGGAAGACCAGATGAAGTCTTTATGCAACGCTTTGGTGCCTTTGCAGTTGTGCCTGATCCTGACGACACACTTCGTGAGCCTGTTTTAATCCCCCTTTTCGCTGCAGAGTCTATGGAAGCTTTAGGGGAATTGGTTAAGACAGTGTCTCACAATGTGGATTTGGTACACGTGGACATTTTCTGTGGCCCCTTGTTAGAGTGGCTACCACTGTACAAGCCAAAGTCGGAAAAGACTATTCACAAGCACCCGTTACGCCAGGCTTTTGAGGAAAAGATAAAGTGGTTACCTTCAAGTAAGGGGGAAGTTCTAGAGGCAAATTAAGCCCTGTCTCCTCTCACGCGCTGAGCAAGTGTTTTTAATTTTCCTATACCTAAGCGCTGTCTAGCATTATTTTCAGCAGCCTTGGCGGCTTGGGATTGAAACTCCTTTTGAAGATTTAAATTTTTCTTTTCCTTGATTTTTTCCCATGCCATTTCTTCATCTTCATCACCTACTAAAAAGTCGTCCTTATAATCATATCTATGCCCCTTGCCTCCTTGTTTCTTTCTTGAATCATTAGATCCATCCATTTCAGTAGAATGTTTAGGAGAGCGGCGACGAACTACCTTTCTAGGCTTTTTCTGTGGAGACTTTGACTTACTCTGGGATTTGCTCTTTGATTTGCTCTTTGACTTTCTCTTTGACTTGCTACTCCTTGACTTTCTGCTTCTAGAGCTGGAACTGCCAGAGCTGGAACTGCCAGAGCTAGAGCTGGATCCAGAGCTAGAACTGCCCGAGCTAGAACTGCCCGAGCTAGAACTTCCACTGGAAGACGACCCACTAGAGCTTCCTGAACTTCCACTTGATGAACTCTTACTAGATTTACCAGAGCTTCTGCTCTTTGAACTTTTTGAACTACGAGAGCTTGAGCTTCTAGAGCTGCCACTGGAGCTTCTGGAAGAACTACTAGAAACTGTCACAGTTTTATTCCCACCTCTGCTGCTATCAGAAACATAAATAGTGTCATCACTTGCCCCGCCTTTAACACCAGGCATTGTTTTTTTTTCTTACTTCGTCTAACTTTTCCGACCACCCATAGAAGAAATCTTAACAAAAAATGGAAGAAGTCACTGGACGCGAAAAAAAGGCACTGAAAGAATTTTGCCTGGCATCCATTGAGCAAAAACGTATTGCGGAGGAAACCAAGCATCAAAAGAAGGCAGAGACAGTGGCAGCCAAGGCTGCAAAGGAAGAATTAGATGAGTGGCTTCGTAAACAGGGGTCAAGGTGCTTTGCCATCCCCAAGGCAAGGTACAAGGAATTAGAGCAAGAATTGTCTGCCAAGGGTCTACCCCCTCTCCCAGCCTATGTGCGTCTCAAGAAGCAAACTTCTGATTCAACCATTTCTCCCAATGCAGTAGAAGAATGCATTCAAGAGCTTACATGGGAATGTGTAGAGGCAGCTGCCAAAAGTGGGAGCACACCCCTGGAAAGAATTGCTCATGCAATTACAGAGACATTGAGGAAAAATATTAGAACGTGTAGAGAGTCTGTGCAAATGAGTGAATCTTTAGAAAAGGGCACTAAGGCTTTGGAAGTACCTGATATTCAAGACGAGCAAGCGATTCAGAGCATGCTGAAATTGCACACGGCTCAACATCAAGCAAAGGCTATTAGTCAAGCCACCAAAGCACAAGAAACACAAACCAAGGAAGAACTGAAAAAATTGGAGGCTGTTGTAGACAAGGTACTGACAAAGACAAATCGCACGGCTCAACCTATTTCTTTAGAGGGCACTGAAGGAGTACATAAAATTGTAAAAAAGACATCTGCACGGGCAAGCAAATTGACTTTGGGGACATTTCAGGAATTCGTCACTGAGTCCTTAGAACAGCTTTCTTTAGGAGCAACAGACAAGGAGGCTTGGGATGTTATTCAGCGGGAGCGTGCTACTCTGACAAAATTGATCTTGTTACGCATTAATAGCATGCCAAAGAAGGAGGAAACCAAAATTAAATTAGTTACTAGGGTACAACCCGACATGGAAGTCGTTGAATAAATCCAATTTTTCATTGAAACTTACTCAACCTTACTCATCCTCCTCCTTCCTAGACTTTTTGATCTTCTTGGGAGCACCAGGAGCAGCAGAAGAAGAGGTGCGGGCAGGGGAGTCAAAGGTCTCCTCGTGCCCGCGCTTCTTGGCAGCAATGCGCTCCTCAGCGTCCTTCTCCTCAGAGCGCACAAACTCCTCCAGGGCTTCACGCTCCTCCCTCTCCATCTCCTCCATTCTCAGGCTCTCTGCAGCAGCCTCGTCCTCCAGGTAGGGCTCCTCATCAAACACTGGCACTTGAGCCCCGCCTGCACTGGCAGCCCCGCCACCCCCAGCTGCAGAGCTTGCAGCCCCCACAGGCACAGCCACGCCGCAGAGCTTGGCCAGCTCCTCAGCAGTTGGCTCCACCTGCGTGAGCCCCCCAAACTCAGCCTTGATCTTGCGGGGC
>Ga0114967_10000542_pt1 | contig 32337 bp, 34 predicted proteins | sample M_130628_MF_Meta_FD_92639 | JGI IMG/M metagenome (GOLD analysis project Ga0114967, IMG submission 92639) | Freshwater microbial communities from Lake Montjoie, Canada to study carbon cycling - M_130628_MF_MetaG | ecosystem: Environmental > Aquatic > Freshwater > Lake | place: Lake Montjoie...
GGGGGGGGGGGGGGGGGGGGGGGGGGGGGGGGGGGGGGGGGGGGGGGGGGGGGGGGGGGGGGGGGGGGGAAGGGCGGGGGGGGGGGAGCTTCTGCGGGGGGGGGCGGTTCTCCGGGGGGAGGCGGGGGTGGAGGAGGCTCTAAAGGAAAACGCAAACGTGAAGAAGAACTATTACAAGATGAAAGAAGGAAAAAAGATTTTTATACCTCTAAAAACCAAACGTATGCGAAATATAGGTTAAAGAAAGGCAATCATTGGTGTTTTGATATTCGCTTTCTTATTGTTCATATTCATACCACCGGGCAATTTGTAGGCTACTTTCAAGAATACAGATTTAGAAATCCCTATACAAATGCTCAGTTTAAACGTTTCGAACAACTTTATATTGCTGATGAGCTGAAACGCGCGGATTTGTTACGATGCACCGACACTATTCAACAACCTGGGATTGATAATTTATATATAAGAAACAAGATTCTCGGAGTAAGTTTACTTGAGCAAACTGGCAATGACAAGAAAATGAAAAGAGCAGGAGGTGCAATTATTAGAAGATACAGATATTTAATAGAAAGGTCAATGTGTGGTCAAGAAAGATCTACACTAAGAAATATTTTCGAGGATCTTCTTCCCGCTATCCCTAGATTAAGTAGCCAACCTTCGAGTTATAATACTTTAGCTTACGAAATAGAATTTGGAGAGCAGCACTATGATGAAGAAAATGATGATGATGATGATTATGATCCCCTAGCTCCATCTGTAGATAATGGTCAAATTCCTGGTGAAGCAGCTTTGCTAGCAGAAGCTCAAGCCATCCCAGGAATTCAAGCAGTGTGTGATATACAAGCAGATATAATTTACAATTCTCTGATAGCACAGCCTGCGGATCAAGCTTTCAAGTACCAATTCTTATGCAATTTATCTTATACACGAGCCTTTCATCTCAATTTTATCTTACTTAATGCAGGGTTAGATCAGCTGCTACCAAGAGTCGATATATTACAACTTGCTTACACTTTTGCCAATTATAGAGCGAGTCGTACTCGTAGAGGTCTTCCAATGTATTGGCCTGCTTGGAAAACTGCATATTTTGGACCTCCTGCAAATTTCCCCCCTGCAGGATCAGATTATAATTGGGGTTTAGGAGGTAATTTTGAAGTAATGTGAGCTTTTAAAACCAACCTACTCTGCTACAGGGTTGACAAAGATGCCCTTGACTACATAAAAGTCTTGAGACTTTTTAGTCCACTTGCCCAGGTCACCCTCTCCTCCATTTTCTAGTAAGAGCTCTGCTTCCTTGAAGGTACGCTCTGTGACTTCCAGCAATTCCAGCTTTAAAGAGCCAAGCATGGGACCAATCTGCTGAAAGTCATTGTTCTGCACCTCCTTGTACTCGTGTGGCTTCAAGTCTTTCTTAAAATCAGACTGAATAAACAGCTCGCGCAGCGCACTCCAGAGCATCCCACGGGTATTGGTCTTGTCCTTGATGAGCTTGCCACTTCTCACCAGGGAGGAAATGAAGGAACCCATAGGATCAATGTGAGCGGTCAACTTCTCCTTGGTCCATGTAAAGTAGTCAGGCACAATGCTCCAAATGTCACAGCCCTTGAAAAGCTCAGTGAGATAGAGGTAGCACAGTGAGCACTTGTAGATGATTTGAGGTAGTTCCAGCTTGAGCTTTTTCTCCATTTCTGGATCCTTGGAGGCTTCAGGGATGGTACGATCAAAGTCTGTCACAAGAACACGACGGGTGATGGACCCCGAGGTGTCACGATAGCCAAAGAACTTGTTGCCTGCAAGCATGCCATGAGATTTCCAGGTCCAGTTCAAGGTCTTGCCATAGAGCTGATCAATCAGGACATTTTCTCCACACACTATGCTTTGAAAGGTGGTACGCTCCAAACCAAAGTTAGTGTCCACCTCAGTGACCAGCCACACCTTGGACTTGTACACATCTGCCAGCCCTCCCACGCTCTTGCCCCCTCCTCTCATCTGATTGCCCAAGTATCCCACATCCTCATGACGAAAAAACCATCCCACTAGCTTGCACAGCGTAGACTTGCCACTCCCAGCCTTGCCTTTCAGAAATTGAATGACTTGCCAGTTCTCACGATCTCCCACCTCGTACAGCAGCCTGCCCAGCATTGCAAAGTGCCAGAACTTGATCTCATCAAACTTGTTCTGATACTCCTCTGCTGGGACACCCTTCCAGTATCCGCATGCTGCATTGTCCAGCTGCATGTCAAAGATAGAGTCTAGGGTAGGCGTAGAAATGTCTTCTAAAGTGAGCATCAAAGTCTCCCAGTCCAGCTTACTTTTTGCCGCAATGCGGGCTGCACGCTCCTCTGCATTCTTGAACTTTCTTCCAGTCTCTGGGTCTCGCTTGTACCAGGCTGGATTGTAGACATCACCCAAGTCAATGAGAGTCTGGAGAGAAATGTCCTCAGAGGAAGGACAGTTGAGGTCAATGTAGTTCATGGACATGATGCTAGAAGCATTCTTGATGGGGTACTCTTGCAGCGTGCAGGTGGCTAGTTCAAGCACACCATTGCTAAAGGAAATGTGGGAGCGACCACTGTTCAGTGTGGGAAGCTCTTCCTCCTCGCAAGTCTCTAGATACTTGGCTAAGCGCTCCAAGTTATTGGCTTGGGTGGCAGCCTTCCACATGTCCATCTTGATGCGCTTGTCAATGCGACTGGCTACAAAGTCTGCAAAGCCCATGGGGGTGCCCCTGTCAGTGGTCAGAGGAACCCAGCTGCAAGTGTTAAAGCGCTGCATCTCGCCATTGGAAGGGTTCACCATGGGCTTGGTGAGCAATGGTCTCATGACCAGCTTGTTGTCATGGGATCTGCGCAAATTGGCCTTGCGAAGCTCTCGCAGCATGTACAGCAGCAGCTCCTGGTAGGGAGAGAACTTGGATGACCTGTCAAAGATGTCATAGGCGTTGGGATCAAAGATCTTGGGTGCCCCCAGGTCATTGGATCCCCCGTGGGATCTCAGAGTGGCCTGAAACCCCAGTAAGAGCTGCTTGTTGCTCAAAATTGCCCTGCCCACCCTGTCTAATTTGAGCAGCAGCTCACTAGTGTCCCCACACACCTCTGCCAGGTCCACGCCTGCACTAGTCTCCTCATTGCCAGAAATGAGGTCCTCCACAGTAAAGGCATAGGACAGCTGAATTAGCGCGAATTGCTCCATCTTGGTGGCCTTGTCCACGTGCGTCTCCTCTAATTTCCGCTCATCATACAGCTCTACCATGGTCTTGGCAATGGGGTCTGCAGCATTGCTCTTGTCCATGTGTACAATTGAGCCGCCATAGCGCTGGCAGGCTAGGCGAATTGGGTCTGCCCACAGACCCTCCTTTTCCTCTTCACTACTCACCACTGTCCAGCGCGCGTGAAGCTCATTGAACACCTCACCCAAATTGCGTAGGGTCAGAGAAATGTCATCATCCACAGGGGTAGTCTTGAGCAGCTCCAAAAGCTCGCAAGGGTCCCGCGCATCTTGCTGCTTTTCTGCCTCTCCGCCCTCTGCCTCTCCGCCCTCTGCCTCTCCGCCCTCTGCTTCCTCTCCTCTCTGGTCAGAGCTGTCGTGCTCGCCACCGTCCTCCATATCTCGCTCACTCTCTGAGCTGTCGGAGCTGTCAGAGCTCTCGGGTGTGCTGCTCTTCCGCTTTTTGCCCAATTTCTTGGGACCAGCTTGCTCAGCCATCTGCGAAGCATCGCTGTCGCTACGCCCACGGCCACCACGCTTGATGGCTACCACAATGTCATCATCTCCTCCGTCAAACTGGTCCCGCATGTCCATGGCAGCGTTTGCGAGGGAGAAATTCAAACGGTTTTATCCGCACACAAATTAAATAAAAATTGAAGGATCTCAAAGTGTGACGGTTTCGTCGGCGACAATTTGGGTACCAATTTTAGGCCCGAATAGTACTTTGACCTCTGAGGTTTGGCAAACGTTTCAAAGTAGCACACGTAACAGTGTAAATGTTGTGGAAAATTTGACTACGCAGCAGCGAAGGGCATTTACAGAACAGACAAATTTAAACTCTTATTTTCCTCATGTGGGTTTATTCGCCAAGGACTTTGTAGTTGGCGTGATACTCTTGAAAAAGTAGCCGCTACAGTACCATACAATAAACAGAATTAAAGCTATGGAACCCACTGCTATTATCATGTGTAAAAAGCTTGGCGGGGGGAGATTCGGAATGTAAGTAGGCTCTCCATTGACAAGATTGTGACGAATGATACCCTCTCTGTGGTACACGTTCTCGTATCCGAGCATGCTGGCTTTCATTCCTAAAGCCTTGCACGCCAAGTGCAATGCTTTATTTCCCTCATGATCTTTCTGGGCATCTGGAGACTCCCAAATAACAAGGTTGGGTGCCACAGTCAAGGATTGCAGGTAAGCGATAAAGGATTCAGAATTTTTGGGCGTACGTTTTGACATGATTAGTACGGTAAAAGTCTTTTGGGAATCAATAGAACTTGAGAGCTCATATTCAGCCTTGGCTTCCTCCCGTATCCCGAGAAAATTTTCAGGCTTGTCTGTGAGAATAGAGTGGTTTTTTCTGTTCTCTATTAGCTTATTGAATACTCCCCCCATTTCTCCCAAGGTCGGATCATCGTAGCAGAATTCTAAAATAGAATCGGAGCTTGAAATATATCGTATTGCATTTCTTACTTTTCTCATTACTGTGGGAGCCAAAGGCGGGGGCTTGGATACATCAGTCTTGGGCTTGGGCTTTGAGGATGACTTGGGGGTGTCCATGAACTCCATTTTTTCCTCCCCAAGTTATTTTTCAGTGCGTTGCTTATGACTAAACCAATTGAACCTTAAGAGTCTTAGAGAAAAACTAGTATGGATCTTCACCCCACTGCAACAGAGTTGGACACGTTCAAAATCATTGCTAATGCGGATACCGTTGACTGGAGCAGGACGCTGAGACAACCAGTTCCAGAGACAACTGAGGAGGATGAAATGTGGGGAGGAGATGCTCAATTTTCCGCGACAACCTTGTCTCAAGCGCTTCAAAGAGGGGGGAGATTAGAGAGAACTAATTCTTTTGACTTGCCCGATGCAAGTTCCGCAAGAAAAGTTGCACCCTTAAATTATCCTGAGCAGTACCTTGCAAAACAAGAGCGTCAGGTGGAGGATTTTGAGGAGCTTCAGCATACGGACTTGGGGGATGCAAGAAGAATGGAATTGCGTACTCCAGTAGAAAGACGCCCTCTGGACAGACCACCTGGGCCGACTTTTAGGGAAGAGGAAGACAGTGTACCACACACAAGTACACCCCCTAAACTTCACGAAACTACTCAGCGTAGATCAAGGACTCCACCTCTGCCTGCCTCCCCACCGCCAGAGAAGAGGAAGGAAGAAGAGGAACGCCCTGAGGAGGAAAACCGTCCACCTCGCAGAGCAGTGCGTACTCCTCACCGCTACACTGCATCTGAAGAGAATGAAGATTATGAAATTCGTTTAGAGAAGGAAGGTATTCTCAATGAGATTCTTGGGTTTGCTCGCCCTCCTCATAACTACAAGCTATCAAGAGATTGGAACATTGCTACACACACATTGGATGAACTTCAATTTGAGCTTGATAGAATCAATTCCGAGCAGAGCGCAAATGGCGTTATTGACATGGCAAAGAGCGGAATTAAATTTGGAATCAGTGGTTTAGAGACTTTCTTAAAGCAGCAGGGAATTGACTCTGTGGATGGGTGGTACACGAATAGCTGCAAGGACATGAACAAATTTAATAGACCTTTGGGAAGGCTATACAAGAAGTATTGGAGAAATACTCAGCTAAGCCCAGTTATGGAAATGGCATACTTGTTAGGGGGTTCCCTGGCCTGGACTATTGCTGAGAATAAAATGGGATTTCGTAAGAGTGCATCTGCTCCCGCTCCTGCAGAAATCCCAAGAGCAGCATCATTTGAGGCCCCCACTGTACCTAAAATGAGACCCCCTTCTAATACCTTCACTGCTCCAAAGTGGGTAGCTCAAGAGACAAAGAGCCCTGTGAAACAAGACGAGCCTGAAGAATCTGCTCCTGCTTCTGCTCCTGCTCCACAACCCTCGACTACACAACTGACTCAGCCTGTGGCTTCTGTAGCTATACCTGCACCTCCCGCCCCACAGGCTTCAGAGGAAATGCTGAAAAAGTTAAGCGAGCAAAATCAGTTAGTCATTCAATTGCTGCAAACCATGGCAACCACAAAAATGGTAACTCCTAAGAGAACTAGCCCTGAACCTTCACCACGCCTCATAAGAATCAAGCACACAATGAGCACTGGTCGCAAGTCTACAAAGGCAGCATCTACAGTGCACAAGGAAGAAGTGTTGAATTTGGATGATTAGAGTTTTCAAAAAAATTACCACACACTGAGCATTTCAAAGTCTTCCCAAAAGGACTTGGGAACCTCCTGGGAAATGCGAGGAGGAAGGGGCATGCTACTCAGCAAGCCTTGAAGAGCTTGCTCTTCTTGAAAAATTACTATACCCAAATCTTCTACAGGCTTAGCCCTGACATCCACTGCATTTTCCAAGCTCAAAATGGTTCCAGATCTTAATCGCATGATTGTCTGCTTCGTTCCCACATCAGGAAAGGTCCAACTCATTACTCTCCGCATTTTAGGGTTATTCTCAATGAATTTAAGAGGCACAGAAATAATGTCTGCTCCAATCTTTAGTGTCTCTTCCTCGGGGTCCAGAGGCTCATTGAGCAGAAAGACAATGCGTAGGCGAGCAAAGGTAGTGCCACCCAAGGGTAGAGGGCAAGAGGAGGTCCACTCTACCACGCTGAAAATTCGAGGGTCTTCAGTGTCTCCCTTGGGAGAATGACCCACTACCGCAAGTTGCTGAGCATCAGTGACCAAGGCTAGGTACACGCTCTTGATCTTCTTTACCACGCAGTCGGGGTCACCCCTCACCATGCCAGCCACTTCAGAAATTCCCTTTGTTGGTGTGAGTAAACTCTCGTCCACATTCTTGAACTTGAGCACTCTGCACAGGGAAGTACTGAGAGCCAAGTCCTCCTCATAGTGATCCCCATTGATTTCTAAGAACACATACTGCGAAGTCTCTTCCTCAGAGTCTGACATTTTTATTGCCTGCAAGCGCGAAAGAGTGCACTAAAGATGAACCTATTTGAGGAAGGGGATAATTAAATTCAATTTGTTACCGGTGGAGGTGCGGGAGGGTCAAATAAATCAATACGATCTTCATTTTTTGCTGAATTAAAGAGTAAAGTAATGACTGTGATGGAAGATGCAATTCCGAGCGCATAAAACATTCTATTCCCAGGCTCAGTATTCCCAAGCAATTTTCGAGCAGCTGCAAGCAGCAAGAAGGCAGAAGGGAAAAAGAGCGGGGGTAAAATCAGCACGAGAATAAAAGAAAGAAATATCAAGACAATAGGGTCAAACAGGCACAAGACTGCAGCAATAATCCACACAATTTTAAGAAAGGACTGCTCCTGTGGCTCAAGGACTTTCCAGCACTGCTTAAGCAGAGGAGCAATTTGACGCTGCTCTGTAACTTCAGGTAACCATTGCGTCAAGGCTCTACATGTGGGGCAGGAAGGTGTCATTGAAGTTTGTAGCCACCTTACCAGGCAAAACCTGTGTAGTCTGTGCCCACACTCTAAAGACACTATATCTTTCCCAAATGTAGTTGGTGTTGTTGAAGACTGATGAGAAAAGGCACGCAAGACTTCATTTCCCCCCTCGAGTTTTAACTTGTCTGCACACACAGGGCAGTCAGTATCCTCCTCTTCCACTTTTTGTTTTGGTGGCAACGATTTTTATTTCAACATTTTAATTTGAAGCAGGGAGCTTTATTCCGTGCCTTGATGCATGAGATGCAGCAAGTTCCTTAAATCGAGCTTCACTCTGGAGCATGAGGGCTGCAGCCTCACGATTAAAAGGATCAGCTGGATTAGGATACTGCAGCAAATAAGAGAGTTGTTGCATTACATTCTCTAAACTGAATGCAGGACTCCAGGTCTTGTTTAGGGAGTCAAGGCAAATTGTACCACTAGCTTCGTCAACATTGGGATGGTAAATGCGTGTGCGAAATCCCACCGATGGAGACTTGAAAGGAAAGGAATCTGTAATGCCAAAGCCCACTGCATAAGCATATCCCTGATAGGGTGAATCCGCGGGACCTTCTAGGATTACACGAAACTCATTGGGAGGTTGGTCACCCAGCTCTCCCCCAGCCTCTGTCGTAACCTTGTAGCCATTTTTAATTAAATTCGCAATGTCTCTGGACACTCGTTTTGCTCTTACAGCCGCAGACTGACTCATTTTTTGTTTCTCAAATACACAAGGAGTAAAAGCACTCCTAACACACCACAGAGCACGTAAGAAAGTAAATATGGTGACTGTTTTGGGAGCTCAACAACAGGCTGTTTGGGAGTCTCGGGTAACGAGCAGGGCTCTTGAACTGCACACTGCGCTTCCTCACCCAAATACTTTTCAGCTGCTTCCTTGTAGGAAAACACTGGCTTGTGAAGACGAGTATTCACAGAGTTATGAAAGTCTACCACCCACCGGGAAAATTTATCCCTGTTTTCCAGAGCTTGCATGAGGGCATTCTTGTCAAGAACAGTGCAATAATGAGAACAGCACTCTCCGCAAGGTAAGAGATATTTTAGGGAGTCAAACAAATTTAAGGCTGCAGTCTTGTGTTCCTTGGTGGGCTCTTCAGGGTACGCAAAACTTACGGCATGTAAAAATGTCCAAGCTGAAGGTCCCCAGATATGGGTCTTTATTTTTTTCAATACAGCACTATATTCTTAACAGCCTTTGGGACGGGCGTTGAAATGGTACAGTTGGTCGGCACGGGATGAGAGAAAAAAACACCATGTCACTTATGTGGGTCTTGATTGGAGCTTTACTTACCATGCTAGCCATTGTGCTCTTAAACAAGCCCACTCCCCCAGCGATTCCTGCACCCTTGCCAGCTTCCCCATCCCCCATACCTCTCACCAAGCCAGTTTCGGGGCCCAATAAAATTGTAGACATTCAAAACTCTCAAGAGGCGGCAGAGTTTTTAGCTCAGGGTGGGCTGCTCATGGTATATGCCCCCTGGTGTGGTCACTGCAAGAGCATGATGCCAGCTTTAGAGGAGGCATCAAATGCTCCCAATACTCGTGTAGGTAGGTTTGAGGGTGGAAAGGAACCTAAGTTCATGGCCGAGCAAAACATTCGAGGATTTCCTACATTACTTCTGAAGGGTACGGGAAGTGGAGAGTATCCAAAGTATAGTGGAGGAAGAGATGCTCAATCATTAATTCAAGTCGCTACTGTCTCACCCTAAACCCTAGCTTACTGAGATTTGGGGTTTATAATACCTGGAATAACAACCCATGAATATGATGTATTTCTCCAAATTAAGGTGTAAGCTTCTTTTCCATGAATTTGAAAAAGTTCGGAACCGCCATCTTCTTTGACACTGTAATGGTGACCACCATTAGAAGGTCCATTATTGAAAAATCTTAACATTTTCCCATCTGGGCGAAGATACGGTTCAGTGATTAAAGGTAATATCAAATCCGTATTTGTTGAAGGATTTTGTAAAATACCTATGTAATCATTAAATGCATCCCCTACTGCACCTGATGCTCCAGAGTCAGGAGAAATTATAACCTTAAGATCAAAATTAGCTCCAGTATCCCCTGTATCACCTTTAGGGCCTGTAGGGCCTGTATCACCTAGAGGGCCTGTAGGGCCTGTATCTCCTGTGGAACCAATAGTTCCGACTCCTACAGGACCTGTATCACCCGTTGAGCCAATTGGACCAGTAGGGCCTGTATCCCCAGTAGGACCTAAATCACCAGTATAACCAGTAGGACCTATTATAGTGTTTCCTGATGGACCAGTATCCCCAGTATACCCCGTGTAACCCGTAGAACCAGTATCACCAGTTGAGCCTACAATTCCGACACCGATTGGACCAGTGGGGCCTGTATCCCCAGTAGGACCTAAATCACCAGTATAACCAGTAGGACCTATTATAGTGTTTCCTGATGGACCAGTATCCCCAGTGTATCCTGTGTAACCCGTAGGGCCTGTATCACCAGTTGAGCCTACAATTCCGACACCGATTGGACCAGTAGGGCCTGTATCCCCAGTAGGACCTAAATCACCAGTATAACCAGTAGGACCTATTATAGTGTTTCCTGATGGACCAGTATCCCCAGTGTATCCTGTGTAACCCGTAGGGCCTGTATACCCCGTGTCCCCCGTATAACCAGTGTAACCTGTATCACCTGTTGAACCGATAGTTCCGACTCCTATAGGACCCGTAGGACCCGTGTCACCAGTGTAACCTGTATATCCCGTAGGGCCAGTGTCACCAGTGTAACCTGTATATCCCGTAGGACCCGTGTCACCAGTGTAGCCTGTATACCCCGTAGGACCCGTGTCACCAGTGTAGCCTGTATACCCCGTAGGACCCGTGTCACCAGTGTAGCCTGTATATCCAGTGGGACCCGTGTCACCAGTGTAGCCTGTATATCCAGTGGGACCCGTGTCACCAGTGTAGCCTGTATATCCCGTAGGACCCGTGTCACCAGTACCCGTAGGGCCAGTGTCACCAGTGTAACCTGTATATCCCGTAGGACCCGTGTCACCAGTGTAACCTGTATATCCCGTAGGGCCAGTGTCACCAGTGTACCCCGTGTCTCCGGTGTCCCCTTGGGGTCCTGTATCTCCAGTATCCCCTTGAGAACCCGTGTTTCCGATTGCACCGGTAAGAGAAATCCACGTAGCTCCATCCCAAATTCTAAATGAATCGTCGGTAGCCACAAGACGGACATCATATTGTTCATTATTCTCAAGAGGCAATGACTCTACACTTGCTACTGATGATTTAACATATAGGGTATTTGTATCCAAGTCCGCGATTCGATCTGTTAAAAAAGCCAAGACAGTCTTTGATGCAATGCTCATTTTTTTTGTATGCTTGTATTGTATTTTAACAAGTTAACGATTCTGACCTAACATTGTTTCAAGTACCTATCCATTAAACTTTTGATATATCGTGCATCTCTTTCGTTTTGTGGATCAAGCAATATTTTGGCGTCTACGACTTGTTTTCCTACGCGTGTAATTATTGTAATGGGCTCAAAATGAGCATGTCCCACCCACAAAATCACCATAGTAGGAACCAAGTGCGTCAAGGCCTTTTCATGGTGCACCCCGCAGTATGCCTTACTCTTTAAGGTGTCTACAAAAATCATGTTAATGCCTAGGGAATCCCCCACGATGCGAATAGCAGTTTCGTCTGCCCATATTTTGGGGTTGCACAGCGCTTCCTCAATTGCCGCAAGCTTTATAGGGCTTTTAGATTTAGACTTTTGCATAAGCTGCCTAATCTTTTCTATGCTAAGGCCTTCCCTGAACCCACACCTGAACTTGTAGGCGATTTCCTTTTGTCGTCTATCACACTCCTTAACATAGCCCTCCAGGTTTAAGGCTGCACAAATAGAGTGGTAGGCACAGCTTCCATCCCCATGAACACCCATTCGAGCAATTTTAACATTGTCTTCGGGCTTTATGCCATACCAATAATTCCCGAACGATGCAGGCAGTTCGTACAAGTAATTAGGGCGACCCGTGTCCTTTGCAGTTAGTCCTTTCGCAGCAGTCTCAATTTGACTCATCTTCTTTTTTTCCTGGTCAGTGCCCCAAAAAAATACAAATCGAACGACCTCTTGGGGGAGGTAAAAAATCAGGGTGGGAGACACTTATCATGGAGAGATGCAATGATGCGGTGAGAAGAAGCAGGGAAAGAAAGTGCTCGAAGGAGAGCAAGCAGCTTTTAATTTTGGAAGCCACATCTTTACTAGAAACGCAACACAAAAAGTGTGCATTGTGCGGAAAACTCTTGACCTTTCAAAAACATAAGAAGGAAACTGCTTCCCTTGATCGTATCTTTTCAAGTGTAAACAAGTCACCCACACGACAGAAACACTGTGGCTACTTGCACAACATGAGATGGGTGTGCAATCACTGCAATAGGGCTACCCGTAGCTGTCACATGCCCAATGCAAAGTACATGCATCCTGTCTGTGGGAACTAAGACTTGTAAGATAGAAAGCTTAGCACTGCATTCCTGCCATCTTCTCTGAGTTCCTTTCGGCTTACTTCGGACAAGGCAAGATCATACGCACCACACGCCCCCCCGCACTCTATAGTAATTGTACGATCTTGTTGATCTTTCTCTAAAACCTTTGTGCCAAGAACAGCTTCCAAAGTAGTTACCATGTACGCAAAAAAGGGAGTTGAAGACGCAAGTATACTTTGAATGTTATGTTTTCGTTGCTTTAGGGTTAGACCTAGCGTAGTTGAGGGAAATTCTCCCAATGGAAAGTTATTAATAATACCCCCATCTGCACAGTACCCAATCTTGAGTAGTACAGGAGGAAGCAAGGGTGGTAGGGCCATGCTAGCACACAAGGCACAAATCAAGTTTTCCTCCGGGCCTGCTCTTCTTAAGGTAGACGAATCCAAGTGAGTAGTGAAGATACAGAGGTCCATGCCCGTGAGCCCATTGAGTTCCTTTACAGTTAACTTGGAGGCTTCTTTGCCATGAATTTTTCGCTTAATGCATGACTCTAAAAAGCTACGCATTGTGGCACCCGAGTCTAGGGACACATGTCGCTCTAATAACACGCGAGAGAAATCCAAGTGCACGAGCGATTCTGGGGTCATACCAGATACCAAGTCATCAATTTCCTTTACACTGTACCCCAAGGCTATAAGCAAGGCAAAAAAAGAACCTATACTCACTCCGCCCACGCTCTTTAGGCGGGGACAACGCTGCCCCCAATCAATTCCGCTAGTATTTAATTGAACAAGTGCACCCGCAAATGCAACCCCCTTTGTTCCGCCACCACTAAAAACAACACTGTCGAAAACCAACAAGTCTCTTTCTATTTGTTGAGTTTCCTGAGCAATTTCCAAAAGGTTGAAAACAACAAACGGAGGTTCGTCTTCCCAAGGCTCCCTCACAACTCAAGGTCAAGACTGTAGAACCTGCATTAACTATTAATTTGACAAAAAATGTGGCGTCAAAGCAAGGAGCAAATACTGTAGAAAAACTAAGAGCGAGCTTTGATGAAAGCATTAGCGTGCTCAGAAGAGGCCCCTCCACTGAAAACATAAAGACAAGCATAGAGTTTGTGCCTAATTTGGGGGAAATTCCGATTTCATTAGGGCAATTGCACCCCATTCTTCAGACCTTGCTTAAACTTGTATGGGAAACACACAAGAAACGCTTCCATGCTATTACATCTACCTTCAAGGCTGCACTGGAAGAGAAGCTGCAAAACACTCAAAGCATTCTGCGGCAAAAGGCAAATTTAAAAAAGAGCAATGACAATTTGCTAGAAATGTTTAGTGAGGAAGCAAATGCAATGGCGATTGCTAATTTCGAGCAGAGATGGGTGGGAGAGTTGGAAGCAGCAAGGGAGAAATTTCAGTCCCCTCCTTCTACTACTATTGAGGAATTACTTAGTCAAGCCCTGGAATTTTGCTCTAGAATTCAAGTCGAGCCAACTCAGGTTGATGTAGGGGACTTATTAGACCAGAGTGACTCTAAATTTAAAGCCAAGTGTGACAGGTTATGGGAGATGTGGAAGCTGCATGTAGAGAGACACTCTCATGTCTTTAAGGGGAATTTGGCCAAATTAGGAGAAATTGACCGTCAACTGAAAGATTTGGAGGAACAAGAACTACCCGTACCTTCTTCTGCTCAAGAACCTGAGCTTGAGCTTGATGGACCTACCAGTGAAACAGAAGCAGCGTACAAGGCCTGGATGGAATTTGTGAAACTACTCAGTGTACTGAAAATCGACTATGACATTCGCATCAATATTGCCAAAAAGGCTTGCTCGTGGATATCTACCCGCATCAGAGAGTCCATGCACAGTGAATTAGCTTCAGCCTGTGTATTTCTTTTGGAGTCTGAACAACAGAGCATCCTGAAAAACAGAGAAAAAGTTCGCAAAGTCTTGGAGGAGGTAAAGGAGTCTCAGGCTACCATAGAGACGGAACTAGCTAGAGCATGTAACAGGAATTCGCAATTATACGCTCCTGCTCTCTCCCAAATGCAGCTTACCTGCGATCTGTGCTTGGAAGCAACCAGAGAGACCCTGTATCAACACGCGAATCGGGCTATCAGCAATGTAGGGGCTAGAGTTTGAATTATGACATTTTTAATTTCTTCACACGGCTCTCACAGGAGGTCCAGCATGCCTGGGGACCCTTCTAAGAGCAGCTCCTCGCTGCATCTGCTCCGAGCTATATGCTCTGGGGTCATCAGGAGTTTCAGTGTGCTCAATAACCTCGCTCAAAGGATGGACCGCGGGTGCCAAGTCAAACTTGTCCATGGGTAGAATGCGACGCCGTTTGGCTCTCAGATTTACGGCATTGTGCCTAGCAAAGGCTGCCACGGAAGTCATGATAATGCCAAAGATGACCAGGAACATGCCCTCTAAAAGCATGGTGCGCGAAGAGAGCAAGGTGAGAGCAACAAATAAAATTGAGGAATTTAAATTTTTCAAGGATGAAATAAAATTACGGACTTGTCAGGCTTGACAGCAGGCGTCATAGGATTTGCAATAGTGCTGAGCTGTGTGGCTCTTCTCAACAATGAAAAATGGGCTCATAATCCATGGCTCATTCCCGTTTTAGTTGCCCTGCTTTGGGGTGTACTTCAAGATCGTTACTAGCTTTAGGGAAGAGTACCCCGCCTCATAAAAAAATAGAAACTCTAAGCAAGTGGAATTATGTTGCAGCAGCAGTCCATTTAGGGGCTGCACTGTATACTTCATTTACTCTTAAAACACGGTCAAAGAGACTCGTAGAAGTATTCAGATTAAAGTTTGATTACTCTATTCCCCCCACTGACTCTCGAGTTGACATTCCAATTAAAACAGAACCCCAGGAAAAGGTGGACTTAAAGATTTTCGTCGTGGCATTCTTCATCATTACAAGTGCAGCTCACTTTCTCTATGCAACAGATTTTTTTGGAAGGGGTTGGTACTCTTCACAAATCCTAGGATTTGGATGGAATCCATGGAGATGGGCAGAGTATTCACTCAGTGCGGGACTCATGATTTATTTAATTTCAATTGTCAGTGGTACAAAGGAGCAGATCTCTGCAGTCTCAAATGCCCTGATTACACCTGGTCTAATGATCAATGGATTTACAAATGAGCGAGCTTTACAACAAAATGCATTGCACGATTGGAGTCTTCAGCCCGACCAACCTAAACCCAAGGTTGATGCACTTATTGTGTTAAGTAATTTGATTCCAGGTTGGGCACTGTTTGGAGTACATTGGTATGTGATTTTATCAAACTATGCAAAGTTAAGTAAGGAAGCCAAGGACGCTTCAAGGCCGTTCGACAAGAGTGTTAGTTTCATGGTATACAGTCAACTCTTATTCTTTTCCTTGTTTGGGGTAATACAGACCTATCAAGTGTATCGCTGGGCTACCTTAAAGGCGGGAAGGATCGAACCCAGTTACATTTTCTACGAAAAAGGTTACATTGTACTTTCAGCAATCACAAAACTTGTGCTCGCAGGAACAGTAGTGTACGCCTTACGGGATTAAAGCTATTCTCCTCCAACTAATCGCACATTAGCTGACTGTCTTACAGTCAGTTCTCTCACCCGCTTCTTGCCTTTAAGTGCACGCTCCTTGCACGTAGCCTCCAAGTGCTCCCTAATCTCAGCTTCATTAAGGGTAACCCACTTGTCCACATCATTCTTCTTGCACCACTGCAGAAACAGTAATTGCCCTACAGTAGTGTAATGCGTAATTTCTCCAGTCTTGAAAAACAATAAGGTTCCTCTGCGATACGGGTCAAAGAGTGTACGGTGCAGTCTCTTTAGTGTAGCACAATATGAAATTGTAGGATCAATGAAACGCTGCTCTCCTGTGACTGGGTCCGTAGATTGAAGAGAGGAGCCCTTGAATTTACCAAAATTAGTGCAATACCAATTGTACAAGCGCAAGCGGGGAACTGAGGAAGACTCGTCATTGAGAGGCACTAAAACATCTCTGAGGAATTCAGGTGTGAGAAAGCCCGATTGTAGTAATTCACGAAGCTCTCCCTCTTCGCGCTTCTGCAAACCTACATGAACAATGGATCCGTTGACGACAAGTGTTGTCCCCCTGTAACACCAAAATGGTCCGATTGACTCGCTCGGTACTTTGCTCAAAGCTTCCTCAAAAGCTTGCTGAGTGGCAGGATCACTCATAGTCTTGCGTCTACGCATACTTATATACACCCTTCCCTGCATTTGAGAAATGGGTAAGAGTGTTTCAGACATATGTCTAATTTCTTTGTGGTTTGAACCAAGTCCCTTGGAAAAAGTAAACGAAGAAAAATTATCCTTATACTAACAAAATGAGTAGTTTTGCTTTTTTATGGAATCAAACTTTTCCAACCTATTTATTAATTGCATGGGCAGCCTCTCTGATTCTGGGTATAATTCTTGCTGCTACAGTGAAAAATACTGATACAGACAGAGTAAAGGGAGACAAACGTATTGCTGCAGTGTTCTTTGTAATGCTAAGCTTTGTGATCTTTGCCTCGCTCTTTATCTCATACAAATGCTCCAAGGGAGTGCAAAGTACCTATGAATACCTCGCAGAAAAGACTTGAGAGCCTCAAAGGATTTATAAAAATGTTTAGTTCAAATAGTGATTTTAGATAACTCTCTTTCATGTGAGACCTAGTGTTAACCCCCTGTTCTACACAGCGGGTTCTAGGAAGGCTTCTTTTTTGAGTCTAGCAAATAAACATTGAACACCATCTAGAGCGTTTCCTTTTTGCGGGGGCAGGTTCGAACTCTTCTTCGGACTCTGCTACTTCAGCTTTTTCCTCATGACAGTCACACAGGGCAACTTGCTTAGTGACAAACCCCATGAAAAAGCCTTCCATGAGAAGAGGCAGGGTACTATGAATGAACATGAGAGTGCGATCTCTAACTTCCCCTACATCGTGCTTATCACCAAGAGCAAAGTACAGTAGTTCTTGAATGGTATTGATTCTCTTGCGGATGAGCTCATGTGCTACCACTGAATCTTGGAGAGCTGCCAGATTCTCAGAGGCAAAGGCAGAATCCTCAATGTAAAAACGCATAGCTACATTGGATGTGTTGAGGAGTTCACTCAAGTCAAATGCCTTGTCCCCCTTTCGTAACACTAATTCACGCAATAAAAGAGACAGGTCATTGTCATCAGTAGAGCGATCTACCAGTATCTCGATTTCTTTATTTCTCCAGACTTCTTGAAGTTTTGAACTTATGCAGAAAACGGATATTTCATCACTGCCGAGACTTGCCAGGTAAATCCCTTCTTGCTGAGTCTCTGTTTTACGCACCCACATTTTTTTAGTGATCACTGGTCATTATTCGAAAGAACTTTAACGCATAGTCATTTTCCCCGGAAGAGTAAAAAAATGTCAGTTGAGTTCCCCGTGAAAAATTTCTACATTCTTGACGACCCAATTGTGACTTGTGATAATTGGCTAGAAGAATCAAAAACCGAAAATGATTATGGTCATAACGATTATTACTTGTACAAAGACTTACTTAAACATCCATGGCGGGTAAATGACCCAACAGAAGCTCAAATCATTGTCATTGCTATACCGATAGCAAAACTGTATTTTAATTTAGACATTCAAGCTTTTCGTTCAAAGATGAAGATTATTATGCAGTATTTGAGAAGCAACTCTCTTTTTACATCTTCAAAATGCAAGTTATTTCTAGCTGCTCATTATGAGATAAGTGCTTGGAATAAAATGTTTTTTTGTCCGAAATTCGCTCAAGAATTTGAGGAGACATTCAAAGACTGTGTATCTACAAGATATGAAGTTTACAACAATAGTAAATGGTCCAAACCTCCTTTAACTATATCTTCTCAACTACCAAAACTAGTAAACGTAAAATGGGAAATGACTATGAAAAGTGTTTGCTTACCTTACGCTCCATTTGTAGGCAAAATAGAAGACCCCAACTTTTCCGAGTGGCAAAAAAGAAAACATTTGTTGTTTTACGTGCAATCTAGAAGGGAATTCGGTCACAATGCTACGCGGCTTAGAATGTTCCCCTTTGATAGTGGTTTAAATAAAAGGGAAGATAGCTTCATTGTAGAAGGTTTTTTGCCTTTATCTGAATTCTCAAACAATATGTGTGATTCAAAATATGTTTTTTGCCTTAGAGGAGACACACCAGGTACACACCATTTTATCAATGCTGTCTCTGCGGGGTGCATACCCGTTATTATAAGTAAGCTTTTTTCCGATGTGTGCGTGTCATTTGAGGATCAAATCCCTCTTTCTAGTTTTTCAATTTCTTTCACTGAAGAGGAATTCCTTGCTGATCCCAATCTAGTAGTGGAAAAAATAATGAGCATTGATAAAGATCAGATAGAGTCAAAGCTATTAAACCTAAGCAAAGCTCAAAAATTTCTTCTGTTTGACCACAAAGAGAGTGTGTTAAGTTCGGAGGTGTTAAAAAAAGCAGTTATATGATAATTGTGTCGCGTTCGTATTGAATGAAGATGTTCTTTGTGCTTACATTTGAATTATTTGCTAAAATGCTCTGAAAGCGCATCTATAAACGGCTTCATCCATACCCGGGATTCGTCGATATCGAAATTTTCATACTGCTCCAAGTTCTTATTCAGTCTAACAGGGGCATCTAGATACCGTTGAAGTTTCTGCTTGTCATTCCAGATCTCAACTGCTGCTTCCCCTGCTTTTTTAGCATTACTGTAATCTGAAACATCGAAATATGACTCCCGGTTGATAAATCGATCAATTCCATTTGAAGAGTCATAGATAGGTACACTACCAGACTCAAATGCCATTCCTATCTTTTCAGTAAAGTATCCTGGTTTTTGCATATTCTCTAAAGCTACAATAAATCCAAAGTCCTTAAATGCTTGAGAGTTTTGAAAACGATTTGACCTTTCTAAAGTAAACGGCTTGTCCTCTGTGTGGCACGATGGCCCAAATCCATAACAGGTTTTTTCCTGGTTACGCATAGATTTGAATAGAGCTTCTCGCCTGAGCACTTTGTTTGAAAATGCGTATGCGCAGCAATATTTCTTGGCAGAAGCTTCTTGAGGGGTTCTCTGTGTCTTTGAATCCTGAGCTAGTAAAGGGCAGTAGACTGCATTTGGTGCATCGCAATCGAATGTATTGATTTCACATAGAGGTTCTCTCCCCCTGTATTTTTCTACTCTAAAAGGTTCTCCAGACCACATTATGTACGGGCACGAATATTCTAAAGCTTCCTCATTGGTAGCAAAGCTTCGAACTACCAAATCTGGGTTTTTCTCTGAATCGTGAGTAATCTTAACTCCGGGAAAGGTTATTTTTAAAAGACGATCCACCAAGCCAAAGCCCCATCTCCCCATGCCATCTGATAAAACGTTAATTTTTTTCAGTCTGGTCTTGGACTTCGTCAAAACAGCACTCAACGAATTTCGGCAAAATGAAAAAAAATCGAGATAGATACTCCGCCTTTTCCCCAAGTCTTGGTTATAAACTTGGATGCCTCAACAGAGCGCTACGAAACATTACAAGATAATTTTCCTTCTTGGCCCCTTGAGAGGGTCAGTGCTATAAGGGCTACACCCGGATATAAAGGGTGTGCGCTTTCTCATCTTAAATGCATTGATATAGCAAAGCAACGCAATTTAGAGTGGGTTCTTGTACTTGAGGATGATTGTATGCCTTATGATAAAGAAAATATTTACAAGCAGTTTGACTCTCTACTCCCTACACTATGGAATCACAGAGATAAGTGGGAAATGTTCTCTGGTGGATGTACTCAAATTGCCGAAGTAAATTCCTTCTACCAAAGTGAGGACCAAGAGTTTGCTCAGGTTCGGGGGTTAACTACGCATTTCATTCTGTATAACAAGACATGCTATGACAGAATTCTTAATACATATGATAGAGACAAACCAACGATTCCTATTGATAACTTTTATCGTGACTATTTCAAAACATGGGTAACTAATCCATTTATAGCCAAGCAAGCACCCGGACATAGCTTGATAGAAAATGTTAGAACAAATTATGACAATTTCTTTTCAGTTGCAATGGGAAATATAAAATCAAATCGTGATCTGAAACCAGTGATTGATTTGCAAGCTATTTCTAAGGTACGAGCGCGGGAAGAGGTAAGATTGGTTGCATACATGATAAACCTTCCCGAAAGACAAGAAAGGTGGAAGAAGGTCAAGAAAAACTGGTCTCACATATTTGATGATCTAATACGTGTAAATGGTATAAGATCACCTATACTTCATGCGGGTTGTGGACTAGCACATCTGTCAGCAATAAATTTGGCCTTTCTTGCAAATCCCGGTAAGCCAGCAATTGTGCTCGAGGATGATGTAGTCCCCGATCCTTCTCTAACTAGACAAGCATTTCTTGAGGTCTACAATGAGGCTCTAAGGTTGACTGATAAATACGACGCTATCTATTTAAAACCAATGTGCCAAAAGCCAGTTCTAACTCGAGAAACAAAGTCCCCTTTATTCTATGATTTTCAGCCTACTCCATACATCTTTTGTAACGCCTTTATGATTTACTCTCCCAGAATGAAGTTCTTGGAGGAATATGAAGATCACTTATTGACTAACAAAACTGTAGTGCCAATAGATAGATTATTCACCAGTAACAAATTTCAAAAGATTTTTTACAACAGACCAGTTTCTTGGTTTTGCACCAAGGTTCAATCTAAGCTTAAGGATTTTGGCTCAGATAATAAGGGAGATCCCAAATTTTCTACAAACCCAATTTACATTAAGACACCACAGCACCTCGAAGCAAGTTTACAGGATGTTTACTCAGAGAGAGAATCAGCGTTTCAGCAAAGGCTGGATTTTAGTTTTCAACGACAAGAAGAAGAGAATGAGTGGTTCAGGGAGGATGAAAAAGAGATGGATATGCAAGATACCCAACCATCTCCGGTTCAATCTCTCTCTTCTACTGAAAAAGTCTGGAAAACCATAGGAAATGAAAATGATGAAGCCAATATCATGGTTTCATGTACGTTGAGATATGGATTAGGTACCAAATGGATTGAAAAATCCTTTGTACCTGGAATTTATAAGCTTGACAATGCTCAATTTGGTAAGGATCCAGTAGTAGGAAGCAAAAAGTGCATTCAGAGATTACTTTGATCTTTTCTTTTCGATTTCTTCATTAAGGAGCTTATCCAATTCAGAAGGAATTATTCTACTTTGTTTTTCTAACGTTGAATCCGATGCCATTCTTCTCGCCAGTTTGATGTAAGTAATTCCTTGCGCACTGTGTGCAGTTGATGTAATAACATCCCTGTCTTGAACAGCTAAAGTAAGACATTTTCTGGCTTCCTGTAAAAGATAACTAGGTGTCAGATCGGAAGAGGTTCTTGAAAAAACTCTTGCTAAAATACACACTGCCGCTACTCCTGCAATACACAGTATAGCATGTAGCTTGATCTTGTTACTATTCCAGTCATGAAGTTCTTGCTTAATGAATTCTATTTGTTCTTTTACAAGACTTGTTTTGACCCTTTCTTCAACATGGCAAAAAAACTAGCGAAACATGGTTTCGATCCATGGACTTTTGGGTATTCCTTTGGTATGGGCCCAACGCAATTCCTCTTTGCTATTTCGCTAAAAAGTACCCACTGCGGGGATTGAACCCGCGCTAATGCCTTGAAAGGGCACGATCCTAACCACTAGACCAAGCGGGTCAGCTTAGCTCGAATTAACCACTCAGCTAGGTAGTAGCTGAAAGCTTGAATGCTTTGATATTGAAGGATTTAAATGGATTGGGGCTGAGTGCAATCAATCCAAAGACACAAAACATGGCACTAAGCACAATGAGCAAGATCTTGTACTGAGCAGTGTGAATACGCTCACTCTCCACAGGCTTGGGAGCAGATTCGCTTGCCAGGGCGATATCAATGGTGCATTGCGTGGTACCTAAATTATTGGGGGTATTACGATTCATAGCTACAAAGGTGTTATACGTTGTAATGTCATTTTGAATGGACGACAAGTCCAGCGAAAGCCAGATTGCTAGGCCAATTTGAATAAGGATAGAAAACACCACTAAAGACCAACCTGCAAATCTACGAGCACTGAATTCGCTACTCAGAGTTTGAACTTGGGGTTCTTTTGCACCATTCATAAACGTTTCAGTGAAACTCTTCTCCAAACTAAAGAGTGCTGCCGTAGACTTTTCCAACTCACTCATTCTGTTTTTTTAAAGGGAGACTTCCATTTTAGACCTGAAGCTCTCATGAAGATCTCAACTTCATCACTATAAGTTCTCGTGTCCCTCAAGTGCTCTGTAGCCTCAGTGTCCATGTGCCTGGATTTTAGCAAGGCATCTTGATAGGTTTGAAGAGAAGACTTTTTCTTGGAGAGATGAATCAAGGATTGGGGTAGAGGAACTAGCGTGCCAGTGGTGAACTTGGACATGGAGGCTTTGGCTTTCCGTAGAGTTTGTTGTTGGACCACACGGTCATGCACAAACCATGACGCAATTTCTGAACATTTGCGCTGAGCCAAGTCCATTGCGCTCAGGTGATCCAATTGGGAAGCTAGCAAAGCCATGTCAGTCTTGCCCACAGAGGCTGCACTCACTGCCATTTCTTGAGTGAGGCCCAAGGAAAGCTCCAAGTCATAGGTCTCCAATGCCAAGGATCTTGTCAAGGTCCAGCGTGTGGTAAAGCTCTCTTCAAGTAAGAGACGCAAGTTGATGGGTGGAGGGCAGGATTCCTCCCCCTCTTCCAAGGAAGCCCGCCTGACTAAATCACTTCCCCAAACCTTGGCACACTCCAAGGCTCCACATATACTTGTCCCAAACTCAGAGCCAGACTCTTGAAGTAGAAATTTGCTACTCTTTTCACTAAACCCTTGAGTTCTTAGAAAAGCCAGCTTGGACTCTGTATTCCATGACGAAAGTTCCAAAGCATGCTCAGGTTTTTGCTTGGAATCTGGCCAGGATGTCAAGAACACTGGTCCACTCTTGAGCATGGAAGAAAAAGTCTTTTTGAGAGCAGCAGTCCATTGAGGTGTGAGCATGTCTGCATGTTCCACCACCCACATCTTGGGACGGGTAGAAAAGCCTCGTGTACCTAGCTGCTCTAGAACAGAAGAAGAAGGAGGGTCTAAGAAAATGTCCTGAAGGCACTCTACATCCATGTCCAAATGACTGGCCAGGGCATAAAGTAGCCAGGTCTTGCCACATCCAATTTCCCCAATAAGCAGCAAGGGGAATTTGTTGGTCTTCCATCCTTGAGCATGGCTCTTGAGGTCCTCCAAACACTTTGCGTAGGATGCACGCCCTGAAATGCGTGTGCTCATGTCAATTTGGACCTTTGAAGCAAAGGTCACAGCTAGAGACCAGTTTCCCTTGTCAGAGTTGCTAGTGTCTTGAGCTTGAGCAGGTACGAGCTGCATAAACCAGGGCACAGAAATTACAGCCTCAGGGTTGATTACTCTAGCCTGTTCGGCCTTGGTAGGTCCCACATTGCGGACCTTGTCGCGGACCTTGTCGTCCTCGATCTCTTTGGTCCCCTTGGTTTCTAAAGCGGCTTCAAAGAGAGTTCTTGAGCGCTTGGATGCACTGCGCTTTGCTTCCCGCTTAGCTGCAATGGCCGCTAGCTCCTCCTCAGTGTAGCTCGACATGGCAAAATATGGCAGAGGAAAAATTAATTCGACAAAAAAATTAATTTTTAGGGAAGAAAAAAACAAAACCAGTAATGCCCACAGAAGCTGATGAGTCTGTGTCTACGATTCATGTCGAATGGAGCTCTCAAGTCGAAGACATTTTGGCTGGAGAAGGGGAAAAATGTAGAGGATTAGCTTGGATTCATATGCGATGTGAAGCAGAAATGTCTAGATATAATACTGCTGTTCAAGTCCCCGTAATAATCTTGTCAACTCTCGCTGGTACAGCTTCAGTGGGTTCTTCTACGCTCTTTGGTTCCGGGAATGCAACAGTAAGTGGAATTGCTATTGGCCTTGTGAGCATCGCCGTGGGTATTCTTAACACTTTAGGAGGTTTTTTCAACTTTGCTAAGCGCTCAGAGGCTCATAGAATAGCTCACTTGCACTACAGCAAAATGAGTTCAAAAATTACTATCGAGTTATCTCTACCCCGCAATGAGCGTGACAGCGCAGAATCTTTGCTCAATTATGTTCGTGACTCTATGGAACGCTTAGCTGAAACTACTCCTCTGGCTTCTGAAAAGATAGTGAAGGACTTTAATAGCACATTCCAAAACTTAAAGGATGACATCTCCTTCCCCCCTGAAACTAATGGTTTGCATAAAATCAAAGTCTACAGATCAAGTGGGCCTATTCCCACACCAAAATTTACTTTTGATGAAGAGGCCCCGCCTCATGGAGATGCTGCTCCAACCCTGAATGTTCCCCACGAAAATAGCTAAGTTTTGAAGAGAGAAAGCACGGCTAAGACAGCAAAGCAAAATCTCCCAACTTTTCTGTTTCTTTCGATTTGATTTGATTCTTCACTTTTAGTAAGCAAAGCCACCTGAATAAAGAAAGACACTGACAAGACCCTGAGTAGAAACCCTCTAAGAAAGCAAAGCAGTACTAAACTTACAGGGAGAGAAACAGTTAGGAAGGGTATCTTATCTCGCCAGTCAAAGGGATTGTGCTCCATTATTCCCCAAAACGTTTCTACCTCTGAGGCTATCGGAGTAGAAGGTCTGTTCTCTAACAGATTTACTAGCTGAAAGTCTTCCATGTCATGAAAATCATTTTCGACAAATGTTGCCCAGTCTCTGCTTTCATTCCAATTGTTGAGTTGAGCGTCACCTCTCTTCATTTTAATTTTGGTGTAGAATTCCTTTGACTGGATTTTATAGTGATTTAATTGAATCCCGCTTGTGACTTCTAAAGTAGGGCCTCTTACAATTGACTTGTGGCACCTTATTTCCTTAACATGAGAGACTTTCCATATACTCTTGAGGTTAGTTTGAAGGGTCTTCTTACGCCAAGTAAATGACTTACGAATTGATTTAGGTTGGTTAATATGACCACTAGATCCAAACATTGTCCAATGCACGCTTATTTGGGAGTAGCCCTGATTAATATACTTTTCGACATGACTCTTTAGAGGCAAACCATCTTGTCCAAACATGAATTCATCCAAGTCAAGGACTGCTATAACATCTACATCATTCTTGATTGCACAGGGATACCCTATGGTAAAGTAATTTTCATCTTGTGCATGCGGTTTAGGTGCATCAATCACAATGATATTTGAATGCTTTTTAGCTATTTCAGCACCCCCGTCTGTGGAATTATTGTCAAGAAGAATTAACAAGTCTGCCCCCTGCCAAAAATAATGCTCAATCCATTCTTCCATGGCCATTGCTTCATTTTTGAACTGAGCAAGAACAGCGAACTTAATTTTTTATGACAAGACTTGTATTTATGGAAAAAAATTGCAAAGCTACACAAACGCAAAAATTTGGCTATGACTTCCTACAAGAAGGGTTCCATCCGGTGTCGCTGTCATGCAAGAAATGTAGTGTCCAATCCAGGGTAAAAACGGGTCAAGATTATGCTTAAGGACGAGAGGCCGAGAGTCAAAGTTGCGTATTTCATACAGGTTGCATTCACTGGATACAAACAGAGTACTCCCTAGTATTTCCACACAGCGGGGTGTAGGTATGCTGAAAAAATGAGAGGATACTCCGTTAGCATCCACATACAAGAGCTGATTGTTAAGAAAGTCGCTCACTAGAGCCCCCGAAATCCCTTGTTTTTGGTAGGCACAGAGACCGCACAATTGAGAGCCTTCTAGTATAAAGGTCTGGTGATTGATACAAATACTTGAAGACGCAAATGTTGTGAAAATCGAGTGACCGCTGATGCACACTGCAAAGGGACTACTTGAAGGGTCAGCGTCTGCAAAGGAAAACAGAAGGGTGGGAAGGTGCTTTAACACATTCTTACGATGAGGTCCAAGAGAAAAGGTATAGATCCCATCACTGCGAGCCATGTAAACCTCTTCTCCCTTGCAAGCAAGAGCAAACATTAAAACATCTCGATTAGTTAAGACATCTGCACAACCCTTTCTGACAGCCCGTACAACTCCATTGTTAGTATCAGCTAAAATCAGGGGGCCCGAGGCTAGGCAACTTAGGCTTCTGATGTAACTGAATTTAGCTCTTGAAACGGGGCCATCTAAGAAAGAAGACTCTTGTCCGCTAATCCATTTGAGTTCCCCCCTGTACCTGCAGCTAAAGTCTTGCACTGATCGGGGGATTTGAAGGCGAATTGTTTTTGAGGTTGCTCTTAATTTTCTGCAATCATCCACTGCCAAGAATGAAGTAAGGCCATAAGATGCACCTCCCACAACATCCTCGAAGCTTGGGTGCTCCATGGAATTTTGTAAGGGAAAAATTCAATTTCGTAATTTTATCCCAATTCTTTAATTCTCTTGATCTCTTTGCAAATGCCTTTTCTCAAGATTGACAGCATTGTGGGCGACTCTGACTATGATCGCATCACAAGCAGCGTGGCAATGAGGTGTGGATTTGTGCCTCAATTCCGCACCCGCAAGTGGACTGGTGTAGATCGCAGAACTGACGAGGAGCTAGAGGGAGACTATAACAAGGTCATTCTTTGGCTGGACAAGGACGGGTGTGTGTGCAGACCCGCCTTGGTCTTTGTGCGCTATTAGTGCAGAGATTACTGCGTGTGGGGGGAGGTGAGGTAAGAGAAGGTGAGAGACGACTAGAATCGAAAAAAATGACACATTATGAGGTGCAAACTAGGAGGTGCTACTCTACCTTATTCTTTTCCGCAATCTCATCAAAGGAGCTGCAAAGTTCTGCCAAGAGTCGCTGAGTCCAGAGGATTGCCCACAGAATTTGCTGCAACCACAGCACACACGAAACTCCATAGAGGCAAAGCAGCACAAGTGAAGAGCTTTGCGTAAACAGACCATAGTACTTGATGATTGGGTGACCCACACAAATCACTCTGACGACAACAAAGTGGATGAGAGCAGGTGTCATTAATACGGCGTACTCAAACTCGTGGTAGCTGATGAAGGCAGCTTGAACAGAGATGCTAGTCGTCTCCATCATAATCAGGGAATTGGTGATGGCAGCCTCGGGTGTATCTCCCTTCCACAGCTGATAATGACAAGCTGCAAAGCAAAGAAAAGCACCTAAAATGTGATGAATGAGCATGAGCTTGTTGGTGCGCTCTTGGAATGCAACATTTAAGGCAGCATCATACACAAAGTACAGCAAGGTGGCTGCAATGGCAGACTGCCAGTCGCTGTCGGAAATCCACCATGCGCAGGCAGTGCTGTGCACTGCACTCACAATTCTTCCAGGGGTGGTTTCATGCTTGCGAGGAAGTCCTAGCTCCAGTGCTACTCTCAGCAAAAGCACACTAATGGACTCATACACAAAGGAGGGCAACATGGAACCCGCAGTGAGCATAAGGCCTAGAAAAGAGTCACGCATAACAATTTAATTTTGGAATTCAATTTGAGTTATTTATCCCATTCAAGGGATTGGATTTTTCTTGAAGGGGTGGTTCATTGAGGTCAGAATTAGAAGAAGGACGATGTGTCCAGGGTGTCGAGGTAGGCTGACTAACACAGCACATGGCACAGCAAAGAAGGTTATAAAAACATAGGAGTGCCAAGCCCTCCATTTTTTAGTAGAGAGGCTGGTAAAAGCTTTTACCCCCTTCCAGGTCGATACGAGGACTACGAAGATGAGAGCTAGAAGCAGAGTGCTGCTGTGCAGCTAGATTTAAAAAATCAGTTCCTCCTGGGAATCCAGGATATTGGGGGGGGCTTGAAGGTATAGCTTTAAGTTCACTTAAAACCAGAGCTTTACTTTGCAAATTTGCGGGCAATGGTTGCAAGGCAACATTTCTAAACTCCCAACAAGGACCCCAATCATTCCAAGGCTGCCCCCAAAAATTAGACCGCCAATATACTGTAAAGACTTCTCCAGGCGTATACGTGATTTGATGTTCAGGATTAGGGAAGGGATTTGGCACATCAATGACTTGGAGCACACGGACTTGAAAGGTAGGGTAAAAATTCCCTGCGGGGTCAAAAGCAGGGGGCTGTTGAAGAACTTTTATGACCATTCTAGGATGATGCAAGTAAGGACCTCGCCCTCGAATAATATATTCTCGATTTATACGTATGTCTTGATACCGTACTTGCATTTTTTTAGAGTTCAACAAGAGGGAATGACTGAACTGAAAACTCACCGTTTTGCTTGAGAGGTGTAATCTTAAGAGGAGTAATCAGTTTATGCTGAAGGATGAGACCTCCACAGCATTCCTTTTTATACTGTTTGATTTCCCCCCCCTGGAATAATGCTGCAATACCATGACTCCAAGACAGATTCAATCTGTATTTCTTTAAAGATCCTTGGTGATGAACAATCCACGACTTTGAGGAAGAATCCCAAACTGAATTCATTTTTTTTCCTCTCCTCTAGAAGCAGTCCTAATACACTTATCAACACACTCTTAAAAAAAGAATATGCCCCGTTCAAACTCTTATGATGGGATACCCTACTCTAAATCCGCATCCACTAAAACTAGATCTACTCTAGACAGATCACAAAGTAGAAGTAGGAAAAGCAGAGGTTCTGTAAGACTACCTAGGCCCCCAAAGATTAGGAGAAGTTCGCCCCAACTTTTACTAGGCTTAAAAGACTTGAGTCCTTCTAGGTCCGCGAAGCGTGCAGCAATAATGCTCAAAAATATTAATTACGATTTTGCTTCAAACCCTTCTCCTTTAAAAAGCAGGCAAGGCTCTGTACTTGCCGACTTTTCATCAAATTCACAGAGAATTAAAGAAAAGTCAGTTTCTCCAGGAGTCTTAATGTCGAGAAGAGCTTCTATTAAACGATCTCGTTCTCGTTCCAGATCTCGCTCACCCCCTAAAATGGTAAAGGGATAAAATTTACTCTCCAAGTCACGTGCTTAATCTGAACAATCCTATAATGAGCATTGACTGGCAAGAATGGCAAGAGACGTTGAAATGGTTTTTTGCAGAGAGCACTATGCGTGCGGGCACCTTACCTCACCACACCAAGATGAGCTTTAGACAATTCTCAAGGCAGAATCAAGAGGAAGAAACGGCGACAAAGCCTGAATTCCCTCCCGTAGATGACCTGACTTTAAGGCAATACTATTATAAACATATTCATCGCACGCCTGAGGAATGTGCAAGGGAAGGAGAATGGGAACAACGTTCTGAAGAGTGGAAAAATGCACGCAAATTTTCCCTCACAGCCTCTGACTTTGGTGCGGCAGCAGGAACAAATCCCTTTGAATCATCAGAGACATTGCTTCAAAAGAAATTGTATGAGACCTTCCAAGGCAATGCAGCTACACGATGGGGGTCTACAATGGAGCCCTTGGCTGCAGAGGCCTTTCTTCAGTATGCAAAACACTCCTGGGGTGTTGAAGGTTCAGTTAAGCTGCATCACCCCAACTTGGTGAAATTTTCATCTTCTAGTTGGTTAGCAGTGAGTCCTGATGGAGTGCTAGAATACATGGATTCAAATGGCACGAAGCACTATGACCTTGTAGAATTCAAGTGCCCTACAAAAGCACCTACGGGAAAGCACCCATATTCCAAGTATGAAGGGAATATACCCCCTTATTATGCCTCGCAAATGTTGGGTATCTGGGGGTATTGCAATTCTAATGGTGGAATTATGATTGAAGGCAGGCCTGTGGTACTTGAGAGAGTTTGGTTTGTAGTCTGGCAACCCTCTGACCTATGGGTTTCCCCCTTTGTGGCTACACGTGAATCGTGGGATGCTCTGCATGTTTCCCTTCGCAAGTGGTACTTTGAGTTGTTTCTTCCGTCTCTGTACAAGACAATGAGATCTGTAGCAATGGCTTCACACGAAGACTCTAAAGATGAAACTTTGATTTGAATTTTCTCACATTTTCTTGGATAGAAGTAGAATCCCCCCATAGCAAGTAATAACTCAAAAAGCCTGCTCGTGTTGGGTCTTTCGTTCCTAAATCCTTCTTGTGTCTTTGGCGATATCTAGATCGTTGCTCCTTGTCATGTGTCAAAGTGTAATCATCCATTCCTTTTGCACCGAAATGTGTGGTTTTTGATCTTTTTCCATCCTTAAACGTGGCCTTGTATTTTTTCCCACTGCGATCTGAGCGCTTGAGAGAAACAAGCTTGATTTTTTTCTTTATCATAAAAAAATAACCACTTATAGATATTCGCGAGACTGGTTTCTTATATCAGAAATAAGAAGAAAATTGTTAGGCTTTGTTGATGTCGATAAGACGCACTCAATTTTAGAGATAGGCTGTTTTGAAGGGCTGTCGAGTGTTTTCTTTGCTGACAATTTACTTCATCATCCCGACTCTACACTGACTTGTGTAGATCCATTCATGACAGTTGATAATAATGATCACGCAAGTTTTTTGCAAAATGATGAAGAAAAATCATTCGATTATAACACTTCAGTATGTGCTAACGCAGAAAAAATAGTTGTTTATAAGGAAACATCAGATGCATTCTTTCTAAGAAACACTAAAGTGTACGATCTGATTTACATTGACGGGTGTCATGAACCCGACTTTATAACAAGGGATATGGAAAATTCTTTTAAAGTTTTACAAGCGAATGGAATAATGTGGATGGATGACTATGGGGGGGGAAAGGGAGGTACTATAAAAAATACCATGGATTTATTTCTCACGAAACACACTGGAGAATATGTCATAATTCATCAAGGATATCAGCTAGCCATTCAGAAAAAGTAAGTCTTTAAGCCAAGCGTGGAAATATCTGAGTTTCAGAGAGTAAGGTAAGAGTTGGGCCGTACACGAGACTTAGGCTGCGCAGAAACCCCAGGCCATTATCATTTAAGCTATTGTCATTAAATTGAACAACTGATGTGTTACCTCCCGTGTCATGATACTGCAGAGCTAGGGGAATATTGTCTTGATTGAAAAAAGAAGTGGCTCTTAAGTTAGTGTTACTCTTAATATGATTTCTAAATAAAGTTCTATAGTCCAAAGCAGTCTTGTCGTGCTTTTGGCTTCCTACATGACCAACAGGCGAAGTGTAGGGAGCACCCAAGTATTGTCCATCAGCGGGGACAGGACACCCATCTTGATTACTCAAATATGAATTTGATCCAAAGCTGCAGTCCACTGGATCACACACATATTCTTCTACTAGCTCTTCACTCAAGGTTTCACGCAAGTAACAGCTTTGAGGCCATGCTGCCTCAATATCAGGATTAGTTAGAGACGAGTGTATATTCAGAGTAATGGGGACTGACTGTACTCCTCTCAAGTCATCAGATAACCAAAGATTAGTTTGAAAGTACTTTACATTTTGCCCCGTGGTATCAACTGTCAGAGTGAGAAAGACACTGTCACTACCTAATGCTACAGCCTCAAAGGCACTGAGAGAGTACTTGTAAATTAGAGCGGACTGAGTCCCAACATTATTTATGTGTACATCAATAATGCCAGGAAGTTCAGTGGCTACAAACAAAGTTTTTGATTGGGCAAACTGAGAAGTGTCGATTTCAGGATTGATTACCTTCATTGTGATACTCCCCAGATACCCCTGAGGAACATCAATTTGAAATCCTCGCACTACATTACCTGGCAACAGAAAGGGGGCATTGTATGCTTTAGGTCTATTGCCAGGGAAATTGCACTGCTGCATGAAATTACCCATACTCAACACATTGGCGTCAATGTTAGTGACATTAATTGTACTTGCTCCGCTGTAGGCATAGCACACACTAGGGCACTGTATGTTTGATGTCAATAAATCCCCAAATACACTTTCATATGTAGAAGGATTGGTACAGGCTGGTAGCCAGCACCGATAAGGTAATTGAGACTGATTGAAATTCTGATTACGTGCAATGTCCCCGTAATTCAGCTGTTGTCTTACACTGTTCATGGGATTTAGGGTGGGATACTCTATGGTAATGTCTTCTCCATCATCATCTAAGAGAGAAGGGTAGCCAGTGGTTGTTCCATCCACTTCTGTGAAACTAGTGCACGGTTTTGAGTATGTGAGAGTAACGCCACCATCAGTGTAAGTTCCAAGTCCTGTAAAGGAAGTATTATCAAAACTTTGAGGAGCTTCACTAGTGTCATTGGCACTAAATTGACCTTGCTGTTGGCTGGGGTCACAAAACAAGTCTACTCTTCGATTAGAATCTCGAACAGCCAAGGGTTTGGAGAAAAATGTCAAGGAAGACTCAC
>Ga0114967_10000543_pt1 | contig 32264 bp, 21 predicted proteins | sample M_130628_MF_Meta_FD_92639 | JGI IMG/M metagenome (GOLD analysis project Ga0114967, IMG submission 92639) | Freshwater microbial communities from Lake Montjoie, Canada to study carbon cycling - M_130628_MF_MetaG | ecosystem: Environmental > Aquatic > Freshwater > Lake | place: Lake Montjoie...
GCGGATCTACGTGAAGCTCGACGAGGGGCAGCCGCTCGATTTCGATGCCTGGGTGAAGGGGGTGAAGGATGGCCGCAGCTACTGTGGCGACGGCCTCTCGCACGTCCTCGAGTTCGGCGTCGATCACGTGGCGGTGGGGGAGCCGGGGGATGGCGGCAAGCTGAGCACGCGCGTTCTCGACAAGCCCGGCACGGTGACGGTGGCCTGCGACGTCGCGGCCCTCCTGGCCGATCCGGTGCCGACGCCGGCGACGGAGGCAATCCGCTCCCGGCGCCTCGACGACAAGCCCTACTGGCATCTGGAGCGCGCCCGGGTCGGCGCCTCGCGGCAGGTGCCGGTGGAAGTGATCGTCAACGGCGAGCCGGTGGTCACGCGGATGATCGAAGCCGACGGCCATGTCGAGGAGCTCGGCTTCCGCGTCGCGATCGAGCGGTCGAGTTGGGTGGCGATCCGGATCTTCCCGAGCGTTCACACAAACCCGGTGTGGGTGGAGGTGGCCGACAAGCCGGTCCGCGCCAGCCGCAGAAGCGCCCAGTGGTGCCGGGAGGCGGTCGATGTCTGCTGGAAGGCAAAGGTGGGGCAGATCCGCGAGGCGGAGCGCGGGGCGGCCGCGGCCGCTTACGACGAGGCCCGGGCCTTCTATGATGCGGCGATCGCCGCGGCGGAGGCGCAATGAGGTTGATCCGCGACAGCCAAGGAGTCGCTTCAATGGCAGGCAGTCGAGTCGGCTGGGGGGCAATCGTGGCGGTGGCGGTGGCGATCGTCGCGGGCTCGGTCGGAGCCGAGGATGCGATCGACCGGCTGGCGCCCGAACGTGTGGCAAAGGTCCACGAGGCGGTCGAGGCGTTTGCCGCAGCGCGCAAGCCGTTGGAGCGGGGCGGCGATCTCCACGAATACCGCTGCAATCTCCACGTCCATTCGGCCTTCTCCCACGACAGCCGGGGGAAGATCGGCGACATCATCGCCGCCGCCAAGCGGGCTGGCACCGACGCGCTGCTGTTCACCGAGCATCCGGCGGCCCACTATGACTTTGTCGCCGATGGCCACAGCGGTATCGTCGACGGCGTGCTCCTCGTGCCGGGGGCCGAGACGAAGGGGATGCTCGTCTACCCTCGCAGCACGGTGCCGGAGCACGACGCGCTGGAGCCGCAGGATCTCGTCCGGCGCGTGCGGGCGGGTGACGGGATGATGTTTCTTTGCCATCTCGAGGAACGGATGGACTGGAGCCTCGACAGCCTCACCGGCTGCGAGATCTACAACACCCACGCCGACGCCAAGGAGGAGACTCGCCTCTACCAGATGATGAAAAACCCGCTCTGGCTCGTGCAGGCGAAAAAGGTTCTTGATGCCTATCCGCAAGAGGCGCTCGCCGCGATCTTTGATCCGCCGGTCGACTACCTGCGGCGCTTCGACGAGCTCTGCGCGATCTACCCCCACACCGGCGTCTCGGGCAACGACGCCCACGAGAATGTCGGCCTGCGGATCACGCTTCTCGAGGGGGACAAGGTGCGCATTGCCGATGCCCTCGACGAGGAGCTGACCGTCCTCGACCGGGCCGTCGTGGGGGTGTTTACACCGATCCCCGCTGACGCCAAGCCTGGCGATCTCGTCTTCAAGCTCCAGCTCGACCCCTACGAGCAGAGCCTCCGGCATGTCGGGACGCATGTCCTCGCCACGGAGCTCTCGCGCGAAGCCATTCAGGAGGGCCTCGTCAAGGGACGGGCGTTTGTCGCCTTCGACTGGATCGCCGACGCCCGGGGCTTCGATTTCCATGCCGAGGAGGGCAACGACCGGCACGAAATGGGGAGCCATGTGAGGCTGGCCGGGAAGCCGGTGCTCGTCGGCAAGGCGCCGCTCCCTGGCCACTGGAAGGTGTTCAACCGTGGGGAGATCGTCCACGAAGCCGACGGCGAGACGTTCTCGTTCGCGCCGACGGCGGTGGGGAACCACCGCGTCGAGCTGTGGCTCGACGTCGCTGGCCGGCCGCTCCCTTGGGTGCTTGCCAATCCGATCTATGTGGAATGAGACGTCGTCTCCTTCGAGCGCTCCTCCACCTTGCCTCCCCGACCAGCCGGACCCTCAACGATGCCTGCTTCCCAGTCCCTGTCGACCGCTCAACCCGCTGCCCCCGGCGTGCTCGTGATTCTCGGCGCCTCCGGCGATCTCACGAAGCGCTTGCTCATGCCGGCACTTCTCAACCTCGCCTGCGACCGGCTCCTCCCCGAGGGATTTGCCGTCGTCGGGATGGGGCGCGACGGGATGACGTCGGAGGAGTTCCGCGAGCGGCAGCGCGGGGACATCCAGAAGTTCTGCACGCGTGGCACCGTCGATGAGGAACGGTGGGGCTGGCTCGAATCCCGCCTTCACTACATGGGGGGTGAGTTCGACGATCCGGATGCCTTCGCGAGGCTCAGGCGCCTCGTCGACGAGACCGCGGCGGCGATCGGCGCCGTGGGGAACACCCTCCTCTATCTGGCCATCTCCCCCGACTTCTTCGCGCTCGTCAACCAGCAACTCGACACGGCCGGTTTCACGCGGATGGAAGGAGCGCGGCGGATCATCGTCGAGAAGCCGTTCGGCCGTGACCTCGACTCGGCCCGGGCGCTCAACCGTTCGCTCCTCGCACATTGGCCCGAGGAGGAGATCTACCGCATCGACCACTACCTCGGGAAGGAGACGGTCCAGAATCTGCTCGCGTTCCGGCTGGCCAACGGGATGTTCGCCCCGCTGTGGAACGGACGGCATATCGACCACATCCAGATCTCCACCACGGAGACCGTCGGCGTGGAGACACGCGGTGGTTATTACGACCGCACCGGCGTCGTCCGCGACATGATCCAGAACCACCTCATGCAGATGATGGCCTATGTCTGCATGGAGCCGCCGGCATCGCTCGATCCGGCGGACGTGCGCGATGCGAAGTCGAGGCTCCTGTCGAGCGTGCGGATGATTGCCGCCGACGACGTCGCAGACGCGTGCGTCCGTGGTCAGTACGGCGCCGGGAAGAAGGCTGACGGCTCCGCAGCAATCGCCTACCGGGCCGAGCCGGCGGTCGACCCGCAGTCAAACACCGAGACGTTCGCAGCGATCCGACTCCATCTCGACAACGATCGCTGGCGCGGGATGCCGGTCTATCTCCGCTCCGGGAAATCGCTGTGGAAACGCGGCACCGAGATCGTTGTCCAGTTTCGCCACGACGCCACGGCCATGGGCGGCATCGATCCGACCGGCGTGCCGGCCGAGGGGAATCTGCTCGTGTTCCACATCCAGCCCTTCCAGGGGGTCGAGATCCGCATGCAGGCGAAGAGGCCCGGGCCGGGGTTCTCGCTCCAGCGCACCGGGATGCGGTTCGACTACGCCGATGCCTTCGATGCGGCGCGGGGCACCGGCTACGAGGTGCTCCTCTACAGTGCCTTGAATGCCGATCCGACGCTCTTCTCGCGGACCGACTTCGTGGAGACCGCCTGGGAGATCGTCCAGCCGGTGCTCGACAGCTGGGCCGCGACGGCCGCCGCCGATTATCCCAACTATGCCGCCGGCAGTTGGGGGCCGCACGCGGCAGGCGACATGCTGGCCCGCGACGGCCGCCACTGGCATGAGATCCTCAATCGTGACGTGCTCGCGCGGACGGCGTTCTTCGCCGAGGCACCGGCGCTCGTGCTCAACAACCTGCTCCCGGCGTTCCGGCCGCTGGCGGTGGCGGTGGGAGAGACGATCGTCGAGGCGGGAGCGCACGACGACGAGATGTATTTCGTCTGTCGTGGCGAGCTCGAGGCCTGCGGGGCCGACGGGCAGAGAATCGGCCGTCTCGGCGAGGGGGAGTTTTTCGGGGAGATGGCGGTGCTCTTCAATCAGCCGCGGTCGGCGACGGTGCGGGCGACGACGCCGTGCGATCTCCTCGTGCTCGATGGCGACGAGTTTCGTCGGATCGTCAACGACTTCCCCGCCGTCGCGGCGGAGTTTCGCCGGATCGCCGCAGGACGGCTCGGCGGGCGCGAGGAATGAACGTTGCCCGCACGGGCACGCGCGGTGCGGATTGTTTGAATCGCGTTGGGCTTCCTGCAGCCGCCCGCGCTGGTGGGTACGATTTGCCGGCTTTCCCCATACCGGAGTCTTCCCGTGGATCGATCCCCCTCGACCGGCCCGAGCATTCAACAGCGGTGGGGCTCGACCGGGATCGGCGGCAACCCGGAGGTGGAGCGGATTGCCGAGATCCGCGACGACTTGAGCGCGTGGCGGCGCTGGGGGCCGTATCTCTCCGACCGTTCCTGGGGAACAGTACGGGAGGATTACTCACCCGATGGCAACGCTTGGACCTCTCTGACCTACGACATGGCCCGTCGCCGGGCCTACCGCTGGGGCGAGGATGGCATCGCCGGCATCTGCGACCGCTACCAGATCCTCTGCTTCGCCCCCGCGTTCTGGAACGGCGTCGACGACCACCTCAAGGAGCGATTTTTCGGCGTCAACCCGCTGGAGGGGAACCACGGCGAGGATCTGAAGGATTACTTCTTTCATGTCGACAACACGCCGACGCACTCCTCCATGCATCTTCTCTACAAGTATCCGCAGCGGGCCTTCCCCTACGCGGATCTCGTGGCGGAGAACCAGGGCCGTCAGGGACAGGGGGCAGAGTACGAGCTGATCGACACCGGCATCTTTGACGACGACCGCTATTTCGACATCGACATCGAGTATGCGAAGGCCGATCCGGAGGACATCGTGATCCGAATCACGGCCCGCAATCGCGGGCCCGACCCGGCTCCGCTCCACGTGATCCCGACGCTCTGGTTTCGCAATACCTGGGCCTGGGGGAGCGAGCGGCAACCCGAGCCGCAGATCGTCGTTGGACGTGATGACTGGGGCAGCCTGTGCCTCGGGGCAGACGACACCAGCGCCCCTCTCGACCCCGCCATCCCGGTCCATTACCGACTCGGCTTCCGTTGGCTGTATGGGTCGCCGCCCGCGCCGAACGCTCCTGGCGAGCTCCTCTTCACCAACAACGAGACAAGTGGGGCGTACACGAAGGATGCCTTCCACCGCGCCATCTGCGGCGGTGAATCTGCCGCGGTAAACCCGGCGATGGTCGGCACCAAGGCCGCGATGCACTATTCACTCAATGTGCCAGCGGGTGGGGAGGCCACGCTCCATTTCCGGTTGTGCGCCGCGGCCCGGACTCGCCCCCTCGACGACGTCGATTTGATCATCGAGACGCGGAAGAACGAGGCCGAGCGGTTCTATTCGGCCATCGCGCCACCGCAGGCCACGGAGGACGAGCGGCTCGTGCAGCGGCGGGCGCTGGCAGGGCTGTTGTGGACGAAGCAAAGCTACATCTTCGACGTGAACAAGTGGCTCGACGGAGACAATCCATCCGCCCCGCCCCCCGCCAGCCGCTTGACGATCCGCAACCGCCACTGGCGACATCTCAACTCGCTGCGCGTGATGACGATGCCCGACAAGTGGGAATATCCGTGGTTTGCGGCTTGGGATTTGGCATTCCAGTGCGTGCCCTTCGCGCTGGTCGACGCCGCATTCGCCAAGGACCAGCTCTGGTTCCTCCTCTTCGAGCAGTTCCAGCACCCCAACGGCCAGTTGCCCGCCTACGAGTGGGAGTTCAGCGATCTCAATCCGCCCGTCCACGCGTGGGCGGTGTGGCGGGTTTACAACATGGACCGTTTCCGCAATCACGGCGGCCAGCGCGGTGACCGGGAATGGCTCGAGCGCTGCTTCCACAAGCTCCTCATCAACTTCACCAGCTGGGTCAACAAGGTCGACCGCGAGGGCAACAACGTCTTCGAGGGGGGGTTTCTCGGCCTCGACAACATCTCCGTCATCGACCGGAGCGAGTCGCTCACCGGTGGCGCCGTTCTCGAGCAGTCGGATGCCACCGGCTGGATGGGAATGTTCTGCCTCAACATGATGCGGATCGCGCTGGAGTTGGCGCGGGAAAACCCGGTCTACGAGGGGCTCGCCTCGAAGTTCCTCCAGCACTACACCTACGTCGCCTATTCCATGAAGAACATGGGGCGCCGCCAGCATTCGCTGTTCGATGACAGCGATGGCTTCTTTTACGACGTGCTCGTTCACCCCGATGGCCGCCATCAGAAGTTTCGGGTGAGGTCGCTTGTCGGCCTGATCCCGCTGTTCGCCGTCGAGCGGCTGGAGGTGGCTTGGATCGAGCCGTTTCACGAATTCCGGGCCAATCTCAACTGGTTCCTCGCCAACCGGAAGGAGATCGTGGAGGACGTCATTCACACCGTCGAGGGGGCCGACGGCCGCACCACGCATCTGCTCACGATCGTCAATCTCGAGCAGTTGCGACGGATGCTCGAGCGGCTCCATGACAGCGACGAATTTCTCGCCAAGCATGGCATCCGCTCACTCTCCAAGCATCACGAAGCCCATCCGTTCGAGCTCGACGGCCGGAGGGTGGGGTATGAGCCGGCCGAATCAGCAAGCAAGCTCAAGGGGGGCAATTCCAACTGGCGCGGGCCGATCTGGTTCCCGACGACGTTCCTGCTCATCGAATCCCTCCGCAAGCTCGGCACGGCTTTCGGCGACACCTACACCGTTTCCACGCCCGGCTCCGGCGGTGACGCGATTCCCCTCAACGCCATGGCACGCGACATTGCCCGGCGGCTGATTGAGATCTTCCTCCTCGACGAAAATCGGAAGCGGCCGGTGTGGGGAGGCGCGGCGAAGTTCAACGATGATCCGCTGTGGCGGGATAACCCGCTGTTCTACGAATACTTCCACGGCGACAACGGCGCCGGGATCGGCGCCAGCCATCAGACGGGCTGGACGGCCCTGGTCGCCAACCTGATCGATGAATGGCGTTGAACCAGCCGCGCATCGCCTTCGCGGCGTGGCGCCCTGTCCTCAGCGCCCGGGAGTAGCCCGGACTGTGTGCCGGGGGCTTCGATTGCGGCGGATGGCCTGCGTCACGGGCGGTCGGAGCCTGCCGCGGCTGCGGCCGGCTCTAGTGCCGCCGGCTTCGGCGGCCGGCGGCGCTCGGGGAGGAGATCCTCCCGGACGATCAGCTCGTTCGGTCCTGTGGCGCGCTTCCGCAGTGCAAAGCCGTCGTAGAGGGCGCCGATCGCCGTCCGCGATTCGAAGCGCAACTCGTCCCCCTCGATCTCGATGATCTGGAACAGTTGCGTGTCCTCCCCGAGGCGCTCCATGTGGGGGTGGCTGTCGCTCACGTCGTATTGCTTCGGGCCGCTGACGCTGACGACATACACCGTGCCGCTTGTCGGATCGACCCGATTGACGCCGGTGGGGGCGTTTTCAATCGTGGCTGGAGGGTCTCCTGGCGGCACGAGCCCGGTGCGGCCGTAGACGTGGTCGTGGCCCTGGAGCACGAGGTCGACGCCATGCTTGTCGAAGACCGGCTTCCAGGCAGCGCGGAGGAGGGCGTTGTCGCGGTTTTTTGCCGCCGAAAAAATCGGATGGTGGAAGCTGCAGACGACCCAGCGGCGCCGGTCTCGGGTGAGCAGCTCGTCGAGCCAGGCCGCCTGTTCGGCGAGCTTTTCGTTGCTGTTGAGGGCCACGATCCGGGTGTCGCCCCAGACGACCGAAAAGCAGGTCTCCTCGAGCCCCGGCGGGCCGTTTTCGGGAAGCGTGAACTGCCGCCGCCAGTGGTGCGAGAGCCGGCTCGTCGCCGCCTCCCCTTCGCCGACCTTCACGTATTCATGGTTGCCGGGGATCGGCAGGGAGGGGATCTGGGCGTGGAGGAACGATCCGGCCCGGAACCACTCCCCCCATTGGGCATCGTTCTCTCCGGCGTTCACCAAGTCCCCTGAGTGGATCATGAGCTGGGCCCGGGGGGCGTGGCGGCCGGCCTCGCGGACGACCCGCGACCACATCGAGAGGATGTCGTTTTGGGCATCGCCGAAGTGGACGAACTGGAAGCGAGCCGGCTCCGCGGAAGCCGTTTCGAATTGCAGCCACTCGCTCCAGTTCGTGCCGTCACCGACGCGGTAGGCGTAGCGGGTGCCGGGCTCGAGATCGGCAAACTCGACCGCATGGCAGATGGATGGCCCCAGATCGGTGGGATGGGCCTCGGTACGGGCGGGGATCGTCACGGCCCGATTGCGGAGCTCGGGGCCGTGTGTGGCGGCGGCGAGTTGGGCGAAGCCGTGCGGGGCATCGGTGCTCGTCCGCCACGCGACGGCCATGCCGTGGGCCGGGTCGGCGACGGGGGAGAGGATGATCCGATCGGGGAGCCGCGAGGGCCTGTGGGCCTCGGCCGGCGCGACCGCGAGTGGAGGCGCGTGGGGATGGTCGTTGCCTTCGTGGGCGCGGAGGGAAAGGGAGGGCGACACGGTGACGATGGCGAGGGCCACGATGCGAATGCCGAAGAACCGGTCGCGGTTTCCGGGGAATGGGTTTCGTGGGCTACGCATCGATTGATCGGGGCGGGGGGAAGGGCGGATGGAGGCGAACGCGTTGCCGTGATGGTACAGCGTCCGCGAGCGGAGGAGCGCTCCTTCACGTCTTTCACACACGGTGCGCGGACCCTTGCTGACTGCGATCGTGTCCTTTCGATCGCACCGGAGCACGACTTCGCCCTGTTAAACCGTGGGGTCGCCCTCGCGCATCTCGGCCGCAAGGTGGAGGCGAGGCGATCGATCGATGCGTCGGTCACTTCCGACCCGGAGTCGCGGCGGCGCGCCGAAGCGGCAATCCAACGATTCGGACTGTAGCCATGGACGAGCTTTGTCGAATCCATCAGCGCTCCCTCAACTCCCAAGCCAATCCGGCGAATCCCACCGGACCGAGGGGGAGTTTACCCGGAAGATGGCCGGATGACGTCCGCATGGCCGGTGATGCCCCGCGGAACCGTTTTTCGCTGAACCCCTTCGTCCGATTGGGAGGCTTGGGCGTGTTCGACGATCTTTGGGTGATGTGCGGCTGGGCTCGGGTACGGACGTGCAGCGGGGCAGTCGGATGCCGCCGTAAAAGGCTTTGGGAGGCTTGCCATGCGCAGCGACGGCGATGCGGTAGTCGCGGCGGGGTGATCCCAGTTCAGCCAGGGCGATTGCCGGTGTGCCGCTCCCCAGACTATTTTTAACCGGGACTCGGGCTCGCTGGCAGACGAGTGGGATCGATCAGGGAATAAGACGATGCCGTTCCGTTTTCACGCGTGCGAGGGTCGATTCTCTCGCCGGCGGATCTCGTGGATCGCGATCGTGATTGCCTCATCGTGGGCGGTCGGCGGGGCCAGCGGCGGTCGGGGGCAGGAAATCACGGCTGCCATCTCCGCTGCCACTGACGTGTCTTCCGGCGTCCGCGCCCGTGTCAAAGAGCTCGGCTACGCCGACGACGTCGGCGATCGGTTCGTGCGGCTCGTGGCTCCCTGGAATCCGGCGGATTGGAAGCGCCGTATCGCACAGGCCCGTCGGCGGGAGGCCGATGGGAGGCACACGTCCAGCGAGGTGTCTCGGGTTGAGTCGCGTGTCTTGGACGAGCTTCGGCGGCGACTCGCCGAGTCGTTCGAACAGGTCGACGGAAAGACCGACAAGTACCACCTCCATCGGATTCTCGAATCTCGACAGTCACAGTGCCTTGGCAACTGCCAACTGCTCATCGTGCTCGGTGGTGCGGTCGGGCTCGACGTTCGCCCGATCGACGTCATGCTTCCGGCCAAAGGAGGCCTCGGTGAACACATGTTCCATAACGCGAGCATCGTGCGACTCGCGGACGGCCGGGTGCGGATGGTGGACGAGCGCTGGGATCTCGACAGCCAGCCGTTCGTGTTCACCGAGCACTACGGGCCGGAAGGGGTTCATTGGCGTCTCCTCGACGACGGCAATCCCTTGGGGCTCCATCGCCTCATCAGGGTGCGCGACGTTCGTGGACTGAAAGCCGATCTGTGGACGAGCATCGGGTATTCGCGTTTGAAGGCCTCGCGCCTTGACGAGGCCCGCGATTTCTTCGCGAGGGCCCACGAACACGATCCGGAGTCGACGTTCACGTTGCTCGCGCTGGCACAGATTGCGGCCGCCGAAGGAAAGTGGGGCGAGGTCGATGCTCTCTTGGCCAAATCGCTTCAACTCGATCCAGAACGGGCCGAAGTGCATGCGTTCCGCGCGAGACTGGCGGCAGGTGCGGGGCGCCGCCGGGATGCGTTGGCTGCCTACCATGTCGCCATTCGCCTGTTCCCGGAATCACCGGATGCGTTCTGTGAACGCGGTCTTTTGCACCGCGACCTCGGGGATGAGGAAGAGGCGATCGCCGACCTGACGGAGAGCCTGCGGATCCGTCCGCAGCATGGCCTGGCCCTGGTCGGGCGTGGGAGCATGTACGCCAAAAAAGGAGAATACTCGCTCGCCCTGGCCGACCTCGATGCCGCGATTGCCGTCGACTCCCGCGACGTGCTCGCCCACTTCCAACGCGGGGTGGCGCTAGCGCATCTTGGCCGCAAGGTGGAGGCGAAACGCTCGATGGAGGCGTCGATCACGGCCGACCCGGAGTCACGGCGGCGCGCCGAAGCCGCGATCCAACGATTCGGGCTGTAGGCATCGATTCCAACCGTCGGCCAGCGGGTTGATCCCGGCAGAATCCTCCGGCTCGGTTGATCGACCGGAAGCCAACCGGCTTCCTTGGTGACGGTCCGCCAGCAAGGCTGTGGGAAGTTTCCGAGCCTGCTATCTTGATCTCCCGATCGAGAGGGGAGATCCCTTTCTTTCCCGGCGGCGACACGTACTGGAGAACTCGATGGCCATCCAATCAACGTTCGTAAAGAGGATCTGCCAGGGCTTCACCGGGGCGCTCGCCGCCCTCCTGGCAGCGCCAGCCGGCGGCGGTGAGGCGACGCTCTACCGCGACAGCTGGGGCGTACCTCATGTCTACGCCGACACCGAGGCAGCCGGCTACTACGCGCTGGGGTATGCCCAGGCCGAGGACCGTCTCGAGGACATCTACCTGGCCATCCGCGAGGCCACCGGACGGATGGCCGAGGTGAAGGGGAAGGGGGCGCTCGAGAATGACTATCTCATGCGACTCTTCCACAACGACACGCTCCACGGGAAGTATCTCGAGACCGCGCCCAAGCACGTCCAGGACGCCATCCGCGGCTTTGCCGCCGGGATCCGCGCCTATTGTAGAGAGCATCCCGACGAAGCGGCCGGGGTGAAACTCGAGATCGAGGACTGGCATCCGCTTGCCGTGGGGAGGGCGATGATCCTCCGCTGGCCGATCGGCACGATGATGGGCGACCTGCGTAACGCTCCCGAACCGGTCAAGCCGGCGATGGGGTCGAACCAGTGGGCCGTGGCCCCGAGTCGCTCGGCCGACGGCCGCGCCATCCTCCTCTCCGACCCGCATCTGACGTGGGAGGGAATGGCCGTCCTCTACGAATCGCGCCTCCACGCCGGCGCCATGCACACCAACGGCTTCTCCCTCATCGGCACGCCGATGATGGCGATCGGCCACAACGAGCACACCGGCTGGGCCCTGACCACCGGCGGCCCCGACACCTCCGACGTCTACCGGATCGAGATCCGCACCGACCCGCGGCTCGAGTACCGCTACGACGACGAGTGGAGGCCGGTAAAGGCGACCGAGCTGACGTTTGTCGTCAAGGATTCCGAGCCGGTGACGAAGCCCGCCTACTCCACCCACCTCGGGCCGGTGATCAGCGGGATCGATCTGGAGAAGAAGATCGCCTATGTCGGCGCGAGCCCTTACACCGAGCAGGTCGGGCTCTATGAACAGTTTTATGCGATGGGGATGGCGAAGAACGTCACCGAGCTCAACGCCGCCCTCGAGCGCCATCAATACAACGAGCAGAACGTGATGAGCGCCGATTGCGACGGCACCATCTCGTATGTCCGCAACGGCGCGACCCCGATCCGCCCGGAGGGCTTCGATTTCAAGCGGCCCGTCGACGGCACGACGAGCAAGACGGCGTGGACGAAGCTCCACCCCCAGGCCGACCTCGTGAAGATCATCAATCCCGAGCAGGGCTACATGCAGAATTGCAACATCAGCCCGGCGAACATGATGGTCGGCTCGCCGCTGGTGCCGGAGAAGTATCCCCCGCACGTCTACAACACCACCTGGGATCAAAACAACCCGCGCGGCCGGCGCACCATCGAACTGCTCCACAACGATGCCTCGGTCACGCCGGCGGAGGCGAAGGACTATGCCCTCGACATCCACGACCGGCTCGCCCGCTCCTGGCAGGGGGAGCTGCGCCGGGCCTACGAAGCCGACGCCGCCTGGGCTGCCGACGCCGACGTGAAGAAGGGGGTCGAGGTGGCGCTGGCCTGGGATGGCGATTACCTCCCCGATGCCCGCGGGGCGGCGCTGCTCAAGTTCTGGCGGCTGAAGTGTGGCGAGAAGCTCGATCTCACACCGCTGCATGCCGACGGCCGCCTCGACGACGCCGCGCGGAAGGAAGCCATGCAGCTCTTCCGGGCGACGATCGACGAGATGAACCAAAAATACGGCCGATGGGACATTCCCTGGGGGGAAGCGCATGTTGTCGGCCGCGGCGGGCATTACTTCCCCGCTCCCGGCGCCGACTTCGACCGAGGCAACAAGGATGCCAACTTCTCCGAGACGCTGATGGACGTGCGCTCGGCCGAGGATCCGGCGCAGCCGGGCCGGTTCATCGCCAACTCCGGCTCGATGGCGGTAATCCTGATGTTTTTCGCTCCCGACGGCGTGGAGAGCTTCACCTGCACCCCCTGGGGCCAGTCGGGCCATGCCGACTCGCCTCACTACGCCGACCAGGCCGAAAAGCTCTACTCGAAGCGAGAAATGAAACCCACCTGGTGGAAGAAGAGCGATCTCCTCGAGCATGTCGAATCGGAGAAGATGTTCAGCTGGCCGCGGGAGTGAGTGATACGGGCCCCGGGGGCGGGCCCCTGGCCTTGGTTGCTCGTCCCCCGAATCGTGCCTAGACTTCACCTATTGGGGTGGTGTGTGGTCTTCGCATAAAAAGGGGGCGGCGATGGCGAAACGAACAGGGCGGGCGGCCGGTACCGCGAAAGGTACGCAGCGGCAGTCGAGTGCGTCATCATCCGGCAAGTCGAGTCGCCCTTCGGCGCGGAGCACTGGCGGACCACGGCGGCGATCCCTGTCGGCGACTCCGCCCGCCCCGCCGCAGGAGACGGTGGTCGGCGAAGCCGAGTCGGCGGACGGGCCCGACCTGACGCGGCGCGTGGTGTATGTGCACGGGATCGGCCAGCACGACGGGGCCGATTCGTGGAAGCAGATGTGGGACGTCTCGCTCTTCGGACGGTCGATGGGAAGCGAAACCATCGGCGCCTATTGGGCGAACATCCTCCATGAAGACGCTCCCGCGGGGAGCTTGTCGCGGGCGGCGCGGCGGGGCAGTGCTGGCGGCGAACGTACCGAGTTTGAGGGTCGGCTGCTTTCGCAGCTGCTCGGCGAGGGTGCGACCGCGGGAAGCCCCTACGGAACCAGGGTCTTTCCTCTGCCCGAGTTTCTCCGCACTCCGTTGACCAAGGTATTCCTTAAGCAATTCGTGAAGGATACGGCGGCCTACTTCTACGACGACAAGCTCCGCCAACAGATGCGAGCGCGGCTCCTCGACGTCATCCGCCGCCTCGGGGAGGAGCCGTTTGTGCTCGTGGCGCACAGCCAGGGGACGATGATCGCCTACGACGTGCTCCAGGAGCTCGGGGAGCGCTGCACGGTGAGCCGGTTCGTAACGCTCGGATCGCCGCTCGGGATCCAGGAAGTGCAGGATGGACTGAAGCACCTGCTCGGAGTGAAGTCGAAGGGCGGGTTGCCGATCCCCAAGGCCATCCATCGCTGGGACAACTTCGCCGCCCGGTTCGACCCGGTCGCCGCGGACCCGGTGCTGGCGGACGACTTCGACCGCGGCAAGGAGATCCTCCGCGATCATTCCATCGACAATCCGTACACATGGCGCATCAAGGGCTTCAATCCCCACGACTCGCGCGGATACCTCGCCAACCCTGATGTCCGTGGAGTCGTCTACCGGGCGGTGGGGCATGACCTGACGAGCCGTTTTGTGGTGGCCCGCGACGTGATGGAGCAGTGCGCCCGCTTTCCCGAAGCCGACGGGCAGGCGGCGGAGCGGCTTCCGGTCCTCATCGAGGTGCTGGAACCGGCGTACTCCGCTGCCGGCGAGACCAAGGACGCGATGATCAGGCGGGAGAAAAAGGCCGGCAGCAGGACGGAGACCCTCGCCGGACGGATCGCCGATCTCGAAGAGCAGTTGAAGACCCTCGTCCGTGGGGATCTCCGCGGGAAGGCAGCGGCCGACGCGGTCGAAGCGGCGGCGATCCAACCGCTACGGAAATACGTGGCAGCGCATCTCACCCCGGGCGAGGTCGAGACGGTGGCGAGCAATCCAGGGGAGTACCACGTCTACGCCGTGTGGAGGAGCTCGACCAAGCGCAAGCTTTTGAATCGCTCCCACGGCCCACTGGCGGTCGATGCAGCGCGAGCCAGTTACGGTGCCGAAGGACAGGGAATCACCTGGGCCGTCCTCGACACGGGGTGCCGCTCCGATCATCCGCACTTCGCGGACCATGGCACTGTCGTCAAGGTGCTCGACTGCACGAAGCCCAACCCGGAGCCGTTGGAACTGTCAGGCCCGGCGGCGGATCCGGACGGCCATGGCACGCATGTCTGCGGGATCATCGCCGGATCGGGAAAGACGAACGAGGCCAAGTCCCGTGACGTGCTCGGCATCGCGGCGAAGACCCGGCTCATCGTCTACAAGGTTCTCGATGACCAGGGACGGGGCGAGGATGCCTCGATCATCAAGGCGATCGACCACATTTTTCGGACCAATCAGGCCTACCCGGGCTTGCAGATCCACGGTGTCAACTTGAGCCTGGGAGGCCCCTTCGACCCGACGGTGTACGGCTGCGGCCACTCGCCGTTGTGCAAGGAACTGCGCGACCTGTGGCGGCAGGGAGTTGTCGTCTGCGTTGCCGCTGGCAACGAGGGGGTTGTGACGGTCACCAGTGGCGGCGAGAAGCGGGACCTGTACACGCCGCTCTCGATTGGTGATCCGGCGAACCTCGACGACTGCATTGCCGTCGGATCGGTCAACGCCGACAAGCCGCACCTCTTCGGGATTTCCCATTTCTCGTCGCGCGGTCCCACTGCTGACGGGCGTATGAAGCCCGACGTCGTGGCGCCGGGTGAGCGCATCCTCTCCTGCAACTCCGATTTCGCCGTCGGCAAGCGGCGTCCCAACGGGAAAGAGCGGCTCTACCGCGAGGACAGCGGCACGAGCATGGCCTGTCCGCATGTCTCCGGCCTGATCGCCGCCTTCCTCTCGGTGCGGCGGGAATACATCGGCCGACCCGACGAGGTGAAGCGGATCCTCCTCGCGAACTGCAACGACCTCGGCCGCGAGCGTTATCACCAGGGGGCGGGGATCCCGAACCTGATGAAGATGCTGATGAATACGTGAGGCGGCAAACACAGCGGGCAGGCCGAGCCTCCCGCCGCGGAGTCGGTCGGGGATTGAACCGATTTGGCTCGGCAATCAGCCTGACGCCGCAGCCCACTCCGGAAATCGAGACAGCCCCTCGATCGGCTCGCCGTGCGCGATGACGCCAGCGATAGCTCGCAGCAGCTCTGGAGCGGGATGCCCGGCGGCTTCCGCGATTTCCACATGCTTCTCGAGCGGCCAGTTGGGTGATCTCGCCCCTTCTCGCAGAAATTGAGCCATCTCGCCGAGCTTCGCCGGCCAAGCGTACCGGTCGTAAGCGACGTGGTAGAGCAGGATCGCTACCTTAAGCGGGCATCTCTTCGGTGATCTGGTTGACGTACCAGAAGCAACCGGGCCGAAATACAAAGACACGGGCGACGATCATAATGCCGTGCAGCAGGTCAGACACGTTTGCCGTACCATCGATTACTTGGCTGTTGGAACTTGCCATGAGACCTCTAGTAGACGCAGACAGGCTAGCCTGGATGTGCGCCAGCCCAACCCGACTACATTGGTGGAACGGTGTCGAAGTGCGGTTCTCCCCAGACACAGGCGTTTTCAGAGCCCCGAAAAACAAGGTGACATGATCCCATCGGAGAGGCGGTTGGGGGACTACGGAGCCGATTGGGAAACCCTGTTACCCGTTCGATTGGGGAGGCTGCGTAGCAGGTGTGCTCCCAGATAGTGGGTCCTCGCTTTGAAGGCGTGTTATGACGGTCGCTCTCGTACTTCCGCCAGCAGTTGCGAATGTTACTGGTTTTCCTGAGGGATAGACCATCGTGCCTTGCGGGCCAAAGGCAACACCCGTGGGTCCTGTAGCACCAGTGAGCCCCTGTATTCCCGAGAGCGGGTACTGCACCGGAAGTCGTGATGCCATTTCTGACTGCTGTCGCTGGATGTCTCTGACCACCTCTAGGACATCACCCAGAACCTCATCCGTATCTCTCGGCGGAATCGTGGAGGTTCCCTCTTCCTTATTTTGTGGGTTAGTAAGGCACTCTTTTGCCTTCGTCATGATCTCTTTCGCAAATAGCTCGCTGACTCGTTTTAAGTCGTCGCCGTCACGGGGACGGTCGGTGTACTTTTCAATCACTGATGCTAGCGAGGTAAGTTCATGCTCTTGTAAAAGTGTGTGCTGAGATATAGCTAGTGGCCCCGTGATATCGGAAGCCTTGAGATCAACCAGTACAGTCCACACTCGGTCATGCCCAGACATCGCCGCGATAGCTCCTGCCTCGTAAAGAATCCAAGGTGAAGACTGGTTTCTTGCTGTAAGGACCACGATTCCAGCAGATTGCTTTGTGAGACCCTCGATCAGGACTGTTCGCCAAGACTTGCCTTTGTCAATGTCTTTGATCGCAATCCACGTATTAATTGAACTGAAGTATGTGCTGAGAGCATTGCGGATGGCGATGCCGATGCATGTGCTCAGCGGACCGCTCACGCTGATGAATACGGTGGTCATAAAAGGTTCTCTGGGATGAGGTAATTGGCGATGTCAAGTGTGTGTCTTTACTGAATTGTGCAGGTCGCCGATGGGACTCTGCGTGACCATCGATCCTCCCATCCGTCGGTTGCCGATCGGTCATGTTGCCCTCACGCCCGCTGGATCATCTCGACGGAGTTGATGTGAATCAGCGCGCAGAACACTTCCCGATCCTCCTCCGGGAAGGTGACGATCACCTTTGTCTTCGAGAGGGCAGCACACTCCGGATGACGGATCTGATACGACTCGCCACTGGAGAGCCGGATCATGAATGGCTGAAACGGCTCCTGACGAAGGAGGTTGCGAATGCTTTCCATGGACATTGGATGATGGCTCCTATGTGAACGGGTGTTCCTAGTGCGGCGACGGCCGGCGGGAGTCAACCGCGGCCCCCGTCGTCTCACTCCATCGCCGGTAGGGCCCCACAGGCATGGAGGGCGAGGATCGGTAGCGCCGTGCCGCTGTAGGTGATGAAGTGCCAGGAGTCGGTATTCAAGCTCCGCGTCCACCACCGGCCGCTGGCTCGTTGATTGGCCCCGAGCCACGTAACGCCACGCGCGATCCCCGCGTCGTCGGCCGGCACGCCCGCTTCGCGGAGGGCGAGGATCGCCAGCCCCGTCATGTGGCCGTCGCTGGCCGGCGAGTCGAAATCGGGCTCGCTCCGGAGCTTCGCCGCGCGGTTGCCGCCCCCCCAGGCCTCCGGCGCCGCAAAGCTGCGGATCGACCAGCCGCCATCCTCGCGCTGGTGGCGGCGGAGGATCGCCACGAGCTCGGCCGTGCCGGCGGCGTCGATGAGGCCCGGAAAGCGGGTTGAGGCCTGGAGGAGGAGAACGCGGCCGTAGTCGTGGGGAGGCGGGGTATCGTGGAGATAGCTGCGCAGCCGGGCGATCCGCGATTTCAGATCGTCATCGCTGCCGGCCTCGACGTCCGCCAGCCAGCCCGGCGCCGTCGCTGCGGCAAGCGCCGCCACCGTCGCCTCGTGGTAGGCGTCTGATTCGTAAGGTGGCCAGCAGTCGAGCGTGCCCCAGGTGCCGGAGTCGGCCTGGATCGCGAACATGAGGCGCAGCGCCTTGTCGGTGTCGGCTGAGAGCGTGCCGGTGACATGCCGATCCCACTCGGCCAGCCCCGCGGCGAGGTAGATCACCTGCGCCGGCTTTGTCGACTTGCGGAGATTTTCATGAGGCTCGGAAGCAAGGCTCGCGAGCTGCTCCTTGAAGAAGCGGAGCGTCGACTCAGGGGGAGTTCCCAGCACGGCCGAGAGGGCAGGGCGGGCGAGCATGTAGGTGCCATTGGTGTGGCAGCTGATGCAGCGGCGCTGCCCGCTCCAGGCGACGGAGCCCTGTTCGAGATGATCGATCGCCAAGCTCGTCGAGACGCTGGCGCGGCGCGGCTCGTCGGCCGTCGCCGCCGGCACGGCGATCGACTCGAAGGCGTATTGATGCGGCTCGGCAGCGGGAAGGGGCGTCGGCACCGCTGCGCACGCGAAGAGAAGCAGCAGCCGGGCGATGGGGCCGAGCATGGCGGCTCGATGAGACAGGGCGAAGGCGATCATCGGCGGAATCCTCCCGGGGCATTGGTTTGTGGGCAAGGGAGACGTTGCGGAGGCGGGCACTCGGAGGGGTGGAAGGACGTGGAAGGGATGGCTCGCTCGGGGTCATCCCCCGTTCCGCAGGAGCGCGACGAGATCGAGGATCTCCTCGAGCGAGAGCGTGTCGAGGAGCCCCTGGGGCATCGGTGACACGGTCGCCGGATGCGCGCTTTCGATCTCACTGCGAAGGAGCTTGAGCGACTCCCCCGTCAGCGCATCGACCTCGACGCCGATTTCCCGGTCGTTGACCATGTTGGCTCTCCCGGTCACGACTCGGCCGTCGGCAAGGACCCAGGTCGTGGCGTGATACTTCGGATCGACCACCTTCGAAGGCTCGAGGATCGACTCCAAAATCGCCCTGGCATCATACCGCTTCCCGATCGCGGAGAGATCGGGGCCGACGGCCGATCCCGACGACCCGAGCCGATGGCATTTCAGGCACTGCGCCGCGGCCAGCGCCCGCCGCCCCGCGTCGGCATCGCGCGGGGCGAGGGCCTTGTCGAGCTGCGGCTCGAGATCGGCCTGGGTCCACAGCCTCACGACAGGGCGCTGGGGCTGTGGTGGAAGCGGCTCTCCCTCGACCACTGGCTTGTCGAGGATCGCCAGGGCTGCCGCCAAGGCCGGCCGCTGGTCGTCGCGGATCGTCGCCAGGAGATCCTTCTCCATCCGGCTGATGATCTGGCCCAGCAGATGCCCGCCGCGAAACTGCCGCGCCCCGGCAAACCAGTCGAGGAGCCGGCGGTGCTCCTCGACAGTCCAGGGGCCTTGGGAACGGACGAGAGCGTGAACGGCGTGGATTTGATCCTCTTGGCTCGCTGCCCTGTCGAGACGGCCGATCACGCTATCGATCGCGCCAGGGGCGCCCGAGGCAACGAGCAATTCAACAAGCTCGCGCTGCACCAGGGGCGATGGGTACCCGTCGAGCGCAGCCAGCAGCGCATGGAGCTTCTGGCTGTCATCCGGCGGGAGATCAACGCCCCGCGCCAGGGCGATCGAGAGGACGCGAAGCGAGAGGAGCACCGCTGACTCATCGGCGTCGATCCTTCCGGCGAGCGTCGCCCGGACGACCTCCAGTCGCTCTTCCGCCGCCGCCATCCGTACCCACGCAAGCAATCCTTCGCCGCGGGCGAGCGGCTGCTCTTCCGCTTTGACCTTCTCCCGCCACGCTGCCACCGGCTGCCGCTCCAGCGCGATCCGCGCTGCCGTCCGTAGCCAGCGATCCTCCGACCCGAGCTCCGGCCAGAGGTTTTTGATCGCGGTCTGATTCGCTGTCGAGAGTGGCCCCCCATGAAAGGCTTCGAGCTCGCGGCGGCGGGCCCGGGCCTGCTTCGCGGCGGCGGCGACGGCCGGTTCGACCGCCGGGCCGGGCGGCACGTCCGCCGCATCGCCCGTGAACGACACTTTGTAAAGCCCCGACTGCGAGCCGCGGCCACCGGTGATGAACCACAGATTGCCGTCGGGGCCGAATGCCATGTCGCAGACATTCATCGGGCTCCCCTCGGCGAACAGCTCGTCGGTGGCCGTGTACGTCGCCCCGGCGGGAGTGAACCAGGCGGCGAGGATCCGGCCATGCTGCCAGTCGGCCATGTAGAGGGCGTCGCGCCACTTACCGGGGAAAGAGCCGCGGCGGCCGAAGACGACGCCGGTCGGCGAGCCGAGGCCGGTCTCGAGCGTGGCCGGGAGGCTGTCGGGGTAGGAGGGGGGCCAGTTGAGCGTGCTCCACCGCCAGCCATATTCGGCCCCCGAGACGACATGGCTGACGCGCGTCGGCCGATACCACGGCTGGCCGACATCCCACTCCATGTCGGAATCCCAGGTGAACCATTCGCCGTCGTCATTGAAATCAGCGTCGACTTGATTGCGGAAGCCACCGGCGAACACCGTCCAATCCTCTCCCTCCGGGTCGAAGCGGAGGAGGTAGCCGACCCGGTCGTCCTGGCCGCCGTCGGCCGGATCAGGGAGGAGCCGATCGGTGTGCGGATCGCGGTAGGGCGATTCTGGCGAGGCGCCTTCCGGGAAGGTGACGTCGTTGCCAACGATCGACCACAGGGCGCCGTCTGGGCCGACGGTGAGCTGATTCTGACCATGCCCGTAACGGCTGCGGTAATCGAACGATTTGAGTTTCGTCCGGTCGGAATACGTGCCGTCGCCGGCGGCGTCGCGAAACCGCCACAGTTCCTTCGTGTCGCAGGCGTTGACGTAGAGCGAGCCGTCATGGACGAGGACACCGCGGCAATGGCGGAGCGTGTCGTCAAGGCGCGTAAACGACCACTCCCCTCCGGGGCTTGTCGGCGGGGCGAGCCGGGCGACGCCGACGTCGTCGAGGCCGACGATGATCCGCCCCGCTTCATCAAAGGCCATCGAGATCCAGGAGCTTTCCGACTCCTGCGCCGAGCGGACGAGCTCGACGGTGAAACCGGCCGGGGCGGTGATCGACGTCGGCGGCGTGGCGGACCGCGGCGCGGCGAGAGCCGGCGAAGCGAGGAGCGCGAGGCACGCGACGAGGAGGAACCGGCTGGTCATGGTCGTGGTCCTCTGGAAGAGCGAAAAAAAGAGGCGGCGGGTCGTGGGCCGACCCGCCGCCTCCCCTGGTGAAGGCGTCGCGGGGGGCGATCAGGCCTTGAGGGTGTCGTCGTGGCGGCCGGTGGCCGGAGGGAGATCGCAGGCGTGGACGGCGTGCAGCGCCGCGATGGCGCCGGCCTTCTTCTCAGCGTCGTTGTCCTCCCACTCGATGTTGATCGCCCCGGAGTAGCCGGCCCGGTTGAGCTCGACGATCATCTCCTCGACGTTGACGCTGTCGCGCCGGCTGCCGGCGGTGACGAAGTTCCAGCCGTTGAGCTTGTGGCCCATCGGGCGGTGGCCCCCCAGGCGCCCGGCCCGGGTCGGGCCGTCGATCACCTGCACCCCCTTGATGTGCGCCGTGTGGATCGCGTCGCCGTACTCGCGGATGAAGGCGATCGGGCAGACCCCCTGCCACACCATGTGGCTGGGGTCGATGTTGAAGCCGACGACGTCGGTGCCGTAGCCCGCCTTGGCCAGCGCCCGCAGATAGTCACCGGCCGACTCGATATCCCCCATCGCTCGCTCGCCCGGATGGCACTCGAGATCGAACGTCACGCCATACTTCCGGCAGGCGTCGAACACCGGAGCGAACCGTTCAACAAGGAGCTCCAAGCTGACCTCGAGGACATCCGGGATCGGGCAGCCGCCGATCGACTTCGGCCGCGGCGGAAACTCGAAGAAGTGGCTCCAGCAATGGGCCGGCGAGCCGACGAAGCCGGGGACGGCAACCGTCCGGTCCTGGAGCTTGCCGAGATAGTGGGCGAGGCGCACCGAACGGATCAGATCCTTGCAGGCCTTCTCCTGCATCAGCTTCCCCACCTCGTCGGGAACGAAGTAGGGATTGGTGCGCGGCGGCTCATTGCCCGCCTTGCGCCACTTCACGTAGGCCTCGACGGGCTCTCCGCCGATGAACTGGAGCGTCTTGGCGGAGGGCTCGTCACCGAGAACCTGCCCCTGGAGATGGGTGGCGATCGAGAAGATTTCCAAGCCCCGCTTCTTCGCCTTCTCCACCCGGCTCTTGGCATAGGCCTCGGCGCCGCTCTCGGTGTCGCACTGGGGGAGATCGAGCTCCCACGAGGCCTCCTCCCAGCCGTCGAAGCCGTTCTTGGCGAGGAAGTCGAGCCAAGTGTCCTCGGGGATGTCGCCGAACTGGCCGCGGACGAGTCCGATCTGGTGGTAGGAGTGCTTGCCGGAGCGGTGTGTCTTGGTCTGGTGAAAGCCCATGTCGTCTCCCATGCTGACGCCGACTTCCCCGAAGCGGGGGCGGCGGTGAATTGTTCCCCTGGTCTGCCGGCCCACTTCCAACCGCGGGGCGGTGGTGGCCAGCCAGACGCCCCAATCGTCGGTGGTGGCCCCGTTCCTGTAAATCCCCGCCCCTTTCCCACGGCGGTCGGCCGGGGATACAACCACAGGGGGTGGCGGTCCGGCGAGTGCGAACGGCCCCCCGGGGGGACCAGCAGGAAGAGCTGGACCAGCAGGAGTAGGCAGGCATACAAAATCTCGGGCCTCATGGCTCCTTGGGAATAACGCTTTTTGGAGCGTCCTCGGAGCGGAGCGTCCGATCGACCCATGGCGCGGGGAGTCGATGCGATGACGAGCGACGACACAGCCCCTGCTGGCGACGGGGCGGCGGCTTCGGCCGGCTTCGCGGCCCTCTACGACAGCCTCGCCGGCCGGTTGCTCGGCGCCGCGCGGACGCTCGGCTGCGCCGGCACCGAGGCGGAAGACATCGTTCACGACCTGTTCGTGCGGCTGGTGCGTTCGGGGGCCTGTCTCGGCGACGTTGACGATCCCGAGGCCTATGCCTTCACGTCGCTGCGGCATGCGGTCGCCCGGAGCCGGCAGCGGAAAGCCCTCGAACGGACGGCGATCGAGCGGATCGGACGGGAGCGCGAGGCCGATGGCCGGATGGTCTCGGAAGCCGTGGCCGGCGTCGCTGACGAACCTGACGCCAGGCTGGCCTGGGCGCTGGCCGGCCTCCCGGAGGCCCAGCGGGAGGTGGTGGCCCTGAAGATCGATGGCGGCTTGACCTTCGCGCAGATCGCGAAGGTGACCAACGTGAGTCTGAATACGGCCGCCGGACGCTATCGCTACGCCCTCGACAAGCTCCGCGCGGCCCTCGCGGTGGAGGTGATCCGATGAACCTTTTCGATCCTCACGACGCAGACGATTGTCTCGGCCCCGAATCGCAGCCGAGCGGCCACGCGATCGAAGCGCTCCTCCGCGGTCGCGGTCTTCCCGCGCCGGATGCCGGCTTCCGGGACACCGTCGTCGTGGCGATGGAGGAGGCGGCCCTAGAACGCCGCCTCATGCTTGCCGGGGCCCGGTTCGCACCCGCATCGAATCCGCGGCAGCGGCTCCTCCCCGAAATGCTGGCCGGGATCGCTGCGGCGCTCGTCGTCAGCGTCGTGCCGTGGGGAAGCGGAAGCCGAGCCGTTATCACGCCCGAGGCGACGGCCGCAGCTCCGATCGTGATCGCCCCAGTCGTTGCAGACGAGCCTCCCGACGTCCACCAGGCGCTGGCGATGCTCGAGGCCCGCCGCGATCTGTTTGCGGCGGTGTCGGGCACCGGCCGGCAGCATGCCGAGTTTTAGGTTTCCGGCCGCGGGCTGCCGCACTCTTGCGGTGTGATGAGCCGCACTCGTGCGGTGTGCTTCGCTGCATTCGTGCGCTGGATCAGATCGCGTCGAGCGCGGAGCCGAGCGCTTGGAGAAACGTGGCGACGTCGGCCTCGGTGTTGTAGCCGTGAAGCGCGACGCGGAGCCGGCCGGCGTGGTGCATGACGTGGATCTGGCGATCGTGGAGAAAGCGATGGACAAGCTCGGCCCGGGGGTGGCGGAAGGCGAGGATCCCCGCCAGCCGCGCCGGCTCGGTCGGGGAGAGGAGATCGACGCCGAGGGCCCCCAGGCCGGAGAGGCACTCGGCGACCAGCGGCGCCGCCCGTCGATCGATCGCGGCGACGCCGATGCCGGAGAGATACTCAAGCGCCCCTTTGATCGCGTAGAGGGCGGGGTAGTTCGGCATCCCGACGGCGAAGCTCGCGGCGCCGGGGAGGCTCTCGGCCCGCTCGAAGCGGTCGGCCCCGAAGGCGTCGTGGAGGTTGAACCAGCCACCGGCCGGCACGGTCCAGGCGTCGCGGCGGTGTGGAGGCACGCCGACGATCCCGCCGCCATGGGGCCCGAGGAGCCACTTGTGCGTGCTCGAGACGATGAGATCAGCGCCGGCCAGGGCCCCCGAATCGCGATCGAGGGGGATCCGCCCCAGGCCTTGTGTGACATCGACGACAAGCAGCGCCGGGGAATGGCGGTGGACGACCTCGGCAACCGCCGGCACGGCGGCGCGGAAGCCGTTGTAGAAGCTCACCAGTGGCAGGGAAACAAGCCTCGTCCGGGGCGAGAGGAGCGCGACGAGGTCTTCGTTCACGAGGCTTCCCCCGCGCGAGCGCCACACCTTCACGGTGGCCGGGCAGCGATCTTGCAGAAACGGCGTGACGCTTGCGGGGAAATCGAGATCGGTGACGACGACCTCATCCCCGTCGCGGAGCCCGAGAGCGAGGCTGGCGAGATTGAACGCCTCGGAAGAGCAGGAGCAGATGGCGACATCGTCGGTGTCGAGGCCGATCAGCTCGGCGGCGAGCCGGCGGGCTTCCGTATGGACCGCGGCGTGCCGCAGCCGGCCATCCATCCCGAGCTGCTTGTCGCGGAAATACTGGCTGAGCCCCTCACCGACCGCCGGCGGCGGGATCCCTTCGGCGGCGGTGTTGAGATACACATTTCCCGCGAGAGCGGGAAAGTCGCGGGCCCGCGTGGCGGCATCGAGCATGGGATCCCTGTGGAGCGCGGCATCGCCGCGGGGCAGTGGGTAGGATCGGGGGATTGAAAGAGAATACCGTGGAGGCCTCCTACCATGCGTGTCCGACTGATTCTCAATGGCAAGAAGGCGGGGCTCCAGCCGGTCCGCGACGCGGTCCACACGCTCCGCCGCGCGGGGCACCCGATCGAAGTGCGCGTCACCTGGGAGAAGGGGGATGTCGAGCGGCTCGTCGCCGAGGCGGCTGCCGAGGGCGTGGAACGGATCATCGCCGGTGGCGGGGATGGGAGCGTCAACGAGATGGCCAATGGCCTGATGCAGCTTGCGGCGCTCGAACCGGCGCGGCAGCCGGCGATGGCGATCCTCCCCCTTGGCACCGCCAACGACTTTGCCACCGCCTGCCGCGTCCCGATCGATCCTGTCGCGAGCTTGACGCTGGCCTGCGAGGGAGCGCCGCGGCCAGTCGATGTGGCCCGGGCCAACGATCGCTACTTCGTGAATGTCGCCTCCGGAGGCTTCGGGGCCGCGGTCACCGCCGACACGCCGGTGGAGCTGAAAGACTTCCTCGGCGGCGGGGCGTACACGCTGATGGGGATTCTCAAGGCGGTCAACTTCCGCCCCTACGCCTGCACGCTGCGAACGCCCGATGGCGAGAGCAGCGCCGGGATGATCGTCGGCGCCGTCTGCAATGGCCGCCTCGCCGGCGGTGGCCATCCACTCGCCCCCGAGGCCCGGATCAACGACGGCCTCCTCGATGTCGTTTCGATCAAGCCGTTCGCGCTCACCGATATCCCCGAGGTGGCAGCCGAGCTGGCCGCCGCGGTCTCCGCCAACGCCCCCTTCCGCGGGGGGCGATGGATTGTCCGTCAGCGGGTGCCGTGGGTTGAGACGCAGAGCCCCGGCGAGCTTCCGGTGAACCTCGACGGCGAGCCGATGAAGGCCCACCGCTTCCGCTTCGAGGTGGTCCCGGGGGCGGTGAGGATGGTGCTGCCGCCAGACTGTCCGTGCCTGTGATTCTCGCGTCTGCGGCGATCGTCGAAGACACGAGGGATTTTTCTGCCCTCCCGTGACGGACCAGCGTGTCGATGTCCTCGGGAGTCGGTTAGGATGACTGGTGTTGGAGACGGGGGATGGGGACTGTCGCACGCGGAAAGCGGGTGGTGCGTGGAGTCGACTTTCGCAGCCGGAAGCCAGGGAGATGAGGGATTGAGGACTGCCCGTGTCCGCGACGGGCAGGCTGGTGGCAACCGCACCGATTTGAGCACCCTCGGCGAGACCGGGTCGCAGTCGCCGCTTTCCCTCGAGGTGGCCGAGGGCCTGTGGCACAAGACCCACACGACCGGCGACCCGGCCGGACCTCCCGCCGATGCACTCACCCCGGGGGCGATGCTGCAAGTGGGCGCGGTGGGACGCTACCGCATCGTCCGGGAGATCGGTCGGGGTGGAATGGGGGTTGTCTACGAGGCGGTCGACATCCAGTTGCAGCGCTCGGTCGCGATCAAGACGATGCGGCTGGAGGACGAAAGCAGTGCGGCGGTGCGGCGTTTTCTCCGCGAAGCGAGGATTGCCAGCCGCCTCCACCATCCTGGCATCATGGCCGTGCACGAGTTCGGCATGACCGACGATGGTCATGCCTACATGGTGATGGGGTTGCTCCACGGTGAGACGCTCGGCGAGTTGCTCGCGACACGCGATCGGGGTGGCGAAGATCTGCCGCGTCTGCTCGCGGTGTTCCTCCAGGCATGCCAGGCCGTTGCGGCGGCGCATGCTGCGGGGATCGTCCACCGAGACCTCAAGCCGGCCAACGTGATGGTCGGCGAGTACGGAATGGTCACCGTGATGGACTGGGGATTGGCGAAAGACATCGGCGCCCCTGCGCAGTTCCCGGACGCCACGGTCGCCGCCGCCGACTCTCCGCTGCAACAGACCGATCATCAGGCATCCCTCCGCGAGCCCCGATCACCGGGTGGTTTGTCGATCGACGACATGCACACGCTGTCTGGCAGCGTGTTCGGCACGCCGGGATACCTGTCTCCTGAACAGGCGCGCGGTGATGTCGCTGCCGTGGACCGTCGCGCCGACGTCTTCGGACTCGGTGGAATCCTCTGCGAGATCCTCACCGGTGGGCGGCCCTACACCGCCGACGGCTTGGCGGAGAGGTGGCGACAGGCTCGGGAAGGGGACCTATCCGGGGCGATCGCGAGGCTGGACGCCAGCGTGGGACCGATGCCGATGATCGCGCTGTGCCGTCGCTGTTTGGCGGCCGCGCCCGAGAATCGCCCAGGCCACGCCGGGGAACTCGTCGCCGCCTGTGTCGAATATCTCGAATCCGGTCAACGGCGAGCCGAGCAGGAACTGGTGCGTTTTTTCGACCTTTCGGCCGACCTTTTCTGCATCGCCAGCCTTTCCGGGTACTTCCGGAGGGTCAACGACAACTTTCCCCGGATGCTCGGGTATTCCTTGGTCGACCTCCTGTCGCGTCAGTTCCTCGAGTTTATCCATCCCGATGACCGCGAAACGACGGTGGCTGAATTACAACAGCTTTCCAGCGGCGCTGACACCAAGCAGTTCGTCAACCGCTACCGCCATGCCGACGGCCATTATCTCTGGCTCGAATGGAATGCCCGGCCAGTCCCCGAGGAGGGGGTGGTTTATGCCGATGCCCGTGACGTCACCGATCGCGTCCAGCGGGACCTTCATCGTCAGCGCCTCGAGCAGGACCGCCAACGACTCGCGGAGATCGTCGAATCCGCCGAGGATGCGATCATCGGCAAGGACATCGAAGGGACGATCAAGAGCTGGAATCGTGCGGCAGAGCGGATGTTCGGATATGCAGCCGGGGAGATGGTGGGGAACTCGATCACGGCGCTGCTTCCTCCCGATCGGCTCCACGAGGAACGAGCGATCCGGGCCCTGCTCCGGGAGGGGCGCCGGGTCGAGGCTTTCGACACCGTTCGGGTGCGCCGCGATGGCCGGCGGCTGGATGTGTCCGTGGCGATCTCGCCGATCCACGACGCTGCCGGGACGGTCGTGGGCGCGTCGCTGATCGCCCGCGACATCGGCGACCGCAAGGTGCTCGAGGAGGCGCTCGAAGTCAGCCGGAGGGATCTGGCCGACTTCACCGAGAATGCGAATGTGCCGTTGCATTGGGTGAACGGGCAAGGCGTCATCATTTGGGCGAACAAGGCCGAGCTCGACTTCCTCGGCTACACCCGGCCCGAGTATGTCGGCCAGCCGATCACCCGGTTCCACGCCGACGAGACGGTGATCGAGGACATCCTGACGCGGCTCTCCGCGGGCCAGTGCCTCTCCGGCTATGAGGCGAAGCTTCGAGCCAAGGATGGATCGATCAAGAACGTCTCCATCCACTCGAGCGTCTATCGGGAGAAAGGCGAGTTCCGCCACACCCGGTGCTTCACGGTCGACATCTCGGCCCAGCGGCAGGGGGAACGGGTGGCGCGCGAGCAGGCCCGGTTGGCGGTGTTCGTGGCGGAGGTTTGCCGGATGATGCTTCGTGGCGGCGGCATCGAGACGTTGACCTCGACGTTCGCCGACATGGTTGCAGCCGCACTACCGGCGTCAGGGGTGCGTGTCTGGTTGGCCGGCAGTCCATGGCTCGAGATCGCCCGCGGAGGAGATCTGGCCCTCACACCGTCTGGCTGCCAACCGCCTTCCGAGGGCTCGCTTCAGGCGCGGTGGACAAACCGCCCGCTCTCCCCCGACGACGTCGTCGCGACCCGATGGCAGGGGGGGCAAAAGCTCCTCGGCTCGGTCGAGTATCCGCTGCGCGTGGATGGGCGGACGATCGGGTTCGTCGAAGCGGTTTCGAGCAGACCCATCGGCATCGCGGCTTACACATCCTTCGGAACGGTGTGTGATGCCCTGTCACTGGCGGTGGCGCGCCGAGAAGACGCCTTGGGCAGGCATCGTGGGGATGGCTGATGAAGGATCGGACGCCGTTCCATCCCGCACGACTTGTTGCCGTGGGGGGGATCTGCACGACGACGCTCTACCGTGTGCCCGAGGTGCCGGCCGTGCCGGGGAAGGTGCTTGCCACCGACGCCGCCGAGGTGGTCGATGGTATGGCCGTGTCGGCGGCCTGTGCGTTTGTCCGCCTCGGGGGGCAGGGAGCGGTGTGGGGGCGTGTCGGCGACGATCCGCGCGGCGTTGGGATGCGCCGCGAACTGGCCGCGGCAGGCCTCGATGTCTCGGCCGTGCGGAGCGTGCCGGGGGGAACATCGTCGATCGCCGTCAGCATCATCGATGCCCGGGGGGACCGGCTCGTCGTCCCCTACCACGACGCGAGCCTCGATGCCGCGGCCGACTGGCTCCCGCTCGAGCGGATCGCGAGCGCTGATTTCGTCCATGTCGACACGCGCTGGCCCGAGGGCGCTGCGGCGGCGCTCGTGGCGGCCCGGGCGGCCGGCGTGCCGGGAATGCTCGATGCCGACATCGCCCCCCCGGACATCCTCGCCCGGCTCGTGCCGCTCTCGTCGCATGCGGTCTTCTCCGACGCCGGGCTGTTCCTCCACACCGGTATGAGCGATCTCGAAGCGGCGCTGCGGCTCGTCGCCGCCGGCCATCCCGGGCATGTCGGCGCCAGTTGCGGGCTCGACGGCTATGCGTGGATCGAAGCCGGGGCGCTGTGGCGCGTGCCGGCGCCGCGCGTCGAGGTCGTCGACACGCTCGCCGCCGGGGATGTCTTTCATGGGGCGCTGGCGCTGCGGCTGGCCGAGGGGGCGACGATCGAGGCCGCCGCCCGGTTTGCCGTCGTCGCCGCGTCGCTCAAGTGCACGCGCTTCGGCGGCCGGCTCGGCTGCCCGACGCGCGACGAGGTCGAGGCAGCCGGGGGCTGACGGCTGGCCACGTTTCCGGCCCTCGTTGACAGTCCGTCGACATGGGCGCTACACTCCCGGATCGCTGCCCGTCGACTGTCGACAGGGGGGCTTTTGGGGGTGGCAGGGCAAGACGGGGGCTTTCATGAAGGTCGTGATCACCGACCGGTCGTTTGACGACATCGATCTCGAACGGGCGATTCTCGAGCGGGCCGGATGCACGGTCGTCGATCCGCGTTCCAAGGATCCTGCCGTCCTTGCCGCCGCGGTCGCCGATGCCGATGCGGTGATCACGCAGTTTGCCCCGATCAATGCCGACGTCATCGCCTCCATGGGGCGGGCGAAGGCGATCGTCCGCTACGGGATCGGCTACGACAACGTCGACTGCGATGCGGCCAAAGCCCGCGGCATCCCTGTCTGCAACATTCCCGACTACTGCATCGACGAGGTCGCCGATCACACCCTCGCCTTCATCCTCGCGCTGACGCGGCAGGTTGTTCCCCACGCGACGAAGGTTGGTGGCGGCGGCTGGGGGCTCGCCACCGGTGTCGACGGCTTCCGCACGCTCGCGTCGATGACCTGTGGCGTCGTCGGCTCCGGTCGCATCGGCCGCGGCGTGATCCGCCGGCTCGTCGCCTTCGGCGGCCGGGTCCTCGTCAGCGATCCGGCCGTGGCCGAAGGCACGATCCGCGAGCTTGGTGCGGAGCCGGTAACGCTCGAACGGCTGCTCGTGGAAAGCGATCTGATCACGCTCCATTGCCCGTCGCTTCCGCAGACGCGCGGCCTGATCGGCACGACGAACCTTGCCCGGATGAAGCCGGGGGTGTTGATCGTCAACCTCTCCCGCGGCGATCTCGTCGATCCTGCCGCGCTCGTCGCGGCGCTCGATTCTGGCCACGTCGCCGGCGCCGCGCTTGACGTCTTCGCGCCGGAACCAATTCCCGCCGGCCACGGAATCCTCGGCCGCGCGAACGTCATTCTCGCCCCGCATATCGCCAGCGTCAGCCCGGCGGCGGTGAAGCGTCTCCGTAGTGGCGCTGCGGAGCTTGCCGTGATGGCGATCCGTGGCGAGACGCTGCCGAGCGTCGTCAATGGCGTGGGCTCAGCCAAGCGGGGCTGACGGCCCTCGATCTCCGGAGGATTCCCACGCGGGAAAAAGTCGATGTCGAGCGAGCGTGTGAGGCCCATCCCCGTCATGATGCTCTCGACGTGGGTCGAGCAGGCCTTCGTCCGCGCCGGTCTTTCGGCGACCGACGCCAGCCATGCCGCCGAGCCGCTGGTTCTCTCCGACTCGATGGGGGTGTACACGCACGGCACGAAGCTTCTCCCCGGCTATCTGAGGAAGCTCGTGGCGCGGGGCTCCAAGCCCGACGCCCGGCCGCGGGTCGTCCGCCAGGGGCCAGGGTTTGCTGTCATTGATGGCGACGCTTCCCTCGGCCAGATCGGCTGCCGCTCTGCGGTCGACGTGGCGCTCGAGAAGGCGAGGAATGTCGGCGTCGCCTATGTCGGCCTGCGGAACACCGGCCACATCGGTGCCGCCGGCGCCCAGGCCGTCCGCGCCGCGCGGGAGGGATTCTTCGCGCTCGTTGTCGGCAACGACAGGCCGAGTGTCGCCGCCGCCGGATCGCGCGGGGCGGTGCTGGGGAGCAATCCGCTCGCCTGGGCTGCGCCGGTGCCGGGCGGGGATCCGATCTTCCTCGACATCGCCACCGCAGCCGTCGCCGGCGGGAAGGTATATGCGGCCGTGGCCCGTGGCGAGCCGATCCCCTCCACCTGGCTAGTCGACGAGCGCGGCCTGCCCACTGCCGACGGATCCTTGTATCCGCAGCACGCGAGTCTGGCGCCGATGGCAGGCCACAAGGGCTACGGGATCGGCGTCCTTGCCGAATGGCTCTCCGGGATTCTTGCCGGCGGCGCGGTGACGACGCAGGTGGGGAGCTGGCTCTTCGATCCCCCTGGCAATCCGACGTTCCACAACGCCGGGTTCATTCTCTTCGACATCAGTGCGATCGCCGATCCCGAAGCCTATGGCGCGTCGCTCGCCCGGTTCGCGGCCGAGGTCCGCGGGGCCGCGCCGGCCGAGGGGAGCGATCGGGTCCGCCTCCCCGGCGACCTCGAGTGGGAGCGGTATCGCCACAGCCTCGCCGCCGGCATCGCGCTTCCCGCTGATGTGCGGGCGAAGCTTGCGGAGGCGGGCGAGATCGTCGATCTTGGTTTGGCTTGGTGAAGCGTTCGCCGTGGTGAAGTGGGTGTGGGGGAATCCGGGGGGTGTTGCATGGTTTTTTGTAGGCGTCTGTGGGGTTTGCCGCTGCTGGCAATCTCCGGGCTGCTCGGTGGCATCGGTGTGCGGGCCGCCGATGAGGACGATCGGGTGCCGCCGGCGCTCGTGCTCGGGAGCTCGGTCGCCGTACCGCGCGACCAGGTCCGCGACCTCACGCTCACCATCGCCCCCGAGCTTCCCTGTGTCTGGCCGGCGGGGATGACGCCGATGGCAGTGATCCCCACCGCGACGTTCGGCCGCAGCGGCCGCCA